>Ga0210059_1006599_pt1 | contig 18573 bp, 10 predicted proteins | sample Ectturendosymbi2_FD_188042 | JGI IMG/M metagenome (GOLD analysis project Ga0210059, IMG submission 188042) | Ecteinascidia turbinata endosymbiont from Florida, USA - Sample 2 (SPAdes) (version 2) | ecosystem: Host-associated > Tunicates > Ascidians > Unclassified | place: Key West, Florida... | reverse complement strand
CTAACGTTGAGACGTCTAGAAATGATTTGCCTTGAACTCATATAATACCTTGCTCAGGAAATAAGATGTAAAAGCTGCTTCTAGTAAAGTTCAGGTACCATCATTGTAGCGTCAGCGTCATAACACCAACCTACTAGAAATTCTAACCGGAACGCCGTACCGGCAATAATTCTTTTACCGGAACGGCGTTCCGGGCCGTTCCGGCTTACTTTCACCTCTGCACGTAACTAGGAATTTCTTCCAGAAACACTTGTCAAATGTCTTCGTCTCTTAAGCCTTCTCTGTGTTTGTTAAACGTCGAACACGACACGCTAATATTATTCCTATTCGGATAGACCTATCACCATGTTTTGGTGGATGCGGGCCACAAAAACAATGGTAGCACCATCAGCGATGGACCACGAGGAAAAAGGGTTTTCACTAATTTCTAGCTGGCGGCACGAAATACAAATGAAGGGCCAGCCCTCTCCACTGACAACAACCCTAAATTTTCATATCTGTGGTTGAAAACAGGGACAAGCCATTGGACAAAGTTGCAGTCTGCTTTAGTTGCGAGGACACGAAAACGCAGTTATATCAACGCACTTTAACAATCCATTGATGGGTTTTGGTTACGCAATCCTACACCTTACTTGTGCAGGATAATTAATCGTGCTTTTTCGTAACAAAACAAAGCAGGAGTAACTTCGTGAAAGCCTCATCTCTTGTTTTGGGAAAATCAGGAGTACCACAATAACTTTTCATCCAGAGACAATAGAAAATAATCAGTTTCCACAGAGACAAGCCAAAATGGCAAATGTGTGAATGCTTATTTTTCACACAACTAGAAAAGATCAACTTCGATTGTTAAATTGGTATACCGCTCACGTGAAGTTGATAAATTGGGGGCAATGCTGGGACCCATGGAACGGATTTCTTCAAACGGCCGTAGAACCTAGATTATCCAACGAAAGTTGCTGAAATTTTGATCAGTCAATGGTTTTTGGACCAAAATTGTTCATTCCAAGTTGTATAAATACCAATGAATGTTTTATATTGTTTTATTCAGTTAAAATTTTTTTTTTTGTTCCGCAGCTCCCACCACAGTGGGACCTTCAGGACACCCCATAGGGACCGATGGAAAAATTCCTTATTATAACTCAGGGGTTCCCAACCTGGGGTACATGTACCCCTGGGGGTACATTTGCCTATCCGAAGGGGTACATTTAAGGTTATCAATAGAAGGTAAAAATGTATTTACATGTTGTTTATTTTCAAATCTTTATACATATATCACTTAATATTTTTTTAAAAAGTCATTATATGTATATTGTTAAATATATCTGTGAAGAACCATGAGAAAATATTTTGTCATAAGGAGTTTTAGGGGTACATGTTCATCTGTCAAAATTCTGAAGGGGTACATCCTGATCTGTTGAAATGCTGTGGGGGTACATGCTCATTTGTCGGATTGCTGAAGGGGTACATGGTAACAAAAAGGTTGGGAACCCCTGTTATAACTAATAAACAACAATTATCTCGATGATGCTTACCAAGTTCTTCGGTTATGCTCTTTCGTTGTCAAAAATAATTTTAATTAACAAAAGTCAGTTCGCATCAGCCAAACTTTTTTTCGTTGTATATATATATACAGGTGTATATATATATATATAACGAATATATTACAAATTTAACGTACAAATATGAAAAATGTGAATGATTTGAATGTTTTGCTAATGTTATTTCACTACGTTTGAATAAAATTCTATTCGCATAATTCAAAAACTTCAGAATTTTTGTTACAGATCATATTTTTTTATAAACCAGGGGTAGCCAAACTACGGCCCGCCAAATACCTTGCACATTTTTTTCATGCATCGTATTTCCGACTGTGGACAGCCACGGCCTTCTCAAGATACGGCCGGATATGTCACATTTGCAGGCCATCGCTATAACAGGCCGATTTGATTTGTTCCAAAATGCAGGTAAACTCCATCACATACATTTGTTTCGTGACTGTAACTGTAATGACATTAGCGGTTTATGGGTCTTTTTTCAAAGCTTTGCCATGCTTTTGTTTAATCATGCATAGTCTGAAAAACAATATAAAGCTAGGATGTGTAAGGGTTCCGCAAAATGTAAACCATGTTATATATGTATATAACTACTTATTTTTTATAGCATACCTAATGAGCAATTTCTGAGTTCAATACGGACACTTTTGCAAACAACCTTTAGCAAGCAAAAAACAACACACCTCTGGAATAGGGCAAACGTTTTGCTTAAGTAGGCCATGGGAGAGCAGTGCAACAGCATTGGCTGCTGCCTGTCTCTTGTTGACTTGTCTGCAGCACTCACCTGCAAGCACCGCTATAAAAGTGTAAACAAAAATGGTGCAATTTTATTGTTATTATTGAACTGCAATACATTTTAACAACCCATGTTTGCATAGATCACGTAAATCGCACTGTCTCTGGTCCTATAGCCGCGAATTTGGCCTTGGGGCTAAAAAGTTTGGCCACTCCTGGTGTAAACTATGAAAATAAAAAAAGACAGAACAAAAATGAAATAAAAGTTTACATATTTTTGGGTATTCTACCTCTGGAGTCAACGTTTATGTCAGGGGTGTCAAACATACGGCACGCGGGCCAGAACAGGCCCGTTGCGAAGTTGAATCCGGCCCGCGGGGTGATTTTGTACAGTAAAAACTTCTTTGTTTGCTTGAGAAGTTTATCCAGTCATACTTCGATAACTGGTGACTAGATTTCAATTACTTGAAACCTTAACGCAATTGCATATATTTTATTGTTTTCCACTGTTTTCTCACGTGAAATTTTCCCGTTTTCTGGATATTTCCTTTTGCATGTTCACACCGGTTTGAACTTTCAAACAGGTATGTATGAACATGCAAAAGTACAACTACTGTTGATAAAGTTCAACACTAGAACTCCAGGAAAAAATATACCTTGAGCACCAGCGATATCGATTCCGAAACCTTCGGAATTCTAGGTACAACTCGAACTAAAATTTGCTACGTAAAGCTTCTTGTCCAATTATATCGACCAAAAAATAAACTGCACAGAAATTTGTCCGACAGGGTAAAATTTGAGAATCGGTAAAAAGTAGTAACTGCAGAAAATTACGCATTGAATTATAAAAAATGTCGAAATAGACATCGCCAGATTTCTAGTGTCAAAAAATGCACAGAAATATTAACTAAAACCACCGGCTCAAGCAACTTCCTGTTTCGGTTACCTATAGTAAAAATGGGGAGGACATCTTTGTAGTTTTTCGAGACAATAAGAGACAAGGAAGTTGTATTGTGGCGTAATAAGGACATATTGTTAGATGTAGAACTATTCCATGCTCGGGCTTTTCATTAAATTGCTCAGTTTAGCCTTTATTCTCTATTGCGTGGCAGCCTCGTTTCCCAAAAAAAGAATGCAGAGTGCAGGCATCCACTTTCTTGATGTTTTAATTGAGAAAACAGCAACAGGTTTTATAACTTCTACCCACGGCCACAGGAAACCCACGCATACAGGTCTCTACTCAAAATGGTCGAGTTTCGTTCTGTTGCACAGGAAACGAAGCCTTGTCAACTCTTTACTCCGCCGCGCTTATGATATTGCCAGTTCCCACCAACTGGTGCATACGGAATTTTTGAATATTAAGCGAATGTTATCTCGCAACGGGTACTCCAACAATTTTTGGACCGTTGCATTCAGCAATTCTTAAACAGAAAATACGGTGTCACGCAACAACGTGATGCACCGGCTGAACGCTCTCCTTCACCCAAAGATATTTCATTACAACTACCGTATTAGGGTTCTGTATCGAATAACATACGACAGGAACTCAGCAGCTTTATAAGACCCAAGGCTGTAGTGAACGTGAAGCTACGTTGTTTACAAAGTACTCGAAAGCTTCAAAGCTAGTTCTCGATTAAGGACCGGCAAGCTTTACTCAACCGTTTTAACGTTGTGTACAAACTTACGTGCCATGCGACGCCTCACACATCGGGCAAAAGCAACGCAATTTGACGTCACTAAGCTCTGCAGTATCCCGACACTTGCAAGCCAACCCAGATCATCGCATGGGGCGCCGTTTGTAAAAATATTATATCTGACAGATTTAGCACAAAAAGTGCTATCTCTGCGCATATATAGCTATCTCTGCACAGATTTAATTATCTCTGCATGCAGAGATAGCTAACGGCGCCCCATACATCTGATTGACTTTCACAACCCTGAGGTCATTGGCAGTGACAATTGTGAGTCAAGAACACAAACCAGAGCGGAATGCAAACATCCCGTCGATGCCTCTATGCATTTTTAACTTGTAACAGAGCTTCATGCCTCACTCATGACGTCACGCGCCATCACCATCGGCGCGTGTCCAGCTGAGTCACGTGACGATGTATGCTTCGCGCCACTACGTCACTACCAAAACAGCCCTTCGCGTTTTTCATTTTTCACAGCGCTTTTCTCCTGACTGATCTAAGAACTTGCAGCAAGATCACTGTAGTCTAATTTGCAATGCACTGATGATGATAACAGGAGTTATCGAAACGTTTGCAATATGTCGTTAGTATCGTTTTCATTGGCCGTGATTTTCTGTAAGCACAATGTTTCATGTAGAGACGTTGGACTCGACCTGGAGTGTAACTACTATTGCAGGTGTACTGTGAAGTACAAACATTCTAAACCTGATTTTCCTATTTTCTTATCTGTAACACAGCCCAACCATTTCTAGATATTTTGCTGCATGCGTTCTTTCCGATTTAGGAAGCTTTGAATTAGAATACCCAAAGGTTTTTGATGTAATTTTTGGTAGAAATGGAAGTTGTTTAACTTCTTACGAAGCTTTCTTATTTTGGCTGAAGACGTCACCCATGCTGATTCCAGAATGTGCTTTTATCGTCGGAAGGATTTTTTGCTGAGGGGGCAGTAGGGGATTTTCCCAAAATTTTTTCCAGGGCGGGGCCAAAAGTGGTGAAATTTGTTTTTTACCTCTCGAAATTGAAAAAAAACTTTTTTTGCTCATAATTTCAAAATCCAGGGGGCGCAAAGCCCCCCCCCCCTTCCGACGCCCATGATCTCAGTACTCTTTCGAATGTGTGTTTTATGCATGGACAAATTCCACAATAATGCATAAGAACTGTTGTACTACCTATTAGTGATGAGAAGAATGGTGACATAAGTGATGCTGGCAATTACAGACGTTTCTCTTGCAACAACTATCTTTGAACTAATTAACCATTATCTTTATCTTGCTTTTCATTATCTTTCATCCTGCATTTTACCGTTTGTTTCAATATATTATGAAAAAATATATTTACGAAAAATTGCTTTGGTGGAATGCAACATATTCCGAAATAATCGCAACACGTAAGATGTCTTGAAAATCCCTGGTGTCAACAGCGTAACGAGGGTGGAAGGGGCACAATTCCCCGTGCATCGAAATGTCCCAACAATGTCACAAATAGTTTCTTCAATACAGTACACTTGCTTCCGACCTCAGGTTCAAACATGAGGGCGTCAAACTTGTTTGTTTTCCCCTGGGCGCCAAACAACCTCGTTATCTTGCTCGCCGCCACGACAGGTTTGCGCCGAAAAGACACTGTCATTTGACTGTCAACCTCTGCTATGTACAGCCATGCTTCGAATTTTCAGTACAATGCAATTCAATATCACAATTTATAGCACTTGCGACGTTTATTGCGAACCGCCAAATAACAAAAAAGTAATAAATCCATTGTTTTCCATTATCATGAACACCTCTTTCGTCTGTTTCTTAAATTCGATCTAGTTGTGATCTTGTTTTCTTTTTTGGATGATGGCAATTCGCAGCAGGCCTAAACATGCAAATTTGCTTCTTGCCAGTGTCAAGCGAAAATTCTGACCTATTATTGTTTGTCAGTTATTTTGCTTCTCAGAGTAAAGGATCAAAGTTTGGCGATTACTTTTTTGATGTGTGTTGTGTAAATCAAAACTTTTAGGTTAGATGTCAGATGCCCATAACAAGCTACAGTACGGGAATAACTGCAACCACTGAAAAATATAGGACTTAGTCTCATTTATATTGGACTTAAACTCAATTTTTTTTTCTAACGTAAACCCTAACCCGACACACTTACCTAAACCCTGAGCCCCATTCATCATTTTTCTCAGCGTATTTGATATGTAGAATATCACTGTGAAGTCAGAAAATTCGCTTGACACCGGGACGGTTGAGGTGAACGCTCCTCCTGAAGTAGAACTGCGTCCAGTTACTCAGTGGCAGTGGATCGAATACCCAACCTTTCAACTGAGAGGTGGACACTGCCCCTGAGCTGTCGCCGCAAATACGATTGTTGAATTTGTCATGCGAATAAACGCAAGAAGGCCTGCTATGCAGCTAACAATGCAACATCGAGATATTTACACGTCGTTCGTTCGCCTCGTCAAATGTTTGAGGTTTTAAGTGCCTGTTCCAATTCCAGTCTTCTCTGCTGGACTTTGGAATAGAAATACCTGGTGACTGCCTCCTGCGCCCAAGGCGCGTAGTAATAATCAGCAACCCTTTCATCTTCTTTGCTGCCGGTAGCATCTGTCATGGTCTTAAGATCCTTAGTTTGTGAAGATATCCAGTCCGCTATGAATTCCTGTTGCCACAAACACAGATGTTACAAAAGATGTCAATCACTTAACAGTCATAGGCCATAGAATACACTTCAAGCAATGGCAAGGGTCACAGTAGTACCACGCCACTGCCTAAACTGAATCAAGATAAGCGGTTGTGTGGTTTCCTAAAAGTAGGGTATAGTTCAGTGGTTCCCAACGTGGGAGGAATTTCATGAGTTCAGGGAGAAATTTCCACTTTACAGTTAAGTTGCTGATTCATTGTAAGTGCTGCACTTCTTTTTTCAGTTAACATTGGTTCTTTTAATCAGTTATATCACTTTATATTTGTAAGTTGCTTGGTGGACTATCACGCGTTTTTGCTGACAAACTTTAGTGCCATTATTTGACAACAAATAGTTTTTGTTCCACTTATATTAATCACGTAATTGTCGTCAATAAAGACAATTGTTCCAATTGTGGTGAATACCAGCCTACGAACCCGAATAAGGGGAGGAATGAAAAGTTCTAAAATGAGCAAAGGGAGGAATGCATCAAAAAAGGTTGCGAACCACTGGTATAGTTAGTTACACTGTATATGCAACAGGACGAAAGTTCAAACACACTATTTCGGAAACGGAAAGTGCAGTACACAAAGCCACGGAATAACTTGCAGACAGTCGGTTTGGTCCAAATCAATTCAAAGCAGACTGTAATTTGATCCAAAATTTATAAGGTCGACCTCAACAGAATGCATAACCGCAGCTATACATTAACAAGCACAGAGTTGGTTTGTAAGTTCTTGCTTTTCTTCGTGAGTAAAACTGAACCGAAACCAGATTGGCATATTCTATCGTAAGACAGATTTCGATATCTATCATTTAAGAGCACAGCCAACTCTACACTTACTAGATGAAGGCTTTCCTGAAAATCCAACTACTGAAAAACTAAATTGTTTCTAGTAATACTGCGCTCAAAATTTTCAACCACAAAAAGACAAAATTACCAATGCGCTCTCTGTGCAAGTAAACAAATACCACCAGCGAAAAAAATGCTACCTGAGGGCTCTCTGCAAATCCCAGGTAAAAATCACGTTGTATCCGATGTTGCTTCACGTTCGCAACATAATCATGAATGTAACGTTCCAATTCTCCAATTTCTTGCTGACTGGACGACGACAGCAAAAATGAACTCATCTGCGCCTTTAACGTATCGTCCAGCTCAACCTGCGTAAACAATAGTATATTTTCTGTAGACTGTACTACACGCTTCATTATGCTGTGACAGACAGTTTATCACCTCTATGTCGTAACAAGCTTGCTTCTTGGCATCAGCAGGATCAACACTTATTGTATGGTGAAGAACAATGGGGTCCGGTGGATGCAACAACTGCTGCAAATGCTGCGGTATCTCAGCAAACCGAAGCCTTGGTTTTCCCAAAATTTGCTCAAGATAGGGATCACAGTTGATCCACTCCCGTTCGTGCATATCCTGTTGGGAAATGAAAACAGCTTACACACACTGAAACCACTTTTACCACGCTTAGCTTTACGAACTGATACTTGCAACAACAAAAAACAACAACAAAAAACGTGATTTGCATCATGCAGCAAAATTTAACGCAATACCACTGATCCAGCCATTTCTTGACTACCTGCAGTTTGTGCGACTTGATGTACTCCCACAATCCCTGAATAATAACCGGACGTGAATTTGTGTGTATTCCCAGAAGACGACCGAGTCTGCTGTCCAGCTTGAACTGAGGTGGCATGTAGTTGAGCATGAACAGCATGGTGCAACGCACATTTTTGTCGCCTTGGCGTTTCACCTTTAATTGAAAATAGTTTCAGCAACGGAGCAATATTAGGACCAAATTTAGTGTGACAGGTAGCTCGCTTGTAAACAATCAAAAAGAAACATCCGATGCTATGTGTTCATGGCTGAAAGCAAATCACAATGTTTTTGGATCCCGAATCAAAAGCACAGCACAGTATCACATGACGTCATATTAACTTTTAAATAAAAAGTTCACGAGAGATGTAGTTCATTTTAGGGACCGTACATTACAAATGCAAAACGAAGATTATGGCAAAACGCAGAAGATGTTCAGAAATGCAAGCCCAGCGTTCCGGTGATATATACTGAAGTTCGTTTCAGTAGAGACATGATCATCAGTTCTAATCGAGTGCTTTGCTTCAAATGAATAACAGGTTCACTATCACAGAGCTATTACAGCTCAACCATTTTTAATAAAAACATCTGTAATATTAAAGTTTTTAGTGTGTATTGCGTCAATTCAAGCAATCACCATTTTGTTTTCTTCAAGGCTTTTTCGTATAAGAGTTAACATTAAACAGTGTATCATCATAAGAGCTATCATTGAAATTGACTCATATCCAGGCCCATAACTAGGGGAGGGCTGCAGCCCCCCCTAGAAAAATTTTTGCACCCCTGGAAAATTTGGGCCACTCTCAGGAAACTCTTCGCTCCTCCTAGTGTCCCAAGCTGGTTACGGGCCTGCTCATATGCTCATATTAGAACAAACTAACATGCTGTTCGTATCAAAATTTTACTATAACTTGTGCAATTTACAATACCCTGCACTTGACATACGCACTCAACACCTCCAAGTTAGAAATACAAATAACCATTAGCCATAACGGCAGTGCAGGATAGATATTACCAGTTGAATTTTCAAACACTAGGGTAAAGACCACAGCTGGTAGATACTTCATCAACGTAATGTCCAGGCGACCTCTCATAAACGACCAAATCTTCGTGCTTAAGGCCAAACGTGGGTTTTTATTTATTTTTATAAACAAACATTTCGTTAATAAAATGTAGCAAGTTAATATTGCATGACTGACCAGATTTTGATTTCTAAATCAAATTCAGCCCAGCCCACTACCATACTCTGTGACTTCATAGTCGTTTTCTTAGGACACTCGAATGTTTAAATTCTGGAATTGGGTGTTACATGCAAATTTAGGCCAAAAATCAGCCAAAATTTCAAAAACACTCAAAAAAGGTCAAAAAAATATCTGCACCCAAGCCACTTCTTATCTCAGCTAAACAAAAATGTCAAGTTCCCAACCCTGGTAAATACAGCTTTATATTTAAGTTCTCCATCAAACCAAAGATTTGCCGAAGTGTGCAGTAAACAATAAAAGAGCAGAATTTGCGAAAAGCCTCAGTAAAAATTCTAATGGCTCTGCTTTAATGAGGTAACTAACCACTTACAACCACAAATTTTTGGGGAAACATCTGTTAAAACTTACGTTGACCAATTGTCTTAATACTTGGCTATGTGAAATGACCTCCACATAATGAAACAACAACAAACAAATTGATTTGTTTTACCTGAAATCCATCAGTTTCCTGTGTGCTTGCAGTTCGGTGCCATTCGACCAAATGATTATCTGGTCCATACAGATCTTTATCAAGTTCAATCACAAGACTTTTGAAAAAGGAGGAGAACTTTCTTTTGTGTTTTTGCACTTCATGCTTTGCAGGGTGTACAGGATCATCAAGAAGTCTTCCCTCTACTCTGAGTTCCCATGATGGCTTCTCAAAAAATTCAAGTTATATCATAAAACTGCTTTTGATAGAGTTTTTTAGCAACTCTACAACATACACATAAATTTGACGCATTTAAAAACACATTCATGGTTTGGTAGAAAAACAGTTCAAATTTACTACATTACAAAATGGCATTATTTCACTGAAACAAGATACACGTTGCTGTTACAACTTGTTTCCATAATTCACAAGCAGCACAAGAATAAAACATGCTGTTTTCTACATGTTTGACTTCTACACTTGCATTGCACTTACTGGTTTACACCTCACTGTAAATTTTAGGCTTTGGTTGGATAATAATTAACAATACTCCATGGAACCAGAGATTCATAAGTTACAATCAATTCACCAGAGTTATTGTAATTTATTTTTATGGTAAGGTCCAAGAGAGCTAGCAATTGGCTACAACATCTGAAGTTTTTTAACTGCAGCAGTGTAGAAGTATCTACCATGCTGTGCACAGTGTAAAGACAAAGCAGCAATCTGTTGTGTCCTTAACTCCTTGAGAGCCGGCCTACGGTATATTCGTACTTGGATTTCGGCCTAAAAAACAGCAGTTTTCGGTTGCCTTACCAACACCCTAGCTCCTCCACCGATTGCGTTAGAGAGCTGTTCAAGAGCTCAAACGGATCGGCCAGTCTAGTAGATTGCACTTGAAAAAAAAATTTTTGGTTGGGGTGAGTGGATTTTTTGTGACTGACGTCATAAGTGAAGTAGTTTTTGGGTCATTTTGGCTCATGTTACCTGGCCTAGGGCCCAACCACTAGGCCAAAGTGTTTCGCTGAAGTTTTCATTGGAAACTAGGCTCGAGTCCGAGTCTTTTGAGCCTTTGATCGACTTTCTAGCATTTCTGGTTCAAAACTTATGATTTAAAATAAACAAATTAATTAATTATCTAATTAGCTAAGTAGTCAAATATTTTTACTAACTTACATCACAACTTTTGAACCCGAAACCCCAGCAGGTCATCCAAAGTATCAAAAGACTCGGATTGTAGCCTAGTTTTCAGTAAAAATTTCAGCGAAATACTACCACCTAATGGTTGGCGCCTAGGGCCAGGCAAAGTGGGCCAAGGTGACCAAAAAGTCCTCCACTTATGACGTCACTCACAAAAAAACGCACCCCCCAAGCAAAAATTTTTTTTTCGAGTGCAATCTACTAGACTGGCCGATCCGTTTGAGCCGCTGAACAGTTCTCTAGCGCAATGGGCGGAGGAGCTAGGGCGTTGGTAAGGCAACCGAAAACTGCTGTTTTTTTGCAAAAATCGCTGAAACCAGGCGGCTCTAAAAGTGTTGATGTGCCGAATGTAATGCACGAAATGTTTTTTCATTTTTTCCCAAGCTCTACTCAATTCAACTATTGCATGTGACCAGTTGCTACTAAGCATTGTTGACAGTCAAAGGTTCAGAATATTTGTGCTGAACTAAAATTTGTCATTCCAAGGCGTTCTACAATCAGAAAATCCCTTATTCCAGCAGTACACGATCTTCATCCTCAATAAAAATTTATGCAGCAGAGCATGTGTAATTTATATGTTGGCCGTTGATACATAAAAACTCTTGTCTGCTGTATGCAGGTACTTTGCATGAAAATGTTAAAACAGACATGTAGAAATGTGCTTGAATAAATTCATTAAACTGTCGCACATTTAATTATACTTACAGGCATGAGTAAATGGGATGCTTTCAGATAAATCCTATTCCTAAATGTAATTCACAATTAATAAAAAAACACAATTAATAAAAATATACATGACGTAGCCAGCAATAATGAGAAGGTTGTGCTACACTGAGTTATATCGCATCTTTAGAGGGTTTGAATGAACAGCTCTCTAGACCAGTCGGTGGGCGAGTTATGGCCTTCAGATAAAATGGCCAAGGTTACATGATGTAGCACTTGCTTAATTTTGAACCAGTAATGCGAGATGGTCAATCAATCAAAGGCTCTAAAGCAGAGGTCAGCAACCTTTCCCAAGTCGCAGGACAAAAACAAACTCTGCAAGGTACAATTTCGTTCCTTTTGCTGTTTATGATGTTGATCAAACTTTGATTTTCAGTTCATAACGAAAGCCCAAAATATGACACTGTACATTTATAGCACAGGGTAGTTTTTCATAAGCAGTTCCTCGGAAGTAGGCAATAAGAAAATTTGCGAGGACGGGAGATTCATAATAATACCACTAGGCGGGCAATGCAGTTACTATAATTTGGTAAAGGGGCTACGGGCCAGATGATTGTGCTTGGCAGGCTGGATCTAGCCCATGGGCTGTAGGTTGCCAACCCCTTCTCTAAAGACTGGTATTATAGCCTAGTTTCCACTAAAAACTTAGTCGAAAAATTTGCTCCTGGTGATAGCACCCAGCCAAAATTCCGCTATGAGCCACTATTTTCACGCCACTTTGCAACTCCATAACTCACCAATTGATTTTGCTAGAGAGCTGTCCATAACTTTTGAATCTGGAACCTTAGAAAGTCAATCAAAGCCTCAAAAGACTTAGATTCTAGCCTAGTTTCCAATACCAACTGCAGCGAAATAGTTCCATCTAGCAGTTTGAGCCTAGGGCCAGGTAACCTGAGCCAAAATGGCTAAAAACCTACACCACATATGATGTAACTCCCAAGAACCTAGAAACCCGAAACCAAAAAATTTGTTTGCAGTGCTGACTCGAAGACTTGCTGAGTCTTTTAAGGGTTTGAACAGCTCTCTAGCACAATCACCAGGCATGTTACGCAGTTGCTAAGACACGCTGAAAACTGGGGAATTTGCCCAACATTACCAGCAGAAAATGTGTTAAAAAAATTCAGTCTATGACCGAAAAAACAAACCCAGCCCAAAAACCCCCATTAATGTATTATTTTACTCAAGCGAATCACCATGAGCTTCAACAACTGCATTGAGGAAATAAACTGCAGATTATAAATTCGTTCGATTGATTACAATAACAATAATTGCTATGCATCATCAACATTTCCATATTCTGAAATTGGAAGGTGGGTAATTTCAACTCTCAGAAAGGGAAGTGTGCTTGTAAGACTGGGCCAAAATTCATCCAAACTTTCAAAAATACTCAAGCAAGGACAAAATACCAAACAACATTTTTGCAGCCAAACTACTTCTGAAAACAGCCAAATTTTCATAATTCGGCCATGGAAAGGCTGATTTCTCAGCCCTGGCTTTCTTTGGGTGTGGGTCGGGGCAGGTTTAAATTTTGTGGTGCAGGAACAAGTAAAGATTTAACCCATGCAGGACTCTAATACACACCACTAATAGTGTGCAAAGGCTTTCAAGTTCGTATGCGAGTAGGCTTGCATTCTGTTTTTCTTCACAAAATACATATTCACAGCTTTTGCTTTGAATGTTTATAAATTCTTACATTTCTGTGTTGTACTTTTTTTTATTGTTTTTAACAGTGACCATTATGTTTCTTGCTGCCATTTTATACATGTCGCTTTTTGGTCTTGTCTAGTTTTTTAAATGTTTGATCGAATGATATTTGGCTGAATGAGTTTTTCCTGGAACAAGGTGGTATGCACTGTCAGTATCAAACCCCAAGTGACATGTGATCAGAAAAAGGTTGGGAACCACTGAGTTAAACCAGACTTAGTAGCTTGCCTTTACAGTACTTAAAGGTGGATTGGCATGGTGGTAGGACTGAGGTGGGAAAAAAGTTGCCAAGATAAAATTTATGTATGCATGTGGTCTATGAAATATATTGAATTGGCCACAGCATGAAGATATGGGTTATGTCCTCCTGACATCTTTTGCAAAGTTGAAACTCTTCAACCACTGGGAAGTGTCAGAAATTATAAACTACCACTCTTTGCTAAGTGTATCTGAAATATTTAAAGCTATGGCTGAACAATAATTAAATCTAACAATTTTTATATACTGTTTAAAACTTGAGATCTATCACCTTGATACCCAAATTTCCAGGTGTTAATTGCGCTGCCAACCACGTTGATTTGTTCCACCAGCATTTCTCAATATTTTAACTCATTATCTGTGGTTCAGAACTTCAAAACACAAATTTTGACATGACTTTGAACTCACTCATTAGCATATAGAAATGAGTAAGTATTGTACAGACTGAGGTAAAACATGAGAGATGATGAGATGGCAGACTTAAGTTACCTTGCAGCAATATGTATACACTATCTTTCGAGCCATAAGGTGCACATATAAAATCCTTTAATTTTCTCAAAAATCAAAAATGCACCTAATATGCAGTGTGCCTAATGTATGAATCTGGTTGTGCTTTTTCACCTAGAACCGATATTATGTGGTAAACAGTGCTTTTTATTTAATTGCTAGTTACAGCGTAACTATGAGCACTGCACATGTTTGATTTTGAAGATTGCTGTTGACCACATGACAGTTTTGCCCACTGTCTTAATGGAGGCATTCGCATGCATTCAAAATCACAATGATATTTTTGTAAACTGACCATCGTGTTATGTAATAAGCATTTGCAAATGCGCAGCCCATGTGGTTCTGTGAGCACATAGCACATAACTTGATATTAAAGCACAGACCATATTACTCTACGAAGCTACTGCACACAGAGCTAAATGTATTACTTTGCTGACTACATTGGTGCACACTGAATCAAACAAGCCCACAGCGTTTAGTTTAATATATTCGTGTCTAGCAGATCAGGCAGGTATGACAGACTAAATCCCCTCATATGTAATCCACCTGACTAAACAGAATAAACTGAAAGCTGTGTGAAAGAGTTAAATACAGTTTGACTTATTGAGTTTTGCTTCATTAAGCATGCGTTATAATCCGGTGCATAAGTGGTTCTTAACCTTTTCATTGAAGGGAGCCAAATCCAGATCTACGATTTTGTGAGAGAGTCCACTAAAAAAATTTTAACGCAAGTCAACTCACACGTTTTGTTTTATTGCAGAATGAAGTCTGTTACACAAAATATTAGAAGTTTTATTCATAGGCATAGCCATGGGGGCCTATGGGGCCATTCTCCCCCCTAACTTTTAGAACATATAGTCGTTTTGTGCTTTGAGAGGCGGTATCCCAAACAAAATAGTGTTAACAGTTTGGACCCCCCAAATTTTTGGGCTGGTTACGCTACTGGTTTTATTGAAAGACTGCTGAGACCCCCAAAAGGTGCTTGGGAACTGCATTCGACTTTCAGAAAAGTGGTTTCAATTAGCTAGTGGTGCAGTATTTGAAGTGATTGTGGCTTTGTGTTTCGTGTTTCTAACACTGATTGTTGCAGGCAGTTCAGTGGTGGTGAAATTGGCTTAATCGATCCGACCTGCAGAACGATATTCAAATGGTGTTAAAACTTTCTGTTGAGTCAGTGTTTCACACATGCATTTGTTTGGATATGAGTGCGCAGTTACCGGAGTGAGCTTGTGAGTGGACGTTACATTTTTGCTATAAATTTGATCACGTTAAAGCTTTTTTGCATATTGTGTTACTTTCTGCAACAGAAGGTCTGCAACATTGTCTTTAGCAAAAGCTGTAGCCCTAATGGGATTTTTGTGCTGCCGACACTGAATTATACTTATTGATTCATCATATAACAAACCCAAAGATGCAAAAGTCAGCTTCAAGAATTAGAATCAACTGTCTATGAGTGTATGTTCGTAATAAATAACTAACCAACTTTCTGGAACAAACACAGAAAATCATGGTTAAAATCCCAGTTAGCCAGTTTTGGTATCGGCATCCTGTAATATATGCTGTAGCAATTTTATGCTCATTCAAAAAAATTAAGCTCTAGCTGTACATGTAATGCCAATCCAGGATGGCCTTCACTTTCAAACACTGATTGTTGCGGTGAGTTCGGTGGTGGCGAAATCAGTAGGACAACCGACCTGTAGAACAACCTGATCTGTAGAACGATATTCAGACGGTGCTAAAAGTTTCTGTTGATTGAGCTTTTCATGCATGCATTTTTTTATACGCGAGTGCGCAGTTACCAGAGTGAGCTTGTCAGTGGAAGCTGGTTTGGGTGTGAGTTGAGCATTTTTGAATGGCAGTACATCCCAGAATTGCATTCGGTATGCAATACCATTTCGACTGATAACCCAGTAACGCAAACACTAACCAAAGCAGTCATACAGACAAGTATTAACAACCTGAATGTATCCAAAAGCTTCAAGCTGATGCTAGAACCACCATCCACTCTTCTATCTAACGCAATGAAGTTTGCTCGCATGAACGCATGTTGTTTTAATGACGTGTTGGCCTCAATGTCCTTTGACTACATGTGCCATAATAGCAGCAATATTGGAACTAACAGCTTTCTGCCGCCATTATAAATCTACGACACACAATCAGGTTCACCAAAAAAGCCAGACCTTGTCTCAAAAAAAGCCAAAATAAACCAGATAGCAATTCTAAGACATGTAGGCTACACATAAAACATGCATAACCAAACAAAAATAGATATTAAAACTGTCAGACACATCGATAAAACGCAATTCCAATTTTTATAAGCAACTGCTTTCCTTGTAAATACACTGTGGTACTTTCTTGTTAAATACATCGAAAATTTTTAGAGCAACAGTAAAATCTTTAAATTTTCTTTGCACCCTGCATGGTCACAGACTCCTGTCAGAAGAGATTTGTAAAGAATATGCAGGTCAGACAATGTTTAGCCAGAGCCAAGCCTTTCAGACTGAAAAAAATAAAAAGCCAGATTTTGACTGGTATTTTTAATTAAAAAAAAAACAAGTGCATCAAAAAAACTGAATGTAAAAATTTGGCTTCAAAAATGCCAAATTGGCAACCCTGCACACGATCAGCGACTGCATGAGACCACCATTGTCAGTAGGAGTAACTGTTGCATCATAAGGCCAGGTATTGGACCACCGTGACTAAGTGAGGAAATTCGTACAGTGACTACAGTCCGTTTTGTGGTTTTCTTGCAATTTTTGACGTATTACTTGAGTTTACTTGAATTGCAGTTGATTAATTTCCTGCAAGTATGTACGATTTCCCAGGAAGCTCCTTCCCAATTTTCACACTTGCTGCAGCCCTGCATTTCAGTATAATTTTTTAATTCTTGATCTCTTAAAATGGTGTTCTAGATATTTGAATCATGCTTCTACATTAAGGCAGATGCTTCAGAGAGGAAAAAGCACTCAGGTATGATAAAAAACTCAATCTACTAGCCTAGAACAGTTAAACTTTTAAAAAATGGTATAGTTTCTTAACACTTTCACTGCTGGGTAGATTTACCTGTAAATCCCGTATTTTCATGCCACTTTGCAACTCCATAACTTTCCAGTCAATTGTGCTATAGAGTTGTTCATATCTTCAAAAGCCTTAGGTGTCTTGTAGTTTGCAGTCAAAAAAAGTTTTAAGTTTTTTTTTAGTGGGTGACATCGTAAGTGGGGTAGGTTTAGGCCTTTTCGGCCGAGGTTATCAGGCCCTGGGTCGCAACTGCAAGAGAAAAGTGTTTTGTCCAAGTTTTTAGAAGAAACTAGGCTAAAATATGCGTCTTTTGAGCCTTTGATTGGTTTTCTAACTTTTCTGGTTTATCAGCAACTGAAAGTAACAAGATAGTTCATTTCTACGGTATGCCAAAAGAGTCTAAGAGATTTATTAAATTCTGAACCACTTATGAGCTGTTTAAAGACAAAAAAAAATCACAAAAAAATGTGCACACTCTGTCTTTATAAATGCTGTATTTGCATACTTCATATCTGAGTTAAAGATGGACTAACTTATTTGTCATGCAGTTTCAACTTTTTTGACAAAATGTGACGTAATTTATACATTACTGCAGGTGTGGGGAACCTGCGGCCAGCAGGCCAAATGCAGCCCGCATCAGAATTTTCATTACCCGTGTTAGAGTAAAACATCGTGTCAAAACGAAGCTCCATGGTAAGCAGGTTCTTAGACAGTACGTTAGGAAAAGTAACTTTTCCTTATGGTTACATAAAGGTAGAATTTTAGGATAAAATTAAGTGATCTTACAGCTTGCCAGCGATAATATACAACTCATGCAGCCCACAATAGTAGATAGGTTCCCCACCCCTGCATTACTCCGTCAGCTATAAATGCATCTTTTTGCAGACACTATTGAGTAAATCTTCATTCTTTTTATAGAAATATAATAAGAACATTTTTGCTTTTTTTACACTCAGGCCAGGTCTGTCTGTGATTTCCGTCTTCTAGCTATCATGCACTGAAGCCAAGGTTGTTACTGATTCACACACTACACAGAAGTGCACATAGAAAACCACTATTGATAGGACTTAGATAACGGCATTGGTAAGCCTTCCTAAAAACTGTTTAAACTTCACTATAAACAGTTTTTTTAGGTGTTTTAGGGACCAGATTCGGGTCCCTACAGGTCCACACTGGGTATTTAATATTTTCCTTAAAAAAAATTGCCATAAAGGATGAATGGTTGACATGCGAAATCTGAAAAAAGGCA
>Ga0210059_1006597_pt1 | contig 18579 bp, 11 predicted proteins | sample Ectturendosymbi2_FD_188042 | JGI IMG/M metagenome (GOLD analysis project Ga0210059, IMG submission 188042) | Ecteinascidia turbinata endosymbiont from Florida, USA - Sample 2 (SPAdes) (version 2) | ecosystem: Host-associated > Tunicates > Ascidians > Unclassified | place: Key West, Florida... | reverse complement strand
GAAAAACGAAACCTTACACCAGGCTTTATTCAACTAAGAACACCAGCACGCATCAACATCTGCAGCGCAACACAACAACCGCCTGGTACGAAACTAGAAACGATCTGACATCGACGTGTGATACAAACGACCAGGCAAAGCAATGCAATTCAACGGCACGTAATCAATAAGCGGACTAATCAGTGCAGGCGCAGGCAACCGCTGGCATCGAAACCGTCACAGATTATGATGTTTGCTTTCCAGTTTCAATGACTGACTTCCACTCTCTTTTGTTACAAGCGAGTTTTTCCCATGAAGTACTTGTTATGCTAAATGCGTTTAGGTTACGCTGTAGCACGTCCTGGAAACGCAATTTTGGACGTCCGTCAGAACCAGTCATTTGCAGTATTGAGGTATTGGGCACATGGTCCTTCCAGGACAACCCCAAGATAGAGCGGATACAACGCATGTGAAAAGAGTTAAAATGGCATTCTTGGTGCCTGTATGTTGCCCATGTTTCACAACCATAGAGTAGCACACTGACAACACAGGACATGCACACCTGGATTTTAACTCGGATGGAAACGTTGCCATTGGACCAAACACGTGGACGAAGTTGACCAAATGTTGTCGCGGCCTTGCCTATGCGAATGTCAAGCTCGGATTTCAGAGAGTTCGTGTTGTCGAATGTTGACCCCAGGTAACTGAACTCGTCAACTGATTGCAGCACAGCTCCGTTAATATTGATGTGCGGGGAAGAGCAAGGTCCCTGAGATAAGACCATGTTTTTGCTCAGGCTGATAGTAGTATGAAATTCAGCACAGACACTAGTGAAGGAGCTGCAGAGGTTTTGAAGGGTGGTTGCCACAAAGGCAGCATCGTCTGCATACAGCAGTTCTCGGATAAATAGTCGTCTGACTTTCGACTTGGCATGAAAATGGGAAAGATCAAACAATTTCCAGAGGTGCGACAATGCAATAATACACCAGATGGTTTCGAAAAGGCACGTATGAGCAGTGCAGTAAAGAACATTTCAGAGGGTGGGAGCAAGAACGCACCCCTGCTTGACACCGCGATTGATCGGAAAACAGCGAGAATTCAAGCCATTGACCTGAGCAGTAGCATGCATGTCATCGTGGAGCTTCAGTATAATGTTAAGCAATGTGTCAGGGCAGCCAAAGCGCCTGAGGACCGCGAATAAACCAGACCTACTAACAAGGTCGAAGCCTTGGTCAAGTCTATGAACGCCACGTACAGAGGATGCTGTGCTCGATACATTTTTCCTGAAGTTGTCTTAATGTGAACACCGTGTCAATGGTTGAGCGCGTTGCACGGAAACCACATTGACTTTCCGGCAGGACCCTGTCTGCGATGACTTGCAATCTTGGGAGAAGCACATGGGATAAGAATTTCCCAGCAAAACTAAGTAGCAAGATTCCTCGATAACTGTTGCAGTCCTGCCGACTTCCTTTGTTCTTGTACAGAGTGATAATGTTGGCATCCTTGAAGTCCTGCGAAGACAGTGGGTGCGCCAGCATAGTTCTAAGACCGCGTGCAGTTCGGCAGCTAGGCTTCGCCGCCACATTTCAGGACTTCGGCAGGTATGCCATCAGCTCCTGAAGCTTTGTTGTTTTTCAGCAAGTTGATTGCAACTTTCACCGTGCCTAGAGGGATGTCGGCGTCCAACTTGTGAATTGTTGGGATCAGCAGCAGTGTATTAATTGCCTCTAGCTTCACAGGTACATCTTTGTTATAGAGGGAGCTGAAGTGATCTGCCCAGCGATCAAGATGCTTTCCAGGGTCGCTGATGGGTCTACCGTCTTCGGACAAAACAGGCTTCAGACAAAACAGTCTTTTTGGATGTTAGACCGATTGCTTCTTTGATACCCTGGTACATGCTGTGGAGGTCACCAGTGTCTGCACAGCAATGAATGCGTTGGCTGAGATAGTCCAGTACCGATGCAGGGCTGTGCGGGTGAGACGTTGCATGTCACGTTTTGCAGCTGGTTAGGTGTAATCTCGCATTACGGGTGTCATGAGTGCAAACCATAGCTCTAGCTTTGTGCTTTGCTTCGAGTGCTGGCAAGAGCAAGTCAGCACTGTCACAAAACCAGTCTGGCTGCTTTCTGGATGGGCGACCGAAAGCAATGACATCACTATCTGTGACTGCAGTGCAGAATTCCGCCCAGGCGTCTTCATGATCCTTGGGAGCAGGAGAGGATGAGTTGAGGTGGTTGCAAAACAAAGTCTGAAATCGTTTTATTTTAACAGGGTCTTTGGTTGCAGAACAGTCAATGGAAGGAGATGGTCTGCTGTGAGATAGATGAAATTTTCTAGCCCCCAAGGCGAGCTTACAACGGACCAATGCATGATCTGTTACAGTCCGCAGAATGCATGTTGTGACAGTGACTGACTTTGTTCAGCTGTCTCCTCCTCACGATCATGTGATCGAGTTGATGCCACCATCTAGAATGAGGGTGCATCCATGTGACTTTGGAGCTCATGGAGCCAGCAAAATACGTGTCTGCAAGACAGAGGTGGAAGGCAGAGAATAGCTCAAGCAGATGTTGACCGTTTTCATTCAGGTTCCCCACTCTATGCGCACCAAGTGCACCGGACCAGGAGGTACAATCTGAACCAACACGGGCATTGAAGTCACCGGCAAGTGCAAGGCAGTCGCCCTGCCAGATCAATCTGATAGACCTGGACAACTGATTGCAGAATGCATCTTTCTCCTCAGAGAAGGCAACAAGGGTCGGCGCATATGCTGACAGAACAGCGAGGTAGCTGGAGGAAAGCTTAAGTCGTAAAGTGATGACGCAAGATGAGACTGCAATCGGGTTCTCCATGCAGGGGAGCAAGGAGTTTCTAACGGCAAAACCTGAACTGTGTCTTGGTCTTGATCCATCAGGGTAGCCAGACCAAAAGAAGGTGTATTGACCTTCTCGAATGGATCCGGTTCTAGTGAGCCAGGTTTCACTTGGGCATATATCAATGCTCAAACGAGCAAGTTCCAAGTCAATTAATGTTGATTTCCTTGGAGAGTGGGAGCCACAGTCATCATGTACACTCAATGAACGAACATTACAACGAGCAATATTTAGGGAAGCAGTGCAGGATGACGACCTGGATGCACCTGCCTCCTAGAACGCAAGCCAAGCCGGGCAGCAGCGGCCTCCGCATGGGCATGAGGTCTCCGATCTGCCAGTGTCTGATTTATATTTGGTTGTTGAGTCATTTGAAATTTTGATTGCGCTGTGTGCCAGGGCATGTGAAAATTGGAAGCAGATGCTTGCCCAGGACAAACGCTTCCCTCTGGGTCTAGTGACCAATGAGTCCGGCGGAACGCGTAGTGTGACGGCCGGGATGGTCAGAGACTGCCCCGCTGCAGCCAAGTAGGCCTGATGAATATTGAGATAGGCACAGCGAAATAAGAGACCTTTCTAAACATTCATCTGCAGTGCATGGACATCACCACAATACAAGTGATGCGCTATCACTGCAGTAATCTTTCCCCTGCTGCCAGGAAGACCATTTGCGGTCTGAGCTTTGTCTGACCTCTACCCTTTGACCTGTCTGGTATGGGTGACCCTGCTGGGAGTGAACTCCCGCCAGTATAGCTCGTAGGGTTATAGAGATAGGCAAGCTCTCCCACCATGCCAAGGCGGCAGACCAAGAGAGAGACCACCGTCTCTAGAAAGTGTGCATACACCAATGACCTAGCAATCATGCATGCTGATAGAGATTGAAAAACAGTGGAAGGGGTGCTAAGCAAGGACATGGCAACTGTAGGTGAGTATCTGCAGACCTGGAAGTTAAAGCTCAGTACTACAAAAGCAGTGTTGGCAGTCTTCCACCTAAACAACAAGGAAGCTAAATGTGAGCTGACAGTCAACCGCAACAACAAAACCCTACCCTTTTGTTTCAAGCCCACATACCTCGGAGTAACATTGGACAGGACACTCACATACCGCTGACACCTTGAGTTACTTTACAAAAAGTTGACATCATGCACTGCACTCATGAGGCAGCTTGCTGGCCCTGGCAGGGAACAGCCACCTTAGCCCTGGTAGATTCAACAGCAGAGTACTGAGCTCCTGTCTGGTTCCCCAATGGTCGCATCTGCCTTATTGACTCTGCCACCAACGACGCCTCGCAAACTATGACTGGATGCCTGCATCCTACACCAGCGTATAATCTTCCTTTCCTCACAGGCATCCAACCTGCTGAGATTTATTGCAAATAAGCCACACTGTCCCTAGCATGCCATTTCATGGAGCCTGGACATCTTGGCGAGAATGCATGGCATCTAAAACCGAGACACCCATTTGTACCCGTATCACAGCAATTCATCAGATCATCTGATGATAATAACAGAAGTGCGGCACACTGGGCGGATCACCTATGGAATGCTGAAAGGTTGGAGAGCACTACAAGGCCAAGTGCTTTTATCCCCTACCCACCCCTTGGAATAGCCCTGCTTAGAACAGCATGGGTCCAGCTCAACTGTCTCTGTGTCAGCTTCAGATGTTTTTGCTCATGTTTGCAGTCTACCAAGGGTTATTGCAGTCTACCAAGGGACATTGTTGATTTTAGTTATTTTCCCAAATTTTTGTCTTGTTTTCAACTGCTAAAAGCTAGCAACTGGTCTATGAAAGGTTTGCCAAAATCAGTTATAAGTGAAGGGTGTTCATGGGGAAAAATTGGGAGCCCCTGACTTGAGCCAACAATTCTTGGGATTAAAAGAAATTAATTCTTGGGATTAAAAGAAATTCCGATAACACGTTCTTGTGAAATTAACAAAATTTTGGAGCAAAACTGCTTCACGGATACACATTACTATGATTTATGAATTGGTTGGAAACTGGGGTCTGTATATCTAATATTATTTATGAATCGATTGTAGGCCTGCCTCTGTATATCTATGATTTATGAATCAGTTGGAAACCAGCTTCTGTGTATCTATGATTTATGAATCGAATGGAAACTTGCGTCTATATATCGATGATTTATGAACCGCTTTTTCTCATTCATTTATACAAGAAAATTAGTAATTCATTCATACAAGAAAATTTTGAAGAGAAACCACTGAATATTCCCAGCTGGAAGAGTGTCTGAAAAAATCAACTCACTGCATCTGTAGAGAAAGGCTGCTGGCAGGTGCGAAAGCTGGTCGGCTACAAAGACCTTGGTTGCAGGGATGTTCCGCTGAGTTTATCTGGCTTTAAACCTGTTTGACGTCCTTGTCATGAGTCTCTACCAAGTACATCCCTACAGGCACCTGGTATTGGGTGGACCGACATCAAATGGACATTATTAGTACAATCTGAGTATTTTGATACTTATATTCATACGCCGGCTCTCAAAGTGTTAAGCACTACACCCCTTGGTACATGTGCCAAAAATATTTTCTATCTGGTAAAGAAACTATTTGCATTATTTTCATCTGACTAAATGTATCTGGCTCTATCAATTGCTGCATACAACTAAATATTATTTTTTTCTGATCTGGCCTTCCTTAAAGAGGACACACAACAGAGACATGCTGCGATAGCTCAGCATGTCACACAACAGAGACATGCTGCGATAGCCCAGTAGCTTTTCTGGCTTTGGGATTGCAACGTCCCAACCTGTTAGTGCTCTTCTCCAGATCTTTGCAATTTTGAGTATTCCATAACTTGGACAGCTCCTTGTTGATACACCTGGTAGACTCACAGTCCCTGGTCCTGTGTGCACTGTTCTTCACGAGTTGGAAGGCGATGGAGTTTGCCGAGATGGTGCACAGGCGAGAGGAGCCTCCAGACCTGCCAGTAAGTTCGTTGATGGTGCTCCACACCTTGCAACTAGAGTGCGAGAAGTCGATGGAATTGACAGCTTCCTCCCATCACTACTGTTTCATCTGTTCTAGCCAAAATAGTAGGAATGTGGCAGTTTTATCAGAATCACTCCCCACTGGGGCTTGAATGAAGGAGTGATAAAGGATCTCGCACCTTTTGTCCCAGCATGCCACATAGTTCTTGCAACGGCCACATGGGATACATTGTTTGGCTGCAGACATCAGGCTCTCGCAAAAATCTTGGTATGCCCTCTCGATGTTTGATGTGTCTGAAGGTGGCAATCTCTCAACAGATTCACCTGTGAGAAGGCAGTAGTGCTTCCAATCAGTCTTGCGAAAGTTCCACTCTCTCTCTTCAATGGACGTCGAAATGACGAATCTGATCCATCTTATCTTTGGAGGTGGGATTGTTCATGGCTGCACAGTCATATGCGTGATAGACGCGTACTGCCACAGATGGGACACAGATAAGCGGCATTGTTTTCTCTGTTCTGAGCAGCATGTTCATTCTGTCAGCGACGACGCTCATCTTCAGTTTTATCCTGCGTTGCTTGCATGAGGATGCCAGTGGTACAAATGTCTTGTGAGCCGCTGCTAATGTTTCCAGTTGGTCAGGGGAATAGCATTCTTCTTGAGTGTTGCTTTCAGACAATCCTTAAAACGTTTGTACTGTCTGCCAACAGATCTGCGGCCCTCTTTAAATTGACCACATAGCACACATCGCAGAAGTCAGTTTTCTGGCATTCAAATGACATGCCCTCTCCATCTGAGCTGGCGCTCAGTGATGGCCTCCATCGAGAGGCAGTGGGCACAGTGACGGATATCTACGTTGGGAACTTTGTCCCACCAGCGTAGTCTAAGCATTTGTTGAAGGCAGGAAATGTGGAATTGTTCAAGGGTCTTGATATGGTGATATAGGACTCAGGCCTCGCAACCATTAAGTAGCATTGGGACACAGACAGACAACATTGTAAACAGCCATCTTGGTCTTGTGGTTCAGGATTCTGTTCAAAAATGCTTGTTGTGAGATTCGTCCAAAAGCAGATGAAGCAAGGCGTACATGACGCTGCATGTCAGGTGACAGGTCAAGCGGTCATCTTTGTTTTTATATATGGCAACAATGCTAGCATCCTTCCATTGTGGAGGGACTCTGCAAGTGCTCCAAATTTTGCAGTTGAAAGCATGCAGGTGGACATGGAGGTCTTTTCCCCCGTACTTAAACACCTCAGCTGGTAGGTGATCCACGCCACAGGCTTTGTTGGATTTGAGACCAGAGATGGCTGATCGAACTTCAGTCAGGGTGGGTGTATGGTCCAGGCAAGTGATGGGAGGCAGCGAGGGAAGGGAATTTAGAAAGGAAGTGTCAGAAGGGTTCTTTTTGTTTAGGAGAGTATTAAAGTGTTCTGCCCATCGCGAAAGAATTCCGTCGCGCTCTTCAACACTATCGCACCTGGGTTAATTCAAGCAGTTCATGAAATAACAGCTGGATCGCACGTGGCTTTGCGCAGGTATTTTTCCGGTCCAGTAAGTGCTACAGACTCGAACAAAAGCTCAAAAGACTTGGCAAGTCTTGTAGTTTGCACTCGAAAAAAATTTTTGGTTGGTGGGTGTGTGGATTTTTTGTGAGTGACGTCATAAATGGAAGACTTCTAGGCCACCTTGGCCCACTTTACCTGGCCCTGGGCCCAAACCGCAGATGGTAGTATTTCGCTGAAGTTTTTGTTGGAAACTAGGCTACAATCCGAGTCTTTTGATGCTTTGGATGACCTGCTGGAGTTTCGAGTTCAAAAGTTATGATCTAAAGTAATGAAAATATTTGACGAATTAGTTAATTATATAATTAATTAATTTGTTTATTGTAGATCATAACTTTTGAACCAGAAATGCTTTTTGAAATGCTAGAAAGTTGATCAAAGGCTCAAAAGACCCAGACTTGAGCCTAGTTTCTAATGAAACTACAAGATTCCAATGAAACTACAAGAGTTTCCAATGAAACTACAAAGGTGTTAAAGGAAAACGATGTCACTCACAAAAAATCCGCAACCCCCAACAAAAAAATTTTTTTCAAGTGCAGTCTAGAAGACTGGCTGATCCGTTTGAGCCCTTGAACAGCTCTCTAGTGCAATCGGCAGAGGAGCCATGGCGTGGTAAGGAAACTGGCAACTGCTGGTTTTAGGTCGATTTCAAAGTGTGAATATATCGTACCCCGGCTCTCAAAGTTTTAATGAGTAATGTCCCAGTGCTGTCCTTCACATGGCAGAAAGAATGTCTGATTGGACCAAATACAATCTTCAGAGCATCATAGAAAGCCCTGATGTTGTTATTGCTGGCATGTTCGTGGATTTCATGTGCCTTTGTCATCCACCAGCTGTTGTGTATCTCGCGCAGGTGGTGTTGGACTTGGGAACGAATCTCGCATAAACCTTGAGTCTCGGTGGTGTTATGAGGGCTGATGTTTTGACTGCTGGAACTTTCCTAGAACACATCTGTTTTACCGTCTGTTGTCCTGGCAAAGGCCAGGTCCGGGTTGGTGCCGACGTTCCATTGGTGAGAGGAGAAACTGGCTGCTTCCTTTGGGTGATGCAACAGTCCAAAGTTGTTGTCCAATGCCCATGACTTCAGGCTCTCACAGTCTGGGGATGTTTTGTTGTAACCCCAGTTGACATGTTGGCAATTGAAGTCGCCCACATACAGACTGTGATGTGGGATCATTGGGATGGCTATTGGTGTAAATCGCGAGCGTGGTGGTTTGTGGGCGTTGATGATCTTATATCCTGTGACAACTACACACAACCACTCAGTCTGATTGTTCTAGAGACTGATCGACAACAAAATAATTGATTATGAGATTATGGGATTAATTAATTTGTTGTTTGTAGGTAATAACTTTTAACCCCAAATCCCGGCAAGTCATCCAAAGTCTAAAAAAACTTAGATTTTAGTTTCCAACAAAAAGTTGAGCAAAATACTGCCATTCTAGCAGTTTTGTCCCTGGGCCAGGTGAAGTGGCCAAAAACACCCAGAACTAGTCCACGTATGACGTGACTCACAAAAAATTTGAAACCCAAAACCTAAAATTTTTTTCATTGCAAACTAGAAGATTTGCACATATTTTGAAATGTTTGAACAGGTCTCTAGCACAGTCGGCTGGTGAGTTATGGAGTTGTAATGTGGTGCACAAATAGTGGCTCATGTGGGAGCTCAAAGTACGAATATCTCGTACACTGGCAGCAAAAGTGTTAAAGGAAAACTTGTGAAACTACTATCAGCAACACTTCGACTATTGGCTGATAGTTTGCTCTGATAATAAAGATACTGAATAAATAAATAAATGGAATGCAGCTGTATTTTTGGATTGAGCCTATATCTAATCTTGATGTTAGACACTTCGCTCTGTCCATAGCAGTGCCAGTAATGATTTTTTAAGCCTGCTGTGGAAAAATTTCAGTGAGTTGTGGAGATCAAGATTCCTTCAAACCAGTCTTTTGTTTCAGCTAATATTGTTAGTCAACCTAATTACTTCTATGTTTATAACTATCTTAAAGGAACGGTTTTAGCAACAAGAACCAAAGGTGATCCTTTGTATGTTGGTTCTGCCTCAGCATGGAGTCAGGAAAATCCATTAAAAGTTAATGGTATTCCAGTTTCCCAAAATTCTTATCTTGGTATGTATGTTGAAAATGTGTCTCATTTGTTTATTCCAACATTTCAACTCATTCCATCTTCAAGCATCTTCAGATTTACTTGCATGACCATGTTTGCATCGCTTTATGTCATTTCATAGCTGTTGCAGAAGATTTGTACAATGATAAACATGAACCAATTTCCCTGAAAAAACATTAGATTTCCTTCAATTGTATTGATATTTTTCTATAGGGCATTCAAAGGGAACAAAAAATACTGTGTGCATTGCTCCAAACACTGTACATTGCTCCACTATAGAAAAGTAATATAGCAGTACCTGGCCTTTCCTTTTTAGTAGCGATTGCCGCATGCACTAGCAGCAGACTCAATGCAAGACCTCTCCACCACAAATCTGCCCACAGTAATAACTTCCTGTGGTACCGCCTACATTGCTAAAGTTACTGTATAAATGGCACAACTGGTCTTTTCAACGCTAACTATGGCAGCTGCTACCAAGAAATGCTTAAAATTGATGAAACCCATTATGCAACATCATCACGCAAGGTACCAAGGGTCTATAGCCAGACGGACTATTCATCCTTGGTCTTTCATCAGGATGCATATTTGAAAAATTCAGGACAGTAACGTCCACCAGCAATCCAAAACTGGAAGATCTATATGCCTGGTATGTATTTAGGAGGCGAATGAGAACAGCACAGAGTGCTTTTCTAGGATATTGGAAAGCCAGATGCAAACGGCAATATTGCCATGAACTAGTAATTGGAAACTGATTCATCACTGTACTCACAGGAAAAAAACACAAACTAGTTGAGGAAACCAAACGATATTCCATGTTGTTTGTTTGTGTTGCCATCTAAGGAATGTTGAAATATTGCCACCATCTAAGCACCATGTTTTCAACACGTTCGCTGCCGGTGTACGAATATATCGTATCTAAAAATCCCACATTAGCTGCTATTTCCACACCACTTTGTGACTCAATACTTTCCAAGTGATTGGGCTTGAGAGCTGTTCAAAGCCTTGAAAGACTTGGCAAGTCTTCAAGTACTCAATGAAAAAATATTTGTTTTTTTGTGAGTGGTGTCAGAAGTAGGGTAAGTTTTTGGCCATTTTGGCTCATGGTACCTGGCCCTGGGCCCAACCGCAAGATGGAAGTATTTCGCTCAGGCTCTTATTGGAAACTAGGCTAAAATGAGTCTTTTGAGACTTTGTGGTGCCAGGTTGAAATGTTATGGCCTGAAAACAAGAAAATAGTTAACACTTTGAGAGTTGGTCTGTGAATGTATCGTACCTGGATTTCGGCCTAAAACCAGTAGTTATTGGTTGCCTTAGCAAAGACATAGCTCCTCTGCAGATTGCACAAGAGCAGGCCTGCCTTACCTTTTCAGTGTTGCGGGCCACTTCCTCATGAGGAAATTTATTGCGGGCCACAAACGTTTTTGTGATGTAACAAATCCCTAGGTTTTGATCAGTTTTATGCGATATTAACACGAGGTGATAATGAGTTCTATAGTTGCACGCAGTGTTGCCAGCTTGTGTGGATGTACACCAAATCTAGAAAATTGACATATTTTCGAAGCGTTTGTTATACAAGTTTTTGGGTGGTAGGCCCATAACAGAAACAACAGGTATAATTATGGTGTGTTTTGATGACAAATATACTTGAGCCTAGAAAAAATACTAAAAATTTAAAAAGTATCCTTACGAACCTATAACATCGCGGGCCACAAAAAACAACCTTGCGGGCTGCGGGTTGGGCAGCCTTGGCTTAGACTAATAACAGTGGCAGGAATTCGGATTTACACAAGATTCGGTTTCGCTTAGCCTTGCGCTAGAGAATTGTTCAAGCGCTCAAACAGATCAGCCAGTCTTCTAGTCCGCACTCAAAAAAATTTTTTTGGTTGGGGGCTGCGGATTTTTTGTGAGTGGTGTCATAAGTGAAGTAGTTTTTTTGCCATTTTGGCTCATGTTACCTGGCCTAGGGCCCAACTGCTAGGGCAAAGTATTTCGCTGAAGTTTTCATTAGATACTAGGCTCAAGTCAGAGTCTTTTTAGCATTTCTGGTTCATAAGTTATGATGTAAAATAAACAAATTGATTAATTATCTAATTAACTAATTAGTCAAATATTATTGTTACTTTAGATCATAACTTTTGAACCCAAAACCCTAGCAGGTCATCCGAAGTATCAAAAGGCTCATATTGTTACCTAGTTTCCAGTAAAAACTTCAGCGAAATACTGCCATCTGACGGTTTGAGCCCAGGGCCAGGTTAAGTGGGCTAAGGTGGCCCAAAGGTCCTCCAATTATGATGTCACTCACTAAAAATCCGCACCCCCGAACCAAAAATTTTTTTGAGTGCAGACTAGAAGGCTTGCCAGATCTTTTGAGCCTTTGCATAGCTCTCTACCACCTTCGGCACCTGTGTTAGGCGTTCGCAAAGCCACGTGCGATCCGGTTGTTTTGGTGCAAGTATCCCCGAAACCAGCCAGATGCAAAAGTGTTAATCTCCTAATTAGATATCAATTAAGCTGTTGCTTTCAGGCCATCACTTTTGAACCAGAAATGCCAGAAAGTCAATCATAGGCTGAAACGACTTGGTTTGGCAAAAAATAGCAAAAATTATCCTTGTAGTGGAATTAAGAGGTGAAAGCATGCTATCTGAACAAAGAAAGTGACCTTCCAAGGCATGGATTCAGAACAAAGCTGAATCTTCTTTCCATTCATGGTATGTTGAAGTACAAAAGTTTGCAACCTTTGCAGTGAAAAAATTGAAAATGTAATATTGAGAGAATTTTTGGACGCTGGATTCAGATTATTGGCAAGTCAATAAGGTGTTTTGCAAAAGCATCTGGCATCTTGCAAAAGGTTTGATGCTGCTAGATCCATCATATACCCAGATTGTGTCTTACATAGCAATGAGGGAAACATCTTTGGCAGATGGAGAGAGCGTTTCAAAGGTCTTTCAAACGTAGTCACAATCACCCGATTGGACACATACGATGTGCATTTGGGGAAGGAAAATACTTTCACTGTAGCTGAGGCCTTCCTAACAGTCAAAACACTGCAGGTTGTGTTGAAATCCATCCTGAAATACTTAAATCCTTGAATTGAGAAATCATTTTATGGCTGACATGAGTTCTGGAGTTCTGGAGGGGTGGTGTAAGGTTGGCAAAACTTGGTGATCATCTGCATGCACAATAAGCAAGGCATTCAGTAACTACAGTAGAAAATTCAGTAACTACAGGGGTGCATTTTTCGTTAGCCTCCCTGGAAAATTGTGTGCCAAGTGCCTTAAAAAGTAATAAAAATAATTGAACTGAAGCTGAAGGATAAACAGTTTGGTTTTTGTCCCAGCCATAGCAATACACACTAAATTTTTACTTTGCAAGCAAATATTTGAGAAATCTTGGTCATCCACCTTGACAAACATACAACTGGGTTTGTTGTGACAATCCTTGAGATCTTTAGCTCAGGTGTACAATATATTCGTACTTTGAAATCCCACATCAACCCACTGTTTTCAAGCCACTTTTCAAACCCTCGAAGGAGTTGGCAAGTCTTGTAGTTTGCAATGAAAAAAAGCTTAGGTTTTGGGTTTCGTTTTTTTTGTGGGTGACATTATAAGTAGGGTAGGTTTAGGTCTTTTTGGCCGAGGTCTTCAGGCCCTAGGGCCAGGGTTGCTTTAAATCATTTGCTTTAAATCTCGATTTGAATGAAGCAAAAAAATCATATGCAGTTTATAAGCATTGTGTGATTTCTATGACACATTTATTTGGCATTCTAATAAATTTTCACTTATATTAGTATGGCAAATGGCTCCTATGACAAACACAAGTTACAGCAATTGCAGTTTTATCACAGCTTCTGCGAGGTTACCGATTCTGTGTCAACTGACTGCAAAAATGACATGTGGACCAAAATCATTAACTCTTGCAGACTCAGAAGTCAGAACTGCTTGAATACCACAACTTTGAAAGTGTAGACTAGCATTGAAAGTGTAGACTAGTGTACACTGTTTCTAGATGCAGTAAGGAAACCAAACAAAAAAGTTGTATTGAAACACACTGTTGACGTGTTTGAGAAATGAAAAATAACAACTGCTAGGTGGCCACTCCCTACACATCAAATCAAAGAAAGTAATAAAAACAAAAAATCAGATTTTTTTGGTTAACACTTTTGCATTCGGCCGGTTTCAAGGATTTCACACGAAAAACAACGGATCGCACGTGCCTTTGTGCAAGCGGAACTCTGGTGCTGAAAGTGGTAGACAGCTGTTTAAAGGCTCAAAAGAAGCAGCAAGTCTTGCAGCTTTCACTCGAAAAAAATTTGCGGATTTTCTGCGAGTGATGTCATAAGTGGAGAACTTTTAGGCCACCTTTGGCCCACTTTGCAATCAAAACACAAACAAGAACTTCAATTGTTAAACGCACTTTGAAAACACAAAAATGGTACATATGACCTGTTGTCTAGACTTGTATGTACTTGTCATTGATGAGTATGTGCAAGAGAAATGTTCACGAGCACTGGTTCCATTGACATAACAAAATTGCAGTATTCACTATAAATGTAGCTCCAGGCTCATCATAGAGGGAATTGGATGGGCATTGCAGACCACTCATGGCATTGCAAATGGAAGTACAAAGCGATTAGAATGAAAGTGAACTGAAGTGCCAAGAAGTACAATGTTTTCACTTTGAGAAGGTAAAATGTATAAAAAATTTACACTGGACACATCGACGATGCTTTAGAGCAGTGGTGCTCAAACTTTTTGGCTCGTGGGCCACATTTGTCTTTCAGAAACCCTTCGCAGGCCTCAAGAATTAATAATCTCAATAAAAATTATCTAAAAAATTATCTTGAATGATTAAAATGTTAAGTTTTCTTTCCAATGAAAATTGCTTCGTGGGCTACTCCAGAGGGCCTTGCGGGCCATGGTTTGAGCACCACTGCTTTAGAGCAATGCAGTTTGTTGAAAAAGTGAAATCCAACCATGGTTGTGCACATTAATGAGTTCATTGATTCATACTATTTCATTTTGATTTGTCTGCTGAATAACAATGGTTTGATTTAGTGGTAAGTGTTGCATCACAGAATGTAGTGTTGGAATAGCGCATTGACATTCTTTGACAATTACAATGCATATTTTATAAACAACATATTTCTAACACCACTTTAGGGCTTCTGTAGCCATGGTGTGTAGGTTATCAGAAATTTTTTAATGCATTTAATCATTTGAGTATGTTTAGCTCCTCACAATTTTCATATGTAACATTTAAACATTGTTTTTTGCTGTGGTACTACATCATCAATTTTGGGATGTTAATTTTCAAGTGTAAAAACAGTCATTAGGTGAATTGCTTGCATGGTATCAAGTTATTTTCAAAATAATGCTGACATAAGCTATTCTTATTCATTGGCTATGCATTCTTGAACATATTAGTGTGAAATCGTGACTAAAAAGTACACATTTTCAAAACCCGCCGAATTGCATGAACATGTTGTTGCACATGTAGCTAAATATATTTTTTATCTTCATGAGTTTCATATTCTATGTAAATAATGCATGCAGTTACTTGGTGTTTTGTCAGTGTGGCTTAGTTAAGCTTAATTTTTTAAAGTCAATATTGTTCTATGCACATATTTTTTCTATAAATAAAATTTTACAGAAAGTTGTTTAGCTGAACGTTGCTGTGCTCTGCAATGTTGTATTATACCACAACATTCTTTGGTTTGAATTCTCCAAATACATCATCAAAAAAGTTCATTGTGATGCCTGTGTCCAGAACAAGTCTATGAAAGAATCATTATAAAATCATGTTTTATTACTTTTAAAGGATTTTCACTGGCTACAGGAAATCTCTCAGGAGAGCACTATAATTTTGTTTCTGGTGCACCACGTGCAAATGATAGTGGTGTTGTGGTAATCTTTGAAAAAGAAACGAAAGGCAAGTGGAATAGTCCTTGATCTGAAAAAGCGGAACAATTTTAATTTTCTTCAGGCATGAGTCACTGTGCATTGTTTTTTCCTTAGAAAATTTTCATCTTAACTTATAATATATTGAACATGGTTCAGATGTGAAAATTTCAAAAAATCTCTCTGAACACCATTTCTATCTGAAACATCAATGCTTGATGCCTATTGTACTCTTGATAAAAAGTTTGAAAAAGCAAATCATTCAGTATAAGATATGCAATTATGTTGTCAGCCGTTTGTTTTGAATATCATAATGTGTTTGAAATACGTGTTATATTTGTTTTAATTGAATAAAATTGCTGGATATATTTCAGTCTTTTGAACATCTGCTGCAAAGCAGAGATTGCATTCAGTTACCATTGATATTGAGCACCAACTTCTCTTCCTGCTTGCACTTTTGAATTTAGGATGCAGCAAATTTTTGCGTTTGAATTACAAGTTTTGCTGCAAAAAACATGCTTCATTCAACAACCAATGAGTCATCGCAAATGATTGCTATGCTAGCCAAGCTTTGGAAACCAGCAAAAGTTTTGAAAGCAAAAGAAACTGAATTCGCAATTCCGTATTTACGCATGCAATCAAACTGTCATTTGTGATACACATACTTGTGCAAGCATATCCTGAATGATAGTTTGTTTTTGTACCTATTACTATGTTTGAAAACATTTAACCTACTTCTAAACATTATTAAAAAACGTTTTTCATTTTGTAGTTTCAGTCCATTAAAAACCACTCGCGAAATTTTTAGAAACTCACAACAGGAGACATGCTACAGTTATTCTGCTTATCAATAATGAAGCAATAGTTACTTTTGAATTAAAACATTGTCAAACAGTAGGTCCCAGAGACATACCTTGTTATGGGTTAAGTAAGGTTTTCCCATTTCAGTGATAAGAAACCTAGTGAAAACTTCTTTTAAAAGTTATAATTGATATGTGGCATATTGTAAACACCATTTTAGTGCAACAAAATCCTTGATACTTGATTGCACCTTTCACAAACATAATGTTTTCATGGTTTGTTTTCTATATGCTGTTGATTTGACAATCATTTCCAGCCTTCATCTTCAGGTGAATTGATGAGTTGATTTGTAAAATAAAGCAAAAATTTCCTTCAAGCTCATTATTTGTTGAATTTTGTGACTTGAACAAGTTGAACAATGGTTGTAGAAAAGCAACTTAAAAAGTAAAACGTTCTAATTTTGCACAGTTTCAAAAATATATCATTTTTTTAAAACATCACTGTGTTGTTAGTTATTGTAAAGAACATATTCTGCGTTGCTGTGGGAGTAAGATTGCTATTCTCACACTGCACTCAGGGACACTGTCAACAAGGCAGAGGTGTTTGTGAAAAATATCATTATTGGGAAACTGCTGTTAATTTTATGACATTATCATGAAGAGAAGTGTATTCAAGAAATCTGCCTTCCATGCTGTGCTTTAATAACTCCACAAGGATTCTATTGTACTTCCCCACAGTTCAGTGACAATGTACCACAAGGGCAAATCAGCAAAATCTGCCTGCGAAGCGTTTTACTAGAAAATTGATTCCGCGTCAATTACATGAATATTAATGGTTTGTTAGTGATCTTCACTGCTTATGTTAAAGACAAATGTTAGTTGTCCTGATGATTAAGAATCTTTGCTGCTTGTGTTTTATCAAAGTTCAATTTTGATATTTTTCAGCTTTGCAAGGAGTATTGCAGATGAAAGAAATACTTCATGGAGAAAAGCTTGCTTCTGCATTTGGTTACGATGTTAAAGTTATTGATATTACTGGAGATGGGTTAGTTGCATTGTTAGTCTCCTAAGTGTTGCAGATGTTATGATACATGTGTATTTGCAACTAAGGAATGGCGGCCCATTTGTACTGTGTAAGATTTTTGATAGATTAAGCATTTAGAGTAAGCACAAACAAGTAGTAAAGGACACTAGGTGTGATAAGACAAGACCAACCAGTAACAGTAAGTTGAAACACAAAGCAGGAGGAAAGAGCACTAAATGAGAGAAGAAAAAATGGTGTGCCTAAACAAAAGTGATGACAAGAGCAACGTCTAAACAAGGGCAAGTCTATCATTTAATGCAAGGCAAAATAATTCTGTGCTTGTTAATGCTAGCACTGATTTTGTTGAGCCATTTATCTTCACAAATATCAAGATAAACGTAGCTGGGTTGTTCCACGAAGAGCGGTGGGAATTCCAACGTTTCAAAAATTGATTTGAGGTTTGGCCAACATACTGTTCTCTGCATAATTTACAAGTTGCAACGTAAATTTTTTAATTGGCGCAGGTTACCATCTGCCTTAAAGGAAACAATTTGCCCTTTGAATGCAGGGCAGTGACTTTAGGAACAATGTTTCTCTGTGCGCCAGTGATCTGTAGTTTGTTAGAAGTTGGCCAACTGTGGTAGGTCTTTTACATGTGATCATAGCTTCGGTATTGAAAGCTTTTTCCTTCTTTGTCAGACGAAGCAGATTGGGAAAGAAGTTGGCCAGACACTGTAATTCTTTTTATCACTAGGATTTGGTGGGTGCAGTCTATTTTCCCACTTGGACACCAATGTAATCATGTCGTTCATCATATTGACAGGAAATTTCGAATTTTTTGCTTTGTTCTGTAATCTATTTAGGCTAGTAAGGTAATCTTCTTTTCTTTCATTCAATCGTCGTAATCTTATGGCTTCTCCAAATATAATTGATTTAAAAGTTGATAGAGGATGGTGTGATGAACCATGAATGAACCTTCGCCCTATAGTTGTAGGTTTGACGAAGTCTTTCATAACAAAACCAAAAACACTGTCCACTGCAATGCAGTGATTGCCATCCAAAAACTCAACAGAGTCACTGCCATCATTAGTGCAGATTTGTCAAAAAGTAGGCTCTAAGCCATGGGTCGGCAATCTTTTTCCCACTGCGGACCGGTTTCAGCCAGGCAACATTTTGCAGACTGGTCCTAAATGAAATAATGAACGTTTGGCACATGCTAACTTATTACAACTCGTGAGTCATCGTGGCACTGATTCAGTGAGAGATGTTCAGTTCAGTTCAGTTTATTTATGCATCCCGACCAAGCACAGAATACTTCATCAGGAATACAGGGACAGGAAGCGACGGCCGTAGCTGTCATTTACGTCACTGCCCCCACAA
>Ga0210059_1006596_pt1 | contig 18580 bp, 10 predicted proteins | sample Ectturendosymbi2_FD_188042 | JGI IMG/M metagenome (GOLD analysis project Ga0210059, IMG submission 188042) | Ecteinascidia turbinata endosymbiont from Florida, USA - Sample 2 (SPAdes) (version 2) | ecosystem: Host-associated > Tunicates > Ascidians > Unclassified | place: Key West, Florida... | reverse complement strand
GTCTCACCAGTATTGCTTTTGTGTAGTAAATATGTGGACACTGTGTACACACCAAGCATAAAAAAGTAAGAAGCGCTGGGATAGGTCTTGCTCGTCTCAAGGCTGGACACGTACTAACACCGGTTGCATAATGCCCTAGTGTATCGTTATCCATTTTCTGTGCTTTTGCGAATGACGATACAGCTGTGGAGAGGATAAACTGCTATGTTCCTCCCAGTGTTGGTCATGTGCTAACACCGTTTCTGTAATCTGCGCTGATGTATAGCTAACCACTTTTTGTGTTCTTGTGTCTGTGATATGGACCATGAGTCCGCAATAAAATATCATTATTATAGGGAGAATTGAATTACGATAATTCGCATGTGGTGACTATCACAGTGACCTGCTACTCATGGGCACCATCTAGCGGTGACAATTTACTTACATGTGGCGCCATCTCCAGGCCGCCACACCTGGGACGGATTTAGGTAGCGCGGGGCCCTAGGCCACCTAGCACCTCAGTTTTTGTTGCCCCACGCATACGTGACCTATTTGGCCGATTGTCTGAAAAGCGTGATAGTATGCCGCTGTTATATGTAATGCCCCCTCAAAAATATATCTTTTGTTGTGCCGAGTTTGGTCAAAGAATTGCGTTAGATCTTCAAAAAATTAAAGCCTTTCCTACATTTTTCTAAAAAACAAATGGCATTGCAATCTTTTCTTGGAATTCATAGCCCTTCAGTGAAGTTTAGAAGTTCTCCTCGTTAAATTTCCGTGATTTCTAGCGTTTTTTGTAGGTTTGTTTTCCGAAAATATACATTTTCATGCGGGAGCGTGTTGTCGCCCTCAAAAATATCGTCTAGCTGTCTATCTGATTATCTGTACGTAAACTCCTTATTTAATAGTAGTAATGACCACATATTTTACGAACCAAGCAAGCACAATCCATTCAGTGGACACAGGGCTTATTTATGCCGTTTTGAAGTTGTCATTTTCCAAGCCATACAAAATAAAGTGTTTAATCCTCTATCTATGCCCATAGGCTGGTGGTAAACAACATGGAAGTTTTGCACAGCAGTAAAGCATTGTCGCAACACCCTCAAATAACCATATGAAGTAAGCCCAAAACACGTTTTTCCAAGTAAAGCTCACGAGAAACTGTTCTAGTTGATTGACCTAACACATAGAGTTTCAACAAGGAATCTCTGTTTGCGGGAAATCTTGTAAAAACAACAAATGTAGTTTCCAATACTGACAATATTGCTTTTCATCGGAGTTTTGCAGTGCCTGGCGGTCTTGCGTTGTTGTGAGCTTTTTGTCGGTGGAAAAATGAACATCAATTAAGTACCGTTTTTTATTTTTCGTTCTTTTTCTGTAACCGCTTTCATACAGACGGTTTGCATATCTCTCACGCCCAGATACGCAGTATTGTCGTGTTGTTACTGTTGTGATAAGAGTGTAGAGTGGACATTTGAATTTCCGCTCGTTTCAAGGTAAATTGTGAAGTTATGCCTTCGCGGAGTTTCGCAAATTTTTAGTTAATATTGAGTCGTCATAGAAAAGAGTTGCGCGGGGTTCCCAAAAGTGCGGGACCCTAGGCTATGGACTATTTGGCCTATACGTAAATCCGTCACTGGACTCATCGCTTGCTATAATGCCAACGTGTTCCAGGTGCAAGGGCGTACGCAAGAGGGGTTGGGGTTAAACCCCCCCTTGAGGTTGATATTTTACAAAACTTTATTACCTGAGCAACGGAGGTTAATTGTTTTCGCATGCTTTTTGCCTTTTTAATTTGTCGACTTAACGCAAATACCACGGAATAAATTTGCATGCAAATTTCAAGGAACATTGTAAATGGGCCAAAAGGTAATAATTAGGTCATGGTGGGAATCTGGGTTATCGTCTGCATCCAGTAACGATCTCACCACTTTTTGCAAACCCTCCATCCACTACGCATGTTTAAGATTGTGTTCCGCGATAGTTCACTATATGCGATACAATTGTCTTTACTTTGTCTGCTAAGGCTGATAAGGGCAAGCGCTGACCGCAATGACTACATTAGCAATTTCTGTAGCATGACAGAACTGTTGCACGAGCTCAAAAAGAGCTTTCTTAAAATTTGATGATGTCTCAGCAGGGAAAGAGGAAAACTAAAAATTTGCTGGACGTCTATGCATAATAAAACATTGAAAGTTTTCTTACGTACTTCATGCGCATTCTCAATTCTTGTGTAGTTTTGCAAAATTCGATCTTGCAAACCATAGTGTGCGCCAGCCGGTCCAGTCACACACTTTCTATGGTCGGCTGCTCGTATTCGACAAGACATCAGCGCAGTCTGATATTGCAGCTGTAAATTGCTCCGACGCAGTGAGTGTGTTTTACTCCTCTGTTTTAACGCGCAGTCTGATATTTTTGCTCTTATGAACTCCTGTGTCGTAGCGTTGAATTCGTTTTTCTCCGATAGCCTAACTCGGCGCGCTGATAGTTTAGCCTATATTCAGTGCAATGACACATAAAATAAGGGGAGTGGATATAGAAAAATATGCAATATTATGTCAACAAACTCCACCAAAACGTTGGTTTGGAAACATGGAAATGACGTCAAATTGTGACGTCACAAACAGCGCTCACCAAATGCAAATGACCACCATATGATCCTGAACTAACCCCCATGAAAATTTTCTGTGTACGCCACTGTCCAGGTGAGCCCCTTGCATCTTGGACTTGCGCGTGATACTGAAGGGGTGTAACTATGCTCATCAGCCTCCAGATGATTGTATGCTCAGGGATGTCAGCGTTTAACATTGATGATGAACTATTGCGTGAGAAGCTTATGCATAAAGGTGGCGAAGTTACTCTTCTTCGCTGCATTGAAATATGTCGTAATGCTGAACTAACAAACGCAGGCGCGAGCCATGTCAACTGTTTCCTCTACTCCTGCGATTGACACCGTAGAAACAAAAACACTGCTGGCTCGCAGCAGCCTCAAACCGGACAAGCAAATTGTAATTGTTCATACTGCTGTCTTGGCACCCTCCCGACTAATGTCCAGCTTATGGAAAAATCTCCCATAACTGCGGACGCCCGCAACCACTGCCCAGGTATTGCGGCAAGCTAAGCTTCAAGCTGCTAATCACGTTCAGTCTGAAGATTTGACCAAGGTTCCCACAAGTTTTGACTAGAAATCCCCTAAAATTTGTGCTTAAAATTCCCAAAATTTGACATAAATTCTTCAGATTTTACACAAAGCAGCATGTTACATTCATCTAGCTTTCAACGTCTTAGGATGCAAACCAAACCAGGTCCCTGCCTTATTACATTTTTTGGATCGCGGGAATTCAGAACTATTTTTGAGGTCGCGCCCAAAAGTATTTGCGGCCCCTGCTTTAAGCTACAAAAACCGAAACAGCGAAGCCAAACACGAATTTATGCAGACGGCAACTTTATCGAGAAAAAAATATTGATCCTCAAGAATCTCCACATCCAAAGTATTTATTGATCACAGAAGCAAATTCATTTCGCACATGATGAAAACCATACACGCAAACTAAGTACGACGATTACTGCCTTTTACTAGCAGATCTGTAAATAATAATACCGGCTGTTGGCGTGACAGCTTACACCACGACCCTTCGAATATGTAAAATACCAGACTTTCCGTGGTCTCGGTTGCTATCGAGCAGACGTGTTGATTGCTTGCATCAAACACGTGATCAACTGGCATCCACATCCGTTTTGTCGGAGTCGAGGGCACGCAAAAGTGTTCTGCACTTTGCCATCAACACTTTCACGGATTCTGAAACCAGCACGTTGGGTGGCAGCCCTACGGCCGATTCGACAGAAAAAATGAAGTGGTCCTTCACCTTGCTTAACCGAACCCTGTCTTTCAGATTGGCGTGTCGCAGTACCTCTCGACTACACATGTCTTTCCTTGCACCAACCACCACCGCTTTTTCCACGTTGTTCTCATTTTTTTCCAGCTCGATTACTCCCGGGGAAAAACAAGCCTTCAACTCTTCAGCATCGGCTCCTACAACACTGTCGAACAACTTTATTTCTGGCAGGAGGCGGTAAGATGCAGTCGCCACAGGAGAAAACTTGGCATGATCTTTGCCTATGCCTTTAACAGCATGCATCTTCAAATCGATTTCATGTCCCGGTCGAAGCTTTGCAATGAGGATGTCGTCATGTACTGGCTTTGCCGTCATTAAGTCACCTTGCGAACCTTGCGGAATCCACTTGATATCGCCAGAATAAACTTTGTGTTTTTTGTACAACACTTCCGGATCTGTTGCGTCCTTCGGGGCATTTGCATTTTTTTTGCACTTTACCTTCAGTTCGAACTCCAACGTGTCTTCCGGCGTCCCGTCGGTGTCGTCGTTCTGACGGAACTCAAAAAGCCTGGGATCAATGTCAAGCGGAATGAGACCCAGTCTGTGAGCAAGAACTTCATCCTGAATAACACTTGTGTTGTTGTACAGGAAAACTTTTTCGATGGCCATAGTGGGAACTTCAGCGAGCAAAATCCGTCGAAATGCATTGGCAATAGAAGCGTCAATGCCAACCATGTCGAATTCCATTTCTTTTCCTTCGATCTTTACGACGTCCACTCGAAATTGCTTCATAAATTTATTGAAATTCCATGCATCATCGTAACCAACATACGTTCCTGGGAAATCGGTGGCATGAACATTTGAAAGCCCGTGCTCGCCGAGAGTCACTTTCGTGCGCATTTCTTCAATCCGACTCATGGCATTGGTTGCAAAGTATCACAAGGATTTAGTGTTCTGTCCTCTGAACCTCTGACAAAGCTTTCTGTTCCCCTTTCCTACTTTTGACGGACAGATACGCTTGGTAAAACAAGCTTCCACCAGATGCAAAGGTGACAACAACCAAAAATGCAACAGCACTTTTGTGGGCACGGTTTAATAACAATTGTCTTTGACTGTGAGACCACCAGGCCATTACATTACACTATGAAGACCTGAAATAAATGCAAATATACCATATATACATCTAAAAGCGTCGGATTCAATGATAGATGAGAATACATCAACCGAGTATCTTCCAAGTCCGAATTACCAACAGCTAAGATTCAAATACTTGTAATAACACCATACTACAATGTTAGAGTTAGGGAACCAAGAAAACAGTAAAAATGGCTCAGTGAACAAAATGTGCACAAGGAGTTAATAGTGCAGCACATCATGAACAGACACAATACTTCTAGTTCTCTTGGTTAAGGGAAGAACAGCTGGAAATGCATGCCTGGAAAAAAATTGAAATCACAGAATGCAAGAAATGACTAGGCAAATGTGGTTGTGCTATTGATCAACTAATTAAATAACTTAGGGAAAAGCTTTCTGTGTAGTGAAATCTATGTACTGATATGTAGGATTAGTATTTGAAGGTAGATTTTTTGAAACACAACAATTTCAAAGCATTCAGCCCAAAGCATATACCTTAGAGGTAAGTGAAAACAAAGAATTATTCAAGGAAAAAGCAATACAAAAAAAATTAAACAAAAACTTTTCCAGGACACAATAATGCCATAAACAGAGTAAAAATTTCTTTAAAATTAAATAGGTATGCTGGTTGCAAGTAGAATCACTGTGTAATGCTTTGAAAGCAAGCTCAAGTGGCGATTCATAAGAATTGTTAAATGATTTGTTTTTATTCTTTTGACATAGTAGACAAATTCCTCTGCATGTCAAAAAACAAGCGGGAAATTACTTATTGGGCAAAATATATCTGTAAAGCATATACCGTACACTCTATGTGATTTAGTAAGTCTTAAAACGCATTAGCAAGAAGCACTGAACTTTCTGACATATATAAACCAGTTTACTTTCCGGCATATATAAACCAGTTTACTTGGATACACATTAAAACCAATATCAGCATTACAATCAAAACCACTTACCTAGTCATGTAGCTAAAAAACTAGTTTTATTCTGAAGACATTGACTGTTCTATCACACTTAAACAAGCAACTGATAGTGATGCTGTTCACAACACAAAATCGTGTTAAGTTATGTAGAGTTGAACTTCAATAATTTTCACACCCCACTTTTCATGTAGGGATGTTTGCAAGGACAGCAGCATCTCGAAACACCTTACAGTTTTTCAACAACCACTGGTTGTCTGCAGGCTGCACACCAAGGCACAAAAACATTTGTGCTAACTTTAATAAGTTATAAGAAAAACCAGAAATTGTCCAGAACAGTAAATTTTTTGTTTGAAAAAGCCTGAATTGAAATTGACAATGTTGTTAAACAAAACTAGTCTTTAGTCATCCATCACGCACCAGATCTTGCTTCTGGAAACAAATTTTCAGGATTTCACCAGCATTGACATAATTGACTTCATGTTTACTTGCGATTCTCATTGCCCCGACATGGCATGCCCAACTTACATTTTCACTAAATTAGATTTCATCATTTTGCCTGTTGCTTGCAATATATAGGACTGAAGATGGTACTTGATGCCCAAATCGATTTCTTAGTAAAATGCTTTGTGGGCAGATTTGGCTACTTTGTACTTGTGGCACTTCATCGCTTGAATGTTGAAACATGCAGTTAGAATCATTGCAGAGTCATGAAAGCACAGCAGGGCAGGCAGATTCCTTGAATACCCTACTTCACTTGTCAGTGACATGGACAGAAAATCACTGCTAACTGTGCTTTCAAGAAATATTGGAAATTTACTGAAACGAAAGAAAAAATTTGAAACTGCCAGCCAGCAATCCATGGCCATCCAGGTCACTTGCGACTGAATGGTACTTTGTGTGGCTCATCCAAACTGGCTGTTTTAAATCAGCCATCTGATAATTGGCACAACTTACTCCCCTGTTTCAGTGATAACAGCAGCAACAGACATCGGAAAGGGGTCAGGAGATGCTTTGAGGCCCCTGTGTTTTTGAAGTATGACATCTTCCTAATAAATTTTTAGCCAAAAAATTTGTTTTCTAACTTCAAATGGACAAAATTAAATTACACCGTTTTTGCCCCATGGAAAAATCCTTGGCTACCACTGAAAAAATCTACTATTGCTTCTCCCCTAGAAAAAATCCTGACACCCACAACAACAGCATGACACCCACAAAAGCATGCAGAAAAAATCCTTGACATCCACAACAACAGCATGTGGACTGTAGATCATATGTTATCTCTACAATCAGTGCTAGCTTGACTGTTAGTTTGGTAATGACAGCCTTTTATTCTTCAGTTTGGTACTGACAACAGTCATTGTGTGTGTTTTCAACTACAGTCTACATGTTTTCTTCAATTCTGAAAACCCTGGCATGTTTTTGAAACTGCAGAAGTCTTGCTTTAGTATTTCACCTACAAGCTTTTGCTTACAATCCGACAGGACCAAAGATGCACACTAGTGCAAAATTGATTTCCTAGTAAAATGCTTTGTGAGCAGATTTGGCTGCTTTGCTTTTGTGGTACTTTATCACTTAAATAGATTAGGAAAATAGTTTGATAAACACTGGCATTGTGTTCATTTAACTATCAAATTTGCTCATTTCATGATGGTTGATGCTTTTGACAAGTCTTCATTTTTCTAACACTATGTCACACTTTTGTACAATGAGTGTAGCTGCAGTTGTCTTTATTATACGTTCTATTCAAAGGTCTAATTCTTTAACAAGTCTACCTTTTTTCTCACTGTGCAACGCTACTCCGTTACAGTAAGCCAGCGTACAATAGTTTTTGGTGAGTTATTGTTTTTGGTGGATGAATGCTTGTAGATACGAACTGCATCTCCTTGTGATGTGTTATAGTTAGTGATGGGATTTGACCAGTTTGCAAGAACCCGTAGGCATAGCCAGGAGGCCCAGGTAGCCATGCCTCCTAAATTTTTAGCATATCTAGTCATTTTGTGCTTTGAGTTGATGCGCAAGTTCGGAGGCGGGCACCGGTTCACCAAAATTGATCTCGCTGACACCTACAATAAAATCAAGCTGTGCCCGAAAGAGGTTGGCTCTCAGTACACACCGTGGTGTGCTGTTACAAAACGTCCTGCCGTTTGGAATTTCCTCGGCACCAGGTTACTTCCAAAAAGCATTATGGATGGCCTGACCAGCGACCTACCAGGAGTAGCAGTTTGTCTTAATGACATTCTGGTGAGTGGAGCTTCAGCAGATGAGCATCTACAGAATTTGAAGCGGCTGTTACAACGCCTACATGAGAAAGGGTTGCTTTGTCAATTGCAGAAGTGCCAGTTTGCACAAACCAAACTGGAGTATTTGGGCCACGTTCTCCCTAGGAATGGAACAGAGAAAGGCAGTAAGGTTAATGATGTCTTACTGATGCCCCTGCCGCACGATGTTTCTTCTCTTCGTTGGTTTCTTGGCTTTGTGCAGTTTTACGGGAATTCTTACCTCCACATGCCTCAACTGTGGCCATTGCATTGCATAGGCTCATGCACAAAGGCATTCCGTGGGGCTGGGAAAGTGAATAAGACAAGGTTTTTCAAAAGTTGAAGACTTTGAAGACATCAGACAAGGTTCTGTTTCACTTTGACCCCACCCTTCCAGTTGGTATCTCTTGTGATGCGTCTAACGTTAGGATCGGAGCCGTTTTGTTCCACTGTTTCCAAGATGGCAGTGAGCGGCCCATAGCCAATGCGTCGAAATCCCATCCTTGTCACCAATGTTGTATTTTTCGTTAAATGCAGCACAAACACGAACGGTACCTTGGAGCAAGTAACAATCAAACAGTAGAAGGTTCGAACTCAATCATAGAACGGCACAGGAGAGGCAAGGCACTAAGTGAAGTACTGTGTACGACTGCCAATCAGCGGACTCAAAAGAACATAGATTAGGTAAGGCATGCTCATTCCACAACGAAGTACGCCAATCAGATGATTACCTTGAATGGCGTACATGATTACATTAAATGGATTACACGATCACAACAAGTGGTATCCCATACAACATATTGCTCACCTAAAATCAAACATTTTGGCACCCCAGGAAGTTTTTGGGCTGGTTATGCTACTGCAAGAACCTGTTCTTGGAATTTCCGTAATTCCAAGAACCGGTTGTTGACGTAAGTCGGGGGTTGTCAATTTTTCACCATGATTGCCTTTTACTTAGAACTTATTTTGGCACAAACCTCTCATAGACCTGTTACTAACTTTTAATAATGAAAAACAAGACTAAAATCAGGTTCAACTAAAATCTTGTTTTAACGAGAGTGCCATTACAAATGGCTACACTAACAGCAACCACTGCCAGCTGGTTTTGTTTACTTTTCCATGTATGCAGACACCACTGTAGAAATCAGTGAATTATTGTATAAAATTAATTTTGGATTAGTTCCCAAACAATTTATAGACCTTTTCACAAGAATTGAAGATATTCTTATCATACAAGACAACAATCAAGTATTGCATATGCCATTCCTCGGACTAGATTAAAAATAGCTCAAAAGTCATTTACATATACAGGAATAGGAATATGGTCTTCCATAGATCCAACGATTCGTTCAATACCAAATTATCACCTATTTGTTACTAAATGAAAACACAAACTTTAAGAAGAGCAATAATGTCAACATTAAAAATCAGCAAAGCAAACATGTCATCACTTCCAAAACGCTACAAATAAATAATTTTGTATTATGAAAGGCCAAATGTTGTTTTCCAGATATGCTCTGGCAATACATGGCATGCTACACTACCTAGCCTGATCATCATTATTAAAATGTGCTATTCAGTTACGTGGAGAGTATGTTTTGTGAGTCAAAAGTGCCTAATGGCCGTTGCGATCTGTGTTCGTTGAACAGTGTTGTAGCTGTGTTTAGTGGAGGAGTTACAATTGTGAAAAAATTTTGTAATCTTCAATTTTTGTAATCTTGAGTTTTGATCATAGCAACAGTGCGTAATTTTTTCTTTTGTTTCATATGTCGACTTTTGCGCAGGACTGAAGATGTGTAACACACGAAACTAGTTTCCCTACGCAATAAATTGCAATCGATTCACTTGGTGTGGGTCACTGTTGTGGCTTTACAAATAATGCTGAATGATAAGTACAAGCTGAATCATTGCAAGGAGATGGGAACAGAACCAGGCAGGAGATTACTCATACAGCCGGCTGCAAAGCTAGAGCCTGAATTGTTGCTTTTGATAAGAAGAGGCGAATCCCAGCCGCTGGTGCTTCCACTGAAGTGAAGTGGACATCAATAAAAAAACTTTGAGAGACAACAAATGACTTACGAATTGTTGCTTGAAATTTTTAGCATGAAAAAACTGAATAGTTTATTGTACCGCAACTATAGTGTAAACTTTTTCACAGTACCGCCCGAACAACTAGAGCTGGCTTGCTTGACTTTTTTCCGCTGCACGTTACAGTCTGTTGCAAACCACGTGATCGCCTGAGACAGAAACCACGCGAATCACGGAGAGTATGTTTTGTCAGTCAGAAGTGCCTAATGGCCGTTGCGATCTGTGTTTGTTGAACAGTGTTGTAGCTGTGTTTAGTGGAGGAGTTACAATTGTGAAAAAATTTTGTAATCTTTACTTTTTTGTAATCTTGAGTTTTGATCTTAGCAACAGTGTGTAATTTTTTCTTTTATTTCATATGTCGACTTTTGCGCAGGACTGAAGATGTGTAACACACGAAACTAGTTTCCATATGCAATAAATTGCAATCGATTCACTTGGTGTGGGTTACTGTTGTGGCTTTACAAATAATGCTCAGTTAGGACTTGTTTTCTTTTCCTCTATTTTTTTCTTCCTTATTCATCAGGGCATCTGACTAGAAAACCGTATGGTTATTTCAGATGTTCTGAGAACAAAATAAGTACTGTTCTATTGTGGTTTGTTTTCTATTGCATGATTTGATGCTTGTTTATGGTTGTTCCTAAATAAACTGGTACTGATACTGTAGCTGTTAAGATTTTACCAATATTTTTGCCTCTGGAGACTGTGATAATGAGAGAACCTGTTGCTAGTGAATCCTGGAGTGAGAGAACCTGTTCACAAGAGATTTGAATCCCACGGCTTGTTTTATGTTTTTTGTTCCATTACTAATCCCTGTGATATGGACTACAAATCTGAGACAAACCACACAAAAAAAGAAATTGCATTCTTATTGGAATGGCGGAAAGGTCATTTATTTCTGCAACTTGTGTACAGTTCATTCACAGCATGTTGATAAAACAATAATTTCTTTAGTCCAGGCTTTGTGTACAAGCAATAAAAGAAGCATAAACATTTTTTGCACAGTTCATCAAAAATATCAATGTGATGTTTCATTGGTTCAGGACAAAAATGTACATACATTAAGCATGAATTGTTTGAGCAATAACAAACATTACTGTTGGATTCTGATTTTTATATAATTTTGTGCAAAATATAATGTAACTATGAGTCGCAAGCAAAATTGCTACAAACATAATAGTTGTATGCTTGTTCATTCTCATGACGTTTTGCGCCTGTTTTTTTCTGTGTGACCAGGTATGTGGAATGCTTTGCACGTAGTGAGATTCTCAAAAGCTTTGCATAAAAGCTAACATTTTTTACTTTTGCATCAGTTGCAGAACATTACTGAAGACTCTTGCTCTGATTTTGAACATTTTGAAAACATCAACTTTGGCTCCTGTTAACTCTCCAAAATCTTTTAACTCATATCAAGAAGGTAATGTTTATTTTGCCTCACGAGACAAAAGCTATATCAGTGCTATTTTGCCCGTAATCAAACTCGATCAGTAGAATTTGTCATAAAAGAATGAGACAACATGTTACAACTGATGGCAGTGTGGTCCAACTATAGGCCCGCAGGCCACATGTGACCTGTGGATAGAATTCTTAAAGCCCACAAGATTTCTTAGTGTTGTTTGGTGTGTATACTATAGCAGGTAGTTTTAGTTAGAACAAGCATAACATCATTTAATAAAAATGTACAATATTTTTGACGTTAGACCAAAGTGTAAAAATATTTCAGAAATTAGTCAGCAAAGATCTGCTTCCCAAACTGAAAGATTTCACACCAATGCTTGGAGCATTTTCTACCATGAAACAATTTAAATCTGAAAACGGAAATCAAATAGCACACGAAACACTGATGATTATTTTCAAACTTCCTGCAACATATTGGGTTTGATATATAGGAACGATAGTGTCAGAAAAACCTTGACCACAGGTACCCCAATGAAGGAGATTTGTAATAGACTGCTGCTATTTGCTGTTGTGTGATACAGGGTTCAGGATCTGGCTTGCCAAGCATAGTTTGTGCTGAGCAGTTCTTTCCACAGCGCATGATTGGCTGGGTTTGCATGAGTGGCTATGATTTGTGTTAATGCACATATGTTTTTTTGCTTATGCAGATGGGGAAAGTTGGATACGATTTTCTACTTCTTGGAAAAGGAAGAATCAGATACAGTTGTTTAGACACAACCTTTTTGTAAAATGGCCCGCAGGTTGAACCTAGTTGGACCATGCTGACTTAGGGTTATGTCTTAGCTTACACTTCACACAACACTGACAAGAAGCCACTAACAGCTTGGTCAGCACTAAAATCAATCATGACAGCACTTGCCCAAGAGTGTCAGATAGAATGTTATGGTTGCAGCTGTCATGATCAAATAAGTGGGTCACGCGTTTCAAGCTGTCATGTAGTCAGAGTGGTATGAAGCTGATGGTAAGCAAAATAGCTCTAGCACTGCTTTTGCTTCATGAGGCAAAACTGACACTGCTTATCAAAGGACACCTGTAAATACCACAAGATCACTAAGATTGCTAAGACAAGATTGCTGAAATCGCTGAGATTACTAAGGTCTCTAAGATTGCAAAGATCACCAAGACCACTGATATCATTAAATTTGCTTAGCGATCTTGCTCAGGATCTTAGTTATCTTGTCTTAGCAATCTTAGTGACCTTGTGGTATTTACACAGGTGTCCCTTATCAAATACACAATTGGAAGTAGTTACAGACCCACCCATGGATCTCCCTGTTTCAAAACTTATTCAATCATATCGCCTTGCATGACGCAGTTCAAATAAAAAAGCGAGTTTGTCATTCAACCGGCGTTGATCTGGTAGCCTACAGGTTCCAAGTCTGCAGTGCCATGCCAATGGTTGAGGGTTAGCCTCTTGACTTAACACCTTACATTTTCATAGTAGTGACTGCTTGCACATTCATTTCAGTTCATGGGATCACTTTTTCTTTGCTTTTCTCAAAACTTTACAAGCTTTTGCTTCCAGGGTTAGGTTTAGGGGGCTATCATTAGGTTAGTGTTAGAGATAGCATTAGTTTAGTGTTAGGTTAGGATTAGGTTAGATCAGGATTAGGGTTAGATTAGTGTTAGCTCAAGCTTAAGGTTCTTAGTGTTAGCTTAAAACAAAAAATAAGAAAAAAAGTTCACCAATATTGATTTAATAGATGCTCCAGTATAATACACAAACAAAATTCTGTTGAAATGATTAAGTATTTCAATTTAACAGGCACTTTTGAAAATGAAACGAAGTATTTAGTATTGCGATAGCCAATAATTGCACATCGTTATTTTAAAGTGATGAAAAGGTAAATTTTTGTATTCCGCATTGATTATTATTCCACTGGTCCTTTGTAAGATAGGCTATTAGTTTTTTGCCAATATTACTATGGACACTAGCAATAAAATAGTTTTGATTGCTAGCAAAGCTTGTATTATAGTTATGTAAATCCGATGATCTCTGGAACAGACTATTATAATAAATAGTGAGCAATTAATGTGTCATAGTTTTTCATTGATTTGAACGATTCCAGTTTATATATAATCTGCACTTTCAGAAACATGTCATCAATCTCTTATAAACGGGGCTCACTTGTGCACCATAATCATTTCACGATGGCCAAGGAAACAATATCAGAAAGGTGGGAAAACTTGTTCAACGAAACAAATCACACTGCAATGTATGTAAAACATACCTCCAAAACAAGAAAACAACACCACAACAATCATGGCCCACAAAACTGAAAATCAACCGTTTTTACCTCAATTTTACACAACTTTCCGCACAACACATGAGCAAATACTTTATTTATATCAACGTCTTTGATAATTCATACAGATTCCATTTCTGACAAAATTTCGAGCAAACACTTTTCGGTGTTGTTATGAACACAGCACAACACGGATAACACTAAATGGAGGGCAGGGCGGGCTGGAGGGCCGTGTTGCCAAATGAAAAACTTGAACTTTCCGTGGGCTGGCGACTACGCAGAAGGGCGGGCCGGCAGGCTGCACTACAGGACGGGACAGTGGGCTGTATATTAAGGCGGGCTGCACAGATGAGTTGATTTTATTTGGCAATAATTAATATTCAGCTAGAAAAAACAAAAATTAGTGCAAGGACGTCAGGGCAATGAAGGAACCGCAAGGTTGTCGAGTCGATGCCCCTCAGCAGCTAAATTGGTTTTGTTACTGTCCAGTTTCAACTCGTGGTGGTGCATAAATAAAATTTCCATTTAAACAGTGACGTCAAGGTACATCATGGACTCACGGTAAAGAGTTATAGTGTATACATTTTGGATATATTTAGAAATTGTATATTACTCGCTTATTGATCGCCATGTGAGTTGTAATAATATAGAGGAAACCGTAATAATTAGCCTCGCTAAAAATGACAATTATTGAGTCCGAAGCAAAGCGGATGAATACTGGCGGATGAACCCCAATCCCACGAATGCGGCTCGTTGTGCCTTTATAGCACATGGAATTGCACTGAACTATTCAGTCTTGAGCCACTGTTCAAGCTAGTAAGAAGTACAGCCACTGCAGGACTTAAAACTTAACCTTAGCTCACTGGCTAAGAAGACGTTTCCCACTGGAAACTTGTCAAACAGTCTACAGGTAGTCTGTAAGTCTGAGACCTACTAAATTTACAGTGGCATAGCTTACTTTCTCCCTTTTATGGGGCACCTGACTAGATAACCTCTGTGTTTTTTCGGTTCCCCGGCGTTTTCTTCTGTTTTAGCGAGTACATTTATCGCAAATAATTCAGTACCGCCAAATAAATCTATCTATCTATCTCTTTCTATCTGGAGGTTAGCCTAGCAACGTGTATTATTCTTGGATAACAATGATGAAACTGATGAAGGTATAAACGTGCTGTATTCATCTGTTGTTTATGCTTAATGCTAATATCGCCGTGCGCTTAACGCTATAAAAATAAAACCATGAGTGAAAATCGTTAATTATGGTGATGAACGGAGCTAAGAGGTTGAGTACAGTGATCTAAATTCGGGGGTCCAGGTTGCTTTTGCGTTCCTGGGCGCTCCATGAACATTTCTATTGGCCAATGCTCTCGCGGAATGTCCTAAAGACGTACAACCTTACAACTTGTACGTAACAGTATTATATGGTAGAGCAGTGATTTTCAACCGGTGTTCCGCAGAAAACTAGTGTTCCGTGAAAGATCGTCAGGTGTTCCGCAGGAAATTTGATAAGTTTGACTAGTGTTCCATCGAACACCGGTCGAAAATCACTAGTTTAACGCAATGAGCGTAAATATGTTTTCTTTCGTGAAAGTAATTAGTTTTAAACAGGCTCAAATATCGCATTGAGAAAAATTAAAAGTGAACAAATTGTTACTATGTTGTTTATTTTATTGCGTGATTATAAAATTTTGTTTGGTGTTCCCCAAAATTTTTTTATTGCATAAAGTGATCCGTGATACAAAAAAGGTTGAAAAACACTGTGGTAGAGAACCAACTATAAAATTTAGAAAAGTGAGACGATCAAAGAAATTGAAATAAATCCTCGTAATTGCAACCAGGAAAGGCACAAGACACACCTCTGCAGCAAAACAACACCTCGAGAATCTCAAGAATAGACTAAGAAATCACAAAAAATCCTCGGTACTTGCTGAACCTGTTGTCAAGTCTCAAAGAGGGCTGAACAAAGAACTCAACAGAATCATGAGATGCGGAATGACTGAACGACAAATAGTGGTGCAACCTCTCCGGTGGCGTTGCGTTGATTGCGTGATTCCCCACGAACGGGATGTGCGTAAAGAATAACACCATTAGATATGTAGTGCGAGCAAGCAATAGTAAGAGAGATTGCAGGCATGATCTCTATTGTTGCTTGATGCCATGGCGCGAAGCTTTGCGCACATGCCACTCGGGATTTCCGAACGCAACAAAATGGTGCTGAGACCAGGATGTGGAGGTCGTACCGAGTTCAGGCCTTCACACAATGAACGTGCGATCGGTGTGGTTCGTTGCAAAAAGGAGGGGATGTTGTTGCAACCTCTCTGGTGGTGTTGCGTTGAATGTGTAATTCACCACGAAAGCGATGTACGTGAAGAATAAGACCATATATATGTAGCGCGAGCAAGCAATAGCAAGAGAGATTGCGACGCATGATCTCTGTTGTTACTTGCTGCCATGGTGCGAAACTTTGTGCATTTGCTGCTCGGGATTTCCGATCGCAACAAAATGCTGCTGTGACAAGGATGTGGAGGTCGTGCCGAGTTCAGCTTTCACACAAAGAACGTGCGATCGGTGGTGTTCGTTGTAAAAAGGAGGGGATGTTGTTGCAACCTCTCCAGTGGCGTTGCGTTGATTGTGTGACTCACCACGAACGGGATGTACGCGAAGAATAACACCATTAAATATGTAGCGCGAGCAAGCAATAGCAAGAGAGATTGCGAGCATGATCTCTATTGTTGCTTGCTGCCACGGTGCGAAGCTTTGCACACATGCCGCTCGGGATTTCCGATCGCAACAATAGCCACCTTAACTCCCCACTGGTTCTCACTCGACAAATAAAGAACTCTGTTCGACACCAATGAGCAGGAAAGGCAACTGATCAAATGAATCAATCAATCAGTAAATCAGTGAAGTTTGCAAAATTTGGTCTGACATTCCTGAAAATTTGACATCTTCTTCACCATATTCATTTGGAAAACAATAAAAAAACGTCCTGCTATCTTGCTAGAGTTTCTGTTGATCTTCGTTTTTCATGCTTGTCACATTATGAAATATTGTGTTGATGCCACTTTTCCGTCCTATCTACCTCTACAGTTGCTCACCCCACCCCCTGTACATGGGCATGCTTTCCCCACTGTTTTTTGTTGTCTTCTTATTTTACCTGACATTGACTTGGTGCTTTTTTATTACTTGTAAAACGTCTTCAATCAAAATTTAGTTTGTGCTATCAACAGGGCTGGCTGCAAACTTGACCCAGGTGGTCTTTCGCCAACCTTTATGATTCAACACGTTACGATTAAACGGTTGAACTGCGAAAACTTAAATTCCTGATGCATTTATATTTCATCAACACGAAACCAATTTGTGATCTTTGATGTTATTGTATTTGCCTTTGCTGCATTCGTGTTATTTCATGATTTGTGTCACAAAATTACATGAATAAACAATACCTTACCATGAAGGCAGCAGAAATGAGCGGACTGTGAAATTTTTCAGTCCGAATTCAATCCTGATCCGTAATAATTGAATCCGATCCAGCCCTCATCCGCAAAATATTTAAAAATTATCAGTCCGATCAAGTCCTGATCCGCAATTGTAAAAATGTGTTTTTTATTTTGCCTCATGTATTTATACTTTCTCTGCCACACCCAGATCTCTGCGGATCTGAGCAACCTATCCATCGAGAGAGACCGGTTGCGACCCAGCACCCCCTGTGCAACTGTGTTGATCATCTAGCAGCTCCTTCCCACATATATTCAACGCCACGAGTTCAAACCGGTCAGTAACAAAGCTAATTTAACTGTTGAGGGGCATCGACTCGATAAACTTTTGGTTCCTTCAATGCCTGGCGTCCTTATACTAATTTGTGTTTTTTCTTGCTGAATATTAATTATTGCCAAAGAAAATCAACTCAACTCGTGAGGCAAAATATGTACAGACTTTTGACATTTCCGAAATTTAACAAGGCAGTGTCTATTTTGCCATCAGGTGCAAAAGCACTGCTGGAGTTATTTTGTCATAAAGTGAAACCAGTTGGTTGAATTGGTTAATCGACGTGGATGATAGACCTGGATTAGTGTAGTCCAGCGCTTTTCAACCGGCTAATAAACTGTAATTGCAAGAAATAAACCAATTAATCGGAATTCAGCTAGTGACGTCAAGTTTGTTAGAAAATTTTGGTTCTTAGTTACTATCTCCAGGAGGGGTAAATGCCCATGGTTTTGACGTACCACGAGTTCAAAACTGTTTGCTTGCGAAAAGAATGACCAGCAATAGTCATTCTTTTCACATTTAAATGTTCAGCAACGATGCTGACCTCAAAACTATTAACAGAAATTACAGAAAACCATTCTGAATTTTAGGTGTGCGGGAATAGCTCAAGTAAATTTGCTTCAATTCGATCTTGATAAATCATGGAACTACTTATCAGTGTTGTGCGGATATTAAAATTTGATGATCCGATCCGATCCGAAAAAATTCAGAAGTATCCGAATCCGATCCTGATCCGAAAAGTATGCTCAAAACATAATCCGATCCTGATCCAAAAATCCGAAACCACCATCATACCAGAGTCCAGTCACAATAACACTTTTGTGTCATATTTGTTCAATTTAGAAATAGTATGCACTCACTAGGCAGGCCCACAACCAGGGAATCTGGTACGATGATAG
>Ga0210059_1006595_pt1 | contig 18581 bp, 7 predicted proteins | sample Ectturendosymbi2_FD_188042 | JGI IMG/M metagenome (GOLD analysis project Ga0210059, IMG submission 188042) | Ecteinascidia turbinata endosymbiont from Florida, USA - Sample 2 (SPAdes) (version 2) | ecosystem: Host-associated > Tunicates > Ascidians > Unclassified | place: Key West, Florida... | reverse complement strand
TAATTTTTTCTTTTTGTTTCATATGTCGACTTTTGCGCAGGACTGAAGATGTGTAATACACGAAACTAGTTTCCTTACGCAATAAATTGCGATAGATTCGCTTGGTGTGGGTCACTGTTGTGGCTTTACAAATATTGCTGAGTTTAAAATAAGTGATAAATGTAGTCGGTAGGTCAGGGAGATTCTATTTGAATAAGAGCTGATGATGCCTACTTTGTAGGCGAAATATATACTCTGTAAAATCTTTGTCTGATTCTGTGCTGAGAAAGGATTTTCTTTCAATAGACAGAAGGTGAGAGTTAGTATACTTTTACATGAATTAGCTCACTTCAAGTCAAGGTTATATATATCTTTTAGTTGGAGAATTTTCTGCGTTATATAAATGGTAGTACCTTTGTTAGTCGCAAGTTCGCTTGTGTTTAAACATCTCATGGTACGATTTTAAACAACCGATATTGGCTCTATATCAGTGGTTCTCAACCTTTTTACACCAGCGGACCTGCAAAATACGCAAAAAAAATTTTCGGACCGGCAACATACAATCGCAATGAGTGGACCAGATTATCACAATCATTTTGTTAACAAAGCTATGGATTCATTTCTCATATTCAGAAAAATAATGTGGAAAAAGTCGTAAGCTAACTCCTACAAACATAGGCGTAGCCAAGGGGGGCCAGAGGGGCCATTCCCCCCCAAATTTCTAGAAAATATAGTCATTTTGTGCCTTGAGAGGCATTTTTCCAAAAAAATAGTGTTATTCGCCTAAAATCAAGCATTTTGGCCCCTCCCAAATTTTTGGGCTGGCTACGCTACTGCCTACAAATGCTGACTTATATCTAATAACTCATTAGCAATGGCATCAATTCTTCTCAAATATCGCTAAGTCGTAATATCCCTGTATCGGTTCTAGGACAACTGCCACAGGGCAACTGCCACCCAGGACAGTAAAAATTCTAAATCATTTCTCGAGTGCCCCACAATCACTGCGTTTGTTGCTGCCTTCGACGTAAAAGCGTTTAATGACACGGAATTATTGAAATCGTTCTTGGCTGGCGGGAACAGGAATATTAATTTTTGCAGGCAAAGCAACCGAAAACGTCACAGTTAAATATTCCACAAAACACATGACCTACGTTTTCTATAAGTTTCACTTCTGTTTTTCTTAACTCTGCTCAGGGGCGTAACGCGGGAGGGCAAGGGGACGCAATTCCCCGGGCGCCGAATCACTATGGCAGCACCGAATCACTGCGGGGGCCCCGAAAAGTTCCAACACTGTCACAAGCACTTTCTTCAATACAGTAAATTTGCTTCCGAAAGACCTCAGGTTCGAACATGGGGGGGCCAAACTTGCTTCTTGTCCCGGGCTTAACGTATATGAGTTTTTGGGAACTAATTATTGCATACCCAAAGGGTGCCAATGGGCCCCCATCAGCTAAGTTTGCCCCCTGGCTCAAACTTCCACTTACGCCACTGCCTGGAAGGCATGCTTTGCTTGTTCTGACAGCACACCATTGATAGACTTTTGAGCACCCAAGGCAAGATCCATTCCAGACCCCACCCTCCTATACAAAGGTACTTACTCTAAACTACTCATCATATACATTACGGAAATACAAAGGACGTTTTGTACATTAGAAAAGTTTATTACATGAACAAAATTTATACCAAATTGCGACATATCTAGTATATGTGAAATTGAAATTAATAGGAAAAATACTAACCCTTCTGTAGCAAACCTGAAATAGTGTAGTACCTTTATCTTCTCACAAACTGCGTGAACGTGTGTTTCATTGACTTTCATCATGTTTATTTCCTTTTTTGGTGTACGTTCGTCACTTTCTGAACCAAACAATTGAATTTTTGGGCCCCCTTAGGCCCAGCGCCCTAAACAGCCGTCTAGTTCGCCTAAAGGTAGCGCCGGCACTGTGGCTACCACACTATCGGACGTCCTTCGTTGTTCGAACGCGGTGTTTCCAGACTCTTCAGCTTCAACTACAATGTAACCTACTTGTCGGCAACCTTTTTCCCACTGCGAAAAAGGTTCAACTACAATGTAGGGGTCGGCAACCGTTTTCGCACCTCGGACCGGTTTCAGCCTGGCATTATTTTGCGGACCGAGCGCGGCCCTCACTAAAATTATGTTTGGTACATGAAAATTTATTACAACTCGTAAGTCATCATGGCACTGATTCAGTGAGAGATCTGGCTGGGATTGCTTTGCCCTAATAAGATGCTCCGACCTGAAGGGATTACGGTTGTCAATAACATCCGCAGTGTGTTCCGTATGTCAGTCGTTCCAATCACTTTTGGATTAATTTCTCCTTGGCTCCGCACAGCCTGGTAACAATTTCTTCAAGGACCAGCACCGGGCCGCGGCCAGGTGTTTGCCGACCCATTAACTACAGTACATGATGAATCAAATCGCATGCTGGAACGCCGAAGAACGACGAACTATTTGCAGTTATTCGTGGAGATCTTGGAGGGCCAGCTTTTCAACTGTGCGAGGTGCAACCTCTCAACCAGAATATAGGCAAGGTCAGCCATTTCTGTCGTCAAACAATATCACTGATTTCTCCAGAGTTCGAAAAGGAGAATTCCCAAAAATAAGCATAGGATTCCACACTTACCTCTTGTCCGTTTATGCTACAGATCAAGCTCAATCCAGAAGCAGACACCGCAAAAGTTTTGTTCCTAGCAGATCGACAAACGCGTCGATACACCGCAAAAGGCAGAAGCTGATAAGCTTTTTTACACTCACAAGCTATTCTTTCTCTTATGAACTTAAGTCTTGAAGTGCAAAGACATTTACGAATTGTTTCGTACGTCATACTACAGCAAGGGTGGCCAAACTACGGGTTGCTGACCAGTTTAATCAGGCCCACCAAATACCTTGCACATTTTTTCAAGCACCACATTTCCGACTGTGGACGGAAATGTCCGACTGTGGACGGACACATTTCCGACTGTGGACGGAAAGTCGGAAATGTGCACCACATTTCCGACTGTGGACAGCAGCGCAACAGCATTGGCTGCTGCCTGTCACGTAAATCGCACTGACCGACCCTCCAGTGACCAGGCAGTCGCGAATTCGGCACTCAAGTCACAACGTTTGGCCACCACTGTACTACAGCAACTTGCTTTTGCAAGCATTCTCTCTAGACGTTTGCAATCCTTGCTCATCAGATAGGCTCTATTTAAACATAGCTGAAAGAATCTGGCTACTGTGTCAAAAAATCCTAGAGGTTAAATTACGTACTAACTTTTTAACATACACTTTATTTTTTTACACTTTACGACTCAATTGTAATTGACCAATGTTGAAGCAGATGACAAAAAGGAATGCTGTGAAGTTAATGCGAAAACAGTACTTCAGCATGAGAATCGCAGGCCAGGATATTTATGTTTTATTTATTTTATTTTTAAATGTTCGGTTCAGACGCATGGTCGACATCACAGGGGCAGTCAAAAGAACACAAAGGTTCGAAAATACTTAGGCAACAAGACACCACTGTGTAGGTATTTGTTGGTACACGCATTCAGTACTGAAGAGGAACAAATGCAATGCTGCCTTGAGTTTGATGCCATAAATAAGAAGCAATGTCGCAATATTTTACTCACCTCCATTGCAGAAAAGGCGTAGATAGTTCGCTAAAACGTCGAATGTGATGGAAATAACAAAACGTTCCGAACGCCTGCGTGATACAGGTCTGATGTATACATTATGCTTATTACAGATAAATCGATGCCACTCATCAATGCCGATAATAAATTTATCTAATAAGTCTTCGGAAAAGTTGTTTTATTGCTGAAAGATCCAAAGCAAAATCTTGGTAAAAGCCTCCTTGATCTGTATTAAGTGAACTCACCAGGTGTTTACCGTCTCAAAAATATTTTGACTGTATGTGCATGTATCGAATGAAGTGTTTTCTGTTGGATATGGAAATGCTTTAATTAAACTTTTAAATTTAGTTAAAAGGTAAAGAAAATATTGTAACTATCTTACCAAATTTGGCTAATTCGAATAAAATAATTTATAGACGAAAAAGTAAATCAGCTGCAAACAGCAGTCACTCAAAGAACGAGTAAAATTTCAGTAGTGAGAACTGAACAACCACAAAATAAGCAATTAACAGTTACTGACCGCATATCTGAGCGATAGACTACTGTATATACCAGGGGTCGGGAACCCATGGCTCGCGAGCCAGATGTGGCTCTTTTGATGATGGCATCTGGCTCGCTTGATATTTTCTTAACACGATATACGAATGAAACTTTTTTTGTAATTTTCCATCTACGAGACTACAAAGTCATCAGCAACACCATGCAGCAGCAGAAGTCGCATTAATAGTAAGAAGCATGTTATTAAAGAGAAAATTCAGACATTTCCCATCGATTAAAATTGTTGATTTTTCTTAAAAATGCACACTTTAGTTAGTAAGTTAGTTGCATTAAGTGTTGAACAATATTATATGGCTCTCACGGAAATACAATTAAAAATATGTAGGCTTCATGGCTCCCTTAGGCAAAAAGGTTCCCAACCCCTGGCATATATTAATACAGATTACCAAGACACAGCTCAATAAGAGATGGAACAACTGCGTACTGTAAGACGTTTACCTCAGAAGTAGATGGGTATGGTATATGTCCTGTAACCGGTTGCTATACATGATATTTGGTCTTAGGGTAAGGAATAACCAGTAACTATATTTGAAATAGTCAGTCAAATGTAGCAACTGTGGACTACTCGTTTTCCAATTAACTCACATTTCCAAATTTCGACTCAGCATTGATAAACAAGGATTTAATTATCCATTACTTAATGCTAGATGTATCTAATACAACAAATTTGCTACAAAAGCGTTTTGAGAGTAATTACCTTCCTGCGGTCAATTTATTTTAAAATAAAATTCTCTTGTAAAACTAATGGTTGCATAACAGAAAATGACATAAAACTGCACATTTTCTTTCAAAAACTTAACATTGTACACGAGGGTGTTAGGTCTCCAATGAAACCCTACAACCCGCATGCTTTAGACTTAACTATTGCTAATACATGGGTTCGATCTAGCAGTTAAGTCAAGGGAAATATTCGCAGGTTAATGCCTGTTTGATTCCCCTATTGCTTCTGACACCTCCCTACTTTAAGTTATAATCACTCAATACAAATAAAGGTTGTTCAAATGTGTTTTATTGTTTAATATATCATTGTCGCATTGTTAAATAAGAACACTTACCAATTTAGAATCTTTCACAGTGTACACGACGAGTTTGGGTGGCCTCTAGTGAGACTTAGCCATTTCGTTGCGCTTTAGGTTTAACTTTACGCTAGTACATGGATTCGTCTTTTAGCAGCTAAACCAAGGGGGGCGCTTATGAGTCTGGGCTCACGTAACCTCCCTAAACCTTCTGACTACTTCTTTATATAGACATATTCAGCACACATAGAAATCATTTAAATATAAGTTTATTCTTGTACGTTGTATTAAAAGTACGAGAGTACTCACCAATTACATTTCCTTGTAATTTGCAATAGAATTTCTTTCTTTTTTGATCTCACGATTCATTCCAACAGACCAGCAAGAGGACGGCCAGCAACATAACAGGTAGTTTCCATCTAATTAGCAGTTACCTTTACCTAACTCATTACGGCAACTGAATGCCTCACTATGGAGAACAAGGCTTTTATGGAGATGGGCTGCTAACGCCCTGGTTTCCTGTCTTTAGGCTTCAGTTTTGAAACAGGATGTACTGATTCAAGAGGCCTTCGCGCCAATTGTTTTCTTATCGAAACATTCAGCACATGCTTACAGTCTTACCATCCTCATTTCTACAATGTTATTTCAAATTTAGTATTCTTTTCATAAAGTGACAATGGTTACCCTGGACAAGACATGTTAATAAACACTCTGTCGGCGGTTATGTGGGACAAGCCAATTTATAAAACTGTTTGTTAAGAGGTGTCCCGAACAAACCGTTTTGTGAAACAAAATGACAGGGAGTGCCTACACTAACGCCATTTTTACGGGACGGGGTGACAGGGATTCGCCTTAGGATTGAACAAGGCAACAAGCTGCCTTTTGACATTACCAATCCATGTGACAGAGTTCCACTAGGACTGAGCAAGACAATAAATTGCCTTTTGACAATATCAGTCCATGTGGTCACTGGTATGACTGTATTCAACTAGGACTGAGCAAGACAATAAATTGCATTTTGACAATATCAGTCCATGTGGCAGCATTCCAGGGGGACAAGCCACTTCTGTAAACTAAAAACGAACCTAGTTTCCTTTTTTGGTTGAAGAACTCAAGCCGCTAACCGTGACAGCGGCCTCCTGACATTGGGCGCGGCACTCGTACTGTACTTCGGAGGCAGAGTCTTCGGGGTTTTATCTCCGATGGCTGACCAAAGTGGGCAGAATCCACCAGAGAGAGAGTGCTATCGTCAGGAAGGACAAGTCCTTCAGGTGATGCTAGCAGCACTCTGCCCTAAGTGTGGCCATCCACCCCTTTTTATAGGAGAAAGTCATGCTTTCAAAGCATGTTTTTCTTTAATTGATCTAACTATCGTTTCCTAGACAACCTGCATGATCAGTGCATGTTTGATGTGTGATTTTTGTCGTTGCTAAGCAATGACAGCCATGTTTACTGTAGTTGCTAGGAGATAACAACTTGTTTTTTCCGGTTTGGTAGGAGATAACATTATCAGATCCCATGATCATTATGTAATCACTTGATAAGTGATTAAAGGTCACAAGATGTTTACACCTCTTGTACAAGGCGTTGTTTTGACACTGGAAAGATCCCTGCAATCCCATTCACAGATACGTATACTGTCTGTGCCGCTGCAAACGACTGACAGGGCCGCTCGAAAGCCTTCAATCTACTTGTTTTTGAGATTCTGACGTATCTCTGACGTTTTTCTTTTATGCTTCATTGATTTCGGATTTCTTTGGTTGAGGCCGCTGTATTTCCAGTCTTCCAGCAACTGTACAGTCTAGCAGTTATTCAGTAGTTTTTCAATTAGTCTCCAATTTGCCTTTCAAGTTCTGTTGTTGTAACTTTAAGTTCTTTTGCATGTAGTAAACAATGTAATTGTTCTGCTACAACAGTTCACACAAGTTCTGTCAAATCTTACAGACACAGAGTACTTTTTCTAAGGTGTATCTGCAGTTAGCAGCACAGTTTTAAACAGTTATAGCGATTATCTATTTAGATAGCTTATCTCTAGTGGAAGTAGAGCTTATATTAAATCGCCAGACCATGGTTGGCATTTCCTGTTTAAGGTGTTTGCCTCAGTCAGGAAATTATGAGTCAGTATCTTAATACCTCAGCTGTTTCCTGGTTTGTCAGGTAAACAAGGTCTATTGACTTGCAAGCGTTTAGCCCTAGTGATAACTTGTTTTAACAGTAAGTAGTCTTTACATTCTAATGTTTTCATTCATTGTGACAAAACTTCATTTTTGACAAAGTTAATTTATTGTACAGAATGACAGAGTTTCATTAGTACAAAACGTTTTTAAGATATGTCCAAATAGGTCATCTAGAACTTATGGCTCATAGTAACAGAGATTTGACAAGCTATTTTTATGAAACAGTCTGTCAGCGAGCGTCCCGGATAAGCCGTTTTGTGGTACAGAGCGACAGAACCTCGTGGGGTTAGTCACATCTTTAAACTAAAAACGAACCTAACTTCGTTTTTAGGTTGAAGAACTCAAGCCGTTGGCTATAACAAGACTTACTCCTGATATTGAGCGCGGCACTCACAGTATTTCGGAGGCAGAGTCTTCGGGTTTTACCTCTGATGTCTGACCAAATTGGGCAGGACCATCCGAGAGAGAGTGAAGCCGTCAGGAAGGACTTGTCCTTCAGGTGATGGTAGCAGAACTCTGGCCTGAGCCTGCAGATCCAGCCTCTTTTACCCTTTGTAGGTCACATGACAATTATGTAATGGTCACATGACAGTTATGTAAGTGTATTGTCACATGATAGTTATGTAAGTGTATTGTCACATGATAGTTATGTAATCACATGATAGGGGTGTGGTCACATGATAGCGTTCAGCAGCGCCTCCAGTGTTGAGACCAGAATGAGGTTCTGTTAATATTCAGCATGCTTAAAGTAACGTTTGCTTGTCACGTTTTTCATGTTTGACTGTTTATAGCCTTTGGGCTGGTTTTTCTTGTCTTTGTTGTTTGATTCCTTTGACACTATTTCATTTAATCGTATCAACATTAAACATGTACAGACCATTAAAAATGTGTCTGCTACAACATTTGCAGTGTTGTCGCTGTAGCGAAAAGTAGTCCTCAGTTGTGGCAATTTCAATAATTCAAATGAGGCATATTTGTGTTTATTTTGTTTCTGACTAATAGCCTAGATGTAAAAGGGTCCAGTAAATAGCAGGTCTCATTGTGGACTGCTGAGCCACTTTGGGGCTTGCGTACCCAATTTTGGAATGCAGAACTTCATCGGGGTCATTTGGAGTTCAACCGTTTTACAGTTTCAAAAATCCTTTCAAAAGCAGCAAAAAACAGCTTTTCATAAAGCAGTTTTCCAAAAAGCAGCATCCTAAATTTTGAAGGATAGTTTGAAAAGAGTAGGATAGACTAGACATCCAAAAAAATAAATTCAAAGCGAGGTCAGAATAAAATTCTAGAGGACTATCGCACCATATATACTATGTGGTGTACTGTATTTTTGAAGCTGCTGGCGAATGACGAAATATGTAAAAATTTGTTGAAGACGCGGGTTAGTTTTGATTGTTTGCTTTACCGCTACTTGGTTTAATTTCAGAACCGTTGCAAATGTCGCAGATTAACTCGATCTTGCTCTAAATAATGTTTGCAGGATACTCCCTATCAACTGCCAAAAGTTTTCCCAAATTTAAAAAAGTTTTGGTAATTCAAATTGACTTCCAGTCTTGAATGGTGGTTAAACAAGAATGCAAAGCGGTTGAGTTGTTCTTGTTGCATGGTGTGCAGGCTGGTTTGTTGTATGGTGTGCAGCCTGGTTTGTTGCGTGGTGTGCAGGCTGGTTTGTTGCATGGTGTACAGGCTGGTTTGTTGTATGGTATGCTCGCTGAGATAACTACAGCAACGTATGGGTTCATTTTTTTCCAGGAGGCGGCGGTGCCTTGCACGAATTCTTTGGTATTTGTGATATAGTGCTATTCGAAAATATTTCCTTCTTGCTTGCCTGGAGTAATTGAAACGCTGCGCAGAAACAATTTCATGAACGCTTTCCCTTTGTAATGCTTGGATTTCGCATCGAAAATGTACAGTTACCACCCTAAACGTTATTTTACATTAACGCAATGAACGTGCAACAATGACACATTTCAACACAGTCATGGTTGAAATTATACAACAAAGTTCCCAAAAAACTTAAACTTTTCTTCGAAGAAAATTACTCTGCAAATTATACTTAAGGGGTATTTAAACGTTTCAGCCACCTACAGACAACGTTGTCGGATTGAAAAAATAGCTGAAAGTGATTTATGAAAGTGTATCACGCAAAAATAAAAACCTTCCCTCATCACTGGGCCATGCAAACAGTGCTTCGGTAGTTACCATTTCCCACTGGACAAATTTTAGTTTTTTCCTTAATTTAGAACGTGAGCAAAGTATCCTTGCAAAAGGAGCTTAGCAGCCGTGTATTTGGAAGTGCTGGGTATGCTGCTTATGCCGGAATTAAAAAGTTCATTTTTTTGTGTTATCTCCTTTCTAAATATCTAAAGCATCCTTTCTAAATATCTGCAAACATAAATTTCAAACGTGAACAAACTTATCTTACCAATGTTGAGTGCATTAAAGTTTTTTTCGATACATTTTGGTAAACAACTTGGGGAATATGGCATGCATAAAACGTTCTAACGCGGTTGCCAAAAGCGTCGCTAAAATCTTTAGAGTTGAAAAAACTGGAAAAGCGATGATTTGCTCATAGGCACATCGCAACTTGTGCATTATCAAGAGTTTTAAAAAAGAGTAAGATGACAGTTTTTGAAATGTAGTTGACAAAAAAGTTTCTATTAGCATGGTGTCTTGAGTGTTACGTCATAAGCCCACCCGTAATAGTTCTGTAAATGTGAATGGTTGTAAAAATGGATTTCCGTGTTAGATGAAATAAAGTTTAGAAAATGTGAACTTATTTCCTCAGCAGAATTCTAGTTTTGATTACGCAATGATTTCTTAGCAGCAAGCGCAACAATTCACCATTGTAAGGTCATCATAAGTAAGGAAATGTTCGTGTGATTTTGATTTATAGGTCTACGAAAAGTGATTTTCTCATCTGAGCAAGTAATCCTAGCAGACAGAGTTCTGAACGTAAGTTCTTAGTCCTGTTTAATATTTGTTCAAAATATTGTACCAATAATACGGCAGAAATTCTGACCTATGGTCTGTAGCCACGATAATCTGGCTTTAAACAAAAACACTTTCTTGTATTACCGGACAAGTGCAAAGAAACGATTAAAAGTATTTGATCAACTTTTTTCTGTCCTGCATACCTAAAATTCCCTGAAATCGCAATCATCAGGGAGAAAACCTATTTGAGATGTCAAATCAAATTTGCCCGCCATTTTGGAAATTTCACCTAACTTTTGTTTCAATGATCAGAAAACATTTGCCCATATTTTCCCTACAGTTTCTGTTTTTGTGAAAATAACAGAACAACCAAAAGAAAAATGTTATTAACAAGCTTGTGTCCAAATTTTGATAACCTTTGTTCAAATCTAAAAATTTGTAAGAAACATTTTGAACAAATTTCAACATTTTGAAGAAATTTCTTCCAATCCTTTACCAAAGTTTCCCAGAGTATTTTCACTTTTGTCCAATTTAAACAGAATTTTGTTCGTTTTTCATAATTATTTAGCTGTGGAAGGACAATCCTTTCCCTGTCCCTTTCCGTCTTGTGGCTATGTCTGAGAGTGTTCGCTTGTAGTTCTGATCAGTGGTGGGGCAGTAGCTGCTTTCTTGCCAGTAGAAATTTTGGTGTTACTACTTCCTGATATTCGGTTATAATTTATTCTCGTCAAGTAATGTGCACGTTGATTGGTAAACTAGAAATTTTGAACAAAGATTTTAATAATTCACCAATCCGGCTACGCATCCGCAGATTGCTACTATGTGGTGAAAATGCATCAATGTAAATTGGAATTTCTTTGGAAGCGAGTCATCAGCCACAGGTCTTCAACAAAACAACAGGAAAAAGTTGTGATATTAACTTAAACGCAATTTGCCTTGCCCTGTTTCAAATAAGCCTTAATTTTTCCTCGACTGTTCAAACAGCAGGCCTGCTCTTTATGTTAAAGTAGAAAACTACGCTGTTTCTCTTGTGCTTAAGTTGTTTCATTGAAGTAACGTCACGAAAGATAACGCTGTTGCTTTGCAAACTTCAACATTCACCAATTCATCCAGAATTTTGTGCTGAACTCCTTTTGCTGCACAAATATGTTTTTTGTTTCTGTTCTTTTTATAAACAACTACTTTTACGCGTATATCCAGAAAGAAAAAATATTTTTTATGCGAGCAAACGAGCAAAATCCTTGCAATGTTTCCATTTAAGCATTCCAAGGTTGTTTCTGCCATTGATTCAGGCCGGCAGGCAACCACAGAACCAACCAGGCCCGTAACCAGCTTGGGTCACCAGGAGGGGCGAAGAGTTTTCTGAGATGGGCCCAGATTTTTTGAACTATGTCCAAAAATTTTAATCGATGTCCAATACATTTTTCCAGGGGTAGCGAAAAATTTTCTAGGGGGGGCTTCGCCCTCCCTGCGCCCCCCCTGGTTACGGTCCTGGAGTCAACCGATTTGATGTTTTTATGGAATTTTAGAAAATACGAAGAATGGAAATATATTCCACATAGACTTTAGGTTTCTGGCGGGTTTTAAAAATTTTTCCACCAAGAACGTTTTGCCTCAAACTAGGTTTTCCTGTGGCTGCAGCTTTGTTTTCATTAGGAGATGGAGCTTCAGCAGGAATAAATTCGATGAACAAGTAAATACGGTGCGCGGCATATTATGACAGTAATTTAGCGTGAATTTCTGTGAAATAGACACACTTTTTTTTAATACTAAGCGTATACATATAGCATGTTTGCTATGCTTTGAGACAAATACAATTGAAGCAAACTCACCAGTTTCAATCAGAACTTTTTAATTTGTTATAACAACAATTAATTTATCCAAAACTGATACGAACACGGTTTTCTTTGTAAGAGAAGGCAAATGACTCATGAATTGCGGTATCTAGAATGGACTAAACTATCACGAAACACGAAGCACAATTTAGACCCAAAACAGTATTTCGAGTTCCATATGATAAAATACCACTAGAATTTAGACATAACTTTTGGAAACTTCGTCGCGAACATCTTTATACTAGCGGCTCAAACCATCAGAACGAGCCCCATGGCAGGAATACAAGTGCTTCAATAATTATCATTGGAACGAGTGAAATATCAGAAATATGGCCTTATTTCAAGTTGGTTGGCCTAAGCCAGGGGTCGTCAACCTGGGGCCCGCGGGCCGGATCCGGCCTGCCAAGCAAAATCATCCGGCCTGCAGCCTCTTTAAAAATTGTAGTAACTTTAGTACAAGAGAAGAATCAAATGGAACTAGTTGAACTGCAGTACAATAACGAGTTATAATCAAAATTTCACGCCAATGGTGCATCGCTACTTGCTTTTATAAAAAATGTATTGAATGCCAACGCTATCCTAGCTACGTCCAACCCAAATGGCTTACTTAGCCAAAAATTATGTCAATATCTTAACCAGGGCCGCACATTGAATGGCTTGCTTTGATGTTAGCAAACTAAACTTAGCTTAACCTAATGTGATAAAAGCGTTCGTTTCCTAACTGCAGTAGTAACAGATGTGATAAAGCGGCACTAAACACCACCTGCATCAAAAATCTCAAATTGAAGATTATATCAAAACAAGGACAGGTTGTCAGAATATGGGATAGTTTTGCTACAGAGAAAGCCTAAGCTGGACCGCACAAGACCTTCGCCTGGGCCGCATGCGATCCGCGCGACGCGGGTTGGACATAGCTGCACTATTCCAACTTTATTAATCATGGCAAAAAGAAGACATCGACGTTTGGCAGCACATACGCGTGTGAACAACTCTTTTCGTCAATGAAAATCACCAAGAGCAGGCTGAAAGCTCAACTTACTGATGACCACTTGCAAGATGTTATGCTGCTCGACTCATCCAACTTACCACTTGAACTTCAGAAACTTTCAAACAAAATACAACATCAAAGATCGCATTTGTTGTGGTGTAATTGTACTACAGTATGTGCCGTATTTTGTACTTCCGTTATGAACTGTGAAAATCCGGAGTTAATCTGATTCGCAAGTTTTCACAACATCATAAACAGTGAAAGGAACATAATTGTTGGTGGAAATTTAGTGCGGCCCGCTAGACCTTGCAGAGTTTATTTTTGTCCCGCAGCTAGGGAAAGGTTGCCGACCCCTGGCCTAAAAAATTTTACTTGGCTTTAGGCCTTTTTTTGGCCTCATCTCAAGTTGGCTGACCTTAAAAAATGTGTTTGGCCTTTTGGCTCTATTTTGGTCTTTTTTACGCTGAAATAGAATTGCATTTTTTTCAGCAACACATTTGCAAAATTTTTGTGATAAATGCTATATCAGACGCCCGCATTCTGATATTAATAAATATTTGAGTTATGCTAGATTCGAAATTAAGTTTTTGCGTAATCACTGGAAATGTGGGCACTCACTGCACTGTGTAGTGTCTATTGTGTTGTAAGCACTAAACAGTCTAAGCGCTTGCAGATAGGTCTGTGCCCCCGCGATAGAAATGCGATAATTACGTCGAAGTGGAAGGGCCCTTATGATTCTGATCGTGTAAGTACAGGTGTAGCAGAACAATTACATTGTTCTCTACATGCAAAAGAACTTAAAGTTACAACAACAGAACTTGAAAGGCAAATTGGAGACTGACTGAAAGACTGCTGAATGGCGGCTGGGCTGGACAGCTACTGGAAGGCTGGAAGTGCAGCAGTCTCAGCCAAAGGAATCCGAAAACAACGAAGCATGAAAAACGTCAGAAATGCGTCAGTACTTCAGAAGCAATCGGATTGGAGGCTCATAAACAAACATGGCAGTCCTTCCCAGCAACACGGACAATACAAACACCTTTAGGTGAATTGTAGGGACTTTCCCAGTGACAATGCAGCGCTTCCTAACAACACAGGAAAGTGCAAATACCTTCAGATAAAATATGGGGATTTTTTCAGTAGCAGCGAGCACCTGCTAGGAGATTGCACAACAATCATGTAATCTTACATAAAACAAACATGGCGCCGTTTCCTGGGCAACGATGTGACCACACCCCTATAATGTGATTACTTAACTATCATGTGACCTTATCAAGTGACCTAGTCTAAAAATAGTAACATCATCATGGGCTAAAAATAGACCCTATATAAAGAGAAGGGTATAAATAGGGCTGATTTCACAGACCCAGGTCAGAGTGGTTCTACAGAACCTGAAAGGCTTGACCTTTCTTGAAGGGACTACTTTCCTTCGACTGTATCAACCCGCTTTGGTTTGTGCAGTAGAAGTAAAACGAAGGCTCTGCCTTATAATGCATCCAGGCTCGGGTGGTGTATTGTAAGTGTTGCGGGTCCCCCCAGTTAAAGGCCTCGGGCCACTTTAGCAGCGTGAGTCTTCAGACTAGAAACAGTTGTCAATGACCTGTTTTCTAGTCAACACTAGTGACTTTGTCTGGGGGAGATGCTGTCACCCGATAGCGCAAATTTGGCTTGTCCAAATTGGCCGTCCGCTACAAGGACTGGTATGGTCAAAAGGCCAATGCCTTGTTCAGTCCTTGTAGTACTCCTCTGGAAGTCTCTGGGTCGCGAGGCAACTTGTTGCCTGGCTTGATCCCTTGACGTGCGTTCCAAGCCGCATCAGACAAGTCATTGACTTCACTAATTACAAAGTGAATCTTTGACAGTCTGACCTGTGGAATCAGAGTAAGGCGAAGCTCTGTCACTCTGTTCAACGAAATCAGAGTAAGGCGAAGCTTTGTCACTCCGGTTCACGAAATCAGAATAAGATGAATCCTTTTATAAATTGGCTTGTCCCACGTCATCCTCGTTAAACTGTTTCATAAAAAACAGTTTGGTCCACATAATCACCGACAGACTGTTTATTAACATGTCTGGTCCAGAGTAATTGCCGTTTATGAAAAGAATACTATGCTTGAAATGACATTGTAGAAATCAAAATGGTAAGAATGTAAGCAGGTGATGAACGTTTCGATAAGAAAACGGTTGGCGCGAAGGCCTACTGAAACAGTACATCCTGTTTCAAACTGAAGCCTAAAGGCAGGAAATCAGGGCGTTAGGAGCCCATCTCCATAAACGCCTAGTTCCCATAGGGAGACATTCAGTTGTCATGATGAGTTAGGTAGAGGTAACTCCTACTAAATGGGAGCTACCTGTTGTGTTGCTGAGTTGCTTGCCGTTCTGTTGGAATGAATCGAGAGACCAAGAGAGAATAAAATTACGTTACAAATTACAAGGAAATGTAATTGGTGAGTACTCTCGTACTTTTATTATAACATACATGAATAAACTTATTTTTAACTGATTTACATGTGTGCTGAATATGTCTATATAAAGAAGTGGTCAGGAGGTTTAGGGAGGTTACGTGAGCCCAGACTCATAAGCGCCCCCCTTGGTTTAGCTGCTAAAAGACGGACCCATGTACTAGCGTAAAGTTAAACCTAAAGCACCACGAAATGGCTAAGTCTCACTAGAGACCACCCAAATCGTCGTGTACACAGGAGTGAATGGGCGAGACTTTCGTGCAGAAAGCTGCCGATGGATCAGTATGCAAACTGTGGCACCATTTTACCCAAAGTGTGCAATATCACAAACCATGAAAAGTCAGGGAAGATCAATGCTCCAGTACAATGCCAAGCAAGATTTAATCTTAATTTCGAAGAAAAGTTTTTTTTGATATTCTTGTAATTTAGATGTTTTTGTGACAAAGGAATGGCGATACCGCAAATAAAGTTTGGCTTTTTTCTGGCCTTTAAACAGTCCGTTTGGCCTTTTTTTGGCCTCTTTTTAGCATTGTTTTTCTTTTCATTAAAATTTATCTGGCAACCGTGCTTACACTTTATCACACGTAAAACTTGCAACCTATCTGCGCTTTTTTCCCCACTCTTCCTAGTCACACTATGCTATTGCGAGCAACATGCTTGCCTCAAAGAAAAGAGATGTCACAAAAACACTGGAACCGTGTGTTCTGTACTCTACCGTGTGGCGTTTTGCAGCAACTGAAAATCGTTAAAGCAGTAACTCAAAATTCACCCTTCATGTGTGCAGGTTCCACACAGTTTTAACAACAGCACAAACCATGAAACATTTTAGCAAAAACGAAATCATTTTGTCAGCTTGAAGCCCAATGTTTGCAAACCTTTCGATTTGTCCGATATCGCTTTCTTGCTATACGATATCATAGCCTATTTTTTCAGGCTATTTCGCATAGAACAGTGGTTCCCAAACTTTTTTGAACTGTTACCAAAATCAAGGTAGCGGTCATGTCTTGTTACCCTCAATAAAACTTTTTTGCATTTCTTGTCGAAAATTTCTTTTGCAGTAATCACTCATAATACAGAACAGCAATGTGTTTTTGGTTCTGCGTTACCCCCCAAAGAATCGCATATTACCCTTGGGGGGTAATTTACCCCCAGTTTGGGAACCACTGACATAGAAGAAGTTTATATGTTTCAACATCGTCAAAAATATCTAAAAGGTTATTGATTGGTTCTGGCAAAGTCAGCAACAAAACAAATACACAAATTTTATATTATGTTAGTGCAGTTCATGTTTTACCACGAACCTAAAAATGAAAGGGGTGCAAGCAGCACAATGTTTAGGAGCCAGGAGCATAAATACTCCCTGTATATGTTGAGGTTTGAAACTTTTTTTATAAGGTTACTCCAAGAAAGCCTGGAATAGGTTCCAGTTGCAATTTGGTGAATTGCAGTAACCTACCTACTGTACATAGGCTACTAGGCCTACTTAAAAAGTGCTGTGAATTCTCATATTTGACACAGTTCACACTCTGTTGTATTGTACTGCAGAGGACAGACTGGTTAATGATCGTGACTGAAATCAACAATGTGGCTTTGCAATGCAAAAACTAACTCCCATCTCCTGCCCTGTGGAAGCTGTGTCACTTGAAGAGTGCGATGACTATGCGACGCGGGTTTCATGACCTCATCGCCCAGCAGTTCTCCACGATTTTCTCTGCTCGTTGTTATTTTTCGGACTACACTAAATAGAATAAAATCTCGGCGATTCCAACAACACCTACAAAAAGCACCTTTCTGTAGTGGAATTAGCTTTCACCTTTTCATTTTCACCTAATCGCCAGCTTTCGCAATACCATATGCCAAGCGCAAGTAGCAAATCTTTTGAGTCCTTGCAGCGTAAAAACGTCCCAAATCGGGCTTGCAAGTGCGTTTACGAAGGTAAGCCAAGGGCGACGAATCGCTCACGCGTCAATCCGATAACAGTGCAGTCTCACCGAGCAGCTTGAGAGCGCATTGTTTCAACCATATGCGATTCAGCGAATCCAACTAGCAGAGGTAGGTTGAGAATCCGATAATAAGGGATACGATTGAAAATGATGTTGGGTGGTTTGTAGTAAGTCTTCGACAACCTTTTCTGTACTTATTTGATGCTAAAACCACTACCGTGGAACAGATTAGCCTGTTCAAGCTTATCTTTAGCAAATATGACGGATTAATTGATTTAATAGTTTTTCCTGTAGACTAACTGTACCTAGTTAGGGAAACAATCAGCAAAATTGAATCGGCTTAGCAAACTGGAAGATTATTCGATAGGTTACAAGACATCAGATATTGGGCTGAAGGACTGTTACCCCAACACTGATTAATAGGTTTTCATTGCACCTTGGTATAACAGAGTGATTCAACCTCTGTGCAAAATATGTAGCCTAATATTGGAAGTGGATGACATCAATATAGGCTACACGTTGAACTTTGTATCCCAGTTATGTGGCTATGATTTCCTCAGTTCATAATGGAACACATGGAGTAGTGTAAAAGTTCGTAGAATAGGTTACAGTTGCAGTTGCAATTTGGTGAATTGCAGTAGCCTACCTACAGTACATAGGCTACTAGGCCGACTAACAAAGTGCTGTGAATCCTCATATTTGACGCATTTGACACTCTGTTGTATTGCACTACAGAGAACCGACTGGTTAATGATCGTGACTGAAATCAACAACGAGGCTTTGCAATGTAAAAACTAACTTCCATTTCCTGCCCTGTAAAAGCTGTTTAAATTCTATTATTTATTTATTTATTTGTTTGTTTATAGCAGACACGAAGTCCATAGTATGAACACACACACTCTGCAGAACGCAGGTTGAAAAAACAGACAGTACAGAACGGAGTACAAGACATTGAAGCCGGCGAAATCACAGGGTTACAGACACTTTTTGCAACTGCATTGAAGACAGAACCATAGGGTTACAGACACATTCTTAACACTATTGTTAGCTAACACG
>Ga0210059_1006594_pt1 | contig 18582 bp, 13 predicted proteins | sample Ectturendosymbi2_FD_188042 | JGI IMG/M metagenome (GOLD analysis project Ga0210059, IMG submission 188042) | Ecteinascidia turbinata endosymbiont from Florida, USA - Sample 2 (SPAdes) (version 2) | ecosystem: Host-associated > Tunicates > Ascidians > Unclassified | place: Key West, Florida... | reverse complement strand
AGATGAAGCGTCACGCTCCAGAGGCGACTAGCTGGCTCCAGTTGAGGTGCTGGAGGAACAACTCTATGAACAGCAGCCTGAGCCCTGGTGAATTCAACCGCAGAGTACTGCGCTCCTGTCTGGTGTGGCAGTGCTCACACCAGATTGACAGCCTTATTGACTCCGCCATCAACGCCTTGCGAATTGTGACTGACTACATGCGTCGTACACCAGCGGACAACCTTCCCATCCTTGCAGTCATCCAGCCTTCTGAGCTTCGTTGCAAAGGATCCACACTGTCTCTAGCATGCAGTGCCATGGAACCAGGACACCTTCTCCACTCAGTGCTCACCTGTCCATCGAGTGCAAATGCACGACGTTTCAAAATCGAGACACCCATTTGTACCCGCCGCACAACAACTCATAACTTCATCTGACAACAACATACGTGAGGCACATTGAGCGGATCACAGATGGATTGCGGAGTGGGAGGACAACCCGATAAGACTCCATACTTTCATCCCCGGCACCCACCCTTCCGGAATGACCCTAACAAAAGCCTGGGTTCGGCTTAACCGCTTTCGCACCAGTGTCGGACGTTTCCGCTCCTGCTTGTACAAATGAGGCATGGCCTCCTCTTCGGCCTGTGAGTGTGGTGCAGAAGAAAAAAATGTCGACCATGTTGTTTACCAATGTCCAATCCATCGACCTATTCATGGACTGCACGGCCTGATGGTTCTGGACAATGAGACAATCGAATGGCTGCTCAAAACCTGTACTGAGATTTAGAAACACTGCCTAGCAGTGTTTTGAAGAACTGGCTCAAAAGATGAAGAAGAAGGCACTTGCGCGAGGCCCTATTGCGGTGTTGGGTCATTTTGAAAAATAGGTCAAATAGGTTTAAAACCGGCTCTGGTTGAAAAGCGCTTACTTGAAGCCATCAGCATGACCTGCGAACTTAGTCTAGTTTAATGGTTTTCAACTCAATTTAACCATTACGACCCCTTTCCGAAATTTTCCAGTCAGGCATATGCAATGCAGTTGTTGCTGCACAATAGAAAATCACATTGACTAAAAAATAACTAAAAGATATCACTATGTGCAACAATGACTCATTTATTAATTCGTGCGCATGGCAGCATCAGTGAGAGGGACTCATGCCGTAATAAAATCACTTCATCGCGTAACTCATTGAAAAATATACTAACTCCCAAGTTAGCTACAGCATTCAGGTATCTGATTTACAGACACATTCTTACATCCCACCTGTGTTGCCAAACGCAGCAGAACTCTAATGGTAATAATCACGCTTAAAACTTTGGAATAGTCATAATCACACTTGAAAGAATTTTGAATGAAAAAGTAGGCTATCATTTTTTCCAGGTGATCCTATTATTTTGTCTACGACAAAAAGCTGTTCCATATACGATTTTCAACCCGCGACCCCCAGGTTGAAAATCAGTGGCTCTAGCTCTTTGATTGGGCTTCTTCCAACAACGCGTGCACAGTATTATTCCTTGCCTTCGTTCGTTACCAACAGAAGTCTATTTCGAAAACTGCATTACCAAACCACGCCAGGTGGGACATCTGCCTAATGCTCAGCAGTGATTATAACCTCTTAAGTCCGACGGTAACCACTCAGAACAACTTTATTCAGAACAGTCATTGCCATGTTGTGCAACTGTTTCGGCTAACGTCCGTTTTAGTAAAAGCCTTCATCACAGTTATAACTAAATATAGATTGCTCGTTCGTTGGGCTTTCAGACAAAGATTTGCGTCTCTAATTTATCAAAATGATCCATTCACAATGCCATAAAAATTGTGTCGGCACTGTCCCTCTCTGAAAGTGAGAGTATCGCATTTTCCGGTGTCTGGAAAATTTTGGGTCTGCTTTTGGTTTTGCGTGGCACGAATGCCACATCAGAAGTCTTTTTCAGCAATAAAGTGGATGAAAACTTACGTGCGTGCAACCAGGGATTACGAGAGGGGGACACAAAAGGTACATCGTACCCGGGCAAGGTAGCTACACGGGCTTAGGAGGATGGAAAAATTGTTGTGCAAATAAGCTCAACTACTGGTGTAGTTGCCCGTATGACAATCAGTATATTTCTAAACAATAGCATAGTAGCTGTTTTTCTTTACATAAGATTGCTATACTAATAAGCTGCACAAGTTTCGACAAGAGAACCAAAAGCTAGGTGTTTGCTATTGGTCTTCGTACCCCCTGGTTAAATTACTCCCAGAAGTCCCATACCACCATGACCTTAAGACGATTAAACGATTTGATGATTTTACACGTTCACAAAGAATGTGTTGACAAACTTGATTTGGACATAATTGCTGAAAATTATGTTTGCGGGAGAAAGGACAGACTGCGAAGGTTGGGTGGATTTTTATGAGATTTGAGAATTTTGTCGGCTCGTAACATTGTTTACTGACTTGTAGGCACGTTTTTATCTTTGTCTCTTGACTCATTGGCGAAGAGATAGAGCAACAACGTTATAGTGTGCATTGCATGATATGGATTTTAATTTGCAGAATTCGATATGTAGAAAAGCAGAGAGCAATGTCCCTCTTATTTTTTGAACTGCGAGGAAAGGAATAGCCTTTAGGCAATAAATGTTTAGTTTACGGTAAACGTAGCATTCAAGTTTTCAGCTGAGTTTGGATTTAAATTCGCAACTACCCTGAGGCAGAAAATGCATACTGGGCTTCGCTCACAATCAATGTTTTTAGGCTTTTTTCCTAGTTTTGTTTCCACATTTCCTTTTTTCCTATTTTTTCCCCAACCACTTGAAGGTTTCTAAACAGTAACACTGAAAAGAGTTAAAACTTCAAAACGTTTCAAAATTTAGTAAAAAAAACAAAAACGTTAGGACGCAACCTCGTCGAATCCCCTCTGACTGTCTATCCATTTTAGGTAGACTATGGAGAGGATTGGGGACATCACACATCCTTGTCTGAGTGCCCTCTGACTGTCTATCCAATTCATACACACTATGAAGAGGATTGGTGACAACACACACCCTCGTCAACTCCCTCTGACTGTTTATCGAATTCATGTAGACTATGAAGAGAAGTAGTGATATCACACACTCTTGTCTGAGTGTAACACCAACGATGAACAATCGTGATTTCACTTTCCCCGACTTGGGCACAAACTTCTGAGCAGGAACACAGTGACTTGAAGGCCTTCTTCTTTTCCGCCAGTTCTTCAAACTACTGCTGGGCCGCACTAGATTTTGGGGCAGGTGTTGAGCAGCCATTCGATTGTCTCATCGTCCAGAGCTGTCAGGCCCTGCAGTCCATGAGGAGGTCGATGGATTGGACATTGGAGGACAACATGGTCGACGTTTTGTTTTTCTGCACCACACTCACAGGCCGAAGAGGAGACCACACCCTATTTGTACAAGCAGGAGCGGAAACGTCCGACACCGGTGTGGAAGCAGTTAAGTCTGCCCCAGTTTGTTCTTGTTAGGATTATTCCGGGAGGGTGGGTTCCGGGGATGAAAGTATGGAGTCTTATCGGGTTGTCCGCCCACTCCGCATTCCATCTGTGATCCGCCAAGTGTGCCGAAGCTTTGTTGTTGTTGTTGTTGTCAGATGAACTCGTCGAGCTGCACGGACGTGTTTTTCTACTCAATTCTAGCCTACGGCTTTGCTGCACGGCTGACGTGACTGCTCAAGGAACAATCGTGTACACAAAGCAATCAAGGAACAGCGCTGTGAACAAAGTAGCTCGCAATGGTGAAAATGAACCTACCGTGAAAGACCTGTATGGTCTGTTGCAGGACCGTCGCCAGGATGTCGCAGCATAGGGAAAAAAATCACAAGGGGTGGCACATTTTAATGCAATGTTGTCTGTATGCAGCAACCGCCATGAAAAAAGTCGCTTGCGACATGTAAACTTTATTCATATTAAACACGACACAGAAAGTTATACAAGTATGAACACCGAACGTGCTGAGCACTGTCATTTGATGTTTTGCGACTTGGGCAAGGAAAGAGACAAGGAATAGCATATTTGCAAACCGTTGAAACAATTATCTCCTTGTAAATTGTTTTCGCTTTTCACCTTTGCCCCTCGCCCCCCTTTTCATGTCTAACAAGTTACAGCATATCAGGCTGTTCACTATACAGCAGAAACAATGCAGGTAGACGATACAACGTGGCAATTAAAGCACAAAAGCAGAAAGAATGTCATCCTATGAACCTCTCCGTTCAGAACAAATTTCGTCAAAAAATGGTTTTGACTCATTTCTAGAATAAACATAGCTCTGTTATCTGTTACACTTAAATCCTTCAGTATAACCAGAGCCGGATTTAGCTGACGTGATCACCCTACGCTAATCCAGTTGCAAGGTACCATCTCCTACAGTTATTAGGGAAAATAGAAAAGCGCTAGGCTGACAATGACGACACTGACGCTCTAAAAAAACAGTAAGGTCAATTAAAATTTGTAGATCCTTACTGCGAATGCTCCACGATGACTGCGCTTTTTCTTACTTTTGGCGCAGAAGCATCCAATGACACGGAATTGTGTAATGAAACACAAAAAAAAACACAATGCCTACGTAAACTGTCTACGTCGAGGATAGATTTTTGGCCAAGAAGTTCGAAGCTGTGTTTGTAGATTTCACAGCAGCCTACGACACTGCATGGCATCGCGGTCACACCTGCAAGTTGCTACGATTGCTACCTGATAAACACATTGTCTGCATGATCATGGAGACGGTTGGTCATTGCAGCTTTACCTTTGCCACCGGAAATGGCAAAAGGTTACACAGCCTTAGGAAGGCGTCCCACAGGGATCTGTCTTGGCACACTTACTTATCAACATCTACATCTCCGACCTGCCAACAACCGTCTCCAGACAGTATCTGCATGCTGAAGATCTGTCAATCATGCACGCTGATGGAGCTTGGCAGGCAGTAGAATGGGTGCTGAGTAAGGACATGGCAACCTCAGGTGAATACCTCCAGATATGGAAGCTAAGCTCAGCACTACAAAAACAATGTTGGCAGTGTTCCATCTCAACAGCAAGGAAGCTAAACGTGAGCTGAACGTCAGCTTTAACAACTAAACCTTGCCCTTCAACTCCAACCCAAATACCTCCATGTAACGTTGGACAGGCCGCTTAGGTATCGCCGACGCCTTGAGTTACTTCGCAAGAAGCTGAGATCAGGCGTCACGCTCCTGAGGCGACTAGCTGGCTCCGGTTGGGGTGCTGGAGGGACAACTCTACGAATAGCAGCCAGAGCCCTCGTGCATTCAACCGCAGAATACTGCGCTCGTGTCTGGTGCGGTAGTGCTCCTCACACCCGCCTTGTTGACTCCGCCACCAACGCCTTGTGAATTATGGCTGACTGCATGCGCCGTACACTAGCGGACAACCTTCCCATCCTCGCAGTCATCCAGCATGCTGAGCTTCGTTGCAAAAGAGCCACACTGTCTCTAGCGCGCCGTGCCATGGAACCAGGACACCTTCAGTCAGTGCTCACCTGTCCATCGTGTGCAAAATGCACGGCGTTTCTAAATCGAGACACCCATTTGTACCCGCCGCACAATAACTCATAACTTCGTCTGAAAACAACACGCGTGTGGCACACTGAGTGGATCACAAATGGATTGCAAAGTCGGAGGACAACTCGACAAGACTCCGTACTTTCATCCCCTGCACCCACCCTCCCGTAATAACCCTAACAAGAACAACCTGGGTTAGACTTGACCCCCTCCATACCGGTGTAAGACGTTTCCGCTCCTGCTTGTACAAATGGGGTATGGCCTCTGCGGCCTGTGAATGTGGTGCAGAAAAACAAACCGTCGACCATGTTGTTCACCAATGTCCAATCCATCGACCTCCTCATGGACTGCACCGCTTGACAGTTCTGGACAGTGAGACAATCGAATCCGCCCACTCCGCAATCCATCTGTGATCCGCCAAGTGTGCCGAAGCTTTGTTGTTGTTGTTGTTGTCAGATGAACTCGTCGAGCTGCACGGAAGTGTTTTCTTCTACTCAACTCCAGCCTACGGCTTTGCTGCACGGCTGACGTGACTACTCAAGGAACAATGATGTACAGAAGGCAATAAAGGAACAGCGCTGTGAACAAAGTAGCTCGCAATGGTGAAAATGAACCTGCCTTGAAAGACCTGTGGTCTGTTGCAGGACCGTCGCCAGGATGTCACAGCAGGGGGACAAAAATCACAAGGGGTGGCACATTTTAATGCAATGTTGTCTGTATGCAGCAACAGCCATGAAAAAAGTCGTTTGCGACATGTTAACTTTATTCATATTAAACACGACACAGAAAGTTATACAGGTATGAATACCGAACGTGCTGAGCACTGTCATTTGATGTTTTGCGACTTGAGCAAGGAAAGAGATAAGAAATAGCATATTTTGAAAACTGTTGAAACTGCTATCTCCTTGTAGATTGTTCTCGCTTTTCACCTTTGCCCCTCGCCCCCTTTTTCATGTCTAACAAGTTACAGCATATCAGGCTGTTCACTATAGGCTACAGCAGAAATGATGCAAGTAGACGATACAACGCGGCAAAAGAAGCACAAAAGCAGAAAGAATGTCATCCTACGAACCTCTCCGTTCAGAACAAATTTCGTCAAAGAATGGTTTTGACTCATTTCTAGAATAAACATAGCTCTGTTATCTGTTACACTTAAATCCTTCAGTATAACCAGAGCCGGATTTAGCTGACGTGATGACCCTAGGGTAATCCAATCGTAAGCTACCATCTCCTACAGTTATTAGGGAAAATAGAAAAGCGCTAGGTTGGCAATTACAACACTGACGCTCTAAAAAACAGTAAGGTCAATTAAAATTTGTAGATCCTTACTGCGAATGCTCCACGATGACTGCGCTTGTTCTTACTTTTGGCGCAGAAGCATCCAATAACACGGAATTGTGTAATGAAACACAAAAAAACACATTGCCTTTGTCAACTTTACGTCTCTGTTTTCTTCGCTGTGCTCAAGAGTAGCACCCAAAATAATACAATTCGATAGTTTGTTACTTTTCCAGACTGCGAAGAATCGAACGCCACAAAAACGGCGCGCGAAAGGATGTGAGGTTTGAAGTTCGGTTACATTCGACACAAAAATCTGTTTTTTAATAAAACTCTGGAGTTATCGACACAAAATCTGGTTAAACGAATGAATATTAAGAACATAAATTGTTGACGAACGTTTATCTATCTTGAGTCCCTAGGCTGTAGCCTACATAGCCTATTGGTAAGTCCGACCCTGAATGTGCGCAACCTACGGGCGACTACTCAAAAACTAATTTCACAGTTCTCTGAGTTTTGTACAACTTTACTGTCCGTCATGAAATAAAAACAAGACGCGCTCTTGGTTTACTATAAGGGAAATTTTTTTTACGTAAAGCATTCAAGACCCTTATGTTGGAAATGTACACCGTCTTCCTCAAGGAATTTCAGCAGTAAACTCGGAAGCTTCAACTTTGGGAAATTCAGGGTCTTTACATTAATCAAGGTATAGTCCTACTGTTGTAAAAATAATCAACATGAAAGACATGTATATGCTTTTGTAACTTGCGCCCGACGCCAGAAAACTGAAATTCAATATCACGAGACACCTCCCCATCTCTATGCAAGATCAAAGAAGAGTAAGTTGTTTTGAAACTTGCTTCAAGACTGTATAAATCTGGCAAAAAAATTTCATTTGAAAGTTGTTGGTAGTGACTCTTGCTTATTTGCTGATGGCGAACAATTCAAGCTATAATGCAAATTTCCTCGTGACCGCCCACTGCGACTGGCTGTCTTTACAAGCTTGTAAGCTTTATTTTCAAATAGTTCAGTTATTTACGTACTGCCATACTTCATGTTCTGTTTAGATGAAGGAATTAAACATTTCTCCGACTTCTAACATGAAAAAATGTAAATTATGTAGTTATGATCAACTGAATAGCATGTTGCAAAACTTCAGTGGTTTGTGTCTTCCTCATTGCAACACCAGAAGCTTGGTAAAGAATTTGCCTAAACTCACTGATATGTTAGAACTTTTTCCGAAACTGCCCGATGTTATTTGTATTAGTGAAACCAAATTAAAAGAAAATAAACATTAATTAGTTAATTTTAATGGATACAGCTTTCTTTTCAACAACTCTACAAGGAGCTGGTTTATACATAAAAGCTGATTTTGGTTATATTGAACGTCCCGACCTAAAACTGAAAAGAAATTTTGTTGAAGATATGAAATCTGTTCTACTAATTTTCAATTAGTTGTTGGTACCGTGTACTTTCATCCGAATAATAGTCTTCTCGATTTTACTGAGGTTTTTCAGTCGACTCTTGAAAAATTAAGTGCTCGTAGATTACCATATTATATTCTAGACGACTTTAATATAAACCTTCCCACTGATATTTATGACAACCAACCTTACATTAATACAGTAACATCGCTTGGAGCATACCCGTTGCTAGAAATACCCACATGATTTGTACCTAATTGTACAGCCATTTTACTTGACCATTTATACTCTAACGAAACCAAAAACTCTCTCTACCCAGGTGTATTACGTTATGGTATTAGTGACTATCTTCCAACATTTGTAGTAATCGAGAATACGAAAACGCCAAAGCCGCCGCCGTTTTACAAAAGATGTTTTATCTAGTTTGATGCCAATAGCATTTTAATTGATCTAGAGCAGTGGTATTCAGCCTGGGGCCACAACTCCCGTGGGGGTGGTTTGTCTTTTTTGTTGGCGTCGCGAGAGCTTCTGATAACAGTATGCATAACCACTTTGGTATTTCGTATATGGAACCAAAGGCAGACTAAAAGGTAGGGGGCACGGGGCAATTCTACTGGAGGTCCCTATGATGTATTTCATGACGTCATCGTTTGTAAAAGTTACGTTTTCGCCTAAATTAAGCGAATTGACGAATTAAACGATGATGAATTACACGAGTACTACTGTACTTTGAATTAACGTGGTGTCCTCGGACTAGCAAGATGTCTAGGCTATGCTATCTATCGAGGGTCGCCTTGAAAAACTTTTTGAAAATGGGATCGCAGAACAAAAAGTTTGAGAAGCCCTGGTGCAAATGGCTTGAATAGCTTCACTCGTTTACAATGTAAGAGTAATACAACGATAGTAATCATTGGAAGAAAAGTGCGTTTCCACCACACATTATCGTTTATGAAGTAACAAAGGTGCAGTTCGGCTGAGGCTACCTCCAGACTTTCCAGAAGTTCGGGATCATTTATATCAGTGTTGTCACTTCTGATATTTCAACGTGACATCAGGGTGTAATGTTCTCAGATAAATTTGTGATGTCTGATGTTTTGATGCCAAATCAGATGTTGACTGGGTTTGTTGTTTTTGTTTTCCACAGTTTCTCTCATTTTAGGAAGAAAATTAGTTACCGGTAGATTAGGATTTTCTAGCTCCTCTCTTCATTCTCTCACCGTAATGTGTGTTTGGCTATCGTTTCTAACTAAAGAAGCTCTATTCGCTGCGTTGAGACTTACGTTTTACGTAAAGTATAAACGACTTCTCCGTTTAATGGCGTTATTTCGCTCTGTTTCGGATTCAAAGAGAGTAATCGCGCATTGTTAGTTATGTTAATAGAAGCATTTAGCTTATATGAAACCGTAAAATTTGACTTTATTGGATCTTGAAAAAGGCAACAATCTGATGTTAACGCAACTGACCACAGAGGCAACATTGATTGACACTAAACAGCAGTCAGGAACCACTAGTTTCAGCACACAAATAGTAACGTTTTCGTGACATTTGTGCAAGAGGTGTGATGCACGGGTAAAGAGTCACATCCATGCCAAATGAACGATTATTAGGAAAAAGTTACCAGCGAAACACAAAATAATTACGTTGAGCAAAACCGAAGATTTCTTATAGGCTTCCGCTTCCACATAGGTTATTCGACTTGAAAGGTATTTTGGCGAAACATTTTTGTCCATTTGCCGATGTGGATTAAACGGTGAAGCTGCGCTACTGTATAAGTCTGAATGTACGAGCCATATCAGCAGCACAAAAGAACGAGAAAAAGCATAGGCCCTATGCCATAGGGGAAAGTCGGCACCTACGAGCTACTTTTTATGATATCGAGCGTAGCTACAACGCGGTGCAATATTTTTTGCTCTAATTTTTCCAGTAAGTGTCTTAGGGTTTTGGCATGCTTAGTGGGAATTTACGGAGAAAAATACCTGCAACCCTAAAAGTTACATGGATTATTTCATTCGTCATCCAAGTACATCAAGGGTCCCCATGCGTCGGGACCCAAGAACCGGCTTGAGGGATCAACGAACCATGCTTGAAATTGTGCGAAACTGTTGGTCCATTGCTGCACGGTTTATGTGCACCATTCCTTAAATTAAAAATCGAACTAACGAAACTTCAAGCAGCTAACTGAAACACATTAATTGGTTTATTATCACTGGCTATTACCATTTATGGAAAGTATATCTTGGGTTAAAATATTTGAAGGTGGATCAAAACGAAATATTATTTCAAAGATCAATCCTGAAAATTGAACAATACTATAACAAGGTATGTTTTCATACATATGAAGAAAATAAATAATCAATGTATATATCCAGTGTATGTTAACAGCAAATTTTTTTAATGCCAAACTTCTTTTGGTTGTACTTGATGTGACAAGAGGAAGATAGGGGTCCGCATGAATATGTTTTATATTCGGCTCAATAAATCTACATTCAACACTGCTGAGATGCTTTTTAAGAAACCTTTCCTCTAGATAGCTATATTCATACTTATTTTCAGCACCTGCCCAATATACAAAAAACTTTTATTTTTGCAACTGATTGCAAAAACACGCAGCTCTTTTTTTGGTTCTACTGAACAGGACCGTAAAAATGGGGGGCACGAATCCCCTTGAAAATTTTGGCCTTCCGTGGAAAAATGTGTCGAACATAGTGTGAAACTATTGTACTTCTAATTGGTCCCCCTCAGAAAAATCTTCGCCTCACCGTGGTATCCCAAGCTTGTTACAGGCCTGCTATTACAGCACCACTGTCTTGATGAGATGATTTACGCACTTCTGTGCTGCTACTATTGTAAGTTAAGGGCCCTAGGCCTGGTTCTGACGAGGCTGCAAAACAAGACCGAAGTCAGAATGAAGTCGAAAAAGCCATTGACCCGAGAAACATGCTTGCTAAGATTACTGGCAGTTTTATATCAATTTTCAACTCTTGCAAACTAAACGAGGGAACAGTTGGACCCAATATGCCTTCAGTGATTGACGATGTCATTGACTGTCCAAACAAAATGATTGGTTGTGCTACTGCTTTAGAATGTTGCTTTCGATAATATTTTCGTTTGTGTGTCAATTGTGTGTTAATCAAACGGGAATACTTTCGCTTTTTGAAAACTAACCAAAATTTTGGATAGAATAGGCTAAACCTATGGAAAGAGTTGAAGCAGGTAAGTCGCATATTGGATCTGGGTTTGGAAATTACCCTCTTGAAATTTACGCAGCTTTTTCAGTGGCATTTATGCCAATAGCTTGAGCCCTTTCACAGAAAAATACTACGAAATAAATAGAAGAATTACAAAGTATAGCAATCATGCTCTTTCTCAAGCGTCTGTGTATCTAATAAGTTGGGCGGGACCATCGAGCCACTGTTCATTGAACCCCACATATTGCAGCTCATGGGTCACTTCTACGCCGATTTGAATCAAAATCAAATCCTCAAACCCGGCGATTCGATGCTTTTTTTCTCTTGCTAAAAGGCATGTAGCAAGTTAACCACACGAAAGATCACGGAAACAACTTAGGAACAACAGAGTCAAAACAAAAAGTTCAAGACCCAATAATTTTACTTCAACCACCAGAAAAGTAATAACCAGTGACAAAAACCTAAACGCTGTACTTGCTTGCATCCCCTTACCATGGGCGAAATAAGGAAGCATGTGGAATATCCAGTATTGATAAGTGGCGCCAAACCTGTGTAGTTTTCAAAAAATCTAGGTGGTTCAAAGGTCTGGGTATATTCACAGGAGGCGACCTTCCTTTCACTGGCATCCATGGTGTTCTTCATAGAAGGCTTAGTCTGCTAAGGTCAACGGTCGTTTTCTCGTTTTGTGTTGGTGGAAGCGGAAGCAGTGGACGAAATAAACGTTTCCACATTCCTGGAGCAATAGCACAGCCAGGTGGGGTGAAGGGGCTCAAGCCCTCACCCCTTAGCAATCAGAATATTGATGTTTATTGTCTCAATTTTTCACCAATATTGCAAGTCGAGATCGGGTGCATTGCAAAGTGTTCTTTGGCAGTACCACAAGGCGTAGCAACACATTCGTTATCAAACCAAGCGGTTGTGAGCTTTCGAGATTTGTGAAATATTGAGCAGCTTTCTTTATTCCTGCGTGTTTTGTACTACCATATATAACAAGAGCTGGGTGCTGTCATGCTCTGCCAGTGTGGAAACAAGCTTGGTATTTGAACTATCAACAGTGTCGATTGATGTGTAGTTTTTACGTCACAAAGCTGGGACCTTACTAATGTGCACACGTGGATAATATGTAACAGTGTTATAACCTCTGATGTTTTGAGAGAAATTTCTGATGTCTAATGTTTTGGCAGAAAATCTGATGCTGACTGAGCTGACATTTTTTTCCCCAATTTTATATCCTTTCTGGATAAATATAATTAGACTACCAATTTTTAAGTTTCTTTCATCAATTTCTTACTCTCATGTTCGTTTGGTAATCATTCCAAAGAAAAGAAACTCTCTTCCTAGCATTGGGAATGACGTAACACATTTGGCATATAACCGATTTTTCTATTTAATGATGATACTTCACGCGGTTTCGGATTGAACGAGGGTTACCGCACTTTGCTACGCATTGGTGCAGAACCGTCGCCAGAAAGGCTTTATTCATTGGGGCTGCATTGATAATGGAAGCATTTAGCTTATATTGAACTGTATTGTAAAAATCTGATGTTGAAAAAGGCAACAATCTGATGTTAACGGGACTGACACCAGTGGCAAGACTGTCTGATATGCAGTGCAAGGTATACCTGAACGCTAGCTGCAGGCTGAATTAAATAGCTATGCTGCTAATCACTTTCACGCCGCTCTTTAGTCAGCGAAAAGTGTTGAGTGAAATCGGACAAGTTTGTGGCGAAATTGAAAAGACATTCATCTTCATATGGTACAGATCAGGATGAGCCTCGAAAAGATTTTATTTACCTGTGTCAGAACGGTAGGCCTACCTGCCTCCCGGTAGATGAGCAGTCACAGACGTGTGGTTCTTGTATCAAGGTGTTAAACTCCCAACACTCGACTGTTAGACTTTGCAGGAAACGAGGGCTTGGTGCAGATCAAATTCATTATAGCCATTCACGACTTTGGCCCAGATTACACAATACAATAAACTAGCCGAAATTACACGCATCATCCCCAAGTGAAAATACGCTGTATTTAAAATCTTTTCACGGTTCAGGATTTTTGAGCAACTTGCGCTTGCCCTGAAGAACAGAGATTGCCCTGAAATTTTTCACTGTATTGAATATTTGAATATATTTTTTGCCATTCAAGATTTTTGAGTAACTCTGCGTTTGCTCTGAAAAAGAGTTGCCCTGAAAATTTTTACTGCATTGAATATATATAGTTTATCATTCAGGATTTTTGAGAAACTTGCTCTTGCACGAAAAACAGAGTTTGCCCTAATATTTTTGGCTCTATTGAATATAGCCTACTTTTTAGATTCAGGCTTATTGAGCAATTTGCGCTTGTCCTGAAAGTTTCCGAGCCAGGGGGCGGCTGCCCTCCCCGACCCTCCGCCTCGTACGCCTATGCATGAGGCTATTGACATTGGGAACTTTGTTGGACGTTCTCTGAGTGAACGCGACCGAAGAACTTTATTGCTAAATAGCTGAACTCCTTTATCTTCATACGAATTTCTTGTGGCACACACAGGCTTCCAGAAGCGACGTTTCCAAATGCAATGGTTGGAGGATTTTAAGTAGTTAGACTACAATAAAATTATTGCAGGGTCACATTGCATATGGTATGTTGCGTGCGTTTGCACCTGATGTTGTCAGCTAAGTCCCTTGGTATGTTGGAAAAATCAGCTCACAAAAATTGGAAAAAAGCGAAAGAAGACAAGTTTTGCGCAGAGAAGTTTGATGCGTTGCAAAAATGAAAGAAGCGTGGACGTGAGAAATATGCTTTCCGACAGTAGAAAAAAAATCATAGATCAAACAAAATTCGGCTGAGACATGTAATCAAGTTTGTCGAGTTTTGCGGTCGTCAGCAAATATTATCAAGAAAGAAGATGGCAGTTTAGTTAGAAGGATCCCCGGTTTTCGTGGTGAGTGCAGTCAATTGTTTATCCACAAACAACATGTTTTCCTTGACTATTCTAATCACAAGCAAATCTTCCTTTTCAAGGCTTTTGCTTCCATAACTTCACCCCCCCTTTACAAAAATCCAGGCTGCGCCCCTGAGAGTGAGTAAGGAATGCAGAGCAGCTATGAGATTGAATCGTGACTTAAATTGCTAAAAATATTTGATTGGTTGCATATTAGCAATCGTTTACGAAGTAATTACACAACAAAAATTATGCCAATCACAAATTAGCGTATTCATACAGAATCCTTTCGAATATATTGAACAATCACTCTGTTGAAAGAATTCTGAGTTGCCAGTACCTTGGTCTAATTTTTGTACCCAACTGACGACGAAATACGAAAGCAAACTGGTGTATTTTGGAGAATTGCATTATGTGGACGTAGCACACAATGTTAAGCATGACTATCAGCATCCAATCATTTGAATATTATATCATACCTTAATAAAATGGAGTCACCAAATCATGTTCAATATCATTATTGAAAATTTTGACGTTCGGCGCAAAAAATCTGGTCACAAATATCTTCACATCAGAAAAAAAATGTTTTTGGAAAATTTTATTATAAATGTGAAATAACCGTTTCACTCACGTGGTAGCGAAAAAATCTAATAGAGGGCATTTAGTATTTTCCTTTTCTTTATTTGTGAATAATAAACACACGCTTCCGTGTTGTCAATTCATCGACACCAAGCCCACTGCTTCTGTGTTGTTGATTTTATCATTCAGCATTTACTGACTGCGTTGTTGTCATTCATTATTTGATTCTCTTTATTGCGTTCACTACAAGGTAGATGTGGTTTCTATTCGGGCTTTAGCCAGTGAGATTCAGGGATCGGTCTACATTTGCATTGCCAGCACTGCAAAATGCTTAATTACCAAACAGTATACGGTTTTCCGTTCCACTGTGACGGTCAGGAGTAATGTCTATGAACAACCCGAACGAGGGGCACCACGAACGGGAAGCACGCTAAGAATAGGACTTATATTAATTCTATTGGTAAACGAGCGATCTCATCTGGCCGGCTCCATTGCACCCTGATGCCATAGAGTAGTGGTGTTCAAACCGTGGCACGCAAGGCCCTCTGAAGTGACTCACAAAGTAATTTTCATTGGAAAGAAAACTTTACCCATAAATCATTTAAGATAATTTTTTAGATAATTTTTATTGAGATTAATAATTCTTTTGGCCCTCGAAGGGTTTCTGAAAGACAAATAGGGCCACGAGCCAAAACGTTTGAGCACCACTGCCGTAGAGTTTAACTTCGGGTGTTCGCTATTTTGTAGTCTTGACTTCAAACACTCTTGAGTGACATAAATAGGGTATGGCCTTCTCCGACTTGTGAATGCGGCACAGAGGAACCGGTGTAGACCATGTTGCCTTCACTGTCCAATCCCATCGACATCCTTCTGGAGTGCATGGCCTGGCTGATCTGGATGAGGGACAATCGAATGGCTGTTCAATTCAGACATTTATATAATTCTGATTTTCTAATTTGATGAACTAGAGCGATATGACGGTAATTCCGATTTGCTGAAAACTTCAATTCTCTAATTTTAGTTCTAATTTCCGGTTTTGGCAAAAATGCTAAGTTGGCCAACGACATTTTCTAAAGATGAAACGAGAATGCATCTTCAAGCAAGGAAAGTGCACGAAAATGGTCCCAATTGCCATGCTACCATCCCAACATTTTAGCAAAGAATACAGCAAAACTCTACCAATTTGTTTTCTTATTCACAGCTGCAGTACAAACCAGGGATCTGCAAATACTTTTTGGTGCGACCTTAAAAATAGTTCTAGATTCACAGCAAATAGTTATAAATGTTTGCGACAAAAACACTTCGTGAGTATATAATTTTGTGGAATATTCTTTATCTTTGAATATCAGTTTAAAAACAACTATTTACAGTAGGACATTTCTTGCACAAAATGTAATGAAATATGCACCTAAAACAGTAAATGAATTTATTTATTCTGTCCAATATGAACGGTAAGTTCAAAATATAAATTTAAATTATTTCGTGACTCAGAATTGAAGGTCTCGTGACCCAAACTTGGGTCCTGACCCACTATTTGCAGACCCTGCTACAAACTACGTGGCTTTATCAGTGATTATTATGACGTTACATTGCCCATCCAAAGCCACATTGACGCCGGTGGCTTGTTTGATAATCGGATTAAAACCCAACGTAACCGGCATAATGTTTCACCACGTCATCAGTAAAAGGTTGGAGCAATGGTGTGGCGAGTTTGGACCAAATGTCAGAAAAATTCAATGTTATCTTTGAATTTGAAATTGATCAAAAGATGAATAAGTTGTCATAACGAAAAGTATGAAAATAATCAAAAACTTGCTGAAATATTGAAAAACTTGCTTCAACCTGATCAATGGTCATCTTCATAGTAGTAAGTGCAGGGCAAAGTAGAAATAAAAATGCACGCATTCAGCCGTTTAAATTGCTAAATTAGTGAGGGTAGTTGGGTAATCTTTTTTTGAGTAACAGAACTTCCAAATATTCATAAAATTCGGTTCATTTGAAAAAAGTACAGAAATACATCCAAGAACACACAAACTCTCACCCTTGACAATCACATTTCGTGCCACCGCAGATTTGTTTAGGACACCACGTGTCCGGGAAAAACCGTTTGGAAACCGCTGATACAATGAAAATAGAAGCAAGTCTTGGTTCAAGTTAGAGGCATATTAGAGAATGTTGCAAAGTTGATGATTTTTTGAATGCTTCCGCAGGTACTCAAATCACTGAAGCGGATCGCATGTGGCTGGCGGGTCACCCTGCCTTGGCTGTCCTGCACTCCCTTCCGACGCCCATGCAAATGAGTAAAATGATGTACTTATACGGCAACCCACGCTCGTCTCGCCATACGTTAACTCGCTTGACTCACACTAGTGCTGTGTAACCGGAACCCAAATTTCAGGTTCCGACTTTGGCTCCACCATCTACTCAACGTTTTCGGCTCCGGCTCCAGCTGCAATCATCCAAAGTTTCTTGTACTCGAACTACACAGCCCCTGGCTTGAAGTGCGCATATTTGGTTGTGTGTTCCCCCTTGTTATTGGTACTTGTAGCTGACCTCAATATTCTCTTCTGCTTTGTCATTATTGTGTAGCGTTTTAATACAAAGGTGCACTGTGCTTTTGTGTGATTTCGTGCTGTCACACCTTTCCGTTTGTTGATGTTTGTAGCTAAGTTGTTTTATTTCATCTTTGCTGGCTGATCATATCAAGCAGTGCTTCTAATTTCATTTGACGCATAGCCAATTGGCCTGCCGTAACCCACGGTAGGAACCTGGCCTGAGGGGCGATATTGAGTTGGATTTACTGGGTGTTATGGGGACGTCCTTGGAAGGGACATGGCACGAACATGGAAAGTCTCTGTTGGATAGATGAAAGTGGGACATATCCCCAGAGACCCCTTGTTTGGCATTACCGAAGGGGTGTTCGGGCCTCTCTTTTTCATATTAATCATGATTTTTATCATTATTTGATGCTCCCCCTCCAAAAATTTCGCACACCCCACTGAATGGGGCCCTGCAAAAGTGCTTCCAATCGGGCCCGCGCTTGCTAAGGCCGGCCCTGTCTGCATGTTTCAACAATTTTACGAACTGCGGATAGAAGTTACACAGTTTTTAAAAATTAAAGGTCAGCCACGGGCTGAAATGGAAGACGAAAGTTTGCTGTGTAATCTAGCTTTCGTGGTTAATATCACTAAACATCTGAATGTCTTAAAAAGAAAACTGCAGCGAAAAGGATAGTATGCCAATGGAATGTAGGGGTACATAAAATCCTTTCAGAATAAGATAAGACTTTGGACAGCTTACACACAGGAAGAGGATCTGAGTCATTCCCAAATTCTAAAGGATAAGAGGATCTGAGCGATCCCCAAACTCTGAAGAATGCGTCCTAAAAAGAAGACCGAATTTATAGACAAATTTGAAAAATTACAGAGAGAAATTTTGGGTCGATTTAAAGTTTCAAAATCGCACGAATATTTGTTTGAAATATTCTCTCGTCATTTCAACTGATATTTAGATGGAAGCGATTGATTTCCAAGAGAGGAACGAACTGAAGGCAAAATATTTGGACATGAATCTTGTAGATTTTGAAGGAAGCATTCTGACCAAGATGAATTCCTAAAAATGAAAAAATACGTGGCATCTAAAATGGCATTGCTTACATCAGGCCTGCACAGCATACGGCCCGCGGGCCACATGC
>Ga0210059_1006593_pt1 | contig 18582 bp, 7 predicted proteins | sample Ectturendosymbi2_FD_188042 | JGI IMG/M metagenome (GOLD analysis project Ga0210059, IMG submission 188042) | Ecteinascidia turbinata endosymbiont from Florida, USA - Sample 2 (SPAdes) (version 2) | ecosystem: Host-associated > Tunicates > Ascidians > Unclassified | place: Key West, Florida... | reverse complement strand
GGGTTTACCTTTTACACTTAGTTAGTACGATTGTACTAAGCTTACTACATTCTTGTCATGCATTACTGTCAGATTGCAGAAGGCAGTCGAATAAGTTTTCAATTTTAAAGTTCCACAGGCGGTTCTGCAGCCAGTGACTTATTTCACTATAAGGTAAATTTTACCCATCCATGTGGTGTGCACAACAAACTTTTTCCCATCATGCAAACTCGATTGTGATACAATACATACTCCCAGAGAAATTCTGAACCAGTTATCCTTTGATTCCTTATATTTTTAAAACAGACAGAAAATCACATGAATTAATTTATGATTGAAGTCAATCTCCACGCTGTATTACTGTGTGTAGGCTATACCTAATATGAAAACATTTGTTAAAACAATTATTAACAGGAATATACAGTGAGTATCCGTCACCTGTCAAATTTCTACACTCTGGTTCGGTGATGCAACCTACAGCCAATCTAAACTCAGTTGTTCAAGACACCAATTTATCAGCTCCACGCAGTTTCCAAATTGTCAATTGCTTCACTACAGTAGACCCGACAGGCTTCCCTCACAGCAAGAATGCCAGCATCGTTGTCCGGCTGTCCGGCTTACTTAAACCAATTTTAAGTAAGCCGGTCGAAACCGAGAAAATTCACCCGGATACGGGCAACGCAGCCTGTGTGAAGGCTGCCGTTGGCCATAAGCCGGATCGTAAGCCGTAACCGGATTCTGTGTGAAGCCGCCTTTATACAGTAGCCTAACTAGTATAGTCTCCAGTAATGTATACGGCAGAACACAACTCTGTGCTTAAGCTGCTAAAGGATGGAAAGCTGTCAGAAAAGCCTTATGCTGGTGGGAAAAATGACATTTGGGCAAAACTTTGTTTAAGCTACTCATTCAAATTATTCACCAGCGATGATTGTACATCGATTATGTCATTTTTTTGGGATATAATATATTCCAAATTAACAAGTTCTTTGTTGATACAGTATATCATAATTTCATAAATAATTGACAAAATGTCTCACCAGGCCGAATAAAATGGTTTTGTGGGTTGGATTTGCACTTGGCCTGCTGGCCATATATAGGTAAGAGACCCCTGGCCTATATCAATGCTTCATACGTTTTGATATCAATTTAGAAAGTGTCTATTTCACCACCTAGATTGTGGCGGCAACAGATCGGCTAGAGCAGGGGTTCCCAACCTGGGGAACATGTACCCCCAGGGGTACATTTGCCTATTCGAATGGGTACATTTAAGGTTAGTAATAGAAGAGAAAATACATTTATGTATCATTTATTTCCAAATATTTATACATATATCAGTGAATAATTCTTGCAAAAATCCTTACATGCTTATTGTTAAATATATCTATGAATAATCATGATAAAATATTTCGTCAAAAAATTTTTAGGGGTACGTATTCATCTGTTGAAATGCTGAAGGGGTACATGCTAATCTGTTTAAATACTGAAGGGGTACATGCTCATCTGCTGGAATGCTAAAGGGGTACATGGTAAGAGAAAGGTTGGGAACCCCTGGGCTAGAGCTATTGTGCCGCCAGTCGAACAATCAGTCTCGTGGCATGACGCAATTCGAATGAAAAGGTCAGTTTGTCATGCAATCGGCATGCTGCTCGTAGCATAGCAGTTATGCTTCACGTCTGGTATGCCATTGCTTTTCAGTTCGACTCTCACCTTGGCGACTTCCCTTTTCTTTTTCTTTATTTTTTTCAAAATTTTCCGAAGTTTATGCTTAAGTGTTAGGTTTAGCATTTGGGTTAGCGTTAGGGTGTTAGGGTTAGCATTAGGGTTGGCTTTAGGGTTAGTTTTAAGGTTAGCGTCAGGTTACGGCTACAGTTAGGGTTAAAGCTAGGTTTAGGCTTAGGGTTTATCTTTTATGTTCACTTTGTTTCTGCCAAGCCTGTTGCCGCTGGCATCTTGGCAGTAAAACAGACACTGCCATCAATTTAATTAACTAAGCATATAACAAGTTGTGAGAGGAGTGTTTACAGTGAAGTACATAAAATGGTGCTCACTTAGTAGATATTGTGAAATGTGCATGACTTTTATTGATGCGGAGTCAAGCAGGAGTCGGGTTACTTGCATGATGGTAGTGGCGGAGTGGGACTGGATGCGGATTCAAAATTTACCAAACAGGATCGGATGCGGAGTCAAAAAAGCAGAATCCGCACACCTCTGTTGTGTATGTGCTGCGAACCTGCGAATGGTTTGATTTGTATGATTTGATGCCATTTTGTATGTGTTCAAGCGGCTTTTGCTTTTGTGTTTGTTAATAAAGTGACAAGCAAACAATGCAAAAGTAATTGGTTACTATGTACTATACTGTTTAACTGACATTGAATGTTTTACCTGCTTCCACACTGCGTAAAATAATAATTACCATGGCACATAGGCGTAGCCAGGAGGGGGCCTTTTGCCCCCCCAAATTTTGAGAAAATATAGTCATTTTGTGCTTTGAGAGGCGTTTTTATAAACAAAATAGTGTTAATCGCCTAAAATCAAACATTTTGGTTCCCCAAATTTCTCCCCCCAAGAATTTTGGGATGGCTACGCCACTGCCACGGCATTGTTAGTTTGTAATTGTTTTTGGCCCCTTCCTCTGATAGTGGAAGACTGAGAATGTTTCGATTTTAGACCAGACACTTCCAGCTACGAAGAAGACGATGCCCCAAATCTATTGGATTTTCTTAAGGAAGCTACCCTTATACTAGAAGCCGACGACGACATTGAAGATCAAGGACAAGAGGCGGAAACCACTTCTTCCCTGAACATAACAAAATCGACTGCATATTAAACAACTCAACAATTTCGGCTGTATAGAATGTAAGGAAAAGTTCACAAGCAAATGTATTTTTGACCTTTTACCTGCAAGCGGAAATTTAGTCCATTTTAAATGGGAAGATAATGAGATAATTGCGTGATAACTTACCCAAACAAATTTTACGTCACCTTTCGTCTAAAGCTCTGTGGACGCTTCGGACAATAGAAATTACTTTTTCGAAAAAATTTCAATATATTTTAAAAATATATTTTTGGCCGTAAATCAATGCTACTGGAAGACCTGCTGACATTGCCTTTGTATTATTATTCCATACCTTTCCTTTTTGCCACAACTAGGCCTACCGAATCGCTACCCGCTATTTGAAACTAAAAGCATGCTATTGCGAAACAATTCGAATTGCAATTAATTTAAAAAATGTACATGAGAAAACTGCTGCACGAGCGAATATCACGTAGACCAAAAGGATCGATGAGTAATTGTCAGTTTTAGTCTTTACTAATTTTGTTTATGCCGTATTTGCTCACTGTACACTCGAGTGTTCCGAAGGGATGGTAAATTTTACGTTTTTTTTGAGGAAAGCAGCTATGGTGAAACTTTTCACAGTTATAGCTTTGCTAGCATGCAAAGCAATGCTGAACATATTCGAGAAAACGGCTTTATCATGCTGAAATGTGTAACGTTGATAGCAGTCGCAAAGCGGATGTTTCATAAAAGGTAAGCCAAGAGATTTGTGGTTGTGTGTCGAAAATGTAATTTATTTTTTATCGGTGAGTTCAATTAAAAAATGGTTATGTTACAAGAAGTAATGCTTAATTTATTCTTGGACGTTTTCGGGCCCGGTGCTCTCGACGCTCTTGTGTAGCCTACGTGCTGTACGTGGTTTGATCACTATGATTTACTGCCAATCTGTTCAAGTGTTCGAATGGTTTCTGCTCTTGTATCGTTTCTGTGCTTTTTGTTAATACTGTACAAGCGAAAAAGCAAGACACATTCAGGAAAGGTGGTTGGTGCCTATACTGTACAGCTTCTCAATGAGACTAATTGTGCTGCCTGCTTCCACACTGTGCAAACACATCGTAAAGATGCAAAAATTAGCAAAAATGACCACGACGTTTTCCGTTTATGCTTGTTTTTGGCACATTCCGGTGATAGCAGAAGACTGAAAAAGCTAAGATTTTCAAGCAAACAGCATTGCATGGAAAAGTGGTTCAGTACAGCAGCGGATATTGTTTTTCCACAAATAAACTAATTTTCAACAACAGCTTGCAACTCCGTAATTCCGAATTGCCTGCTAAATATTTTCCTTCATTTCGATTCATCGAAATATAGACCAAAAAATGAAGATTATGTACCGATCGCCCATGCATTTAGATAGGCAGAACGCTCAACTTGGGACCAAACATGGAGCCCATTGTTGCTTAACAATGGGACTTGTGATCTGCACAACTTGTCATTATAGTAACTTTGTTCGGCAGAGGTGAGCGGATATTGATGTTTTAACTCCTGATCCATATCTGAAAAATTTTTTCATATCCATATTTAATCCTTATCCGATAAATTTCTTAAATTTAGTATCCGATATCCATCTATATCCGAATGCGACACTGGCTAAATACGCAAAGCAGGCAGTGGTTATAGGTCTTCCAGTGGACCTTCATTTTTGAAAACCTATTCATCCGTCCCCTGTAACACGATACTAATCCATTACAAGTGTGCAGTAGACTGCACTACCCTTGGTAGAAACGTAGTAAACCTAAACCTGACCCTTGAACCTACAGTAAGCCCTAAACCTAACACTCAAGCCTAAACCGCAAATCTGACCACAAAAGTTTGGAAACCTTTGAAAAAAGTAAATGAAAGCGTGTGCCATGAAAAGTGCAACCAGTACTACCAAAATGAAAGGTGCCTGATCATGGCCAGAGTCAACGCGAAAACCATTCACACAGTAAAACACGTCTACATGACTACCATGACAGTGCTGCAAATATGATAAACTCAACGTTTTATTTTTACCGTGTCATCGCCAGCGGACCTATGGCCACTTCCAAACAAAACACCCTGTCATTTTGTGACCCAATCCATGAAAATAACATCATATGTTGTGCACTTTTAATCCGAAAAACAGAAAAAGTGTGTATTTTCCAGCCACAAGTAAAGTTCTGCTGTGGTTATCTTTCCATTTGAACTGCTGTGTATCTGGCTTTGTCCATTTATAACACTGGGTTCGTGGCACTAGCACTTGGTACAATAACCTGGTCGAGTAGGAATTCCTGTTGTGCGAGTGGTTGTCGTTTAGGCTCTCAGCATTGTTGTTTCAGCTCAGCTAATAGAGGCGACTATTTTTATGGAAAAAGATTTGATGTAAGCTACATTACTTTTTTAATAAGTTTTGAAAACCAGACACAGGTTTACCATTTGGGTTAAGGTTTTAGGTTATATTGCAAAGACGATATGCTAATCCAAGGATATAGTCCTCGTAATGCGACTAATTCAACCAATCTGGTTCAGCTAACCACAAAAGAGCTCCAGCAATTAATCAATGGGTGAAATAAAGAATATAGATTTTGTAACTCAGAGAGTAAATCACAGTATAAAATATAGTAAAAGTATGTAGCTTACAAAAGCTACAAACTCAAACTGTCTTTTAGCAATGGTTGACTGTATAAAACTTGAGGTGGAATGTTTAAAATTCTAACCAAAAAAATGTAGCTTACGTAGGCTGAAATAGACCAGGTGTGGTCAACAGGTCGATTGCATCAACCGGTTGATTGTCAAGTGTCACTTGGTCAATCGCGCATGATTTTGCATTGAATTGTCAAGATACCTAAAAAGAATATTTTTTCAATCAATATTCCAGGAAGTACATAAAAATATAATCCATCAGTTGGTTGGTCACAAATATTCTTTGGTTCCCCTAGTAATGGCTGACCAAAGGCTAGCTTGACAGATGCCGCAAAGGTAGTTTAATATGTTTTTCTATTATTGCGTGGCAATCCTGATTTAGACACTTAGCATGGCAATCATGATAACAAACACTTAACCTTCTGTCTGTGCATGACTTACTAAGACGATGGTACACTGTATTTGCAGATATGATACTCAAATTAGGCATATTGTATTTGTGACTTTATTACAGACCGGTCGATCACGAGTTGTCAAGAAATTTTCTAGTCGAGCCCAGTCGAAGGCAATTTGGCCACCCATGATATAGACCAGGAGCTCCCAACCTGGGGTGCATGTGCCTCTGGGGGTACATTTGCCTAAGGGGTACATTCAAGGGAAAAATATATTTGTTTTGATATTAGCACAAACAACACACACATGGCACTCAACACAAGAAAGCAGCATACCAGCAATATAAGAGCAGTTTACTACTTCCACTTCGCCGGAAAAAAATTTACGATAAAGTAACACGAATTATCATTCATTCTGATGAGTGCAGCACATAGTGACAAAATCATTTTGATTTTTTGTGAATATAAAAACTATAGCAAAGAAAACAAGACCACGACCACCATAATTTGTGACATCTTGAATCATTCTCAGGGAAATTTTGTTATAGAAATCAAACAAATATCCTGTCCTGATCCAAATTTTTTCAAAAATAAATATCCAAATCCAATCCTGATCCAAAAAAAATCGCAAGTATCCTGCAGGATAACCAATCCTGATCCTGTCCACGCTCACCTCTGGTGTTCGGACTCAAGTTTTTTTCTAGTCCGACTCCAGTCCTGATCCAAGAGGTAGGAATCCTGATCCTGATCCGAATTCTGTTTGCAACACAAATATGAAATCCGAATCCTGAAAAATTCCTGTTAACATAATTGACTAATCAATGTGCAACTATCAAAAATTTTTGTTTCTGAAAGGTCTGTAGTGACTACACTTCCGTCGGTGGACCTTCGTAATCGAAGAGTTATTCATCCGTCACCTGTAACGTGACAGTAGCACACGAAGAGTGTGTAGTAGAGTGCACTACTAGGTTTGGTATTAATGTACTAAACCCTAAACCTAACACCTAAACTTCAACCAAAACTGTAAATCTGAATACAAAGGTTTGGAAACATTTGAAGAAAGTAAAAAGTGGTCCCTTGACAAGTGCAACCATTAGACTGCTACCGAAATGAAAAGCGCCAAGGTGAGAGTCGAAACAAAAACCATTCACACAGAAAACGTAGATGCAATTGCTACACTACCACAACGGTGCTGTTAAAATGACAAAGTCATTCTAACCACATCACTCTCGCGGGACCTATAGCCACTTCCTTTCTGAAAAGCAAAGGTTTGCCAAACACAGACTGGAAAAATATAACCACACATAAACAAAAATGGCACTAAAACTCAGATCCAGAAAATGTAGTCAACCAAGTTCATCCAATGAAAATGAAGCTGAAAGCAATAATATTGCTTTTACCAATTCAACTTCTAATCACAAAAAAACTTCAGCTTGCCATACTCTTGAAAAAACAGTTCAAAGACAGTCCTTAGCAAAGTACTCCCAACCTCTAGTTGCAGAGATTACGCGCTGGGGTTTCTTTGGTACATGCACATTTTTTATTGAATTCAGTATATATTTTAAATGGAGTAGAGAGAAAATTGTTTTCTCCATCTCGCAAACAACATAACAACAAAGAAAGCTTATCCACTGATCACTTTCAACGGCTAAATTTTCAACAATCATTTTTTAAAACCGTTTTTTAAGGAACTCCTTCTTGCAAAACTTTACAAAAAATAACTTATGCAAGGTCTCGAGACGAAGAGCTCGAGATCGAGACGAGACATGAGACCTTCGAGAACGAGACTCCAAAAAATGGGTCTCGAGACACGTCTCGAGACCGAAACCAAGTTTTGAGACTCCATCACTGAAATCCAGATGGCGCTGTCCGAAATAACCTCATAACGTAAGCTTCCAGACTAGTTATATAGCGACTATGGTTTTAGTGCTTGGCAGAGGTGTAGGCTACAGGATCCGGATTTCAGGACACGAATCCGGCAGGAGTCAGCACATTTTGAACACACCGGATCGGATCAGGACTACGGTTTTATGCAAGTTCCCGGATCAGGAACAGGATTTTCAAATTTCATTTTTTTGGAATTTGACGCTAACCCAATCATAAAAAGAATTTTTGCAAAGGTTTAAAGGATGTGATGTAGTTCACATCAACTGCAAATGTGTGAAAAAAGCGATGTTACACCGGACGTGTCGCGTACTGCAGTCTGCAGAGCACCAGTCCACCAGTATTGCCAACTGGTATGTATATATAGCAAATTTGAAAAATTTGGTATATTTTCAAAATGCTTGGTGTATAATGTTTTGATTTGGTATATACGAAAAATTTCGTATATAATTGGTATATTTTTGTCAGAGGGTTTAGCTGAGATTTTATACCAGTTTATTTGGTTTATTACAAAACGAAAACAGAGAAAACGACAGTGGCGTTGAAGCCATATACAAACGTTTAGCGATTTTGCTTAACATGGGTGTAAGCATGCACTTTGCGTAAGCGGAAAGCGAGATTGGAAGAGAGCTTAGATGTTCTGAAAAAACTGAACTTAGCGCTAGGCATGCGCGCTTTTAGACAGACATTGCATTCAAATGTGGGAAAGCTGCGTACGAGAGTGGCAAAAGGTTTAGCAAAGAGTGGCTGATAGAGCTGGAGTGGCTTGCAAAGAAGTATTCAGCTTGTGTTGTGTATCCCTTCTGCTAACTAGGTGCAAAAAGATAATTGCCAGCTATTATAGAACATAATAATATTCTGGATCACAAAAGAAGTGAAAATGCACTGTGTTGGAAGGATGAATAGTGAGTAGTGGTTAATAAATCTGTCACTCTATTCACCGCTAAACTAACAGAGATGATCAGATAGTGTTTTTTTACTATCTGATCCTATCCTGTTTTTGAAAAATGCTATCCGTATCCGATCCGATTCCTGTTTTGGTTGAAATCATACTATCCTATCCAAAAACTATCTGAAAGTGCATTATGATGCACAACATACATTTTTGTGCTTTGACTATTTTGCCTCATGAGGCAAAATAACTGCTGGAGTTATTTTGTGTTCAGCTGAACACGATTGGTTCAATTTGTCACATGACAAGTTTGGAACGCATGTCCTGCTGAGTTGAACATGACATCTGTAACAGTTCAGTCCCATGCACGGATGATGGTTGTCATGGTTTCAGGGCTGGCAAACAGTTAACAGCTTCTTGTTTGCATTAAGTGAACTGTAGGCTAAACCCTAACTCTAAACACTGAACCCCTCAACTTTAAAGTTGGCCCTACACCTTGACCATAAGTCCTGATTCTAAACCCTAATCATAAACTATTAAATCCCAACCAATTGTCTCTGCATACTGTGCTTGTCACATAACCAGGGATGTAGTGGGGTGGAAACGTGTAGGAACGATGTTCCCATACATTATTTGGTGTGGGAACGCGTTCCCATATCTTTTTTCACTAGTAACGGTACTTGAAGATGTGGAATCTAAACGGTTACATTAAAATATGACTGCGATCTCACGAATGTGCTAGTGACACGAAGAATCGCACTGCTAGTCAAAAGTCTATAGTGAAACAAGAAGATTCAGTGCAGAAGTTATTGCAGGCAAATGCTCACTTTATTCGAACTGTTTGGTGTAGCCTTCCTCTTTACTTGGTGGAGGAACGGGGTTCCCACACCTCTTTTATTAGCACTACACTCCAGCACATGACCACTTCAACCAATTGTGTTCAAATGAAGGAAGAGGGAAATTTATATCTGCTGACTCCGAGATTGAGTGCAGGTTGGCTTTTGTGTATTCTAGATTGTGATTAAATAATAACAAAAACTTGAATTTGTCCACTGGGCATGTCACTGAGGCACAGACATAAATTAATTTACTGCAAATAAACCTCGCCTGTTTTTGCTTGTTCAAGTGAAGATTTGTTGGTCATGTCAAGTGATCAACTGTACGGCATTTTAGCAAGTAATAATACTGTATGTAAATTCCACAAAATGTGTCTTATGATTGTCCCCTGACTGAGTTAACTTAAAGCTGCAAACAATGTTTGGTGTTTCTGCATCCATTGATGGAGCTTCGAGACTTGGTCTCGGTCTCGAGACGTGTCTCAAGACCCGTTTTTTGAGTCTCGGTCTCGAAGGTCTCATGTCTCCTCTCGGTCTAGGTCTCGACGGATTTCGGTCTCGGTCTCGAGCTCTTCGACTCGAGACTTTGCATAGGTTATTTTTATAAAATTTTGCAAGGAGTTCCTTAAAAAACGTTTTTGAAAAATGATTGTTCAAAATTTAGCCGTTGAAAGAGGTCAGTGGCTAAGCTTTCTTTGTTGTTATGTTGTTTGCGAGATGGAGAAAACAATTTGCCCTCTACCCCATTTAAAATTTATACTGAATTCAATAAAAAATGTGCATGTACCAATGACACCGCAGCGCGTAATCTCTGCAACTAGAGGTTGGGAGTAGTTTGCTAAGGACTATCTTTGAACTGTTTTTTCCAAGAGTTTTGTTATGAAACCCATAGGCTTATTCAAAAGAGGTGGGAGAGTGCCAAAAAGTTTCTTTTTTGAGAAGAAAAATAAAACCATGTCTTTTTTTCGAAGTGCTTTTCAAAGCACTCTGTTAAAACACGCTGGTGAATTTTTTTGTTCTGCGTAATGCAGACTTTTTAAGTTCAAAAATGCCTCGTAACTCTCTTGAGGAAAAGTTTTGCTCATAAGTTTTATACAGAGAGCAAATAATGTGTCATGGCTGATCAGTTACTTTGACGTACTGCTATAGGCTTTGGATAGGCAAATGTTACCCCTTTGGATAGGCAAAGGTTCCCCTGGGGGTACATGTACCCCAGGTTGGGAACCCCTGCTCTAAACACTGCCAACATTTTCAAATGTCTATGCTTTTCTTCATGGAATTTGTTAATAAGGCCACAGGTTTGAGGTTGTAAATTCCTAAGAGGAAAGTGAAAATGAACGTTTGCAGTTTTGGCCGTTTGCACAAATTTCGGATGATTTTTACTATCTTGATATTTGGCAATGTGCCCGATATTTTGTTGCAGCATTATTCAAGAAGTGAGCTTCAATAACCATCAGAGAAATGTGATGTCTCGAGTTTCGGTCTCGGTCTCGAACTTCAAGGTCTCGGTCTCGGCTTTTATGACAAAGTTTCGGTCTCGTCTCCAAATTTGAGCCAGGTCTCAGTCTCGGTCTCGTCTCCAAATTTGAGCCAGGTCTCAGTCTCGGTCTCGGAGGTTGCGGTCTCGACTACATCACTGTCTGCATCTCTGTTGAAACGCGTTGCATTCTTTCCTCCAAATGTATTTCTAATGTCTGCATTTTGATCTTTCAAACTGCTAGTGCTTGTTTTGCAGGATATTGCATGTGGTACAAAGTTATTATATATATATAAATGGCAGTTATATAAATACACAGAAGTTACTTATTGGATTTAATCAGCTAGCAAGGCATGTAAAAATATTCAGTGATGGAGAGTTGAGTATTTTGATAATGGAATTTGAAAACAAGCATGCTGTAGAGTTGACCTAAAACTGATCACTCAGTTTGTTGTTGGCATAAGTGTATAGCATGGACCTGCTGTTTCAAACAAATTGCTAAGCTGTTTTTTTTCGGTAATTTTTCAGTCATGGACCGAAACGGTTTTGAAATGACCAAAAAGTTAAGTAGTCATTTTGGTCAGAATGTCTGAAAATATAGGCCAAAAAACACTGTTACGGCAAGTTTTAACACAGCCCTGTGACAAATGACCAAAATGACTCAGCTTAAAATGACCAAAATGTTTCAGTGAAAACAAACCAGCTGGTAAGCCTTAGATTGATATGTAGATGAACACTGCAAATATTACAATGTAAAGAAACATTACTTAAGTCATCAGTCAATGGAAAATATAAACCTCACTTCTACAAGATTAATTGGTTAGCTGGTGTTGCCAACAGGCATGAAATTATATTACTAATTTTTGGAGTTAAACTGATTCAGTTTAATGTTTATTTGAGCTTAAAGAAACGCATGGATGTCACAATGCTGGTATAGTGGATTTACCTTTCGCATTACGAATTGCCGTTTCCTACTCGCGATTGTATTCCGTACGTGAGGTCTGGTTCGAATCAACTTGTCATTCGCGTCAAGGGCATTCGTGTGTGCGCGCTCAACTGCGTTCACGCAGTAACCTTGTTTCACATCGCATTCGAAGTTTTGTCCATGGGCATGGACACCACGTTTCAGGGAATCGAGTTGTTCGTTCCTGCTTCGCATGCAGTACAGGTTGGCTGTTTCTTATGGGGCGCCGTTCGTAAAAAATTATATCGGAGAGATTTAGCACAAAAACTGCTATCTCTGTGCCTATTTAGCTATCTCTGCGCGCATTTAGCTATCTCTGCGCGGATTTGGCTGTATCTGCGCCGAGATAGCTATCTCTACCCGCATTTAGCTATCTCTGCACAGAGATAGCTATCTCTGTGCACATTTAGCAATCTCTTTGCAGAGATAGCTATTTCTGCGTGCATTTAGCTATCTCTGCGCATATTTAGCTATCTCTGCGCGCATTTAGCTATATCTGGGCAGATATAGCTATCTCTACATGTATTTAACTATCTCTGTGTATTTAGCTAAATCTGCATGCTGCTTATTTAGCTAAATCTGCATTTAGCTAAATCTGCATATATAGTGCTGAAGCGTCTAGGAGGAAAGCATGGTATCCTGTCTGAAGAAAAAATTGGTGTTCTGTTTCAGTAATCTAGACAAAAGCTAGGCTACTCCAAGGCAAGTATTTGAAGCTTAACGTCTTCATCAATGATTTACCTTTCCAGCAAAACAAAGATCGATCGTGCCACTGCCAAGTAATCAGATGAAGATCCAGTTTTTCACAAGCACTATTGCAAGAACGCTTTTCAAATGGTGGGTTTGGTCCAAGATAGAGGCTGGGAAATATAAACAATTTTTGAAACCAATCTCTTCAGTGAAAACAAACTTTTCATTTGCTGGCTTGATGATTCTGGTCACATGCCTGCACACCCCTGGGTAAAATGTGTGCAGGTAGGCTACTACAGCCTATGCTGTTTCAAATCTCCAACTCGTACAGTAATTTGTGATGTGTTCGACTAACTTCAGAACAACGAGATACCACAGTTTGCAAACTTCACACTGTAGAGCAGGAATCGTAGTTAGGTTATAGCCTACATTGTGCTAAATCTCCAATCCGTCGTACAATTTTTGTGGCAAGATAGTTAAACTTCAGAGCGCCGAGTAATGTAGCAGGCACATTGCCTACTACAACTAAAGTATTGAACAAAAAAACAATTCACAAAGAAGATAAAAAGTACACAACAATAGACTAACGGAATCCAACATCAGAAGACTGGAACAATTACTGAACAAACCGGAAATTGGCCAGGTGCGGAGTGTGCGTTGACAACATCTGAAAGCAATATTGCGAGCACACATTAAGCGCACCTTCTCTCACACTTCCTGTCACAATCTAGTCAGGCCAAAAGCTAGACAAACAATGGCTGCATTGCTAAGCAAAATGACGTCGAGCCACGCCCCAATACGGCGAAAAGTTGGAGAAACAATGGCGACATCGCTACGCAATATAACGCAAAACCTATCAAGAGATACCACTCAGATTAATGAGGTTTATGAACCTTATGGGACTTACCACCGGAAACAGAGTCCCTATAAATAGGCCGATTTTAGCAATAAAATTTCAGATTGGACAACTTCGCTTCTGGCTTACTGTTCTAATCCCTTCTGAAGTTTAAACCCTTAAGGTTTTTCTTTGGAAGTAAAACCAACTCTGCCCCCATGCATCCCACTTGGAAGGTTAAGTTATGGAGCTCTAGCAGTGCGTCATGCCACTATCTCCACAATCAAGAGTTTTTGACTGGGTAAGTCCTTGAGACAGGCTTATTCCGGACAACACAAAATGGCTTGTCCGGGTTGAGCTATGACACTCAGGGCCGTAAAAGTAGAAACTCCAAAAACATTGTTTCTACCAGTCTTCAAAACCGTATGAGTCAACATACAAAACCCACTTTGTTGACATTAAACCTTAAAACGCGTTCTCACATGAACGATCTAGAAAAACGTGACCGTTGCATAGGAAACTGGCTAATTATGTAATTAATGATCAAACTCTCGTTGAAAGACTGTTACACGATCAGACTTATTCAAAAGGCTGATCTGAACATTAACAATCTGCATTTGTAAGCAGTACGTCTTGAATTACGTTGTAAAATGTAGGATACCTTTAGCATATAGGACAGATTTGCTGAATGCAGAAGTTGTTGCATTAGATGTTCTTGACTATGAATTTAATTCGAGAGAATTCCTTTATGGATCATTTATCTTATATTGGTGAATACCTATTGTTGCTTTAATTTATGTATCAACTCAAATAAACAATAGTCAATAAAGACAAAACCAATTGTGTTTACTGTTGTTAGAATATTTAAAGAGGTATCAGAAGTAGGTCAGACGGTTAAAGCAAGTCATATGACTTGTGACAACTGTTTGGAATATGGGAATAAAGCGAACCTATCCGTAGGAAAAGAATCCAATCCAAAAACGACATTTTTAGTTTAACATAACCCGAAACCATCACTTACAGTAACCATGGCTTACAAGCTTTGCATTTCAGTGCAGGAATGCTATTTAAGTGAAATGTATATGTTCTGCACGCATTGCTCCTCATCTTTGCAGTTTGAGTTTCTTTAAATCTCACACCTGAACTACGCATTTCAGTGCAGGAATGCTGTTTATTTTAAGTATTAGCAACTACTGCAGCTTATTAAGTATAACAACGTATGCATCCTTCGTTTCTTTGATTCTCAAAGCAGTAGGGTTCATTGTGATAATGCTGCTAAAGTGATGAGGTGGTTTTCGACGTTATTTTCGGGTAATATGGCCTAACCGAGCAGTTCATTCGCTGCGCTTTTTCTATGACAACGTTTTCTCTTTGCAATACAGTGCTTGTCTCCAAGCGGGCCCTTCGCTTTCAACGCGCTCTTTCTGTGAGAGCATTCTCTTTGTGCACCTGAAGGTGCTGCGAGGTGGTGAGCTGCGCCTGGTGAGAACAGTTGGAATGGTCGGATTTAACAATTGACAAGACCCTCTTTGAAAATTTGTGCAAAAAATGGCACTAGCACAGAGAGCACCATCACAAGTTTCTTGTAGTCCTTCGTCTGCACAAACCAATATTATAATAAAACAGTATAATTTAGACCTGAAACCACCTTGCTTTATACGACGCCAGGGAATGCATGCCTTGCAGTAGCCTAGCTTTTGTGTAGATTACTGAAAGAGAATACCAATTTTTCTTCAGACAGGATACCATGCTTTCCTCCTACACGCTTCAGCACTATATATGCATGCAGACTTAGCTAAATACGCACAGAGATAGCTACCTCTGTACAGAGATAGCTAAATGCACGCAGAGATAGCTACCTCTGCACAGAGATAGCTAAATGCACACAGAGATAGCTAAATGCGTGCAGAGATAGCTAAATATGCACAGAGATAGCTAATGCATGCAGAGATAGGTATCTCTGCACAGATATAGCTAAATGCACGCAGAGATAGCTAAATGTGCACAGAGATAGCTATCTCTGCACAGATATAGCTTAATGCGTGCAGAGATAGCTAAATGCACGCAGAAATAGCTGAATATGCACAGAGATAGCAGTTTTTGTGCTAAATCTGTCAGATATAATTTTTTTACGAACGACGCCCCATAGTTTCTGCTGTCGTCACATCGTGGAGCTATTTTTGCTGCTGCTAATCAGAAGCCCTTTTGTAAATAAAGATTTTGCACCAGGAAATCTGTGAAACGAACTATCAAGTGGTGATAGCCAAAGGCCTTACTTCGGCTTGGCAACTTAAACTGTCAGGCAGTTTTCGTCGGGAGTTAGAACAGTACTCACACAACGACTAGGCTGCCTCGTTGGTAGCGTTTGGGGAAACCAGCATCTCTGAATGGAATGACAGCATTCCTCGCAAGCAACCTCTACGCTGGGCAACACCCCAAACCTCTATCTTGGTTCCGACACAGGAAAACGCTATACTGGTTTAGATGATATTTATCCTATAGAGTAAATGTATTATGACTTGTCGTTATGCTTATGTTTTCAATTAAGCTTTCAGAGGCAGTAAAACATTTTTTTCATCACTGTATGACCTTATGAAGCAGAAAAATGGTCAAATCGTTCCAAAAATTTGTAAGCTGTGTAACTAGAACAAAAGTTGAATTTGCAGGCTTGAATAACAAGCAGATAATATAAATTCATCCTTGATAAATTATCATGTTTGTGTTGAATAGTACCATTTCCTTGCTTTCATTCTCACTGCATTTTTCAAATGCATCGGATGGAAATATTTGTCAGATAACATTTAAAATGTAGATCTGCTCGGGAAAGTGCAAACTTGTTTGTACAAAACTAAGCAAGTGGCTCGTGATGGTTTTAATCAATAACGAATTATCTTCATATGGAAAATAGCAGTAAACTAGAATGTATTTTCTTAAAGAATAGTGAAGCCTTGAGCACAAATCCCTCAGCTCAACTGTTGTAACCTCTCCGCTAGCGTTGCGCTCAATGCGTGGTTCACTACGAACGGAATGTGAGCGAAGAACAACACCATATACAGTAGATGTGGCGCGAAAATGCAATAATAGAGAGATCTTGTCTGGTGAACTCTATTGTTGCTTGCTGCCACAGTGCAAAGTTTTGAGCACATGCCGCTCGGGCTTCCCGATCGCAACGCAACCATTGTTTTTTCTGCTAATGTCCATGCTGTGATAGATTACAACATACAGCATCATTGTAGTTATTAAAACGCATCTAAAATTTTGTAATAAAAAGATATTGTGTTATTTAACACAATGTTGCATTCAGTGGTGAAAGTAGAATAATTTTCTTACCGGAACGATCTAGTATTTGTCAATACCCTCCCAAAATTTCAGCCATAAATGTAAATAAGCAATCAAGAGCAGGTGTACTTTTAGCCCACCCTGTATCGTACATTTTAAAAATACAAAAAACGTACCGTACATTCTGAAAACCACCATCTCAAAATCAACCAAAAAGCGTTAGGCTATAGGCTACTTACGGCAACTTGCACTATCTCCAAAAGTGGTTCAGGCAATGCAGCTTGAGTAACTTGAGTTGTCTAAATTTAACACCTCGTACTATAGCCTACTTGCTAATACTGTATTTGCAATCTACATACCATAAAATAGCAAACCTGATACAAATACTTTACATCGTTTACAGGGCCCTAGGCTGTTTTAAAGGGGGCTCTTGTGAAAGGTTTGCGATTGATGTCATACTAATTGGTACTACACACAAGACGGGATTTAACTGATGCGAGGCCCTCGGCTAATCCACTTGTGAGGACCCTTCACCCATTGTTGCGAGGAAAAAATGGAAAGCGTCAATGAATTTGCGAAAATCGGAAAATTACGCTCTGAAAGTACGGTCATTAAAAAGTTCTCAATCATTACTGAAGTGCCCACGATCACTACGTTTGTTGCTTCCTTCGACGCAAAAGCGTTTAATTGCACGGAATTGTTGGAATCCCACTTGGCTGGCGGGAACAGGATTGTTGACTGCCACAGGCAAACCAACCGAAATGGCCACAGTTGAAATATTTGACACAACACATGGTCAACGCTTTTTATAAGAATCACATCTGTTTTTTCATATCTGTGTCAAAAAAAAGAAAAAACAAACACACTGCACCTATATAGTATGCGTGGCGGCATAAAGACTTTAAAGCACAACGTGAGGACCACGTTGCAACTCGCTTTCCACGGCTGTAAAAATCTGACACACACGAGCAAAACACCTCACGTAAAACGCACCATAATGGTTGCAACTGTTAGGTTCACGATTCGCATAACTTCACTCCCCAGGTGAAATAAGCAAGGGATAAAAATCTGTGATTGATTCCTTGCTTATTACACTTGTGGAGTGAAGTTACTTGAATGCCGATATGCGCAAGTTTGAAACATCACAAAAAGAAGAAAGCAGAGCCCAATCGGCTGAATCCTCCAAAGCCCATATAGAAAACCTTCTAGAGCTCTTATTTGTTCACTATTCGCGTGTTTCTTACTTTTTCAGACTGGTAAGAATCGAATGCAACTAAACTGTCGCGTGAAAAGATATGAAGTTAAAAATCAGAACCGTCGCCAGAAAGCCTTGAATAAGGGGCTTAAATTTTCGCAAGGGCACTTGACATTTTGAAAGTTTGATAAAATCTTTACTGATTTGTAGTGTTTCATATTTAAATTTGGAAGGGCTGAGCTCACCAATGCCCACCGTGGCGACTGGACTGGTTTAAATTTCGCTTATGCTGTCATTGTTGAAATGCGTATAAAGAAATAAAAAGCTACAATCATCAAATCAAGTAAGGCTGAACATAACACAGTGAACAGTTAAAAAGGTTTTGTCCTGCCTTCTTCATAACAAAATTGTCTAAGGATTCATCACAATTTGTTTGCCCAAGTTTGTCACTTTTAATGTACCGAATGCTTAGTGTGAACAACCTCTCCTGGAATATTGCGGCCTTTTAATTCATTTTTAATTCTCTTCAATCTTGAATAGGACCTTTCGCCTGAGCAATTAATGACCATCAAGCTAAGAAATAAGGCTTCGTGTGGTGGCATAAACTAAAAACCACTAATCTAAGGCATCAGACCCAAACGCGCTTTTGTCATTTTTTGCTGTTTCCGTGTCTCGTTGGGGAAGAGTTCTGCGGTTGCCAGTTGGTAAAGTCGCTTTTGCTT
>Ga0210059_1006592_pt1 | contig 18583 bp, 10 predicted proteins | sample Ectturendosymbi2_FD_188042 | JGI IMG/M metagenome (GOLD analysis project Ga0210059, IMG submission 188042) | Ecteinascidia turbinata endosymbiont from Florida, USA - Sample 2 (SPAdes) (version 2) | ecosystem: Host-associated > Tunicates > Ascidians > Unclassified | place: Key West, Florida... | reverse complement strand
CCCTGATAAGCCTTGACTACTTCGCCGCGACTCGGTCAAGATCAAACATTTCGACGCGGATCTTCAACGCTGTCCGTAAACACCGAAGATAATCATTAGTTTATGGATCATAAAAGCAAGCTAATTTTGAAAGGAGCAAAATATCACTAAAGCAATGATGGCAAAATTGTTCAAGAAGGAGCAAAGTCTAAAACAGGAAACGTGCAAGCAGCGAACATCAACGAGCTACTGACCTCAACTGAACGCCAGCCAACTGTGGGATGAACTGCGACGGAGCACTGGCTCCAGCCAACAAGTTGCGAGCCGCCATCGGCATCGCCGCAGACACCGGTGCTCCTCGAAATCCATTGATAGCCGGGGAGGAGACCGAGTTCTGAGTCAAAGCATTTGCTGCATTTTGATTAACAGCGCCCGGAGAAAGATATGGTAGGAAGCCGGGGTTGTGATAAGGATTGGCTGAGTGGTCCGCGTTTACCAATGTCTGTTGCTGTTGCTGCTGCTGTTGTTTTTCTTCTTCTTCAAAGTCTTTGCCGGAAAGAATGCGTTCGATTTCTTCGTCAGATATCTGCAGACGAATTCAACGCACGTCGACACCGAGAAAAAAATGGCGCATGAAAGAGATGACCAACGCTGAACGATGCGATATCAAGCGCCTAATGCACAGGGGTTAACATGGAAATGAACTGCCTAAAGTAAACAACAACGCTAAGTTACGTTTCTGAGATACTGCACTGTCTGCGATAACGAAGACTTGCCCCTCTGTTATCGCATTCGAACTCTGTGCTTCGTGTCCACTCAGTGCGGAAGTCGTGGATATTGGGCGTGCACAAATTTCAACAAAACATTCGCTTAAGGGCGCTAACACGCTTTGCAGAGAAAGACATGTTCGTTCCTGCTTTTTTTCGCTGAGACATTTCGGTCATTCGTCCCGTAACAGTATCAAAACTCGTCGTAACAGTGTTACTAGCCATCCTTTTTCAGACATTACGACCGAGCTGACAAATTTTTTTCGGTCACTTACAAAAGATTCGATCTGTGACCGAAAAAATAAACCCAGGTTCATTCACGGCGGTTGTAACTCGTCAAAATGCAATAATGCTTTTTAAAAAAACTTTGTTAAAAAGAGTATTATAAACGCTGGAGTGGTGGCAACGTCAAAAAGATCAACTGCCAGGTTCAGAACTGAGCAACAGCCAATAAACTTGTCTGAATGGTGGTGAGAATGTTAGCAGCTATGCGTATCTGGGACTTAAAGAGGAAGACTTTCAGATTCAGTACTTTTTTTCGCTTTTTCGTGATGGTGTTCGTACAAGGATCAGCACATACATCCAACAAAACTTATCTATGGCCAATGAAGATCTCACCAAAACCCCAAAGTAGTAGAGAAAAATGTGTGCTGCAGCCAGTGGTTACCAATCTTTTTGCCACAGCACACTTTGCAATTCAGTTTTCCTCACGCGGCACACCAAAGCTACTGACCGAAAGCTAACTAATAGAAATGTCCTTGCCGACCATATTTCAAAGAAGCATGGCCAACCACATATAATAGGTTTAACAAAATTGTTTTCATTTTTGGAAATTTTGCGGCGAACCCGCGAATGTCTCGCGGCAAAACCGTTTGGGAAGTCTGTGCTAGAGTGTGCTCGAGCACAGTTGAATATCGAACAAGATTGTGCAGCAAACATTTGCAAGAGAATTCCGTTAAAAAGCACCAGCTGCAGTACAGATTTGGAAATGACACGGAAGTCAAAAAAGTGTTAATTTGTGGGAGGCAAATGCATTTGGACGACCATCAGCATCAGAAAAACTAATTTTGTGAGTAAATCTAGAAATTTTGAAAAATCGTTTATAAAAAATACATACGTTTGAATTCCGCAGTCTGATTTTTATATAACAAATTTTGTTCTACTAAACATTACGCGTATCAAATTTCATATGCCTGAGTTCGTAGTTACTCAGATATACACATCTCAACTAAAAAACATTTTTGGGACACTCTGTACAACACGCCATTTGAAATTATCTGTTTTATGGTGATCGCTGAGTCGACGTTTCAACCGGTGGTGCTATATAAGAGCTGCCAAGCCGTGTGACGAAATTTACCGTTCTACTACATGTATAATCCAAAAAGAAAAAACAATTAAAATTAGGAATACGGAGCGTCAAACGCCGAAAATGGCCTAAACAACAAAATCAGTCTGCCACCAATCAATATGATCTTAGTGCCATGAGCAGACGGCTACGACTTCGTAATCCAATCGTTCGCTTAAAAGACGCTTACGCAGAGCCACTGGCAATCGATTGCACAGCCACAAAAGGGCAATACAACTCATTTTCCTAACCCAACGTAATCTTACGTAAACGACAAAATGGGTGCTTTAAACCATACAGAGTTAACCTCCTACACTTTGTACACTTCATACTCGTAGAAGCAGTAAAACCCCAAGTAAGTAGCACAGTATTCAGCAGAAGTAAGATACTAAGATACCAGCTTTTGTTGGTAAGATACTAACCTTTGTTGCAAAGGAAAGATCAAATTATATCAAGATACGCCAATATGATCAAATCCAGTTATGGACATAATTTTTAACTAAGTGTACTGGCAGGTTTTACCAGGGAATAGTTTTTTTGACGGAGACACCGATCTACTGGCCCTGTTTGCGCTGTATATGAAATGCACTTGGCATGAAACCAAGCACAGCTCGAACACAATCAGCAGTAAGTGCCGTGTTATTGCATCGGAGCTCAAAAAAATTGAGGTCTTTTTTAAAACAATTTCAAACGGACGGTTTTGCCAAACGTGACCATGAAAAACATGCAAGAAAAACGATATTTAGTGGTTAGTCATTCATGACGACGACTGCCAACAAACACTCGCTGCTTGCTTGTGCGCCAAGCGACGACTGACCACAGCTGTTGGCTGAGGATTATGGCGCGAAATCCAGCAAAGGTATCACTAAGATAACAGGAAAAGTGGGCCGTATCGATTATTATCATTCTGATGATAAAGCCTAGTGTACTTTCGGAGAAAACAGAAGACAAAAACAAGCTCAGAGACAGGCTCGTCCTTCTGTAACGCAAAGTTACGTGGAGAGCGCATGGTCCCACGCTTCCGATCCAAAGCCCAAACTCGCGAAACGGAGAATATTATTCATCACGTTTTCTGTAACAGTTAACTATACATTTTCAAATAATCTGACAGTGAGAGTTAACCACATACGGTTAAAAAGACCGCAAGCAAACACGGTCGAAAAGAACATCTGATTGAAGTGACTCTGAGGTTGGGCACGGATAAGGACAATTTCTACAACGAGTAACTTCGCTTTGACGCAAGTTATCCCTTTATGCATCCTGCTTGAATAAAGGCATGGAGAGACCAACGCCGAAAAAGAACGATGATAAACACAAAAGAAGAAAACATCAGAATAACAAACTCGTTGCTGGGAGAAGTGTACGCCGTTCAGCCTTATTTCACCAAATTAGAGTTTCAATGATTCATGATAACCATTTGCACGTTCTCTCATAAAGGAAATAAGTTTGCTTCTGCCGAATGTGGAGAATACACCATTCCCGATTCAGGTTACGAAGAACTCCTACGACATTTTGTGAAAAGCGCACCACTAAACAGGTATTTCTTTTCTGTTGATAATAAAGAATATTTCGAGCTTTGCGCAGACGCAAGTTGTGCACAGTGGCAGGAAGGTTACGAGTGCACTCATATACGAAGTTTTTTTGCCACCAGGTGTTGTCATGTTAAAGACGTACGGAACGCCGCAAAAAAACAAAATGCAGATATGCCATAAGAAAGGCATCGGTACGCAGCAACATTACCCGTGAAAGCGCGACTGCTAATTTTATTCCTTTTTATCAATTGCAAGAGCAAATTTTTATGCAATCGCAACGTTCAGGGCGAAGCAAAGTCCTGTCAGATCACAGCACATCTTGACGCGAGTGAACAATTGTGAAACAAGGTAGCGCTTGTTATTAATTAACACGTGGCAAGCTGGATGCGTCTAAAGGAAACCCGAACGTCGCTAAGGATGCAACACCTGGCGCTTTGCTTTCAACCACTCCGAGACACAGTTGGGAGAGAGTCGATGCCGAAAGGCAATGTTGGGCCGCGACACCGGTTAAACATGCGCTACCACGTGTTGGCTATGCTTGATTGGTGTCAGCAAACCACGATTAGCAGCGAAATTATTTAAAATAGCAGTCAGCTTGTCATTGATCGTACCTGATGCGTACGTAGCACACGCAACAAGTTTCTGTTTCGTTTTGGAAACAACCCTTGCCGAAGACAACAACACTGATATTTTAATCTTATCGTAAATGCTTTTTAAACTGTATCGTTCAATCATACCTTTGCCAAACGGAGAAAAAAACCGGTTGGGTGGTACTAAGTAGGGAAAACGAAAAGTGACTTGGTTTGTGCGCAAGGACTTCTCCGCCGCCCATTCGCACGACAACCAGGAGGAAAGTGGGACACAGAAAACAGTTCACAGAGCGTAACGGAAATAGCTCGTCGCTCGCAAGGTAAAAAACATATCAATCAAGCATGCGCAAGGTAACATAATACTAGCAGCAAGTACAAGGGATATCCGTGGCGTTGTATTGCAGCGTTCAGTCCAATTTCGTTTTGCCCCAGCACTTCAGCACGCGATACAAGACAACGAAAGACCTAAGCAAGGTTTAACATGTCTCATGCTTATTACGTTACAATATAACTGCAAATACCTGAACCGGTCCAATGCTTTTGTTGCGTCCACCAGGCATTCCGTCTTCGCGTATAGCTGAAAAACAAAAGCACATACATCTTTGCAACTGCACTGTGTCCAACCGAATGAGTGAATTTAACGTTGCAGATCGATTAGTACCGACATTAAATGGAACTTAAACAGACAGCAACAACCGCATACGCATAATCACCTTTTCGGTTCATTCCCATTTGCAAGCATTTTAACAGACGGCAAAACTGACACCGATTTCGTTGCTTTCTCGACATCACGCAATTCTTGCTGCGTGTACAGCGGTATACGCGCTTGTTGCATATGCTGCGTTTGAAAAAGCCCTTGCACCCTTCGCAAGATATGATGCCGTAGTGTAGACCAGTTGCTTTGTCTCCACATATTAAACAGCTCTTGACTTCTTTCCCATCTTCTGCAAAAGCGCATATAAAAGAGAACTCAAACTTACAGTACCAGCAAAACAGTAATGAGTCAATGTCAATGCCTAGAAACCGACCAGCAACATTTTAAGAGATCACATAAAGGATAACAGCGAGGTGGTCCGAACAACTGGCATTTAAAAAAATTCCGGTATGAAACAAAGGTTCATAAAGATTTAGCAGCAGTTCATTAAGTTGAAAAACGTAATTTTCGTTTAATGGCCACGAAAAACAAGGTCGAGGTTCAAGCAGACCGACAGCTTAAATCGGTAAAAACAAGTTGGTTGCAAAAGTACAATGCAAGGAGCGTGGTGTTAGGCTTACCCCTCTCCCTAACTTCGGAGTTAAAAGATTAGATTCGACCACCTAATAGCTGGACCTAAACGGAACATGCCAATAACAAAATTGAATCAAACAGTGAATGCCGGAGAATCCCTATAACACCTCTAAGAAATTTCAGCCCTATGCCTATAGGGTTTCATGCGGTCAGCGGGTTTTCTGAAATAGTTCTTGCCCAAGAAAAGGTGGACAAAGAAACTCAGGGAGACGGTGCGCTGAAGTCATATGACCACATCCGCTGATTGTTTTATTCGCTTCAAAGGCGAACTGAAGCCCGATAAGACAAAAATCCGTTAAGTCAACACACAATAAATTCATTGCACAGTATGCGGTAATAACGGAGAGAATCGTAAAGTTGGAACAAAACTGAGTAACAACAACTCCCCAAATAATGAACAGCCTACGGCGCCATTCTCGGAGGCTTAAGTCCCAGAGAAAAAAACGACGCAACAATGCTAGTATTTGAAGATAGTTCAGCTCAACCTATAGAACAGGTGAAAAGCATCACAATTAGATTGGGCAACATCATCGGTATACGATTATGCTTTGAACAGAACCAATCACCAAAAAACAGAAATGTGAAAGAAGAAACCCCTGAAATATAAGAAGTTGGAACATATGACTTCGAGAGCTTTCGACCCAAGATTTGGATATGTATGGTTTTTCTGAGTCAGTTCCAACGCTGGAGAAGAGTCGCTTGCACTTCACGCGCAGACCAAAGCACTGCAGCACCAGTTACGTTGTACCTCGCATATGGTAAAACATGCGCGACATAGCACGGAAGCACGCGCACCCGCATGTTCGGACAACAGCTTCCTCGTTCAAGAAAACAAAGTCATAAGCAACAACGTTTCGCAAGAGCAAGATACGCGAACCGTCGTTCTCCGCGCAGCACATGACAACGAGAAAGAACGTAGGCAAACGTTCCTCTCAACAAGCATTCGTCATGATGGTGACCGCGCTGATGAAATAGCTTAGCCCACTCTTTGAACGGATTGACGCAAATACCCATGATCCTGAAGAACGCTTTGCCATGGACCTCAGATCGTGCCCTCCGACCGGCAAAAAATAAAGATAAAACTTTTCGCCCGAACCAGCACAGGTTGAATGCTTGTTTTATGTTTAACGCGCGGTTAAAATATGGCGCCAAAAATAGTGCAGTATGTCAAGAACGGATGTTGGAAAAAAACACACGTCGCTTCCATTGAAAAACGGTATACGCGCACGCGGGGATCACTAATACGATCCCAAGTAAGACACTTCACCGTAATAACATGCTCTCCAGGTGTTTCTTTACCAGCAAAAGCTTTGCTTTTTGATGCATAAGATGGTGAATTGTAGAAACAGTGGACATACGTAAGTAATATTTATTAACCTGTAAACATACAAAGCGTGAGTGCTATATATTCAACACTGAACATCCTGTTAAGCAACATTGCTTAACAGAATGTTCAGTGTTGAATATGGCAATCAGTGAAGGACTGATTCGTCTGAAATTTGCCGTGTTACGAGCTGACGGACACATATTTTTAGCAAGAGCAATAATCATTGACTGGATAAAAGCCTCACATCAACCCACTTAGTGCAATGCAACAGAACAGACACTAATTAAAATAAACAATAAAGGTACAGGTGTTGTGGTATTAACAATATTTCTACTCGACAGTAAAAATGTCAACACCACACGAGTTACTGATGATATGCAGCCATGAAAATCACAACGCAACGACAGTCATAAGGCCCATTACATAGCTGCATCGAGTCGCTAGATGGTGCTAACACGCGATCACAGCAGCAACCCTGTTGTTCGCGCAAAAACGGTCTGGCATTGGAGTAACCAGGCACCAGATGCTTTCCAACCGATGCTAACAGTCGTTTAAGCGATTTTTTATATTTTACAATGACTAACAATGTATAATGTTTTAGATCTTGGAGCACCACACAATTTTTAGAACAGTCGATACAAACACATGAGATGTTTACGATGTCAAGCAGCTTCATTTACCAACATTATTATTGAACTGTACTTCATGTGGCAACCACTAACTGTGGACATCACAATGCCGGAAGTGACGTTGGCGAACTGTAACGCCTACCCTGTCAGCTTCTTGTGCACAAACGTGACACAATACGTCCTTGTGCTGCATGACCGTTCGATTTCAAGTATATCAAGGCGAAAAGATAACAACAAAATCGTTCAATAACATTCGTATTGAAGGATGTCGCAGTGACGGGTTAGAGATACTACTGTCCTTCATTTCGTTCAACAAATTTTGACACCACACGATATGTCAAAAACTATGCCATTATCTGACAGCTCACAAAATTTCCACTGAAAGAAGCTGTGTTCACGTTTAAAAATGAAAACGACAGTCAAGCCCGTTCCCATCATTTATTAAGCAAGTCGGCACTAGCCAGCGGCTTTGAGTGTATTGACTGAACCACTGGCAGTAACCGCGAATACAGGTCGGGGCGGTAGGCTACGGGTCGTTCGGGGACGACGCTCAATCAGTTACAGAGAAAATCGGTCGTCTTGATTTCCACCCGTTCTACTTCTTGTGCGACGCACCGAGTTTCCTCCCTTAGCCATGGTACGCAACACACAAGACCAGATGCAGGCGCACACTGCAAGCTTAACTCAGAGCATACGGTCACTGACACCACCCACGAAACCGCCGTATCCTCCCAAAACGACCTGCCGCTCACAATATTTCGCCGCAGCACAGCAACACGGATTGCATAAAATCACCAAGAGGCCTGTTCTACGCGAATCAGAATTGGATTTTTCATTCGTTCTTACCTTTTCGCATTCCTTCATGTTTAGTATCGCCTGGTTGACCAGGTGACTTTGGTGAAGAACTTTCTGGTGGCATAGAATTGTGGTCGAAAGTGAATGGTGAAACGAATCCGTTACCATTCGCTAAAGACGCGAATCCTAAGCCACCTCGCATGTAATGTGGCAATCCGCTCAGGGTAGCAGATTTTTGAGCGTTGGCAATTGACATGGATATGCTGGTGACACAATCTTGCGTCTTCACAAATTTGTCCACAAATGAACGTTGTGGTGGCGACATTAATGAGAGGCCGCTTATGCCCTCCATTCGATGCCTGCTAAGGTCAAGGCTCATAGCTTCCTCGATTGCACAGCCACAATCACAGTAGTAAAAACAAGTATTGCACAAAAAAGCTTAGAGCTGCGTAACAGTTAAACAAAAGTGTTTTTGACACCATTATTTGTACTCATGTAATCATTTTTTACTACCTTTTTCTTCACATTTTTTGCTTTTTCCTTATAAATTGCAAGCTTTAACAACCATTTCCGCAATGAAATCATCTAAGCAAAAAGCTAATCATTCCCTTATTCATTTCTTACTAGCTTCTGAAAAAATGTAACCAGGCTAAAGAAGGCAAGTGATTTCAATCTTTGTTTCGAACTTGACATAGCCTTAGACATTTTCTGCCGTGTACTGAGGCAACCAGTCATACAAATTAACGTCTGACATTGATGTAGCACATAAGCATCGCTCTCAGCTAGTTTAGGTTACACACTTCCTACTACGCGGACACTGACGAGCAGCTATCTGATGCCGCTCCAGTGGTGCACCTATTCTTAAAGCTATCGCCTAAGCTTGTCATGGGCGCGCGTGCCTCTTCGCGTCAACGTTGCGCATTAAGTGACAACGATGCTTGGACAGTTCGCTTAAACGATATGCTTGGCAACGTGGAGGGGAACGCAAGCCCGAGCTTCCTGTTCACACGTTTCTGTTCTCTTCGGCAAAATTAGTTCCTGCTCTGACTTACACTGACCGACAGTGTTACTGCCGGAAAGAGGCGTAAAGTTTCTTCTTTTATTTTCTCCAACACGAGAAACAGGCTTACACTTGGACTGTCACTTGCAATTTAGTCAATAGTACTGTGGCACTGATTGCCTGTCTCGTAAGAGTAAAAAAGTGGCAATAAGCACGTGACACGCCAAACAAAATCCATGAACCTGAAAAAGCACTAAAAACTTGAGAACGAAAAACGAAACCAGATATTCAGGGTAACGAAAAATAGCGTTTTGGAAGTCATTTGCATTGGATTTTTTTTCAATGACAACAACCTCCAATCGACTGCCATCTATTGTATTAGCTAAACCATGTTTTTATTTTGATGCCCTTGCTAGGATTTTGTCAGTGAATTGCTTCATGTTTTGCTTGCTAATGACTAGAACATTACCGAAAGTGTTGGCAATTCAATAAAGTGAAAAATGTTGAAGTCTTATAATTCGTATTACCAGAACAATGTAATAACCACATATTTAAACGATACCATACAAGTTTCATTTCGGCTTCTTGAATAAGTAACTGAAATAGCTGAAGTTGGTCAATAGCTGACGTAAAACTAAGCCAAGGCTTCTTCTGCTTTCTACAAAACTTGTCTGTGCGGCCGACCTCGCCCCAACTCGGTACGATGCCAAAGGTCTCCTCTGTGCGAAGCAAAGTTCTTCAGCAGCAGCAAAGAAAATGGTTACCTGAATTTCAAACGGAGCAGTTGAGGCCTAATCACACGCATGTGACCTCAACAGCAGTGCCGTCAGATAAAGAGCGGCAAACATCATTCAATCTTTACCTTTGCTGTTTTGGATCACGGGCATAACATCTTGCAATTCCGAGAGGTAGGCGGACCCTTTTTGGTGCCTCTAATTTTAGGTTTTTAAAATTTCGCCAAGTTCGAAGTCGATATCGAAACCACTGAACTACTTTGAAAAGCATCACATGAGAATATCACATGCCGGTTACTTCAATGTTATGTCATTCACCGTTATTTCCCGCTACAACAAGCATGGATTTTCAAAAAAACTTGAATTTGCTCCGCTCTGACTTAAATACGTTTCTGTTCACTGGCATGCACGAACACATCGGAAAGTACACCTTGCGACTTGTTGCGCACTTTGCCATTCCTATCACAAAATCCCAAACTAGGCGAATTTTACGAGGGTTGTGAAAGTCAAAACGAACTGCTGTAAATAGAAATAGGCGAATTGACTGTCAGAGATGAATCAACGACGAATCTACTTGGATTTTATGCGAATGTATTGCCCTTTGTTTGTGACAAAATATTCTCTGCCTCTTTTGCAAAGTCAAGCGTATTGTTCCGCACTTTTAACAAACTAATTAAGCAACAGTCCATTTTAAACAACTGACGCTGCCACAGTGCAGCCGGCAATTCAATTTCATTTCTCTGTGACGTCGGCGTTTTCTGCGACTCCGATGTAAGATCTCACAGACTTGAGCAGCTAATCCTGCCGCCATGCTTAACCAGCGACCTCATTGCAACAAGCTGAAGTTCATGATGCACCAGCGCGGAAATGACTGTTTCGCGGATTGAGCTCAACAATGCAAGTGATAATCCTCGTACAGCTGCGCGACACCAATCGAAAATATCTTTCGCAAAAATACGCAGGATTATCTTATTCATACCAACATCGTGTTGAATGTGTTTTTTCACGAATTTAAGCAAGTTTGCTAAACGCAAACAATTTCATCGTCATGGAGACAATATGCATCGTTTACTCATGCAAATCCACAAAACGAACAACCTGACCAAGACACTGATAGAGCAATTCCCAGCACGTATGCTTGACTCATTAGAACATAGCTGTTTTGGCAGGTGACCCATGTGACACTTAAAATAATTATAACGCGAGGTCATAAACGTCACTATCAAAGACCACGATCGATAGAATGTGCAGAATCACAAAGATGTTTCAAAAGCACTAATTATGTCAAATTCGAATAGAAAGTCACCGAGCAGCGCTGTTCGGTATCGGTGCAAGCAAAGCTGATGATTACGGAAGGCATTATAACACCGCGGCAATAATACACAGTCGTTAATAATGAATGCCTTTAGAAATGGTACGACGGCGGATTTGGCCAAATCAACATCGAAGCGGCCACATCGGCAAGTGCATCGCTTAAAATTCAAGCCGAACTATCAGAGCAGGTGCAGTCTGCACAACAAGGTAGAACACACAATTACAGATGCACATGTCATAACACCGCTTAAAGACAACAAAGAAGGAAATATTTTATAAATGGAGCCACTCTTTCAACATGAAGCGACTCGATCTGTTGTGAGCCAAATGTCTATATATAGTACCATCGTAATGTGTGTCCCAAGCACGCCAACTAGTGTGTCGCTTGCTATACTGCACGTAGTTGTGAAAATCTACGACGATCAGTGATGCTAATCCGACGCCATGCAGCGTGTAGGCGATTCGACTTAAGAAATTCACATTCGCAAACCTCAACCCCAGTATAACAAAACAATTTTGCAAAACCTAATTCAAGTCTACATAACGTGACCAGGTTTACGCCGTGGAGCCAAGAATTTACTTTACCCGAGTCTCTGCAATGATCTCCCAGGCTAAACCCCGGGTTTGCCCAACAAACATTCTGCCAAAGGCGATACAAAAGCTGATTTGTACAGATTGAACCTTTACACAATCTTACTATCGAGAAAAAATTAGCAACCTTCAGATTAGCACTGCGCAGTCAGCTTCACAGACTACGAGCAGCAAAAATACAGGAGCATGAGCTGTGTCAAATTATGCTTCCCTGCATTCGAAGATGAATTTTATTATTCAGAGTAGGGCACTGCAAAATAAGTAATGCCACGAACAAGTTCATAAACGTAATCAGCGATCCGAAATACCTAAGTCAGGAAAGTGCGAGCTTCAGCTGCGGTGTGGAACGGACGAAATGCCAATATGTGGAGCAAACGTAGATTATGACAACTATACGGATAACAAGACCCCCGACGGCTCTCGGGCGAACAGCACACAAGCTGCCTGCAAATGACATCAGAATCACTAATCATAGTTTTCTTTAGAGGGCTTTGCTCTTGGTTAATCCAGCAAAGTTGCCCATTTCCTCACGAGCAGAGCTGAGGCTGGAAGGGTGAAACGTTGCTGAAGACTGGCATGGAATACATCGAAATCCTGACCTGTTTTGCTCTGACTTGATCCAAAATCTTAACTCTCTACGAACAGTTTTCAGTGTTCGGCTACTGAAAACTTTTTAAACATCACCCTCCACACTAATTAACTTGCTTTTCAACGGAGTAGAAGCAGCAAATCGTTAAAGTACAAATCACCAACAAGATTATTTTCGAAAATGGCGACACATACGCAGCCCACCCAAGCCTTGGTACAGAGTGTGGTGTGTACGATCGATCGAAATACTCTAGCATGGTGTGGAAAAGATAATGGTTGAGAATCATACAACAGCCGTCGTACCGGGTGCACAAGGCGCAGAATAACATCCCCACTGTGCATCCGGCAATTGTCCATGACATACCCGCAAGCAATTAAGCAGGACCCTGGCTGACACACAGCAGCAGCGCTATCAACATGCATAACATCACGCCCATTGCCAGCGTCACATGCAAGTGGTCATGAACAGTTACACTTAACTAGGAAGACTCGTGCTGGCCGAGAGAACCGCTACTATTTACCTCTTCCTACATGAGAATTGTATCAGAGCTTATACTTATTCTTGCTTCGGGTCGGCAACGTCCCATTTTATCCTTGCCAGAGAAGTCCGCTGCACACAGTACCCTATTCGAGAACATCACACGTTGTAGAAGAATATAACTTGCAATACTGAGTTTTGCGTGTCTGCGCGTTAAGTTTAACCTTTCCAGCAAATACAAACGATTCCTCGACCAAGACCATGTTTTTTGCCTGTGCTTGTGTGACCTGAAACTTTCATACGGTAACAAGATTTTTATCAATTTATGGGCCAATTTCTTATTTATTGTGATCCAAAGAAACTGTTACTCATTGCGATCCACAGAAACTGCGCAGCCGCAAACGCAACCGATCGTTTAGCAAATGGTGAAGCAAAAACCAAAGATACGGATCGAAAATACGTTCACTAAATTTGCAGGCCAAAACATGAATCACAGCCGATGTATTTTCACTGCATGCAAAATCTGGAGCATGAAACACCGCCTTCGAAAGTATATGTTTAAAAAAGGCTCAACCGGCAAACGTTCTCGAAAAAAAATAAACAGAACTTTGTAGGCAGTGATAACGCTTTCGCAACTTTGTAGGCAGTGATAGTACACATTTGTTTCGTGGCATTCTAAACACATACAAAGAATAAGAATGAACACAAGCGTCTGCACCGCAGTGGAAATATGTAAAACAAAACCTTAGTCGTTAAGTCATAGTTCTTTTTGGAAGTCAACGTGTCAAGAACGAAACGACTGGATCGAGCATTTTAAAAATGTATAATCGGGATTATAAGTGCGTGAGTGCAGTGAACTTTTAACACGAATATGCAGGATGTTACACGTCCTAAGCAGACCACGAGTCGATTCGTTTTTGGGTGAATCGGAAAATCGCAAACGTTGTGCAGCTTGCTAACGCTGGACACAGCATGCACCGAACTGACCCTGAGCTGGTACAAATCGAATCAAAACAACACGCACAACACGACACGTCAACAATGACTGATATCCGACATGCATATTCAATCGGCGAACGGCGTCCATTAGACGCACTGGCGAGTTGCCGCAAGATGAGCAACCTGATCACGGCGCAGTGCCGCGGCCCTAACGGAGAAAGGCCACTTGCTTATTTTGAGTCGCAACGAATGAAACAGACTTCCGACGAAAAAATTTGTTGGCAGATTACACACTACCAGACTTCGTGACGTAGAAAGCGCTATTGCAGGTTTGTTACGACTTTTAAAGCAAATTATTCCGGCAGTAAACCAGTTTCAACCAATTACCCTAACACCGTGCAATGGCAGTTAAGCTTAGTTCAATCAACAAATGTGGTGTGAAATTGCACAGTTTTCGCCATTCCAACAAGCTAAACTTGCAGATGTAAATAAAACCCGGAGATTATTTTTGCACAGATAAAAATTTGGCACCGAACTTTCATCGAGATCACCAGGAACATCAATCATCTCCAATCCTGGAGACTTACGTATTTTGAGATAGATGAAACAAAGACCATTGTTTGATACGAATGCGCAGCGAAAAGTGAATTCGCAGCAGTTTCTGCGCTTATCTACGTAAACTTTAGGTGTGTTAGCTTAAACAGTCAGAAATTTTCCTTTCATCCGAATTTCATAGAAGTTTCAACGGCAATAGACTCTTTAGTGGGGGCAAAAGATATACTTGACTAGGAAACAACCAAACACTCAAAGTGACCAGAATCGATTTTCTTCCATATATTTTAACAAATAATGACTTGGTTCAAACGAAACAAGGGCACCTTACAAAAAAATAAATAAAAGAATCGTATTACAAGTGTTGCCACACGTCTGTAACCGTTTGAAGGGTGATGAGGTGACATCAACGTGCCCTTTGGTATGCAAAATGCGCTGGCTTGTGTCCAGTAGCAACGTAAAACCTGGAACTCCAGGAATCTTTCTCGAGCAATACTGCAGTATCACTTGGGAGCACGACATAAAGGATTTTTTGGCGAGTCGTCCGAATACTATTTTCACCAATGCACACCCAAAACATTCCTAAGTTTGTTTTCAAAACGACGAAAAACTCAGTGCTACAACATTTATTTTGTAAATCTGTTTACTAGCAAAAACATCTTAAATTGATTAAATAATTGTCATTACAAATACGCAGAACATCATTTTACGCTCAGTATCGCTGTGCACTGCAGCAACCTGTTCACAAGCTTTCTTTACAACAGTTTAATTTTACCGTGACTTTTTTGCCGAGAAAAACGGTTTTCACGTGAAACAAGCTGTTTGCGCAGATTTACGTAAATAAAAAAAGGGTTGATGCATACAAAATGATATCGCAGCAACAAGCTAAGACGTATAAAAAAAACACACGAAAAGTTAGTGCCATCCACATTTGACTCTCACTTTCCGAGGTATTTCATTACAGATGCCCGGACATGTCTTTCTTATACACAAATGTGAAATCGTATGCCTATCTTAGTTCACAAATCAAATACCTTCGACTCGACGATAGTTAAAAGAAACTTCTGTTAACTATCAGATAAACACTGCCTAGACGTACTGAAGTATGAAAGACCTGAAGTAACACAGTGCAATTCACTCCTGTATCTAATGTATCTCGCACGCGAACAAGATGTTTATATATCTGCTGAATTACCCTCGAATGTGTTGTAGTACTTTCATACGAATTTAATGAAGAAAATGAGAGGTGTTGTCAATGGCGACAACCAGAAGTCAATGAAAAAGTTTAAGCTTGTAACACGCATACAAACGAAATATCAGGCAGAGCCAATGAGAAGCTTTAGTTATTAAATAAAAAAAACTCAAAATTCGTAATTTAGTCAGCGTTTCTTTCAGCACAGGTTTTCCCATTATTATTAAAGTTTCTATTTCAGTAGGTGCCTAAGATGTCTGCTCCTGCACTCAGTAAACATCATATTGTCTGATTCATTTATGTAGAATACTCCTTTGATAGATATTGTTCCATTTTCTGTCGCAATTCTGACGTAATCATCCGTTGTTGCAGTTTCTGACGTAATAAATCTCATTTTGCCCACTCCTGGATTGATTAAGTAGGTTAGATGTGGGAAAGCGGGTAACGTGGTCTTTCTTGGACAGGTAAATGCTCAAGCCATTATGCATACAGTGTTCACGTTTTAACTTTCTAATGTTCTCAAATTTGTCTTTAGCTACCACACCTAAGGTTGAAGGCAATCAATTCCGTAGTCCACTGCGTGAATAAGCTTCTAATTTTACCTCAACACCTAAAGGTGAATTGTTTTGTAAATTCTGTAATTGCACAGTGAAATGTTACATACGTTTTATGCAGGATTTACATCGCACCAGTACGCTTGCGTTTCCTGTAGGAAGAGCACAAGAATCAGCTTGGGCTATTCAAAAACGTTTGTGCTCTTTCGCAAGAGTATTGTATGTCAGAATGACGTTTCTTTGAAAAATTTAATTACTACGGAGTTTGAATGTGGAATAGTGTGATTTCTAAAATTTCTTTCTTTGTCTTCCGCATTTGAGTTGCAAATGCGCAGCACAATCTTGTTGGCTAACAATAATGTAAAAATTTCAAGGTTCAGGTAAAAAAACGGTAGGTCTAGTTGCGTTTTTGGGGATGTGCAAGAAGTATGTGTTAATGACTCTCATTGTTCAACAGGAAGCCACTAATGCATATGCCTGAATGTCAGCATTGACATGTGTTCCAGATTTTCTATAATGCAGGCTCTAGCTCAGGGGTGGGGAACCTGCGGCCCACGTGAACATTTAATATGGCCCGCATCAGAATTTTCGTTACCCAGCTCAGAGCACAACATCGCGTCAAAACGAAACTCAATGAAAAGCGGGTACTTAGATAGTAGGTCAAGCGAAGTCACTCTTCCTCACTGTTAGAAAATGGTACAATTTTATGATAAAAATAATTGATTTTGCGGCCCGCCGGCGATTATGCGCAATTCATGCAGCCCGTGATAGTAAATAGGTTCAGCACCTTGCTCTGGCTAATCACCAACAAGCAAACCATTCACGAGTCGGAAAAAAATCTTGCAACACGTATTCCTGTTAGCAGCCGAACCAAACAAGGTAATTTGCGATGAGCGAACGCAGAAGACAGCGGCATTGCGCATTGGGGGTAACAACAGCGTGGTTTATCGGCTTTAATTGACGTGCGTAGTTTTAGGTAAAAAAGGTGCAAGACATTGCCAAATTGCAACGTTATCCAACTCCTGAAGGAAACAACTGCACCTAAAAGCACAATGCCTTTGCTATACACTAACTGCGTATACTGAATGTCACTGCCTAACCTTAGCCGTCGTCGTTAACTCACTGCCACAAAGAGCACTTCCAGCGCCGCAGTCAGACTTGTCATGCATAGCTTTCTCTGTATGCTATATGCAGTAAGCTCTATTTTCTGACTTCATAACAAGGCAGAATCGTTTTCAAGGACGCAAAACCCACGAGCACAATTTTTTCGATCGACTGACTTTAAAAATTACTTTCACAAAATGTTGCAAGAATTGCGCACAATGGACTAAACTTAATTTGAATGAGCACGTCTTCTATCACAATGTAAGTCACCAGCAAAAATCTATTCGTACGAAGTGCATACCGCGATTGCCGTTCGCACGAAGGCTTTTCTTTTCTCAGCACAACTGCGTTCCGTTGCACCGGCAGCACAACTGTGTTCTAACAAAATGAAATGACGCGCGATGAACAAATCTGTTCAGGAAACTGACGATCGGCAATACAGTTGCTGCAAGTTTTAGCAAACAATTTTTATCTTACGGTATGGACAATGCACTGCATTAAAAAATAATAATGAAGGGGAATGTTCCTGAAGCCACCAGGCAATGTGCAAAGATTCTTTCCGACAAAGTCGACCCTTTTTTGGTAAATGCCCAAAAAGAATAACTTTGATGAAGAATAGGAAAGGATAAGCCAGTACTTTCACAAAACACATATGTTTATGCCATTCGGACAAAACCCTTTCGAGTCTACAATTGGGTACAAAACAGACTGCTGAATTTTTTTAACAAGTCAAATACAACGAACTATGAAGATTTCTAAACTTCACGAAATATTAGCGACAACCAACTAAACGGTCTTCCAGATTCAATCCACCTGCGACTCTCCCCAAACAATTTGACGCAACTCCGTGCAACTGATAGGCTTCATACTACAACTGTCCACGGTTCAACACTTTTGTGTGCCTCGATCGAAATCTCCACCTAAGCAGCCTTGAAACTTCCTGGAAGGGTTAAGGAAGAAGTTGTAGGGGTCATTCGATGCCAAAATGAGATCTCACGCCAGCACCGCTTTAATATGTCTTTTCCGGGTTAGAACGCATTTTTTCTGAAAAAAGGTTGAACGAATTCGTTTGGCGAGTCCCAGCTATGCCACAGTAAGACATGCATGAAGTCACCTTGGGTCTCATTTTCACACCGCTCGACCTACGTAACACACCATGCAAAACGAGGTCATAGCACGAACATGGTGCCCCAAAATCTTCATCTCATTTAACTCAATAACGACATCGGCTGGTACAAAACCAGGAGATAAAATAAATGCCAAAGAGAGGATGCGGGCAGTGAAC
>Ga0210059_1006591_pt1 | contig 18583 bp, 8 predicted proteins | sample Ectturendosymbi2_FD_188042 | JGI IMG/M metagenome (GOLD analysis project Ga0210059, IMG submission 188042) | Ecteinascidia turbinata endosymbiont from Florida, USA - Sample 2 (SPAdes) (version 2) | ecosystem: Host-associated > Tunicates > Ascidians > Unclassified | place: Key West, Florida... | reverse complement strand
AATGTCTTGTACTACGTTCTGTATTGTCTGTTTTTATCAACCTGCGTTCTGCAGAGTGTGTGTGTTCATACTATGGACTTCGTGTCTGCTAACAAACAAATAAATTAAATTAATGTTTGGAAACTGATTGATGCTTTGACTGAAGCCAACTATTCTTTTTAGCAAGGCATATATAGTATTCATTTGCATTATGCTATTCACTTTACAAACAAATTTTAGGCAAAGCCAAGCGTTTAACTGAGTCACAGAGATTAAAATTAGACGCTAAGTTGAGACCGTCAAACCAGCCAACTGATCCAAGTTACCGAAACATCACACGACAGTACGGAGTGAGGCTGCTGTGAGAAAAGTCTGTGCGAAGCGGGATGTTATGCGTAAACGTTCTGCTCTAATGTCTGAAGTCCAGGCGCGGATTTACCATTAGGCTAAAAAGGCGTAAGCCTAGGGCTCCCGATTTTAGGGGGCCCCAAAATTTCGGATGTAACGACGATTTCCAGCATTTTTGTAAGCAATTGCATTTTTGTTTTGATTCAACGCACGTTTTTTACTATGCCGCTATGAAAAGATCTGTGTAGAACAGGGGTTTCCAAACTTTTTCATCCGAGGGCCACATAAGTTATTACACAACAGTGCGAGGGTCGGACATCTTGCATAATGTGATTGTTTCGGGATATGTTACATTCTACCAAATCAAAAAGTTTTCGTCAATTAATTTTTCATTATTTACAAAATGTATTCGCGGTTCGGATTTGGCCCGCGGTCCCTAGTTTGGAAATTGGCTTCTCAGGTCGGATGAAAGCTTTGCGGATCGTAGTTTGGAGACCCCTGATATAGAAGAATGAGCGCAAAGGATTGAAGTGAATGACGATGCGCATTCTCTTTTTATGGCGTTGAGACTTGGTTATTGTTACGTAAAAGGTGTGGAAAAAACGCCTGAATGCTTTTTTAGATTACACGAGGCCAGTGATGAGTGAGGTACTTTCGTTCAGCCCAGGTCTATCTCTTGTTGCTTTCATGGGTAAGATACGGGGTAAAGGCAAGACCTGCCTGCACTGCAGCTATAAGGTTGCAGATATTTAATGGCGCAAAATGCCGTGGCGTATCTGTACGAAATGGCGCCAGTGGAAAAGTTGATGTGTGTGCCCTTTCCAATAATTTGTGTATATATAGGCACAATTTTTACGAAAGTTAAAACATTAAGAAAATAAATGTTTCAAAACGGAAATTATTTGCATTTATTTTTGCTTCGAATTTTCAGCAAATAAAATACAAATTATTCTTAAGGGCCATAACATACTTCAATGCTTATTTATTTTTATTATGAAGAATATCAAAACATTAAAATAACAACGTTCTCATAATTTATAGGCCTATGTAGTGTTGCCGGACAAAACTGTTCATTTTAGAAAAAATCAAACAATATATTGCAACTGCAAACGACAATTTCTTTTAAAAAGAAACACATTTAATTTGAATTGTAGGCCTACAATAAATTGTTTAATGCAAGTCATGTATCACTTGTGTTCGAAAAACACAATTCCATCGAAACATTCATATATCTAGCCTTTTCCGGTTAAATTACACAAAAATGCCCCTTTCCTCATCAAAGCTAGATCACACAATCTGCCCTGACTTACTATTAGTCATTGAGGCACGGAGGTATGAAAGGACCAGTCTCTGTTTACCTTAAGCGCCTAAGAGATTTTGTTCGGAGGGGCCAGTTAATGACGTTGTCAGTCACGTCGTTTGCAGTCCGACTGTTCCTTCCGTTTAGTTTCTAACAGTTGAAAATTAATATAAAATTCTTAGCAGGTTTGTTTCAGGGGGTGCTGCAAAGTCTTGCTATTCTGTATGCTGAACACGCTTTAGCTAGAAAGATGAAGTATGACAAAATTTTCAACGATTTTGCAGACAAAAGTCCCGTCGATCGCCGCCTATGTACAGCATCAGGCTGTTAGGTGTCGTAAGAAGTACAGGTGCTTTATTCAGAGCGAGCTCATGACAGTTGAAAACGGTGCAATTGCACAGGGAACTAAATAAATATCTAATGGGAGTGTTGTCAGGCAACTTCACCGGTGACTTTTTCGAAAGCTTCATTATCACTGTTTCTGCTCCTGATATCGAGGGAATCCAGAATAAAGTAATATGTTTATGGATTGGAACAACTTGTTCAGTGAATGTAGCGAGCACTTGTAGTGCTAATTTGTATGACATCAGTCGTCGCGGACCTTGCAGAAGGGCCCCCAAAATGCATAAAGATTTATCACGATACATGCTTCGTAACAGTTTAAATGTCCGGACTCGTTTGGCTCAAAAGAACATACTTTTATACTTTTTCACTCATTTTTTCGAAAAGCTGCTAGTTTGTGGAATACATTGCCCATTGTTGTCAAATCTTCCGCTAGTTTTTCGTCCTTTAAATTACGTCTAGAAACTGTAACTGCTGGCACCTTCATGGTAGCAACCCCAGTAATACATCGTTACGCTGTAGACTGCGCTTGGGTCACAGTGTCCTAAACCTGAAAAAGCGCACTTATCGTTTGTGTTCATGTGGTAGTAAAGAAACAAAAGAACATCTGTTCCTTAACTGTTCTCTTCACTCTGCGCTCCGAGTTGACCTGATGCAATCTGTGAAATCATTTTACTGAAAGAAGGTCTGCAAGATTTATTGTCAAGTGTGTTACACTTACAAGATCATTCAAGACTGTTGCAACTTCTACTATTTGGACATCCTTCGCTTAAACTCAAACCCACAACTAATATGTATAATGCTGGGTCTAAATATCTTGAATTAACTAACCGCTTTGCCTCGCAATAACACCTTGGGTTTCTCTTTTATAGTAACTCCTTTATCATTCTGTAATTAATTCTCCATTTCACCCTTTTACCTCGTTGTTTTTCTTGTATGCTTGCAGTTTACCAATCCGTGCTTGCAATCTTTTGTTAATTGTTTGCAATCTTTCGCTAACTGTTCGTCATGAATTGGTTCGCTCGACATGACGATTTGCTTGGTTTCTGATTTCCACCCTTGTTCCATTGGCACTGTCTAAACGCGTCTCTGAAACACTTACGGAGTGTTTAAATCTCCATATAGTCGTTGCCATTGTAGTTAACCAAGTCATTCAATGTGCGGCCCTGGTTAAAGATAGTGACATAAATTTTGGCCCAGTAAGCTATTTCGGTTGGACATATCTGCTCTAGACTATACAGAAGATTTAACATTCAGCGTTTTCTCATTGTTTTTTAGGTGAATTAACTTCGAAGCAATTTGGCGCGATTGAAACTGTTGTTGCTTGGTAGAAAAGCCAATGTTTTTGAAAATAACTTATCAAATGTTTTGCTTCTCAGTTGGAACTTGCTAGCAGGTTCTGCTAACAAAGTTATTTCCAGAATGCTATTGGCTTGTGAGAAGCTACAACATATCACTGAACGTTATCTTATGCCTACCATTTTACTGACAAAAAGTTTTAGGCTTGTCAAAAAAATAAACATACTGTTTCTGCATACAATGCCTGAAGACGTGCGTTTAGAAACAGGCTTACTACCCATTTGGTTGTTTTAAAAAATTTTACTCGATGGCGAATCAGCTCGTCTCTTAATTTAGTCGTGCTTCTATCGATACTTCAACTTTATATCAATGATCACGGCGTTGCTAAGACAACAAAATATCGTGTCTGCCATTAAGTGGTCAGACGAAAATGAACACCTTGCTCAAGTTATGTAAATTAGAACTCTTTTGCACATCAGCCTTTATCTTTGGACAGTGTAAAGCGATTGTGCACTGTAAGGCAATTGCGTGAGAGCCGAGCCGGATGACGACTGCATTGAAAATTAAACACTTCTTGGTAAAGCACAAAATTTTTATATCAGCCCAAAATTTATATATCCCAGGTAGTAGGTATTCACGGTTATCTTGGTTCCATCCGAATATAACCAAGTGGATCCAAATCAACAAAAATTTCACAAGAGAATTTTCTATCATCTCACACTTTCACGGAGCAGCAATATACGCAGCATCAAAATAACCATTTTGGAAATTCTGTGTTGTCAATGAGGAAAACAAATGACGAGAACACGCAACGCAACTGATTTTATTAAGTGCTATTTTCCAGATGGAAACTTGGAAAATTTTCTATGAACTCGAAACATTCCTGAACCGACAACATCGTAGGAGAAAGAGTTGCTGACATAGAGAGATTCGCGGCTCTCCTGAAACAAAACAAGAAAAATGAAAAAAACAATTAAGGTTTGCCGTTAACTAAATGTTGTTTTATGCTTCATTTAGGTTTGCAGTCCGTTTAGTCATATCGTGAGATGTCTGCAAAGCGTTTTCCACGTTTACTAAAACATACCAAGCTACTGGAAAAAGGCATACCAGACATACATACTAAATAGGGAATGAATTTCAATTCAAAATTCAGCACCACGCATAACCTTACATAAAGAGATAATTTGCAAGCAATTCAGGGACAATTTCGTGTCAGGGTTAACGCTGAACAGCCACCACTAAATCTCACGAAGAAAAAGTTATAGATGCAGGTTGGTTGGTTATCTGCTAATGAGCTCGTTGGAACTGCAGCTAGAAATTACGAACTGCTAAATTGAAAACGGCAAACAGTAAAAACTTGTTTACAAAGTAAGATTAACCGAGTGACATTTCAACTTTCACATGTGTGGAAAAGGCAGGTATTACCAAAACAGTATAAAACTGACTATTGGACAGAACCAACTAATAATTACATTCTAAAAACTTGTGACCTGCTACTACACGTTGCCACTATGGTGCCCGGCACCGAGTTTTTGTTCAAAATGATTTTTCTTACTACTACAAAACCCACTCCATTATATTTTTAACCATCCTATCTTCCTGCAATCGTTTTTTTACACAGAATACAACAGACAAAGGTGAAACAAGCTTTCGCAAATAACAAATGCTACATGTTATGTTTGTATAACTACTGGTTACCAAAAGAGACAAATTCCGAACGGAGCTATAAAAGCAAGCTTTATTTGCTTTTAAGGTTTTTCTGTGGCAGCTAACAACAACAGCGGCGTACCGAGATTGTGCGATATCCCGGGCATCGAAACATGAAAACAGCAAACACGCGATGATTCAACTGATTTACGTGTCGCTTCCATAAAAATGCAGTCAGATTGTTTATATTCGTCCTTATTCTTTGAACACTACAACCGTATTTTACTTTGTGACTGAGTGCCCGGACGTTGTAGTGTCTGAGGGCGTGTGCATGCCACAACACGTTCGTACTTCACCTGGCCTTAACCAGGGTTGGACTCAGTGTCCTACTCGGGATAGTGTTGTACCAGGTGTTACGGGTTAACGAACAATAGTGTTAAGTAGTGTTAAGAAAGTGTCTGTGGCTCCGTGGTTCTGCCCCCAACGCCGTTATAAAACGTTCTGTTGTTCTGTTTTATCAATCTGTGTTGTGCAGACAGTGTGTGCTTGTACTCTATGGACTTCGTGTCTGTTTCAAAACATTAAATAAATAAAAAATTCCTTTTCTTGCCGACAGCATATTTTTTACTTCGTTGAATCGCCCTCTACACACCACAAATAGTCGTCGCGAGCACCACTGCCCGCGTCTCGTTGCAATAACCGAGCAAGAGGCATCCTCCTCTGACAGGTCCATAACCTGTTTGTGTTTTCGTCGAAGTGTTCACGGCCAAACAAACGCTACAAGAAAACCTTCGCACTCATTGCCTTTGTTGACTCCACGTTTAGATCAAACGCGGATTAGCAGGAACGTCTACTGTATACTAACTACTATGGACAAAATCTAGCAGTTTTTGCTGAAATGCCATTATCTTGTAAAGGTCGAGTTATCAGTTGCACTGGAACCATGCTTTTTTCGCTGAGACATTTCGGTCATTTGTACCATGATTGTATAAGAACTTTCCGTAACAGTATTGACTGGTCTATATTATCCGACATTATGACCGAATTGACTTTATTTTTTCCGGCCATTTAAAAAAAATTCGGTCTATGACCGAACAAAACTTAAGACTGGGACAACAAATAACTAAACCAAATAATCGTAGTTCGTTACAGAAGCAACGCTTCTGTAACTTCCCGTAATTTTAGCGACATGGCTACATTACCAATAACGAAAGATGGTGGGGTGACGGCTTTTCCAATGCGTGCCATTATTGGTTGCAACGAAAAGCTTTAACATGTCAGCATTCCTCCACTCTCAAATGTCAGAAGTGTTTGATGATGTTGGGCAGCGCGTCCAAGACATTTGACAACCGCTGCGGACTTCACGTAAACCAGCAAATGAAAGTCCTGCTGTGTTTTTCGGTAGGAACTTTTTGTTAATAGGCCGAGCATTAGGACGGTAGACAGTATTGCCTTTAGTGTACAAGAAATACAAGTTAATTCCCGCTGTATAGAATATTTATCTAGCAATATTGTTCTTGTTCTGCAATGCCAACACAGCATTCAGAGTTGAAAAACCTGTGGTACTAATTCCTGAAATAACTTGTACCGAAAAGGGCGATGCTATCAATACCGGTTGCTGGCGGAGCTCAGAAGAAAGACTGATTACAAGTAGCAATGCAATGTGAATAAGGACGTTCCGATTTCTAAACTGCGATTGCTTGTGGCTTGTCGCTGACACACGTGAATGCCAAAAGCGTCGATTGCCTCGGGTAGTTTTACCTCGGCACGCCAATAGTTGCCAAAACTACTGTTTCAAAAACAATCAATTGTTTCGATAACAAAACCACAATATAAATTTCAAGAAAGACAAAGGATCACCAACCGCATGTTGTTGCAGCAGTATTGACTCTGGCAATACAGACGTTCCACCAATGAGACAGTTGACGCGGCTGATGGCGTGGGGAGGAAGATGGCTCAACACAAACAACGTGCCCGTGTCCGGCTGCACCCCCCGAACAAGCCCTAAACCAAGACAGGTGCAAGCTTGTGCCGGGTGAATAAAGTCGTCCTGCATTTTCTCCTTCTCCTGCAGAAAACGTTGTCAGACAGCGAAGTTACCTTTACCAACTCAAAAGAACGGAATTTGCAAACGGTACCTTCAAGGTGCGAAAGACCTCCGCTTCCAGAGTGCAAAGACCAACCATAGACGCATTCAGCAGCAAGTACACATGCTTTAACTTTACGGGATTATCGGAAGCATTGCATATAACAATCTTTTCCGTTTGCACGGCGTACGGTTTTATCGCCTGCAGGGATCTCGCTAACGATGTTCTGCAACGAAGAGAAATCAAAACGTTCTCACTGGCCGTGATTTTCATTATAATGTTGTTAGTTTGATAAAAAAAAGACGCAGAACCCATACGCAAATGATAATAAAATAGTGGAAAAAGATCATCAGTAAAGCGAGACCACAGTGCACTGCATAAGCGAAGAACCGTTCGACTTTCCTAACATTAAGGCTGTTTATCCAAATTAGTTTTCAATAACAGCTATTAAGAAGCAAGTGCCAAATGATGACGCAATCGGAAAAACCTCCACTGATCGTAAACACTGTCTACTGCTTTCTAAGCTTTATGGACGCTAAGTGGCACCTGAGGAAATTTTCAACCAAAACTCACCGACTGATTGCTTCGAGCAGTGGTTCTCAACCAATGTTTTAAGAGCCGCATACGGCGCCCAAGCACCCCTTGTGTGGCCCTCAGCAGTATTTCAACAAAACCTTTAATGTTTTGCGTGACATACTTCGTTTTGCGACAAATCAAAACTGACTTGTGCTACAATTTCGTTACTGCGGGCGCGGCCCTTTAACGAAGTCGTAAGTCTGGATTTGGCCCCTTCAGCGAAAAGTTTGAGAATCACTGCGCTAGAGTGTCAATGAAAACATCATGAGATGAGTCTTTTTGAGCTTTTCTTTAAAAAAGGAGTAAATTTGTATCTTCTTCACTTCACAGGTCCCAATAACGTCATACTTCCAAAGAAATTTCCAAGCGCAAATTTACCCGTGCTTTTAAAGGAGAGTACACGGAAAACAAAAACCCGCATCTTGTCTTCATTCACTTTCTGGCGCGATCGCTTGGCAAGTAATAAACAAAATTCAGTTTGTCAGCGAAATGAAAAAACACACAAAATTTATGTTTTGTTGAACATACGACACACGATCCAGCTCCGTAGCACTGACTGCGTTGCTTCTCTCCTGACAACGCTCCACCATCGAGGATAAATACGCCAGAAGGCTAAGGTTCCTCATATCTGGAGCCATGTACTTTACTCTGAATGCAAAGAAGAGCTGCTGCAACACACGACGCCACGCAACTCCACAAAACCTGCAGTGACGCAAACGCTTACACGGTGGGAGCTGCATGCGTCACGTTGAGCGAAATATGATCGAACCGGTCCTCTGCGCCTTGCTGCTGCGGACTGGTGAGCCAGCCGTTAGCGACGGCGACGTTTGCATTTGTTAACGGTATGGTGTTCTTCGATTCCTTTTCAGTGAAGAGCTGCACTATATGCGTTGGGTTCACCTGAAAATGAAGTGTGCCAATCAAGGACTGGAACAACATCTTCGTGCATTGATTTGGCAGCTTACGCAATCGCAAATTGGGTTTTCTGTTTGTTGTGGTATACGTACAACACACTGAGCGTCAGAAATGCTGTCTGAAAGGACAAAAAGTGGAATAAATTCTACAAAAAAGAGATAGGGAACCATTCTGAATATGTGCAGCACATTTTATTACCTCACATACGGTGAAGGTAAGTGAAACGACAAGTCTATGGTGCTATGAGTCATAAATAGAAGCCATGCAAACTTACGAGCCTAATGATATCAATAAGTAGTTGCAGGCCCAAAGCTCGATTCCATCCCATTGTGTTCACAACGAGCGGTGCTCCGATGCAACCGTTCAAAGCAGAATAGAGGTTGGAAATTACGAACTGTATGCACTCAATATAGCGGTCTGGGTCTCCTGCAGCAAGAAAAAGCTAGGTGGTCTTGTGACGATAACCTCGTTGCAAATGCAAGTAAAACCTCAGTTTAGAGAAACGCAAAATTTTGATTTTTCTAGAGCAGCCATGCCCAACCAAAATTGCTTTCTGAACCAAAAATTATGTCACTATCGTAACCAGGGCCGCACATTGAATGAATTACTGAGGGCCGCAGATTGAATGATTTGCTTTAATCTTAGCAAACTGAATTTATTTTAAGCTAATGTACTGAAAATGTTTGAATCCTAACTGCCATGGTCACGACTGTTTGACTCCTTTATTCACTCCGTAAGTGCGATTTCATACGCAAGTTTAGTGCCAATGGAACAAGGTTTGATATCAGAAAACTAGTAGAAAGTTTTGTACAAAGGTGTCAGTGGACACGTCGAAATCTACCTGTGCGCAGTATGGACGTAATAAAGTGGCACTGAGGACCACCTGCATTAAACATGTCAGATTTAAGATTATTATCACAATAAGGTCAGAATGTCTGTATGTAGGCTACTTATACAGTACTACAGCGAAAACCTAAACTGGGTCCCACAAAACCTTTGACTGGGCCGCATGCCGCCCGCGGGTTGGACATAGCTGTTCTACAGAGAACAGTCGGGCGTTTTTTGAAATGGGTACTTTTCGGTATGCTGCACATATGATGGCGAACAACCCGTGGCACAACAGAACGTTCAGTCTCAAAGTTTTTTAAATATTTTTTTCTAGTACTACACTGCTGTTGAGAGTATCGGAGCTTATTCATTGTTTTAGAATTAGATTGGACAGATGTTGATAATATCTCTATTTTGGAATAGCGCCACAATGTGGTTATTCATAAAAGGGTTTACTTACCGTGACGTTTCAACCCGTAAAACAAATACCACGGCTGAATGACTGAATTCGTCTTACTTGTTCACAGTTGTCTGTCTGCTCAGAAAAGCTAACAGGATTTGTCAGGAATACCGCGAATCATTTTGTTTTGCATCGGTTATATTCTAATTACACTGTGGCTTTTCATGATTTGAAATCGTTTCGATGACTGACTTTCACAAAGTGCGTAAGTTCGGCGATTGCAAAGGTGACAATGCACGAATTGTGCAACTCGGTTCGTTTGATTGAAAACGTGCCGAAACAAAAGTCCGTCCCGTGGATTTCACCTTTTAGAGTTATTAAGAGACCGTAGCCCAAAATCAGTCTCTGTCATCAAATCATTGCCGTACGTTTTGTGCATAAAAATAACATGGCTCATATTTCGAGCAATGTCTCGAAGTAAGACCGGTCACATCAACAGTAGCAGGTGGCGTACGAAGTTGTCGATCGAAACCAGCAGGAATGAAGTGACTTGTTTGCATTACAATGCTTATATATACAATGAAAAAAAGCAATCCACTTATTCTAATTTCCCACCCGCCGGAGTGTTGTTGCCATAATAACAAGATAAAATCGGATCTCTCTGATGACAGAATGGCGGACTTATTAATGGGTCTGTGTTATTGATGCGATTAATGGATATCTGGCCTGACGGCGTAAATTCCGTTTGGCCCACGTCGCATTCCAGGTAATACACGCAAGCATGTCTGCAAAACATAACAAACAAGATCTCACGCAACATATAGATTACCGACGACTCAGACCACTATTGACGGTGTTGCGATCGGAAATCCCGAGTGGCATGTGCGCAAAGCTTCGCACTGTGGCAGCAAGCAACAATAGAGTTCACATGCCATGATCACTCCTCGCGTATGCTATTGTTACGTTCAATCGTTAGTGTCACCAGAGATTACACGCCACGATCACTCTATTATTGCTTGTTCGCGCCACGAATATGTATGGTGTTGTTCTTCACGCACATCCCGTTCGTGGTGAATCACACAATCAACGCAACACCACCGGAGAGGTTGCAACAACGGCTACATACTAGAGGTGGACGTAGTCTTATTTTTGGACTCCGCATCTACTCCGCCAATCACCAAAATATTGATGTCTGACTCCGCCTGAACGCCGCAAAGTTCTAAATGGGGAGGCAATAGCTCAGTCAAAGAGTGCCCGGCTATCAATTGAAAGGTCGGGTATTCGATTCGGTAAACACATGCTTTTTAAAACAAAACTATTTTATTCAGTTCTAACGTTGATAAATAATATTTTCAACATGATTTTCCAAAACAAATAAAATACATAGTAAAAACCCCTATGTGCCCAGACTTTGAGGACACCCTGTACGTGAGTTAGTACTGGGCCTCTTTTAGTCATTCTTCGATTGGGTTCCAACGTTCTACTGTTTGGTGTAGTACGGTTCTACTGTTATGGTTGTTATTTGATGGGACCGTGGTCTCGCATAAGTTTGTGCTGTATCAGCGAAGAATACAACAGTATCAATAGCATATAATAAAAATATAAGATTTCACACCAATCAAGTTCGAATAGACCTCCTATCATCAGATTTAGTAAATTGTTAACTTTAGCCAAACGGGAATAGTCTCTTTTTTGCAAAGTAATAACCAGATCCATCCTGAAGTACTCAGTACAAACTTGTTGCAGTCGAGTGCTTGAGACTTGAGAAAAGCTCATGAGCATGTCAAGTTACAATCCGCGACCATTTGAATGATTTGATTATTGCAGAACAACTAAATCCTTACCGAGCGAGCATTGCATTCACAAGATATCGGTTGAATGTTGATTTCCCGGTATTTTTTCCTCCAGTTGTAACCACCACAGGATGAGCACCCTGGGAAAATCTTGTGGCACTCCAGGAGTTAATTTGGCTAAATGCACGGGTGTAATAATCATACTCTTGAAAACATCTGCTGACAAACAAGGTGGTGTACCTCATTAATATTTTGCCATGCTCTCAACCTACTTCATAAAACGAATTATTACAATGCGTGAAACAAATATTATTAGACATAACATAAAAAATCATCTTATCATAGATAACTTGCTGGTTGCCATTTGTCATGAGTAGCGGCAATCAAGTAACACATATTAACATATTAAATTACAAATCGCTTCATTTTTGTATTAATTGGTTGATGGCAATAGGGCAGCATATCAAAGTCTGAAACAGCTCGTTTTCAAATTGTTAAAACATTTAGTTTTATCAAATTATACAAAAAAACTTTGATTGTCCAATTTAGCTGCTTGTCATTTTGTTTACTTTTTTGCTGAGACATTTCAGTCATTTGCCCATAGTAGTATTAAAAATCACCATAACAGTATTCACCAGTCCATACATTCAGACATTATGGCCAAATTGACTTAATATTTCTTGGTCATTTAAAAAAATTTTGGTTTATGACTGAAAAAAAACTAGCTCTCAACCAACATGACCATCAGGTTTTATGATACATCTTTTGTATTGAAAGAATTTACCTTATTATGCCAAAAACTTAATGACTAATCATGAAATACCTTTACAATCACACCAAAGTTGCAAATTCTGTAATTTGAGTAAACTAAATGAGTTGGCAGTTGTTCTCCAAAATTAAAAAATACAGCTTTAAACATATCATCAGACAAAAAAAACTTAGTTAACCAAGGAATATTATAAGACGCAGAAGCAAAAAAATCTTTGGAAACAAATTTTTTTACCACTGTTGAAGGAACTACCTTGAAGTTTTACATGCCCATGCTCCTTTACATATATCTTTCACAAGGCATACATCAGATGGTTTGACAGTAAATATATCTGGATATCCTGGCAATACTCTTGGTTTGAAAAAATTTGACATATTTTGAAAAAGAATGACAACATCCCATTCACTCACTTGGTCTGAAATAAAAATAGGCGAACTGTTTTACAAAGAGATAAAACAAGAAAACCAGACTCCATGGGGGAAAACTAATTGCGATGTTGCACCCACACCTTTTGTGTACATGCACAGAAACCAGCATAACTGGAGAGTTATCTTCATGCAAACTGGTCAGGGTTGACAAAGTCTTTTATTCTTACTGATAACATGCTGTTCTCACTTTTGATGAACTCTGCATCTGTTTCATGGAAGCTTTCATATGAAATCAAGCCCTTTTCCTGAGTTCCATAAACGTTTATGACCACAGCAGGATGTGTGAGAGGTGCAGCAACAGCAGTGGTTTTTCCAGGTGGAAGTTCATATCCATTAATTCTCAAAGACCCTTTAATTGCCTTAACTCTGGTAACACCATGTAAAGTCACACCACACTGTAAAAATAAATCCAAATGACAGAAGGTGATGATGACATACACTACAGCAAAAAAACAAGGTATTGATGAACTACCAAGAACAAGTTTATTAGTTGCTGTTAATATAGAACTAGCACAGAAACTACTAGGTACATTTCATTTACACTCTAGTATATTGCATGTATGAGAATTTGTGTAATCATCACAAATGCATTTATGTATTCATCATCATCAAAGCAACAATCAAAAACTATCGCTACACCTGAGTATGTCGCATGGATTTCTGGAAACACAGGCTATGCTTACAAGCTTGACCAAAACACTCTTACCTTAAAAGTTTTATTGTACACCATAACAGAGAAATCTTAGACTATACCATTCCAAATGTACTTCAGATTAGCGCATATGGTATACATTAAATTAATCTTAAGCAGGGCTTCCCAACTGGGGTACATGTACCCCTAGGGGTATATTTGCCTATATGAAAGGGTATATTTAAGATTAGCAATAGAAGGGAAAAGATATTTAATATTTATTTCCACATAAATTTTTTATTAAAAATTGTGGATTTTTGTTATTTTACTTGTTTTGTCATAATAAATCTCAGGGGTACATGCTCATGCATCAAAATGATGAACAGGTGCATGATCAGAGAAACGTTGGGAACCCATGATCTTGAGCAACAAAATAGACAGAACATTTTGATGAATGAATTTTAAGTTTGGGTCAATGTGAAGTGTCAGCAACAATGTCAACTATGTTAGGACACCCAACATGTGAAAAAGCATCTGGTAAAACACACCTTATTTTCAGTAGATGTGTTCAATACATGTTCAAAGAGGAAGCTCTCTTTAAATGCTAAGAACTCATTTCTGTACCTGGTCTACATGCTTCATCACTACCAATACTGATGATGAACTGTGAGGTAGCTGCAGGACAAAAAGATGTGATAGATCATCATCTGTCGCATTGTTGTTGAACATATTTGTTGGAACATCACTCTGATTCTCCTGGATACAACAATGTTACTAGTATGCAGGTATAAACAAGTCTTGAATTCTAGTACAATGTGGCCCAACTACAGGCCTGTGGACTGCATGTGGCCAGTTTTCAGTAGCCCACGGAAGCATCTTTCAATCTTAAATTTATTGAGTAGTGTGTGAGGTTACATTTGTCTCACTGAATTGCTTACACTGGACAAAGTACATTTGCACAAGAACAATGCCTTTTCTGTGTACCATTATAGTTTTGTTTCATTTATTTATTTTGTAATCAAATTAGAAAGTACAGCTCTCTGCTAACTATCCCCTGGGAAACCTGTCTGATAAACTGAAAAACTCTGTGTTATTTTAGTGCCCTGGCAGTCATTGTCTTGAAGAGTACATCTGGCATAATGAACTCTGTACCGCCAAATAGATCTGTCTATCTACCCACTAAACGTGGCCTTCTCCAAGTGGGCCCCCGAGCCAAATTAATTGCCCATCCCTGCAATAGGTAATTCTAATTAGAACAAGCAAAATATCTTTTAATAAAAATGTACAATACTAATGGTGTTGGGGATTGCAGAGAGCTTCTGGAAATCAGTCAGCAAAGTAGATTTCCCAAACTGAAGATTTGCACTAAAAGTGCGTTTGACATTTGGAAACACATGCATGTGTGAGAGTACACTTTCTACAATGAAGCAAATTAAATTTTCAAAAAAATCAAATGGCAGGCAAAACACTTGACAATAGTCTCTGACTTGCTACCACTAATACTGGTATTGAGACTTGAACAATAATGTTAGAGAAGCCTTGACCACAGGCATCCCATTGATGGGGTTTGTAATAAATTACTATTTGCTATTGTGCGATAATTTCATTGATGCACTCAGTCACCTCCCCTTTTTAGTTTAAAATGTTGTGAATCTGTTGTTTCATGCATCAATTTGTTAGAATAAGCCCACAAGTTGTCATGTTTTTATAAAAAGGTCTGTAGAACAGAAGGTAGTTGGCCCACGATGTTCTAGTAGATAACTGCAGCTATGTTTTTATGTTAATTATGCTCAAGAAATTTTGTTGAAAACAACAATTTACTAACCGGCATAGAATTACTCCATGTAGAATCCAAGCAGTTCCATGATGAATGACTACTATCCAGTATGGCTGAACAATTGTCATGGTTGGTAAATTCAAGTTGTTTTTGTGTAACAGTACTTTGATCTTCTATCAAACTAGCATTTAGTTTAAATCTTCTTTCCAGCAAATTTGTAACATGACGATGGCGTTGTTTTTTCTTAGAGCTTTTTGAAATGTGGATGCACAGTTTTTCACGTAATACATTTCTCTTTGCAGATGTCCGTTTTGTCCACTTTTTGGCTAGTTTCCTCATGATTACTAGAGCTTTAAAACATGTAATGCCACTAGAACTGAAATGAAGATTGCATCACTTTATCATTTCATACCCTAATAACTTAAATAAGCATTACTTCAAGCCTGTTCCAAACATAATGAATACTGTAGATCAGTAGAATGATCAAAGAAAATGTTCAAATAATTTTCATTTCATAACATACTAGCCTATTTGCTATTATTATTAACAGCAAGATGTATTATCTGAATTCCCTGTCTCGAAAGCTAGTCGAGGTACACTTTCAGTTGTTCAGCTATGCTTGTACAAACTTCTTACACACTTCGTTTTGAAAGAAGAAGCTCTCTTTAAATGCTAAGAATTCATTTTACAGTGGGCCTCTTCAAGTGTAAGTCAGAGGTGGCCGGAGTCACTTTTTCAGACTCCGACTCCGCTCCTATTCCAAAATTTTTGAATCCGGTTCCGGATCCTGGTCCGGCAATTCTTCAAATTTGAGAATCCGACTCCTATTCAGACTCCGGCTACAATCATTGATCCAACCGAATTTTACACATGTTTTTACTTAAGAAATGACCACACAGACTCTTGTTACTGCTGAAATGGAAAAGTTACTTCGGATCCGGGTTCGGTTTTTCACAAATTTTTGACTCTGGGTCCCAAATTTTTGACTCCGGACCATTCCCACCAGTGTTTCCACGCTGCTATGAAGAAAAACCCCAGAATTTATTTTGAAAAAAAAAATAATAAAAATCCCTGGACATACAAGATGTATAAAAAAAGTCAAAACTAAACTTAAAACGCACGCTACTGGTACTTGCACATAAAAATTAAGGTAATATGCATTATTTGCATCATATTTTTAATAAGTTCAGGTCTATTTTTAAACATACTGACAATTTAGAAGTAGGCTAGCAGCAAATCAAATGTATGAAGTAACATAAAAAAAGCTAGTTAGATCTTTGCCAAAAAAGCGTTTAATGTTTTCTTTTACTTTCATTTAAATGCACATATTGAAACATGTACATGATACATTCAACGTCTTGCAGTTTTCTTTTCACCCTAACCATTGCATTCATTGCAATATTTGACTACTAATTTAACATTCAAAATTTTACATCCATATCACAATAATGCGCCCGTAAAACAATTACCCACTTTACACTGCACTGTTATCGGATTCGCATTGGATTGAGAATCCCGCAAATAACTCAAGCACGACTATGAGTGTCTCACCGAGCTGCTTGAGCGTGCATTTTTTCAACCATATGCCATTCAGCGAATCCAACTAGCAGAGGTAGATTGGGAATCCGATAATAAGGGATTCGAGCGAAAAAGAGGTAGGTGGTTTGTGCTAACTCGTGGACAACAGGGGCGGCTCGTCTAGACGGGCTGCCGGGCTGCAGTCCTCCCTGAAAAATGCAAGGCAAAAGATTCCACCAAACTCGCCTTTAATTTTGACATTAGTTACGAAAATTTCACAACACAATCATTTTCGGCACTTCCGACACCATTTTGGCTCAACGTTTCCTAGGAATGCAGCAAAACCAATGTTTCGCTGTTTACCAACGACGCCGCTTATGCGATGACGTTTTCAGCACACTTGCCGATGAATTTGGCGATTTCGGCACTGTCTTCAGCACAGCCTTAAAGGAAAGAAACCAAACAATTGGCTACTAAAAACATGGTGGTATATCCGCTTATTGCAAAGCGTTTTGGATATTTTGACGATGAATTTTTAAAGATAAAAAACGGAGGAAATATGATCTTGACTGTTTTTTACTTCCTGAATTTCTTGGATATGGAATGTTATAATTAAGTTTAACAATGCTTTTACTAGTACTTTGGCGATATCGTCGGCATTGGATTCAAATCTGGTCGCCAATCTCAGGCTGCGAAAATACAGCCCTTCGTTTATCTGCACCAGTGCAGCTTGCAACAGTAGGCTAAGCTGATGAGCTTTCTAGGGTTTTCGTTTGAAGATGTACTGCAGTAGTTGGTGGATCTCATTCTTGGACAACGAAAGATGTGACTAGTTCAAAACATTGAAATATGAAAATTTTGAAGCATGAGAAATCTGGCAAGCCTATAAGCATTGAAGTACGTAGACCTTTAATTTTTTGGTAAGGTGAACATTGCTGCTGCAACTGATTCAGGACACAAACTTTTACTGGAAAAGCATAACAATCCAGTTAAAAAAACGAGAAATCTTGTGTAAAATCATAAACTGTTCAAAATTTTTGGAAAATTTAAAGTTCATTTGAAAGAACATGATTAAAGTACCAGCCCAAAGAAAATAGATCTAGCCTAGGTCTGCTGCCATGAAATGGTTTGAATAAAATGCTAAGCTTTGTCTCGTCAACAATAGCGCCTTAGTAGTCGAGAGGAATGTTCCAAGTTCCGTATGCGAGTGGTACTGGGTTCGACTCTCGCCTTTGCAATTTTGATGGCAGTGGTTATGCGTCGGCACCGTTTAATTCTTTTGTGTTTACGCTTTAGCGTTTGGTTTCATTACGTAAATGCGTAAAGGACGTGTCTTGGGGGGCATAAGGGACGTGTCGAAAGTGTAAGGGGGGCGATGGAATAAAAACGTTTGAGAAACAGTTTCAGAGCAGGTTCTCCAAACTACGGCCCACGGGCCAAATGCGGCCCGCGAAGCCATTTTGTCAACTGATGAAAAAAATACCAAAATTTTGTTGATTTGGTAGAATGTAACATACCCTGACCTAAAACAATCACATTACGTAAGACGTTCGGTCCTCGATATGTTCTGTAATAGCTTATGTGGCCTTTGGAGATCCCTGTTTCAGAGGTACACGCTCATCTATCGAAATGCTGAAGGGGTACATGGCCAGAGAAAGTTTGGGATCCCCTAGCTTAGTCAAACTTACGTTTTTTATTCAACGTTGCTGTGCGCCTGTGCACATCACTGTTTGTTCAGCGAAAACCTTAATTTTTCACCGGTGCAAAGTTTTCGTTGCTGGGCTTGTGACCGTGCAAGTTCCTACGAAATATACAAATGGTAATGAAAACAAACAATGCTATTATAGTGGATTTAACTTTTCGCATTACGACTTGCCGTTCCCTACTCGCTATTGCATTCCGTACGTGAGATCTGGTTTGTATCAACTTGTCATTCGCGTCAAGGG
>Ga0210059_1006590_pt1 | contig 18584 bp, 8 predicted proteins | sample Ectturendosymbi2_FD_188042 | JGI IMG/M metagenome (GOLD analysis project Ga0210059, IMG submission 188042) | Ecteinascidia turbinata endosymbiont from Florida, USA - Sample 2 (SPAdes) (version 2) | ecosystem: Host-associated > Tunicates > Ascidians > Unclassified | place: Key West, Florida... | reverse complement strand
GGAATTTGTCAAAATGGTCTGAATGAGGACAGTGTTTGTATTTGTTTAGGCAAACGTGTTGTTGAGGGCAAAGAAAAAAAGATGTATATTCGTACACAGTGGAGATATGCTTTGAAAACGCATTGGTGCCCACAGTCATTCGTGTTGGCAAAAAAACGGGAAGCTTTTTATTTGCTCTTTTTGTTTTTCTCGCTCAGTTGTCACACCCGTTTATCTTCTCGCGGGAGCAGCAGCCCTAGGAGTACTCGAAATACCTCACGGTTTTCAGCAACCTCTGATAGTTCTGCTGGCTTCACATCAAAGCTGGGACGAAGTCCGTTCCCGTAGTTGGGGCCAACGGGACTCGCCTCGCCAACTTTTCTTGGGGCATTCAGGCCACATGGCCGAACCATCGTAGCTGAGATGTCTCTAATCGGAAAAGTGGCTCGACATTCAGGACTTTACGAATTTCATAGCTGCCCACTTTGTCGCGAAGCGTCACGCCGTGAACTCTTCGTAGAAATCCCATCTCTGTCCCTTGTACTTGAGATAGCGCTCTTTCAGTCATTACTCAAGACAGTGGCGTAACTGCCTTGGGGAAAACTTAGCTGAAAGAATCCCAATAGCCAACACTCAGAAAAAAATTGAGAAATGACCGTGAATCTGGATGTGGATGGCTATAGTAAAACCCTAAATCACCGGACAATACTGCGAAAAACGCAAAAACACAACAACCTACCGAAAAGAAAAAGAATACTAAAACCGAAATATAAGCTAAGTGGGGGCCCAGATCTCCATCACTATACCAACATTGGTGGGTGGGGTAAAGGGTGGTTCAGAAATTGTTAAAATGTGGAAAGACTATTTCAAGGAAATATTAAATTCTGATAAATCTGTCGATGAGTCTGCAGAGTTTGTGGAACACAGCATAGATTGCAAGGAGAACTATCTGTGTACTGAAATGCCCATGTGTTCTGTTGTTTCGGTGACAACACTTTTTCAAAAGCTGCCCTTGAACAAGGCACCAGGACCTGATTTTATTTTAGCAGAGCACTTGCTTTATGCAGGTGAATCTCTATGCTTTTTTCTCAATTTGCTGTTTAATATGTGCACTGTTCACGGTTTTGTACCCAATTCTTGCAGTTCCCATATGCAAAAACAAGAATGGGAATATGACTATTGACTGACACATCAGTTTACAGATCTGTGGCAGTTGGCACAGTGGTATTGAAGCTACTTGAACACTTCATCTAGGACAGTGATGGCGAACCTTTAATAGACCGAGTGCCTAAACGGCAACCCTTAACTCACTTAAGTATTCCAAAGTGCCAACACGGCAATTTAACCTGAATGGGCCAACTATGTTTAGGTTAGAAAAAAAAAATATGCATTAACATCTTTTGTCTTAAAAAATACGTGCAATAACAGCGATTCCAGATACAAACAGTTTTTTATTGAAAGGTAAGAGTTTCCATTTGGCATGATTTTGAACAATTAATGTGATTTTTGCTGACAATTAGTCTAACCTTGACTCATACTGTATTTTTTAAGTTTGAGAGAAACACATGCAGCACTCAGGCCATAGTCTCTTTTTGCTGTCAGATATGATATAATTCACAGCTAAAAACAGCTGCTCACACGCATAAGATGATCCAAAAAAAGTAAGGAAAGCAATACCAAGTGCTTTCACTTTCACTGTCTTAAACTCATTTGGCAGAGAATTTCAAACTTCAAGAATTTCCATTTCAGAACTAGCGTGCTGTCATATGTTGCTGCGTCGCCCTCAGCCACTTGAAGAGAGAATCGAACCTTCGACCCTCAGCATAACATATGAGCAATACAGTTCCCCCACTCGACTAGGTTCACTCTACTCTTGCTGTTACAAATTCAATGTTATATGTGGCAACGTTATATCAACACCGCACATTCCTTCTATCTTCGAAATTGTTTCACGCATGTCGTAGAATTTGTTATCCAGATACAATTTTCTTAAAATTCCGATAGCTCCATTTCTAGATTTCCTAAATGTAATCAGTGTAAGCAGGAAAAATCAAGTTCTTCAAATTTGTCTTGATCTGGAAAAGTAAGAAAACGTAGGTTTGTCCTCCATTTTACGATAGTGCATAAATAGGTTAATTGTGCTAAATTCATATTTAATTCGTCGTAGATTTCTTGATGGCTTGTAAGATTGCCTGCACATGTTGTAGAATTTTAATGCATTTTTAGATTTTGAAAATATTTCAGCTGCCCAATTTCAAAGTATCTTTCCAAAACCTACTGTAAATTTTCTCTCAGTTTTGATATCACAAAACATCCTTGTTGCTGTCTTCCCAACCACCTTGAAGTTGTTTGTTTAGGCAGGGTCTCCAAACTTTTTTATCTGGGCATCACATAAGATATTACACAACAGTTCGAGGGCAGGACATCGTACGTAATGTGATTGTTTCGGGATATATTGCATTTCAACAAGTTTTTCGTAAATATAGTACATCTTTCATTAGTGAAAAAATGTTTTCGTGGGTCGGATGAAACGACTTCGCGAGCCGGATTTGGCTCGTGGGCTGTAGTTTGGAGACCCTGGTTTAGTGCATTGAAGTGTAGTGTAAAATCTTTCGAAAACATGAGAGGTTGGCAAGTCAGGCTAATTCAGCAACCTGTGGACATTCCTGCCTTTTTCATTCATAAACAACCTAATTTCATCTAAGCAGGCTACAAATCTCTACAGGACTCGTCCTCTGCTCAGACACCGAACATTATTGTACATTCGTAAACATTTATACTGTGCCTGAGCCCTCAAGAAGTGTTTGAAAGTGTCGACAGTTAAGAGCACGAGGCAGGGTTGGTGGATCTACTTTTTGCCAAGGGGCCCAATCAAGTGTAGAAAGAGCCAAATTCTAAGACAAGGGGCCAACCATTTTTTCCAAATTTATCAGCAGTTGCAAAGTCATATGAACCCATACTTAGCAACTTATTAAATCGCAGTGTTCCTCAATCACAATTGTAGCGCAACAGCAAAACAAGTACGTGATGAAAGATCGTAAGAGAACAACTTAATTTCCATGTGTAGCCATAAACTGAGATAAATTTACCACCCTTCGACAAGACTTATGCAACAACAATCTGAACAAAACCAACAAACGCGTGCACCACCTGTCTTTAAGACGACTTCACACAGAATCCGGTTACGGCTTACCATCCGGCTTATGGCCAATGGCAGCCTTCACACAAGCTCCGTTAACCGTATCCGGGTGAATTTTCTCGGTTTCGACCGGCTTCCAGCTTACCTCAAATTGTTTTAAGTAAGCTGGATTGCCGGTGATGGCGTTCTTGCTGCATGTTGGAAGACTGCCGTTGGCCATAAGCCGGATCGTAAGCCGTAACCGGATTCTGTGTGAAGCCGCCTTGAGTTAGGTAACGTAACAGTTCTCACTGCTACCTCTACAACTGCAGCAAATTGGCTAACAGGTATTCTGATTAACTTACTTTCACATGACTCAGAAACCTTAGGATCTTAACAAAATTTGTAGGACTAATCAAAAGCCTTCAAAATATAGAAATTTGGTGAGAATCTGCAATGAATTAGTCAAAGTGAAAAAATATGGTTTCTCAGACAGGACCCAGGGTGGTCAGAGCTAATTCTTGCAAGAGGCCAGCCTATCCTGGAAAAGTCTTAAAAGAGCCAAAGGGCCAAACGAAAATTTTGGGGTCAGCAAGTGTTATTTGGGACAAATTTCTGAAATTTGTCTCAAAAAAGGCCAACCTGTCAACCCTGGCACGAGGTATGATACAATGTTTCTATTTTCGTGACGTCTCAGAGGACATTGTCAAATTTTTGCTGCTTTGTTTGGCACAAGGAGCTTCTAGATGTATAATGCAGAGGAACTAAATGACTTGATGTTGCAAACAACTACACGAAACAGTGTCTTTTCAGGTGGCTGTCTCAGTCTTGGGAGCAACCAGGCCCGCGTACCTCTACCTGTCTGGTAACGAACTCTGCACTAGAGCGACGATGCGGTGCCCACAGAGAGGGCTGTGCGTGCCACCTCTGGCACGCGTGCCATAGGCGTCACTAGAGGTTTGAGCCAGGGAGGAAAACTAAGTTGAAAGTGGCCCGCTGGCCAGTGGTGGAGGAACCTTTCAAGGTGGGAGGCACAAGTTCACGTCAAAATAATATATGGAAAATATTTTTGCATTAAGCGATTTACTTTAACAATTGACCCAATACTAATTGTATTGCTCAAACTTATTTACGCAAAATTTGAAACGTAAAAGGAGCGATACCCCCTCAGGAAAACGTGGGTGACCTAGGCCCATGTAGCCCCCCTGATTCAGCCACCCCTCCCACTGGACACTGTAGGGGACCCATTACCCAACACTCAGAAAAAAAAACTTGAGAAATCATGGTGAATCCGGAAGTGCATGGCTACAGTAAAACCCAAATCCACCAGAAAATACTTCGCAAACCGCAAAAAACAACAACCTATTGAAAACCAAAAGAGTACTACAACCGAAATGTTGTATAAGCTAAGTGGGGGCCCTGCTTTGACATTTAGCTTGCCAGAGGGAGTGGTTCTTTCTTCCTTCTGTCTCCCGCTCAGTTATGCCACTGAGCGTGTCCAGTAGAAAATTTAAGTATGTTTTTTTGCAAACCATCTGTAAGGATAAAGCGAAGCGATAGTAGTGTTGATTTCAACACACCTCTAAAAAACAAGATTGGGAATTTGTATGCGTAAAACTCCACTTGTGCATCAAACCGATGACTAGTTTGGCTTCACACCAATTTGTACGCGACAATTTACAACAAAATTGCGCCCATGCTCAACATATTACAGCTTCATAAGTGGGATGAAACCTAAACGGCATCAAACTTGCCACACACTTTTGTAGACAATAAGGAGAGTGACTCTACAATAATGTCCAAAAACTCAAAAAGTACTACTGAAGGGGCTGTATTCCTCACATTTCAAAACTCTTCGTATACCAGGTATCGTTTTTACTGAACAAACATATCACAGATCTCAAGATTAGCCAACCCAGAGACGGCGCATGAGTTTATGCACAAGTATTATTGCTTGAGTTTTCCCACAGTTTTTTTTCATTCAGATGCATTTTTACTGTGACACTTCAACTTCGGGTTGTTGAGTTACATCGGCTTGCATTTGCTTGAAACTGTCTTCGCTTGTTTCGCCTTGAGTGACGTTATTTTGAAACTTGTCAATATACAACATAGGTTGCGTTGCAACTTCTGTTCTTCTACGTTCAAGCATCTCCTCGCATGCTAACGGAAAAATATTAGCTTCCTGGTAAACGTTTGCACTTTCCCCTATTCTACCTTTCTTTCTCAAAGGTCTTATGTTGCCGGACCAGGTTGATCCAGAAGAATAAAAAAACCAAGCACTTTTGGTCAAAATTTCCATTTCTGTCATGGAAATAATTTCATCAAATCTTATGTTTTCATCGCTTTGCTTCCAACAACCGTCGTAGTGACGTTCTAGAAAGGCTTCCAAAGTCACTCTCTTGTCGACCAATGTATCTTTCGCAAACAATTGATAAACCTGCGACGTGAAGTTTTGCAACGAAGGTGGAGAAGCTGCGTACAGAAACTGTCCGAGCGGTTCACGAACATTCCAAAGGAAGAGTTTCTTTTGCATGGCTCTAGCTACATCTAGCGGTGTGATATAAGGCAAATGCTTGCAGGCAGTTGCGTACGTTGCTTGATAGTTGGCAAAGCAGTGCCACTTCAACCAATCGTTTTTATCGTACCGCCAGTGCAAAGCAACGAAGGGTTTTCCCTTGAAAACGGATTTGACGTAACGGGCAGCAGCTGTTACAATGCAAGGAGGTCTGCGAACAGCGTCCAGGACTGCAGAAAACATCACCTCGTCTGGTATTTTTGAAATATTTACCGCAGAATCGGGTGGTAAATCTAAAGATGCAACTCGGCCTTTCAGGGGTTTGACCTTGACAGTTTTGAAAGGCGAGGTGAGAATAGCGCAACGCGCGGTTGTGTCAAACAACTCTTTTATGCTGTGTTCATCCGATGGTATCCAAGCTCCGTATCTCGGTTTGTGTTTTGCTGCAGGAAGGCTGTTGATGTAAGACACTGCTTCCTGGTTCGAGGTCGACGGGTCTTTCAGGAAAATTTTCATTCTCGTATGTGCCTGGAAGCGTCGAAAAAGTGCAACAGATGGCTGCTGTGCCTGCAAATAAGAAGCAAGGATGTTTGAAGATATTCGGTTGTCAAACATAATTGCGTATTTTCTCTAAGGGCGGTAAACGCTTGATTTCATGCAATTCAAAAGAGCGGATGTCATGGTCATTCCAGCGAATATCAACAACGCAGACTCTATGGGTAGAAGGCAACCTACCGTGAAAACAACATCAAAACTATTGTGACACTCTTCACGAAGCTGCTCCACAGAAATGACTGAGATAAATTTTCGAAGACTGTCGGTATCAATCCTTTTGCTCGGATTTAAAATATCTTTCCAAGAATGATGTGCATAGAAGTAAGGGAGGACAAGAGTTCTGCGGAAAATTTTGTGAAAATTAAAAATGTGTTGCAAATTAAACAGTTTAATCTGCTAAACGCGTAAATAAAACACGTACACATGGCTTTAATGGTCTCATTTCAGAGCAAAGCTTTCACTCAATTTATGAATTTTTGAGGAGTCTTGTCCGCATACGTTTTGCAAGAACGTGTTTTTGGTTTAGGGTTTGGCACACTTATAGAAGAAACTTTAGCTAATGATAAGAATTTAATGGCAAAAATTACTTGATGATGTCTGATGGCAGGGGAATCACTCCATTTACTTGATTTGTACCAGCCTGAATTATGCGTGCGTAAATAACGCAGAACTAATGTAAATAAGTGTGAATTTACGTGACGCAAATTTACCTTAATCACTCATTTAATCGTCCGTTCATGAATTTATTCATTCTTGCATGCATTCATTCTATAACTAACAGATTTATTCAGTCCTATTTTAGTTTACTTGTGATAAAGCTGTAGCGACAAACGGACTACAAAACAGCATAGTTTTTACACAGTACGCCATGCAAACAGTGGCGTAGCCAGCCTAAAAACTTTAGGGGGGCCAAAGTGTATGATTTTAGACGAATAACACTATTTTATTTGGAAAAACGCCTCTCAAAGCACAAAATGACTATGTTTTCCAAAAATTTGGGGGTGCCATAGTCCGTTTGCCCCCCGTGGCTACGCCTATGCATGCAAAACAGTTTTACAAAGAAGCTTGGAATAAAACGGAAATTTCCTTTTTCTAAGTTGACACTGCATTGAGCCGTTACACTTTGGCGACCAGCGTTCTAAACGCGAGTGTTTGAAATAATCTGCACGCATGTCTCTGACAACAGCGTTCACGTAAACAAATAAGAATGACATTATCAGAGACATTGTGGGCAGAGAATTCACGCCTTCGGGTTTCCGGTAACCGAAGCGTTACGGAACAGTCGTTGTCGAAATAACTAATGCTTACGGTTATCATATAAATGCGGCCGGTTGACTTAATGGCAGAGAATTGGCTTCGGATCAAGGGATTATGGCAAATTTTTTTCGATCATAACCTACAAACAAAAGCGAAAGTGGTGCCAATCAATTGGATTGCAATTTTAAAATTTTGAAAAAAAAGTTTGTTGGAGGAAGTTTCAAATCACAGCACCTGTTTCTTACGGCTAAGTTATAAGCTTCAGTTTTTCATATCAGACTTGTATAAACGCTTAATGGAACAAAAACGGCAATTTGGTTGAGCTTCAGAAAGTACGGAATCACGGGCGTCGGCAAGGCCAGTATTGGATTTTTCCAGTGGTGGACACAAGGTTTTTGCAGGGAAGACAACAGTGGTGAAATTTCATTTTACCAACTCTGAAAACAAGATAAACAGATTTCTGCTAAATGGTTAATAGCAAAATATAAATGTTCAAAACGTAGGTGGAGTTTTGGCCAATCCCTGCCCCCTTCCGATGTCCATGTACACAATGACACCTAGCAGCACATATTTAACGTCACAGTTGTTTTTGTTTTACCGACGATGTTATTTTGAAATTTGGAGGCTGATCGCATTGACATTGTCACTGTGCAAAAAGCCGTGGTGAAACTCTAAAAATACAAAAAGTTAGTAATGTACATACGGCTTCAGGTATTTTTGCAACTTTGACGTGGTTAACGTGTACACCAGGTTTTCATTTGTTTCGTTTTCTTTTATTTTTCTTTGTAGCAAAATAACTACGCACGAATATCAACATTTTCACGGGTGTTGCAACTGTGTAGAAAGCATGCGGCTTACTGCATTTATATAATTGCCAAACTGGTATTGCAATTAACAATTGCAGAACAAACAAGTAATTAGTATAATTTGCATTGTCAGTTCGTAGTTTCTGACATGAAGTGTGGTTTTAAAGAAAGACTTCACGCAATCTCGCAAATGACTTGCTAGTGTGCAATACTGCAGGGAAGGATTCGGTCCACAGCCAGTCATTGCCCTTAGATACTAACTTATTGCCTTCTTGTCATTGTACGTCGCACTGTCCATTGTTTTTGTTATTGGTAAATTGCATTAAAGATGTGTAAAAACATTGTCTTGAGGAATCCTATACCTGAATAGATGGGGGGATGCGTCGGCAAATAAACGAAATAAAAGTAATCAACAGAAAAATGACTTTCGTTTTGAAATTCAACCTGGTTGAGCTGCTACGAAAAACGTGAGTTGCAGAAAGGGCAGTATTGCTCAGCCGGTGGCGTGCAGAGGTCTGGTGATGCCCGGGGCTACTGTTTGATTGTATCCTCCCCTACCAAAGTCTAGTATTGGGCAGTAGCAGATGGAGGTCATTGTTAGTGGATATACCATGTTTGTGACGTCACAATATGATGCCATAATCACGTTTGCAAACCAACGTTTTGGCGAATTTTGTTAGCACAACATGCATAATATTCTACACGCACTCTCCTTACTCGTTTTGTACAATGTGTTACTGTAAGGTACATAAATTATTACCAGCGCCCCAAGTTAGGAGACCCGAACAAAACACAGCACTCAACGCTAAGACAGAGCAGTTCATAACTGCAAAAACAACGCAACGGGTTGAAACAGGAAAGTAGAACACACTCAGTGCTACGTCAGTGCAGTTCACAACTGCAAAAAATACGTCTGTATGTCTCGTCGAATAGCAGTCGAGCAGAGAAGGTATGCGGTTTGGACGGCGGTCATCCAGAGTTGATAGTTTGAAACTTGCTAAACTACACAAGAATCGAGAATGTGCATAAAGTACGCAAAATATTCGTTTTTTATTATGTGGCTGTTCTATGTACAACTACTGGCTTGTATCCGCCTGAACTTCCAAGTAAGAACCACTGCTCTAAGCTATAGTTTCAAATAACAATTCAAGTTGAGCACAGTGGCGTGCAGAAAGTTGGGGGGCTAACAGGACAACGGCCCCGGGCATCCAAGACAGCGGGGCATCCACAGAGTGAAAGTACAAAAATTAAAATACGGTAACTAGACTAATAACACACGCGGCATGGATTTAATTTTTCGAAACTTGTTTTTCTGTCAACACTAGTTGTTTCTGTCAACACTAGTTGCCAAGGGAAAATATGGACGTTTAATTGATTTTTTGAGCCAAATTTCAAAACTATCCTATCTGAACTTGCTTGATTTACCCGACTTTTTGATGCATCATTAGTTCACCATTTCGTTTTTTAGTATGGCAACCCGGGGAGAGCGCTGCTACCACCGCACACCAGAGAAAAGCATTGGAGTAGACTTAGATTGGAATGGATCCAGACTATGAGATACTTTGTTGAATTTCGATTGGATCCGGACAGAAAATTGCTTCATACGTTTAGGTTCAGGACCGGAGTTGGACTAAGTTAATGGAAAAAGAATTGGATAATTTTTGGTATTAAAAAGCTGTATTTTGTTAATTTTTTGTACTTGGATTTTAAATTTTTCAAACTTTTTGGACTATGGTTGGACTTGGACTGAGTTTGAAAATTCTGGACTGCAGATCTGGATCGCAAAATATGACGGTCCGCTCATCCATGCCGCAAGCCTGTGCTTGCAGTATATGCATCATTATGATCTTCGTCATTAAGCGATGGGAAATTTCATCCATGCAGTGGGAAATTTTCTCTGGTTTGGTGCAGTCAGAAATTTTTTAAAGTTTTACTCCAATATCTAAAGAAGTAAATCTAATTATTTAGTCACAAATTATTTGTTTTAAACAAACACCTACTTGCCCACTAGTGCGTTGTTTTGCAATTATTATGTTTTAGGCGTCGAACAACATTTGAAAAGCCACAATCGAATAACGGCCGTTTCGTTGAAAAAGGTAGCCACGGTCGCTAAAGACAGGCAGTTAGATTACCCGACAGGGGAAATGATATGCGAAAAAGCTGATTTTAGTTGATCAAGGTTAAACCGAAGTTTGATTCCGTTGAACAAATTAGCTTATGTTATGTTGTAACCAGGGGCGTAAACGACGGGGGGTAAGGGGGGTCAATTCCCCGGGAGCCGAATCATTATGGGGGTGCCGAATCGCTGCGGGGGGCGCGAAAAAGTCCTAACAATGTCGCAAGTGCTTCCTGCAACAGCAGATTTGCTTCCGGAAGGCTTCAGGTTTGAACATGGGTCGTCGAACTTGTTTCTTGCCCCGGGCGCCATCTAACCTTTATCATTGCGCCCCTGGTTGTAACAAGTTAGGTTAACGAGGAACTGAGAAAAAATAGCTTCGAACGTACACGTTTTCGTGGTGAAATATGCCAGCATACTTTTCAACGAATCATTATGTTTCGGAGACATCTAAGCACATTTTTTCTGGAGAGCAAAAATGTCGACTGCGAAGACTAATAAGCGAAAATACGAGAAAGACTACATGAAGTATGGTTTTGCTTGCCTCCAGAAAGATGGAGAAGATATCTCGCAGTGTGTGACGGTGTGTTGTGCATGAAAACGCTGACTAAACAGCTGTTTGAAACCGTTGCAACTCACGCAGCATTTGAGCAATGAGCAAGCTAACAAGTCAATCGAGTGCGTTAAGTCTAAAGAAGGTTGTCTCAAAGGTGTCAGACTGGATGCAGGAGGTGTATTTCACGAAGCGAATTTTTCCATCGTTGAGGCGTCCTATGCGGTTACACTTCACATTGCTAAAGCGAAAAAGTCTCATACCATTGCAGGAAACACTGGTGAAACCACGCCTCCTGGATTGTGCTAAAGTAGTTTTGGACAACAGAGCCTGCAATAAGTTGAAGCAAGTCTCCCTTTTCAAGAGCGGAATCAAGAGCAAAACCTATTTTTACCTAGAGTTAACTTTTCCTCAGGAAAATGTTCTCTCAAATTTATTGGCCCAAAAGTATGGTCTTCAATACCAGACGATATTAAATTTTCAACCGCCTTTACCTTTAAATGGAAACTTAAGAAACACCTCTCACATGAAAAAAATTCCCAATTATGAACTTTAGCAACATTTCACTTGTCCAGAGCAAAATACTGTGCATTCTAGTATTCTGTAACTCTGTTTTATTTTTTGTGTGTATCTACTTTTTCGTATTTTCTGTGTGCACATTCTATGCTTTTCGGCATGAAGCACATTTTTTGTTTTTTTCTGTTTTGCTTTGTTTTCTTCTGTACCTCATTAATTAGTTTTTGTAACTTTTTTACTCTTTTTATTACTATTTTTTAATTTCTTTGTCTGCTAAAAATACTCTAACCACACCAAATTCCTTCACTTAAATTCGATCCACTCATCAATGTACATAGGCATGCGCTTTCACCTTTACATTTTCTTCACCATGTTCTGCGTTCATTCGTTTTTTTGTTTTTCTTTTCATTATGCCTATTCGATCTCCAACTGTTGTTTCTTAACACTTGTCAAAAAGTGATAAACGGGGTTGGTTGACCAGATGACCGCCACGGTCTTTCGCCAATCCTATATGACACAGCGCCCGTCTTTGTTTACACTGATCAGCTATTGTGCCATTGTGTTTTCATTTGCTCTAATTTTCCGCTAATGGTTGGTTTACTGCATGCGATGGCTTTTACGGTGCTTCTGCTTGTAGGCTGAGTCATATGAAACAATAAGCCATTGCCATTACCATTACCATCGTGGAAATGTCTAGCGATATTAAATTCCAGCTCACTTCAGCATTAAGATTTTCAGTTTTACCGGTTGCAATTCAGCTGGCTGGTGTTTTTTTGGCTGTTGTTGGCCACGGCTCCCAACAAAGTGGAATTGAAGGATGACTTACGTTGCGCGTTTTGTACCATTAGCTTAATCCTCTCATCGAAACAAGGGGTCCAGCCAGTAAAACTAGGTGGGCGATTTCAGTAATATATGATAGTCAAGTCTCATAACAGCTTCGCTACTGTAAGAGAGATGTAGATTGCTGGGACAAAACAATGGACGAAAAAATGGCCTTATATCGCGAATGTTGTTTTCTGAATTGTACAAATTTACGGTGAATAAAGTTAACTTCGTAGGTTTAAGGTGGGGGGCGATCGCCCCCCCTGGATCACCCCATGCATTGAGATTTTAGTGAAGATAAGCAATCGCAAAAATCTCATTGAAATCAGCATTTGCTTTTCTGTTTGATGCGATAAGATGTAAATGAGTGAAATCCTTTAAATTGTTATGTCTGTTATGCGAACCTATACACCACGTAGCTCATAGCCACTATTGGGTAAACAGCTTTACGAAAAACATCGTCACTAAAAATATTGGGGCGAAACTCGAACCTGGTGATTGGCCTTAGTGGGAAACTAAACCGAAAAGGTTAAGAACCGCTAGCCTAGAATATTCGATAAAAAGCTGGCTCTTTTACAATTATACAAACATGACGATATATGCCGTAACAAAACGTTAGTTTTAATCAAGTACAACATGCTGTGATTCGATTATGACAACGGCTGCAGGTTTTCTAACTTAATTTCCAAAAAAAATGTTTGTCGTGACAATGTTTATTGTGTCAAGCTAAAAATCACTTTTTCTACTAAGAAAAAAGCACTAAATTCGGACAAAAACGTTTTTGGCACACTTATCACATAGACATAAAAATGTTTGTGTTTGTGTCAGTGTTTTTTCAATGCTGCCTACCACTTAACGGTAATTTGTTTTCTAAGGTTAAAGTTAAAAATTTTTCACATTATGTCCACTGTTTCACTCATACCTGTTTAGACGTATTGCTAGATAGACGGAATCCAGCAACCCGCAAAGTTGGTTGTTGGGGCCTCCGACTAAGCCAGGATACAAAAAACGTGTTGGATCTAATTGCAAAGGCGGTTTTATTTGTTCTGTCCAATTCGTTCTCTTGCAACTCCATGCACATTGCTCAGTTGAAGTGTCTTCGTTGCTCAAAGCGGTCGAAACAGACTTTGCTTCTGATTTCAGTGACTCCACTTTTATTTTGCCAACGCCTGAACGTCTTAGGTTTTCTGCGATATTCCGCCCATCGTCAGCAGCAGTAATTTCCAGGGCATGTGCGACATCAGCCTCTTTTAATAAGTGTTCTACCCGCAGAGAATCTTTCGTGTGGGTGCTACTGTTGATTGAGAATGCTGTAACGCCATCATTTTCGTGCATTATTTTCCTGGTATTTTTTAAACAAGTGTATAGCGTCAGGCAAGCTGCGGAATGAAGATAAATCCAAAAAAATAAAATTCCGACTGCAAAGACTGCATTGATTCCAAAAAAAATCTTCAAGTTCAGCTTATGTGCGTAACAAGTTGGTGGAAACCACTTCATTGTGTCTGATATTGGTAAGAGTTGGTAGTAGCTCTATTGAAATCCTTCTTTGATAATTTTAACAACGTACTCATTTTTTCTGCATGACCCTAGATCGTTTTCATTGGTCTATACTGCTCTTAATTTTTCGATCTTATTCTCTGTGCAAAGACATAAAAATGTAAGGTGTTCAGCGATTGTAAAAAAACAGCTTAGTAAATGAAATATAAGAATAATACACACATTTTCATTCGCAATTGGTGCAATAGTAGTTGATGAACATGAGCCGCCTATCATCGATCTAACTTAATATTTTTACAGCATGAAATGTTGTAGCAGGGAGAAACGAGGGGAATTTGCCTCGCAAAAGTACAAAACAACTTTTAGGGCAATTTATTTTCCAATTTTAGGTCTCGGTAAGTTTGAAAACTTTTGTACCACCACAGACATTTTGTCTTGTTGCGGTTCGCAATATACTGTACGTGCAGCGGAGTATTTGAAATGTATGCAAAGCAGGGTATTCGACTTCACCGCATTACCAGCGTACCTGAGCCCAAAATTAAAAAGTGAAGAATAAGTAAAGAAGTTACTTGTAAACTTCGTACATTGCTTGAAATGTCCTTCCAAATTTGCTAAAACGACCATATTGACAGGTTGAAAAGTCTCCCTACCTGGGTGACAGACTCCCGTCAAGTTTTTCTCACTGTCGCAAGCTCCGTAAGTTTCAAACAAACAAAGCACATGAAGAACTTTTGTATCTGTCATGATTAACAATTTTGAAACGTGGTGAAGCTGATTTGCATAGGAAAGTTGATGCAAAGAAAAACTACCATCTGTTTAAACGTTATCGGTGATGTTTTATCATTCCAGGTCATCATCTACTTGAAAATATTAACGTGCAAGCCTATCACTACGTAGCAAGTCAGGCTGGTAGATCTTCAGGTCATCTTCTGCCACGAAACGTTGAACGTTTCACTCTACTAGGTAGCCTACCTAGAAAAACCGATTCACAGCAAATAACACTATCTGCTAATTCTTTTTCCGCTGCTCGTTACCCCACAACGGGTTTGGTTATGTTAACCCGTCTTCAACGCGACTACAGCAACACCGCACACTCAGTCTATAAAACAGTTGCTGGGGGTGATGTTACATAAATTCCGAAACACAGCCTACTCATGGAGGGTGTTTTTCTTATCTTCAAAACTTGTCTGCAAGCTTTGAAAGCCATAACGGGCTGCTAATTTTTGTCTTAAGATGTGAATCAATAAGTCTAGAATAAATTGTTATATAAGCTGGATGTATATCCTGTCGCATCCCGTTTGCACACCGGGCTTTGTAGTTGTTACTAATCACAATCCTGGTTCTTTCTAATTTATTGATTTGTGAAATGTGAGGGCTGAAACTTCATTCACGTTATTATGTGAAGAAGTCGGAGTGGGAAATTTTGGAAAGGTCGGACAATTTTGGGAGCTAGGAGTCGGAGTTGGAGTCGGACATTTTACCTCTTACTCCGCAACCCTGGTCTTAACCCAGGGGTTCCCAACTTTTCTCTGACTATGTAACCTTTTAGCATTTCGACAAATGATCAAATATTCCTAAAATTTCTTTAAGACAAAAAATCTGAGTAAAATAACAAAAACACTTTTGTATTTTAGAATATTTGGAAACAAATAAATAATATATAAATATATGTTTCCCTTCTGTTGCTAACGTTAAATGAACCCCTTCAGATAGGCAAATGTACCACTAGGAGTGCATGTATCCCAGGTTGGGAACCCCTGTCTTGACCAATGCAACTGAAAGTGAACAACAAATAGAATTCGGTTAAGGCGAACTTGCAGCCAAAAAAAGTTGAACTGTGTTGGAATTCAAAATGATCTCGATCACTGCACAGCACTACGTTAGGAAACGAAGCGAGATGGAACACCTGAAACCAAAGTAGGAACAACTTGAACAGTTGTTACCAAGTCAACTGTTTCGTCGAGCGGCATCAGAAAGTTTTAAAGATATTCACATATTGTGCCCTCAGCAATCAACGTCAGTTCATACCGAAAGGAATGCCTGCTTGAAATGAAACTTATTGATTCCTGCACACGACGATGTTGTGCGGAACCATATCCTGCAACATTCTTCTGCTCAACTGTGAAGATTTAGATAACACTGCTCAGGAGCCTGACGCATGCTAAATGTTTCCGTTTGTACCGCTGCGAACAAAGCTTTTATAATATCGGTGTTGCAAAGTAAAGCACAGTGGCGTGGAGAACGAATTTCCTGGCCACATTTAGCACAACAAAAACTTATATTAGCAATAAGTGTTAACTAGGATGAGTCATTGGATTGAGGATCAACATAATAGTTGATCAGCTCTAAGACCTACCTGTCTTGACTACGCCCACAAATATAAATGACTGACATGATACTGCTCAACACAATACACCAGCTACCATGGCAATCCTAGTAAGGAAACTATTGAACACGCCGACGAAAACAAAACAGTGATTAACCTATCACCACTGAGATTCACGTCAATTCTTATAAACTTTTCCATTGAGATTTAGTGATAAATTTAAGTCTTATGCTGGTTTTGTTATACTGTTAAAACATTTCCCAAAATAGTTTAGAACTGGCAGTAGACTCCAATGCAATGTACGCTACGACATGTCTTACCAAGTTGTCGCAATCAAAAAGTTGAGCAAAAAAACGAATTAAACTCTTGTTGCTTGTACTCCAGCAGACACTAGCTGTTGTCACTACCCGTCAATAGAAGGCGAGGCCTAACATGCGTTTCCGTGTTTGGTACTTCCTTATGTGCATGCATCTACTTTGTGAGTTGCTGTAATCGCAAACATGAGGAAAACAGGACTTCAATGGCTTCATCATTGGTGCGTATTGTATTCTGTAACTGACACTTGTTATTGCAAAGTATAGCACAATAACGGGCAGAACGATTTCCCTGGTCACTTTTGACAAAAGAAAAGTTTAGATCACCAATAAGTATCAATTAAGATGAGCCACTGGATTGAATTGAGGATTACCATAATAGTTGATCAGTTCTAGGACCTACCTGTCCCAACTACGTGCACAAATAAACTTTACTGTGACATGATATTGCTCAAAAAAACATACCGGCTAGTAGGCTACTGAAGAAGCGGCTTGCCTGCGCACTTACGCACTAGGCTAAAGGGAGCTCCCAGCAGATTTCGTGCTACAGGGGACATTATACTTAGCGCTCCGCATGTAGCAGCCACCGCGCTGCTACACTACCATGAAAATCCTCGTAAGCAAATTATATTGAACACGCCAACAAAAACAAACCAGTGATCTATGTATCACCACCGAGATTCACGTTAACTTTTAATAACACCTTTGCAGTGATATAATTAGTAATAATTTTAGATCTCAAGCTGAATTTGTTATGCTGAAGCTTCCCACAAATAGTTTCAAGAGCGATAAAAATTCCAATACAATGTACGCTTCAACATATGTCTTGCTGCTTGTACTCCAGCAGACACTGGCTGATGTCACCAGCCGTTAACTGAAGGCAGGCGAGGCTTGTAACATGCGTTTCCGTTGTATGTACTTTCTTATCTGCACCTACTTAATGAGTTATTATGAGCGCAAACATTCTGTATGAGCTTCATGTCTGAACCAAATAGTAACCGGCAAGCATTCGGACCGCATGTGCAGAGATAAGACCAAGGGCGAATTTTCATTTTCGGGGCCCTAGGCTATTTTAAATTGGGAGCCCCTCTTGAAGGTTTGTGAAGACTGATGTCATACAAATCAGCACTACACGTGCTCGCTACATTCACTGAATAAGTTATTCCAATTCATAAACAAATTACTTTATTCGGAATTCCATCGATATCAGGAACCAGAGCCGTTTCAACCTTCCTCCATAACCCCAATTGGGGGCCACGCTGTCACAGGGGACCCACAATTCAGAGCTTGATCCCCCAAACAAAATTCCAACCCCTAAATTTAAACATGAAACACTAGAAATCAGTGAAGTTTTTGTCAATCCGTATCCTTTTCTGTCTTGTAATTTATAGACGGAGAAGTACCTGCCGCTGTTAGTTAGAACAACATCGCCTGATCAGTGCCGGCGCTACATTTAGGCAAACTAGGCGGCTGCCTAGGGCGCTAGGCCAAAGGGGGGGCCAAAAAAAAGAATCAAAAAATGTACAACTATGTAGTTCTGAAAGTGACGAACGTCCACCAAGTAAAAGCGAATGAACATGATGAAAGTTAATGGAACACACGTTCACGCAGTTTTTCCGGTTTGCTGCATAGGGTGAATACTTTTGTTATTAGTTTTAATTTCACATATTATTCCTCTAATAAACTTTTCTAAAGTACAAAATCTTCCTTCTTATTTACGCAATGTACAATTTGATGATATGTAGAGTAAGGATCTTTGTATAGGACGGGTGGGCGCTAAATGGATCTTGTCAAAGCAGGATTGCCAGGTCTAAAAAGACCTTTCAAGCTAGAAAAATTGCAAAATAACGCTAGAATCCGCTTGAATAAGACCATTTGTATAGGCTGCTAGACCAATTATCCGTTAGAATCTAGCGGATGTAGACCGTCAAACCAGTTATTTAGCAGCTAGACAGGATTAAAACCCGCTTGAAAATCCGCTAAATTGGCAACCCTGGCCCAGGGTGCTCACAAATCTATCAATAACGTGCTGTTGTCCGGGTCAGCAACGCATGCCCGCCTTATTTTATCAACTTCACTTCAATAATTTTAAGGTTATCATTTCTGTTCTTTTCATTTCTTGATTTTCCTGGCCCTGCCGCTTTACCAGAGTACCTTCATGTCGAAGCCTCCACAAAATCATGATTCGGCCATTCAGTGTAGTTAGGTTA
>Ga0210059_1006589_pt1 | contig 18584 bp, 10 predicted proteins | sample Ectturendosymbi2_FD_188042 | JGI IMG/M metagenome (GOLD analysis project Ga0210059, IMG submission 188042) | Ecteinascidia turbinata endosymbiont from Florida, USA - Sample 2 (SPAdes) (version 2) | ecosystem: Host-associated > Tunicates > Ascidians > Unclassified | place: Key West, Florida... | reverse complement strand
GGCTTACAATAAATGTGCGGAGTACAAATCCACAACACACCAAACAAGTACACATGACAACGTCCTAATGACTTAATGTCTTTAATCGTTGTCGTCTTCCAGCTTCGTTCGGCTTGTCGTGAATCCTACAGCAGAATCACAAGAGGTTCCATGTTGAGGAGCCGAGACGAACTCAACATTAGATATTTGTATTGTAGCCCAAACACATTTTAGCACTTTTGCATATATCTAAGAGAACGTGGCTAGGGAATACGTTAACCACGTATGCAACTAACTGTGTTGATCTGCGTCGGTCTCACCACAATTTTTCGTCAATCGACCGGAGATGAAGATAAGTATGAGGCAATTTATTTATGCAAGCACACAAAAACATTAGTTTCACGTTCAAACATCTAACATCATCATTGAAAGTCACATACAGTACAATATGCAATAAAGTATAATGTACAAATCGTTGTTGAGAACTAAAAAAATAAAAGTGGACCGTCCTTTGACGACCATACCGATAACGCAACCATCCCGTTGTCAAAAGTACTTTAACGCGGTCCCAAACACTTTTTCTTGTTAATTAATTGCGTTAAATGGTCTCTGCTTGCTGCAAATGAACTATATGATTTTTGTCTAAAAATAAAGGCAGGTTTGAAGAAATTATATCCCGTTGTTTAAAACTACCAGATATTATAGCGCTGTCGGAAACAAGATAATGATAACACAACACAGCAATATATAGAGGCTTTATGGAACGTTGGCTGGTACCGTGTTTTAAACAAATCAACCAGAGTAGTAAACGAAGCAGAGTCATGTATTGACCATAAGTGTGCAAATAATCTAATCAACGGAGTAAGGCCTTCTATTATGTTGTAGAATATTAGCGATCATTATCTTGTTTGTTTAACTGTGAGTAAAGCCCGAATAAAAAGAGATGTTAAACAATTATTTAGAGACATGCTTATTGATTATATAATTGTTTTTGTCCAAGATCTGCAAGTAGCTTTAGATCTTTGATGGATGCAGTACTAAAAAACGCTAGTAGTGAATATATACTTAAACTAACGCCATAGATAGCAAAAGTAATCATTTATTCCATTAAAGCATGGAGGCTACGTGTTTCGGGTTCATGAAAAATCAAAATTTCGAGCAGATTTGGAAAGGTGCATAAAGCTCTAAAAACAACTTATTTATTTCAAAAACGTCTAAACGCAATTACTAAGAAGATTAATTTGCTAAACCAGAAGAACCTCAAAACGAACTTGAACTTAATGATTTTTTGTAGCAAAAACAAATCATTTAGCTTTCGCAAAGTTTGAATGTTGGTGGAAGTGCTTGCGAATCTACAGAATTAATTATAAACAGTGGCAGTTTGTGACTGTGAATTCGTAGGGGTGCTCCACCTCACAAAATTTTTATAAAGACTAAACTACATCACGTTTTCTTCGGCGGCGGAAACTGTTATGACGTATGACATCTCTCTTTCTATAAACTGTTTGTGAGACTTCTATACATTGTCGTACTTCATTGAATTTCTATGAGGTGAATGACTGCTGAGTTGATCACTGGTACCTTTAAAGCTAAACGCACATTATTAACCCGACGCGGGTAATAACAATCAGTTGGTTGTTTGCTCACCCACTGCAGGATACTCTTTGTCTCACACCCAGTGGCGGACCAAGGGATATTTTATGACTGCGGTGTAACCATAACAATGTTATGCAACTACTATTACGAGTGTAAAGCCCATGTACAGCGTGGATAAGGTGAGGACTATTCGATGCCGTATGCAGTTAACAGCAGCGAGGTTCCGGCATCACTTGCACCTAATAGAGCATAGCAGCGCCGCTGATTGTTCTGCATCGGCGTTTAGGGCGTGTACCTGACAGCAAGATGTAACAGTAGACGTAAAATGTATTTTCCAGAACGTTCTCAAGAAAGTCATTTATTTTAATATTCACACTGAATTTTCTTCTAAGTGATCCTCAAAAACTGACTTTTCAACCCGGCGTTGCTTTATGACTGCCTTGTCATAAGTGAAACAGGCACTAACTCTAAACCTAAAAGGATTCCGACAAATAGACAACGAGCAAAATAATTCTCACAGAGATCCCTGCACAGTCTACGTTTGAATTTTATATCATCACCTCAATGCAACTTAATCCTTCGATTGTCATGTCGACTGTCAAATTCATCAACGAAATCATCTAACTCTATTTTTCAGCTCGTACCTTGCAATTGAAATTAGATCCCAATTCCCAATCTTTCACTGGTCTTGGAATTCTGAGAAATGGAAATTTTGTTTTCACTAATTTCATTTATGAAAAACTTCTCTCGCATGACGCGCTGGTGACGGGAAGAGTTACAGCTACCAGTAGCAATCAAACGCAGCTTTTCAAGCAGCTATAAATGAAACAAATTGTTCGAGTGATATAGGCAGCTTCGACTCCTTCCGAAGAAATTTCCTTGCCAAAGTTATTTCTTGTTTTAAATCATTTGCACTGAATGAATGCAATTTGCGAATTCTTTCAAGTGTTTTTCTGGTAGAAATGTTTGACTTCCGGGGTAAAGAGCTGAAATACTCGACAGAATTGCTTCTGAATCATTACAAAAAATCCGCACAAAACTTTATGAGGTTGCAGGACATGTGTGGGTAGAGTTAAAACTGTATTCGCGAACCACCTACGCAAGATGTTTCAAAGTGGTATACACAAGGCAGCAGAACGCAATAGTGCAGCCAGGATAAGCTCGGATGACTTAACTGAAACCAGTTCTTAATGCTTTCACAAACCTTCTGCTACTGGGAGAGCAACAATCTGTTGACAGTAATAGTTCCATCTCACACTGAAATGCACAAAAGACCAATCCTCCCATTTCTGCAACTGTTTCTTAGTCCCGAAATGAATTTTTCAGCACCACGATCGCTGGCTGACTAAATTTCGCGTAGGATCTGAGCAACCAGGTCGTCGCCAGCGGGGGGCCAGTGGTGCCCGACCCCCCATTTGAAATCGGTGACCCCCCATTTCATGTTTGGCCCCCCGGTTGCTACATACATCCAATACTGTATTTTAAAAATGTTGCCCCCCCTTCTAGTTTTTGGTCCCTCCTTCTAGTTTTTGCCACCCCCTGCTGATCCTGGCCACGGGCGTGTGAGCAGCCACTGGTGTGTGTTGTCAATAACAACTCTAGTTACTCGACTGTCAAATGCAGGCTAGAGGATTTCTAACTTATCGTTTAAAATACTGCTATCCGAAAGTTATCTTCTGCATATGTCAACCAAACGAACTTAAACGGGAAATTAAGAAAAAAATGGGAAAGCCAAACAGGGGCCAACCAAAATCTGGGGGGCCCACCCAGGGCCCATCTTAGAATTGCCACTGACCAACTGGATTGTGATGAAAAGTTTTTTCTTTCCATGTGCAGTAGAAATGGACCTTGGACGACGCATTGCAACTCGTGGCAGTCGTGGCCGGAGCCTTACCAATTGTTGACAGATGTTATGTTTGCCAAGAATGGACCGGGAACGAAGAAAGTCGAGAAAAAGCTGTGTGGATTGTTTGCAGCCTATTTTCCATTGCCACCAACATTCCGCATCAGATATAACGTATATTATTTACAAAAAGGCTAACAGTTAATGAATTTTCAATTTTGTTTTCGGTAATTGGTCTTGCACAATTAGCCAGCTACGCTGAATGCAGCTTGAAGTGGGATCTACTGGAGTTTACAATGTCAGTTGTATTTGGACTGCTTAAAACGTCCACAGTGTTATTTTTAAGGACGTAGTATCACCATAAAACCTGGGTTACATCATTATTAGTACGCAGAAAGGGAAGTAGGATGTAAAGTATGTGGCAAAAACCTTTTATAAAATTCTACGATTGTGATGTTAAGTTGCGTGAAAAATGCTTTTTAGCTTATCACAAGCAGAAACGTTTATTTTTACATTTATTCATTCCCGTCTGCCTGTTTTCATTGAGTGCACCTAGTTTTATACATTTGCTGACTATGATTTTAGTAAAGCATTGCATTGCAAAGGATTCTTGTAAGGATGATTATTCTAATACCGGATTGGACCATTGTTCTAGAAATAGAATAAAAACTTTCACCTCAAATAACCTCTTTGCAGATCGCACCAAAGACCTACAAAATGCATCATTACATTCGCTGGTGTTCCTACTTTCGATAAATGCAGCATTTACCATGAAGTTTTTTGCTGAGTCAGCATTACCGAGCAAATAGACGTCACTCAAATGTGAAAAAATTGGACACTTTTAAGCAGCCGGTAGGAAAAAAAGAAATATTTTTTTGAAAAATGTTTTTGCAAGGCATGCTTGTATTAACGTGAATTATCATACATATCGAAACTGAGATGATGCAGTGAAGTGGAAAAGAGCGTTGACCATTCAAAGGTCATGTTCCAAAATTGGAAAAATGTTTATAAATATGTTAAGGGCATACAAATAACTCAACTCCCTATTTCAGTAACGTGCCCAAATTTTGTTCTGAAATTTCGCGAACACATTCTCTCTTACAAATGTAAATATGTCACAAAATTTCAGATCTCTATGATTTGTAATAAAAATGCTACCGCATTTTGAAGACACAAAAAATAAAACTGTACGCATAAGCTGTCTGAGTAGCTTCGATCTCAAAAAAATCTGCACAATCTTTACAAATGGTAGGTCTTTGCAATATTGCTGTATATGGGGAAGGCGGTGCACAAATTGTCCAGGGGTACAATAGTCAAATTCGATTTATCAAAATAATAAAATTTTGAAGCTCCATGCGTCCATGGTTATTTAATCTTATTTCAATCGTGGCCTTAAGGTTAACTTTGTTCTGTTTGGAAGACACGTTTGTGAGTTATTTGGCAAGGTGTGTTTTTTGCGCATTAAAGTTATTTTGAAACCTGCATTTAGATTTGAGTTTTGAAAAGGTGAAGTAGCAAGTATTGCTGTGAATTATTTTCACGTCATACTCAGAATACTGGAACATTGTGTCATAGCGATACTTTTCAGATTTTGTTTAAAGCTTAGTTGGCAATTCCTAATTGTGTTCCTTAGGTATGCAATAAAGCAAAATTTTTGGGGCACAATGGACCTTGTAAATTGTGCTTCGAAACGATTATTACGAGACATGCTTGGGCAATTTTTCAAGTTTTTTGGTGTTATTGGAAAGCGCCAAACAGCATGTATAACCTATGGTCATTCTAGGTTTATGTTGTATTTAAAGGCATTTTGTAGAGAGGTGATTTTACTGTAAGATTCTCTTTAGTGTTGATTTGTTTTCTTTAACACCTTGCCGCCCGGTCTTCTAGAAATAGTACTTTGCTGGAAGGCTACGGACCTACAAAACGTCCAGTAGTAGACTTGTCGGTGCGTGGAAATAAGGGCGTTTCTCACATCCATTGCGCTGCGGTTGACTGATTTTCGACAAACGAACTTAATTTGTACGTAGTAGACCAAGGGAAAGAGTAAAAACATAAGACAAGGGATGGGGGTGTGCGTCCACGCAACTCCCTCACAACGCCCATTTGCACATGGTAGACCTAGGGAAAGGGTGAAAATTTCCGGCGGTTTGGCTAACAAATACCAAAAATATCATGTGGGCCTAAGCCCCCGGTAACCGCTATCATGACTCTAAGTCCTAAAGATGGGTGGGAGGAGGTCAAAAAGTGCTATAGTTGCATTGAATCACACGTTAACACTCCAAATTAAGAGTAGCCTAATTATTAATAGACTGGTCCATAGTGCCCCATAACCGTAACCATAGTGCCCCATGCATGGGGCATAATGGTAAAAAAGTCGTTAGTTTCTGAGGTAAACTGCTATCGCGTTTTGTTATGACATTGTGCATAAAAGGTTGCTTTTTTGTGTAACTAAATGTGAGTTTAATTGGACAAATTAAAAAAGCAGTGGCAAAAAGTGAACAGGGTACCAGTGTGCCCCACTTTCCGCTCCCTGTATGAAGACCAACATTGCAAATTTCTCATTTAGAGGTATGGCAGTGTTTGTATCCTCACATCATAATAAAATTATGCCATCTACAAAGAGTTTGATAAATTTGACCAATGCATATACTTCATCTTTGGGGAGCTATAGTGAATCCGGTCGCAGGCAAAATGCGTGGAATGCTGCTGTGAGGATCTTTTCTGCAAATTGTGCATGCTCCAACAAGTTGTCATAATTTTGTTTTTAGATGATAAAGCAAGATGGTGAGGTGACTACATATATCTTGCATGAATTTGTGGAATTCTTCCAAAAGTTGCACACTTGACTCATGAGCCTTACCTACTTCCAAAGTTATTCATTTCAGTTTACCCTGTTTTTTGCTGTTTTCCTTACTTTGGCTTTAGGTCGGCTTTCAGTCAGAGTCTAATAAAAATGTTATTCCCAAGAAGATTTCAGAATTTTTAAATATAAATAAATCGATTGACTCTAGCAGTTTTAGTATACCCAGCGCCGGATTTAGGGGGGGACCAAGGGGACCCCACCATGTTTGTGTTTAGCCATATGTACGATATGTGCGTGCCATTTAGTCATTTTTCTTAGCGAGGGAAGTTTTTTTGTAGACGCTATTAAATTGTTGTCGGTCGTCCAGACGGCAGTATTTCACTTGAATATTGTTTGATATTGTGACAAAACAACTACAACACTACTGTTTTCCTGAAAGTCGGTCAGGTACCTGAATCTAGCGAATGCAAGGTCAAGCCACGTAGAACGCCATAGCTTTCGTCTCTACTCGTTACTGGTAGATTTTGCGTCTGCCTTACTTAGATTTGCACAGGTCGCATATGAGCAGCAATGCTAAGTAGAGCTAATATACGTCCTCTTTGTGGATTATATGTCCAGTTTTTTCTTGAGAAATGAAATAATCCCCGAGGACATTCAAAAATGTCAAAACAACCTTCTTTTTACATTTCTTATTTTACATAACTATAATCAGTGGCGTAATTAAGTTTTGAGCCAGGGTGGTAAACTTAGACAAAAGGGGCCTGGCCATTGTACGGGGTCCACCAACAAACAACGGAAAAAAACTTGAGAATCGATTGTGGATCCGGATGTGGATGGCTAAACTAAAATCCTGAATAACCGGAAAATAATCCGAAAAATACATAAAACAACAACCTGCTGAAAATCAAAAGAATGCTGAATCCGAAATACTGTATAAGTTAAGTGGGAGACCGGTTTTTGCGATTAGCTTGACAGGGGTAAAATTCGCCCCTCTTCAGTTTCGTCACTGGCTATGATATATTGTATTTACATGCAGTAAATTGTCCCTTCTCAACTGCAACAAGATACGAGCTGGTGGCGTAGCTTAGTTCATGGGAGGGCCTGCAAATTGTCTAATTAATCTATGTTTTGGTTAATTTAATTCTCGGCTGGAAAGGCAAAGTGAATGCTTTCACATTTTAATCGTTACATAAAAGTGGCAAATCTTTTTCCAATATCTCAATGACTTTGACATAAGAGCGCGGACGTCTGACTCCATTATAGACTCTCTAATAGCTTTGCTGATGAACCGTGATACGATGATCAGTGTATTGTACATAGCTTAGTGTAGCACTTTGTAGTAATTAGAGCTCACCAGTAATGCTAAAAAATTCAAAAATTCGTCAGAAGTATCCGTTTTTCAGAAAAGGACTAAACGATTTTGAAGCTGATTGAATTACGTGTGGTTGCATTTACAAAGTTCGCAAAAGAGAGTGAAACATCTATTGTGACTTTGTGGATATTGAGTACCAAAAACTTATTGTTCACAGCGTAACCAGGTGGCTATCACTTTATCTTATTTTGCCAAGGATACTTCAAATGTACCCAGCTTCACATTCATACTTCATGTCCATCCACAAGCCAAATGTTGTTCTGAAACGTTTTTTTGGAAATTCTCTGAGCTAACTCTATTTAAGACACATTTGCGGTCACTTCTGGTTGCTTTTAATGAGCAAGTTCAGAATATTGAGAAGTCCAAAGCAGTATTTGTTGAGGGCAGAAAATCGAAGAACATGTTGTGACAGACTTAGATCTACGTAACGATGAAAATAGACCTAGTTTAACCAGGAGTGCAGTAGCAGAACGCCAAGATGTATCATCGAAAAACACGGTGAATGAGATGGCTGACGCTATCACTGGAGGCAATCATATCGATCTCTGGGCCCTCTGGCCAGCCAATATACCGGAAAAATGCGGGAATATTGGTTGAAATATGAAACAGGTTCTTTTTGACATTGTGATGAAGATCATCTTTGAACATGATGTTCCACAACACAGAAAGGACAGAAACTTGTCACGGAAATGTACCACAAGTCTTATTCGTCGCCAGAACCACAATGGTGAAGTAGTTGACAGAAACTGGCTTTGTTTTTCTCCTTCACAAACTTGTGTGAAATGTTTCAATTGCAAACTGATGCGCGCGGATACGACTAAATTTACGCGTTTCCTTATTAGAAAAGGAATCTTCGACTGGAAACACTTGAGGTCTGAGGAGCCGCGAGCATTCACTGGAACATCTAGATGCCAGGATTGCATTTAGTGGCAGATGCAATTAATCACTGAACAATTTACACAGAACTAGCCAGTCAGGTCAACCAATACGAGCAATGTCGGAAATCATGTCTGTCTGCAACGTTTGGTTTCTGTCGTAAAATTTATTGCTGAGCGAGGACTGGCGTTTGGAGATGATGAAAACGTTGGATCGCCCAGAAAGTTTTTCCAAAAAATTTTCCAAACTTTTTTCAAGCAAATATCAAAAAAAAAGAAGTGGCGATGCTTCTAGCGACCGGTTTTGCAGCAGTTTCACAAATCGCTACTTATTGTTAAATCCCATTTTCCATCATAAAGTTTTGTTACAATTGAGTTAACGAATGCGACGTCACACGGTTGCGTCATATATATTAATGGTATGTGGAAATACTAATGGCTTCATCGATCATCCCCTACCTAAACATTTTGTATCCACACATGGGGCCTCCCACCACGCCTGGGCCCCAGACCCCCCACCATCTAAATCCGGCGCTGAGTATACCAGCATAAACGACATTGAGAAAATGTAACGTATCACCTGTTCGAATGACTTCAGCCTCATCAGAAGGCACCACCTAATTGCTTTACTTCACAACTTATATCTCCAGCTTCAAATTAAATGAAAGCAGTTATAGATATTTCAGACATGCCATGCAGCGTTGTCGCAGTGCGAAAACGTTCAGTTTGCAAGAAAGCTTGGCAGGGATATGGTGTGCCTCTCTGAGTGACGCATAATCATCCTCAGCTACAAAGTACGTAGAAATAGTGGAGAAGCACCGAGCTCATAGTCGTCAACGACGGGATGTAGTAGTGTCGAAATCAAAAAAACTGATGATTATCACACAAAACAAAATGTTGAACCGTAGGCCATTTTGTGCCCCAAGATTTAATCAACACGCAGTAGCATAGCATGGGTAAGTGCTTGTGGTGGGGAGATGGCCTTGGCTAGAAAGGAAGATGCAGAGACTGCGGAGAAATTGCCCCCAAGTGAGTATTTAAAAAATTTTTTAAAGGGCCTGATTTCAAGACAAACACATAGATATTTTAGAACCCTCGATTTGATGCAGACTTTTGAGTAATCATTTTTATGAATTTACTCACTCTACAACGACATTTCCAAGTTTTTTAGCCTAGGGGTCTAAGCACAAAAACTGAAAAGAGTTAAAACTACTTTCAAAAATTAATTTTCAATGAATAACTTGCCGCTTCCTTGAAGGTACCGCCTGGGGCCCTGAGCCCCCAAGGACCCTCCTTGCTGTAACACCACTCCCAACACACCATCCAATCAAGTTGTTTTGAATGAGGCGACCGTTCGGCAATATTACGCCACCAAAGCAGTGTGTCATTATATTGGGTTGAACTTCCGAATGAAGGTTGTAGTAGGGCCAAACAAACCAGTTTTTGAAATTGTCGTTGCAGCAAAGATTTACAGCGTCTTAATTGGGATTTCTGTAGACTTGGAAGGAAGGCTAAGTAAAGAAAAATGTCAACCGAAATTTGTGACGACTCTGTACAAAACATATTGCAGGAAATCAAGAATGAAAGTCGTTATTTGATTGTACTGTCCTACAAAATTTCGCTTTAATAACTTGTGTTTTTTTGTTTGTCGGAGGTACACATATTGCTATCTGCCGGGTTTAGTACTTGAAAAATACGGCGTTAAAAATCATTTTTCTATGATATGTTCAAGCACTTGATACTTTTTGCAATTGGACGGTAACGCTCCACCTTTATGAAAACCTAACGATACACTTTAATGCAGGACGGATGCTTTTAAACAAGCATCAATAGAGTGGTCAATCTTTTTCGACAGTTCACAATCAATAATCCACTGCAATCATTGTTTTGTAACGCAAATTATCTTCTTGGAATGCTTTACAGCTTCGTTCTACGCTTCGCCATTTAAATATCATTTTCTTGCAGATACCAGTGAGGATCCTCCAGATTTGCGTTTTGCATTGTTTGCAGTTAGATAGAAAATACTCCCTCCTTTCAAACGACGTGTGGTTGTGATTGTGATGAATGCATATCAAGTGGTTTGCGAATGTTTTCATAAAAAGAAGGCTTGCCAACTGTTTTGATGAAGTTCCTAGACCAGTAGTTCTCAAACATTTATGAGCCGTCGCCCCCTTCCAAATTTAACTGGCGAATACTTAATATGCCGTGACGCTTGAGTTACGCATTATCACGGCAAAGCTACCTGGTGGCGGTCTCTGCTCGAGGCCCCCAGAGAACTGCTCCGTGTCCCCCAACGGGGGGACGAGGGCCCCGTTTGAGAAACCCTGTGGAAGTGTTATATATCAAGATGATTATGGATTCGCATTTGTAAGGCTGTTACCTATCGTGATAATGCTTTCGTATTTGAAGACGTCCCCCTTTATGTAGTCAAGCAACAACCTGCGATTGCGCAGCAAGAGATCCTTCTGCAAAGTAATTGCACAAACTTTATAAACCTTAAAAGGTGTTATGCACAGGTAGCGTAAAGGCATTTAATACGAAATGGAACGCACTCATGTTAACAGCGTTGACGGTACGTTTGGGGAAAATGTTTTTCTTTGTTTTTTAATTTAAAGTTCTAACGCGTTGCTTTCATTGTGTGGTATATTTCTAGGCAAAGCATTAAAATTCAGCCACAGGTTTATGTCAAAGTTTAACGCTGCTTGTAGCGAATACTGAAACAGCAAAATCATGCTTTCATTTGCACAAGTGGAAATGTTCAAAGTTCCGTTCCAATACAACAAAGTGTTATTTTCATGGAACCATAGGCTGAAGATCACAACCACTGCGATCAACTCAGCATCTGTTTATTAGGTCGTTTTGCCTCGGCAAAGATTTTTGTCGGCTTGAAAAACTACTGGACGGACGCTTCACAAAATTCAAATGCCGTGGCTGCGTACTCCTCATGATCTCATTTGAGGACGCAACGGTCTGATGGCGCTTTCATCTTCTCACCATTCATCTGTGTGAACATGCCGCTGTGATCCTCGAATGTTAGCCTCCAGGTATCTCACACCAGTTTTTCTCCTGAGGAAATTGTGTAAATCTGTCGAAGCTTTCACAATATTATCTTCTGTCTGTGGTTTCACCAACATTGGCACTCTGAATCCTCAAAAACGATAAGTCATAATACAAAACGCATTTTCAACGATTTTGCATGACCTGGACAGTCTGTAAAAGTTATAGCCAAAAAACAAAATTTGGGCAAAAATCTAAAAAATTGTTTGTTTTTGCCAAAATTTTGTTTTTTTGGCCAAGTTTTGAATCACAAACACGAGATGGCCAATCAAGGGCTATAAAAATGCGAATTTTCGCCTAGTTTGGTTATCAATAAAGAAACAAAAATTTGCCTTTTGGGGTTGCGGCTCAGGGCCCAGTGGCAGTGGCCAAAAATGCCTATATCTCTACCTAATAAGACGTCACCCACAAAATAACTAAAACTGTAAATTTCCAATTTTTGTAATTCTAAGCTACAAGACTTTCCGCTTGTTTAGTAGTAGCACTAACAGTGTTCAGATTAATCAAGTTTTTTTGTGTTAGCAAAAGAAATGCGTCAGTGCAAATCAACGAAACTACTTAAAAACTATTCTGCTGTACTTCAAATTTTAGTCGAACCTGATCAAAGGAGTATGGTTTACCAGTTTCCCATGATTAAGCAAACATTGCCACATTGCTTATAGTGCAAATGCTGGAGAATTTAGGCCATGGCTGACCTTCATCTGAGGTTTAAGCTCCGTGTGGAAGTTGGTGATAATGAAATACAGACTTGTACAATGAACATATATGCATGGGGTCGGGGATGTTTCCCGGGAGGGGCCAATGATGGATCTTCCTGGGGGGGCCAAAAACATTTTGCAGGGTGGTGCAAAAGAGGATAAATTTCTTTTAACCACTAGAAACAAAGAAAACAACTCTTTTTTACAAAAAAAATGATAAGACGATGTCAAATTCAATAATGCTCCCTCTTCCGACCCCATGTATACCGCGCTTGCAATCGCTAACCGTACTGAAACAGGGAGTAACGCTTTTCGCAGCTGCTGCTGGCGCACCAGCTTGCTGTATCTCACCTAATGGTAATGTAAACTTCATTTGAAGACATTCGCAAAATTCTTCTCTGACATCTCTGGCCTGCTGCAAATCTTTTCCTTGACTGCAGCTTCAAATGAACATCGTAGATTCTTGTTTTTGTACAGTTTAGTACAGAGATTCCCAACCTTTTTACGATCTCGTACCACTTGGTCACCCGGTATTGTCAACGCGTACCACTTTTACCAGAACAACTAATTTAATCGAATGTTAGTTTATTCAGAAGAATGATATCCATTAAAATAACAATAAAAGACCACGACTAAATTTAATGAGATGTTTGTGTTTGTTTACCTTCCACCAATTGGTCGATGCATGGCGTAACTTTGCTAACTCCGTATCGAAAGTCATAATGTTACGAAACAATATGGAAATTGCTCGCGTACCACCTGGAAGACCTTCGGGTACCACAGGTTGGGAACCCCTAGATTAGTAAGTACATGCGTGAATACGGCGGTGATTTACATTTTATATGCCTTGAAGTTCAAGTCTTGGCTAAGAAGTGATTCGGTTTCAAATTATTTTTCATTACACAATGAAGCCATTACACACTGTTTAGCAACAATAGCATTTATTCTAGAAATTTAGTTGTGATGGTATGTAAACCTACTGTGACGGTTCAATCACAAACATGTAGAGCCTTAACGGTTTCATCAATGATCTCATTACCTTGCCGGCGAGTAAAAAAACAACTTTCTCAAGTAATCAGACTCCAACCTGTACATGCAGTAGTCTGAAAGTGTTGCAACTTTTATCTGATGTTACCGCACTTGCTGCACTGTCCTACAGTAAATTTCAAAGCATTTGGCTTTAATGTAAAGAGTCAGCAGAATGATCAAAAGAACGTAGAAAGATGCTTTTTACTTTATAAGTGTCGAGACTATTGACACTGCAATTACTTACAGATAGCGTGTAATCCATTTTCTCGATGCAGCGCATGCAGGGGCGTAATGACAGGGGGCAAAGTGGGCACATCCCCCCATGCACAGAGTCACTATGGGGGTGCTGAATCATTGCGTGGGGCGTCGAATAACCGCGGGGGACGCCGAAAAGTCCCAACAATGTCACAAGTACTTTCTTCAATGCAGTAAATTTGCTTCAGAAAGATCTCAGGTATGCCTATCCTTTACGGGTTGAGTGTCTATTACTTCACCATAAAGAACTGTTATTGGATCATCGTATCCTGCAGTGACTTCTGATCCTATCACATGATTGTGCATGTCCGCTTTTCCCGTAGCTTCTCGAAGTACGGTAGTATTGATGTGCTTTACCATTTGGTCTGCGGCCCAGATGTAACTGTGTTTGGGGTCAGCGGGATAGCTTTGTGGCGGCCAGAAGATGGCGTCAAAATGTAAAGAAATGGTCACCGCCAGATGGTGCCCATGAGTAACAAGTCACTGTGACAGTCACCACAAGCGAATTATCGTAATTCTCTTATCCCTATATAATGATAGTGCAACCTAGTAGTAATAGTGTGAACTCAGTGAGTGAGCACAATTGCAGTTGGTTGCTTTCCTGTTAGTTAATGCCCCGATTTGCCATTTTTCTCTTGTGCTTGCCTCAGCAGTTCAAGGCGATGCAGTCAACTGCAACAGCTTGTATGTACTCTATCCACATCGCAAGCTTCTTTCTTCGCAATCCGACGTAATATCTCTTCCTTTTATTTCGCTGTCTATTTACACTTGCATGTAGAAGTATTGATGATTTTTTAATCTGGAGAGTTGGTTTATGATTACTCCAGCGACTTCATCTGAGTCCAACTTGCTCATTTTGGTTTCATCGCTGCGAATGAAAAGTTACCTTTTGAACACTTTCTTCAGTCTTTGTCGGCCTCTGAAACACAAGTGTAAGTATTCAATTACACTCATTTTTGTACTGTCATGCAGTTCTCTAACACCAGAACACAATGGCATAATTGTTATTTGCACGGCAATTTTAGTTCATGCATTGGCCGTACAGCAGAGCGTTAAAATGCGGATGATCAATTGTAATAAACTGCTTAACCCCATGTAACACATTATCTCCTTGGCCATAGGCTTGTATGCGTTGCGGCGTTAAGTGATAATATTTTGTCCCTGTTCCCCGGTAATTGTTGTTGCCTGTTTTGTTCCCCGGTACTTCATGTACATATCCCACATGCATTTGGCTGCGATTTCTCCAAATGCTTGCATAGATTATTACCTGAGGTTCACTAAAATTGACGCTTATTTTTACATGTCGGATTTTAGCCGTTGTTTTAACACATTAACGCACCACATGACTTACAGTTCTGCAAATACAAATAATCGTAAGAGTAGTACGTCATTCAGAAATAGTACGTCACTTAAACATATTGAGTCAGTTTCGCATAATACAGTTTTAAACAGGTACTTTACTTTACAGATTCAACGTCAAATTCGTCAATATCATCGTCAACTTTATCCATTTTTTCAAGTTCGAGGTTCAGCTAGTGATGCACCTTACTTCGTGCAATTGTTGCATGGTCGCACATGAGTTGTTAAGAACTCTGCGTTCTGCTTTTGTTCAAGCGCGCTGCAGTCGGTGCGTGGCAGTGGGATTACTTTGATGTTACCGCCTCCGGTCGTCATGCATTTGCGAGCGTTTTGATGAAACAGGTCCGATACACTGTCCAACAACACACGCGCTAAGTCTCGCTCCTGTTAACATTCAACACAACTTTGTTGAGAGCTACTTGAGGCTTCAACAGTGCATGATGCGCTAACCAGAAAGGACCGCCTGCGAGCGTCCCCAAAAGGTCATGCCCTTCTAAGATGATGACAAAATTACGTGTGATAGTGTGATTTGTCACAAGAGGCAATATTAATGTCCAAAATCTTCCACATTTGTTTCGTTGTTGTTATCTTTTTATCCATTCTCTTTTTCCGTCCACATTCCGCAGGTGTTGGTTTCTTTTACGAGTTGTGATGTGTTATAGTGAAGCTAATTTATAAAACCTCTCATATCCCAATAAAGTTCGGAAAAAAAACTTAGCGCCCGACTCGGAACAATTTACAAAACCTGTCTGATACATCAGATGAGATTCGGACAATTTGTTGTATTGTGTCCAATTTTCCGGACTCCTGGAAATGCTACTTGTGAAAACTCGAAGCCGATACAGCCTGAAGGGTGCATAATTTGAGTAATTTTGAATACTTTTTGAGCAAACTTATTACGTTCGATTGTTCGTAACAGTCAGATGAAAAACAAACCAATTATACGTATATTATTACTGAAACATCTAACTAGTTAGTACCAATGGGTAAAATCTTCTAGTTGGATGTTTCAGTAATAGTATTTATTTGAGAAACCGTTTTTCTAATATCATAAGACACTTTGAGTAAGCGCTTTTGTCATTTTACAAGTCAGAGTTTCTTTTTGTCTCAACTGGTGGTCTTGATGTCAGTCAGTTTGTAAAGTTGTTATGATTCCTGAGCTTGTGTTATGATATTTTGATTGTTGTCTTGAGTTTGGTTATTTTTCTCTGCCGTCATTTTAGTCTTTCAACTTTTCACCCGTACGCTTTGCTTGCAATTTTCAGGACTGAGGATGAGTAATTTTACCGTGAAATCGATTTCCTATTAGAATTTGATGATCGCTTACACCCATCGTGGAGAGTACTTACTCGAATACTGGTATGTGCAAGTTTTGAATCATCGCATACAGATGAAGGCAGAGTCAGTCGACTGGTTCCTCGAAAGCATACAGAAATACCAGGGCTCCCATTCTGTAATTTCTAATAAGCCCAGATTGCTCATGAAAAAAAACATTTGTCGACCAAAAAAAGCAGAAATGCGAAAAGACACATGAATGCAAATATATGAGGCAAAAAGGTTATTGAAATACTGATTTACTTATAGTTCCTTCTTTAAATTTGTGTCTGCAACGTAAAAATTAACATTTGGACGACTTTTCTGTTACTCAAAACATATTATATTAACCAATAAAGCTGATAACATACTCAATTGTTGACATCTTTCGCTGTTCAGTCTTAGGTAGGCTATATAGTAGCCGCTTTGCGGGCTTCTTGACAATGCTCTTTTCGCATTTGCCTTAACAGACTTGGTTTTAGCAAGTTTCTTGTTGTTTTAACATGATTAAGCACAGTAAAAATAGTTTTTCTAGTGATGCAGTAAAATTTGGCAAACTGTAAATATGGCCATTAAATCATAAAGTATTGCAAACTCCAAGTTATCTAAGCCATCTTTGATGTTACGCAGAATACACCAGAAATCAAGGATATTTATTGGACAACAGCACATGTTTAAACTTGATATGACCTCCAGCCTGTTTTTTTGCTGAGACGTTTTGGTCATTTGTCTCATGTTTGTATTAAAATTGGCGATAACAGCCTCCATGAGTTTATATTTTCGGATATTATGACCGAATTGTCTTAATTTTCTTGTCATTTAAAAAGTTTGGTCTACGACAGAAAAATGACATAAAATAACCTTTCTTCTAGATGATCTTCAGGCACAAGATAGACAAAATGCAGGGCCACATTTGCCATTGAAGTTCGATCCTTGGTGAAATCTTGAGGTTCAACGGAATCTAAAATTCCAAAGCTTCAAATCCTTACTTCAATGCAAATTGTTTTTTAATTTGTGTGAATAGGTCAACCAAAGAATTTGAGCATTCTGTAGTAAACTTTGTTTCATCAGATTGTTCAGCTGGCGTCTGAGATAACAACTATTCACGTAAATATTTCCAACTTGTTTATACTACAATACCATTTGTTATTCGTTCACGTCTGGTGTAATCCGGCCTTTTCTTCTGATGTACGCGCAACTGCATGGCTGTCTGTACTGGATGGCAAGTACCCTACAGTGTTAGGTAATGATATTGATACAGGTTTAAAACCGACTGAAGACGCTTTGTTTCACCGATTTAGTACTTTTTTCACCTGATGATCGCATATGAACACTGCAATGACCAGAAAATATGTTTATTTTACTATTATAATTACTATAGGTCGTTGCCAAATTTTTATCTTTAAAAAAACCCAGATTTGGTACGATTTTTCAAAATTAAACCTGGACACCCAGATGGACTCAAAAAAACAGATCTGGGTGGAAAAAACTAGCAATGGGAGCCCTGAGAAAACTAATGCTTTTAACTACGATGTAATGCATCTGTAATCAAGGGAGGCTCGTATGTAGACACTGTGTATTAGCAGCACCCCCGATGTTAGCACTCTATTTCGTTTCAGGTAAGTTTTTTGTTTAACCTTGATAATCAGTTTTGAATGTACACAAAATGAAGACACTGTGTCCTCCCTAACCAAAATGTTTTTACGCAAAGCTAAATACAGGGTGACACAAAAAAACGGTCATCACCTGAACTTGAATAACATTAGAAATAATGAATCAATTATTTTTATTTTTCAGATGTATCAAGTACAATTAATGTTCTAACAGTCTACCAAATTTGACCTTCGAGATGCCATGGACTATTGAGCAAAAGATTTTTATCGTTGAGGCATATATTCGGCAGAAGTCTATCCACGCAGCTCAATTGCAATTCAAAGAATGGTTCGGATGTCGTTAATTTCCTGTCCACTCAATGATCTACATATGGGTCAACAAGTTCAGAACCCATGGGAGTGTGCATAAACTTAATCGTAAAGACACTAACAGACAATCACACTCCGGACGACCGAAATCATCAAGGACACCACACAACGCTGCTGCTGTCAGAGACTCTGTTGTCCACAGCCCAAGCAAGTCTGTGCGTCGGCGAAGTCAGGAGCTTGGAATCAACCGGGAGTCCGTGCGGAGAATTTTTATCGCAGATCTCCGCATGTATCCTTGCAGGATACAGATTAAACAAAAGCTTGCGCCTGACGACATGAGGAAGCGAGTGATCATGTGCCAGTGGTTTTGCGACAAGATTGACGCTGTGCCAGACTTTCTTGACAATGTCTGGTTTTCGGACGAGGCACATTTTCTGTTGTCAGGTCACGTGAACTCTAAGAACAACATCTTCTGGGGTAGC
>Ga0210059_1006588_pt1 | contig 18586 bp, 14 predicted proteins | sample Ectturendosymbi2_FD_188042 | JGI IMG/M metagenome (GOLD analysis project Ga0210059, IMG submission 188042) | Ecteinascidia turbinata endosymbiont from Florida, USA - Sample 2 (SPAdes) (version 2) | ecosystem: Host-associated > Tunicates > Ascidians > Unclassified | place: Key West, Florida... | reverse complement strand
GGGACGCGTGCTGGTGTACTGACTCTGTTTCGTCCGGTGTATAGCAATTCTAGTTTAATAAAGCCAAGAAGTGGTTGCTGTGGATTGCGTTCAGTACACATCCACATCTTTAGAGCTCTTGATTGACCTTCTAGCATATCTGGAACCATAATTATGGATGGCCCAAAAAAACCGTTTTGCATAAATCCAATAACTGCAGAAAAATCATGAGTCTCCCACTGACGGCTTCTTCGGCTAGTGATAATTCGCCAGATGCGTATACTAGAGAGTTATTCAAACCCTCAAAAGACTCGTGAAGCCTTGTACTTTGCACTGAAAAAAAAAACTTTCGAGATTTGGGTTTGGGGTTTTCGGTGGATGTCGTCAGAGTTGGGGTATGTTTTACTATTTTTTGGTTGTTCCATTATGACGTCATCACCCGGACAATGAGCCAAAATTGTGGCTCAAAGTTTGGTTGGATTCTAGGCTGTGATATTAATATTTTGAGGCCTAGATCGACTTCCTGGCCTTTCTGGTGCCAAAGTTATGGCCAAAAGACCGGAAATCTTGTACAAATCCCCTAGGGGATTAGTGGGATTAGACGCTAGAAACGCTTGAAAGTCCATCAAACCCTCTAAAGACTCGTCTTGTAGCCTAGAATCCAAAAAATTTTGAGTCACAAAATCGGCTCGATTGGTCGGCTCCCAGGGGATGATGACGTCATGCAAATGTAAAAAAATATGCATAAACATCCTCTCATTATGTAAACATCAGCAAAATGCCCGCGATCTCAAGCTAAAAAATTTTTTTTTCAGCCTAAACCGCACGTCTTCACGAGTCTTTAGAGGGCTTGAACAGCTCTCTAGCCTATTCTGGCGGCGAGTTATGGCCATATACAAACTGGGTGTTATTCACCCTAGGGTAGAGTTTGTAGGGGTAGAAATTTTGACCACTTCTTGGTTTTTGTGCCATAATTTTGGCTCCAGATATGTTAGAAAGCCAATCAAGGGCTCTGAAGACTCGGATGATAGTCTAGTTTCGAAGAAAAACTTGAGCGAAAAAATTGGCCCATTGTATTGGCGTCCAGCGCCGCGTAAGCAAGCCAAAAAACAAAAAAAAACATTTGTGACGTACCTCCCAGAGAATCCCAAACCCAAAACGAAAAAATTTTTTTCAATCTCAACTAGAAGTCTTACTGAATCCGCAAATGGTTTGAACAGCTTTCTAGCTCAATCGGCTGGCGAGTTATAGCGTTGCAAACCTGCGCCAAAATTTTGGCGGGCGCGAGACTTCATGGGTTCGAAAAATTTTTGACTTTTTTTGACTTAATAACTTTGCAGTTGCTCATGGCATTCGTGTTGAAGTTGGTTTGTGGATGTTTCATAAATCTTTCAAAAAGACAGAAACACTTTGTCTTTACTGAATTTTGGTTGCCTTAGTTATAATCTAAAATAACAAATAAAGCATATCATTTTTGTCATAATATTGAAAGGCTAATGAAGCTCTTAATCAGTTATTTATAAGAGGGCCCAAAACAGGTCTCGCACCAGCACATATTTTTCCTCTCAAGGGCCCTGGGCATGGCACAGTGTCCGTACGCTAGTGCTCTTGTCTAATCGAGTTGGTGGGCACGATACAAACAGGAGCAATCGAACAAAGAAAACGAACAGTTACAAACGAACATAGATAAATGGCAGCAAACGAACAAAGAAAATGACAGCAAACGAGCAAATAAAGGAACCAGTCACGAGACGGTAGGGCAAGTTATATAACAGGATGCACAGGAAAGTTGACCGGTCAACATTGTTAAATAAGGGGTTTAAAGCGCCTACTGTTCTTCAGGAATCGAGATAATGCTGAGAAGATAACTACTGTTGGTTTAAATGATAATTTCGGGTGGCCAAACAGGAGAATGTGGATTAGAGTTTTATTTGTGATAGTAGAACATTGTGGCTGATTATAAATTTTTTCATTAAGCAAGGTATTTTTTAGTGTTAGAAGAAGTAAATTTCGATTGTGTAAGGTCAAACTGCACTGCATGAGAAGGTGTTCGAGTCAGGCCCGTAACCAGGGGGGGAGAAGCCCCCTAGAAATTCTTTCGCTAGAAAAATGTATTGGACATCGTTTAAAATTACTGAACATCGTTCAAAAAATTTGGGCCACTCTCAGAAAACTCTCCGCCCCTCCTCAGGGCCCCGACATGGGGAAGTGCCGCCCCCCAAACCACGGGTTAAAGCAAAGTCAAGACTTTCAGGATGGAATTATTTCATAACATGTATCATCAGGCTGGAATTAACTTTGAAAATTTCAGTGAAGTGAAATTCCGGGACATTTGCTAACCGGGACGGGACACCGGGACAGACATTTAAACCGGGACGTATGGTAGGTCCAACCTTAACCAAAATCTAAAACCTAAACCGAAATCTAACTTCAGGTTCATTCGTGAAAGACCATTTGCTATTCCTTCTTTTCACCAAAAGTGCCGCCCCGCCGAAAAGTGCCGCCCCAGTGCATTGCCCCCCGCCCCCTTCTTGTCGGGGCCCTGCCCCTCCTGGTGATCCAAGCTGGTTACGGGCCTGGTTCGAGTGTTTCTGTAGACCCACAACTACACTGTCGAAAGGATTTCATATTAATGTTGAAAGGGCTGTGACCAAGGCAAAACATACAGCGTAATGAGGTAGCAGGAGTGGATCCAGGGAGAGGGGGCGATTGGGGCGATCGCCCCCCACTAAAACCTACGAAAGTAACCTTTTTCAACATGACTTTTTACAATTCGGAAAGACACCTGACTGCCAACTGAGACTTGACTGCCAAATATTACTGAAATCGCTCCCCCCTAAACTTACGGGCTGGATCCACCCCTGTGAGGTAGCGGATGGATTTGACCCTTGCAAGTGCCAAATATTGCGATTCTTGCCATAGTGAAAGAGGGTGATGCGGTTTTTAAATGCTGCAAAACTATAAGTCAATTTGATGCATTGTGGTAGGGAGTTCCAGAGGACGGGAGCTTTGTAAAAATTAATTATGTAGTAGTGAACGTTTGGAGAGTGGAAGCTGAATATTATTGCCATGACGAAATGAGTAGGCTGAGATATCTCCTAGGGTCAGCGGTAAAAACAAATGGAGGAAGGAGAGGTAAGACCAGTTTTTTTTTTAAAAAAGTGCAAGAGCATATGGAGTTGTCTCCTGTTGGATAACGGATTGAAGTCGAGATCTTCATTCCGTGGCAGCCTTTGTATGTATGTTCTCAAGAAACGAGCTATCCGAAGTTGAACAGTTGGCGAACAAGGGCGTACGCACGAGGGGTTCTGGGGTTTAAACCCCCCTTTGAGCTTGATATTTTACGAAGTCTTTATTACCTGCGCAGAGGATTGATTGTTATCGCATGCTTTTTGCTTGTGAATTTGTCGACATAATGCAAATACAACGGAATGAATTCGCATGCAAATTTCAAGGAACATTGTAAATGGCCAAAAAACTAATAATCAGGTTATGGTGGGAATCTGGGTTATCATCTGCATCCATACACCATCTCACCACTTTTGGCAGACCTTTCGTCCACATACGCATGTTTAAGATTGTGTTCGGCCATAGTTCACTTTATCCAGCACAATTGCCTTAATTTTGTCTGCTGTGGGTGATCAGCGCATGCGCTGACCGCATTGGCTTCATTATCATTTTCTGTACCATGATAGAACTGTTGCATAGTATCTCAGCAGGAAAAAGGAAAACTAAACTTCTATTCATAACAAAAAATCGAAAGTTTTCTTGCGAACTTTATGCGCATGCTCAATTCTTGTGCAGTTTAGCAAAATTTTGCAAATCGGGGTGTGCACCAGCCGTCCAGCTGCACACTTTCTATGCTCGACTGCTCGTATTCGACGAGACGTTAGCGCAGCCTCATTTTGCCAGTGATAGCGTGACTCGAGTCAATGACGCGACTCGAGTCACGATTTGTGGTAACTCGAACTCGACTCTAGTCACGTTGAGAAAAATTTTGACTCGACTCGAGTCAGTCACATTTTTCACAGAATGACTCGACTCGAGTCACAGTCCATGACTCGAGACTCGAGTCAGAGTCATTTTTACAATATGTTTAAGTACATGATGGACAAACCTAGTTCGTTTGCACGCAAAAAAATGAGCATTTTATGCTTCAGTGATGACCAAGATTGGCTGAAATTTTCTGTTTTGCCTGTCTAGTTGTGCTATGCTGCATTTTAAGGATCACGTGTCCCCAACTTGCGTAGAGGTAGACCTGAGACATTGCTGTCACTGGGGGGTCAGTAGGGCACAATACATTGACACCTTATTGTGGCTTAATGCAGTATTTGCAAATCGTGATCCTGGCAGTGGGCCTCATACTGTGATCTTGGGTCTTTTCCAGATACCAGCAAAGTGATTGAAGTTTTCCAGATTCAAATCAAAACCAAAAACTGTATTGCAAAATATAATGCTTTGCTGAACACATTTTCTATGCTGATTCAAGTGTGTGCAACCACCTGAGTAGTCTATTCAATGTGTGTTTAATGCATGGAAAAATTCCTCAGGAATGCATGCAAAGAGTCATTGTACCTATTTGCAAAAACAAGAATGGGAACATAAGTGATGCTGGGAACTATAGGCCTATTTACCTTGCAACTATCATCTCGAAGTTGTTTGAACACTAGCCTACATCTTGTCATGCATTTATCCGCTTTTGGCCTCAACAGACAACCAGTTTGGCTTCAAGCCAAAACATGGCACCGACATGTGTATTTTTCTACTTAAACAGACTGTGTCTTATTATGTAAGCAAAGATACCCCAGTGTTTTCAGCTTTCTTAGATGCATCTAAAGCATTTGACAGAACTAATCACAACCTGCTGTTTGCTAAATTAATTAAGCGCAATGTACCTATGTGCATAGTAAGACTATTGTTGAGACGTACAGGCAACAGACAATGCAAGTGAAATGGGGAACCAACTACTCATCCCCCTTTACTGTAACCAATGGGGTAAGGCAAGGTGGAGTTCTGAGCCCACACTTATCTGCTGTTTACCTGGATGAACTCTCAATCCAGCTGGGATCAGCCAGAGTGGGATGCACTGTGGGAAATATGATTGTGAATCATCTAACGTTTGCTGATGATATATGTGTGTTCAGCCCATAGGCGTAGCCACGGGGTCAAGGGAGCCATGCCCCCCCAAATTAAAAAATATGATCATTTTGTACTTTGAGAGGCGTTTTTCTAAGCAAAATAGTGTTATTCGTCTAAAATCAAACATTTTGGCCCCCCAAAAAAATTTTTGGCCCCCATCAAATTTATGGGCTGGCTACGACCCTGGTTCAGCCCCAGTATTAGTGGGCTGCAATGTCTTCTGAATATTTGTGGTGACTATGCTGCTGAACATGAAATCGTTTTTAATTGCAACAACACAATTGGTGTTCTTTTTTGCGCAAAAAAGAAAAAAAACCTGCCCCATCAAATGTTTTTCTAAATGGTGTATGTGTACAATTTCTTGACCAAGTGAAATATGTTGGTGTGTGAATAAATGCATCATTGAAGGATGGTGATGATATTCAGAGTCAAGTGAAATCACTATATTGTGCAGCAAAAAAACTCAGAGGCACTTTTGATCAGTGCACTCCTGCAGTAAAAAACACTTTATTTCGTGCCTATTGCATGCCAATGTATGCTTGCCAATTGTGGAGCAAATACACGCAGACCAGCATGAAGCGCTTACGTGCTGCATATAACAATGCCTATCGAAGTATGCATTACATACCCAGAAACGTTAGTGTTCGCCTACACCAGGTTAGCCATTTTGTCAGGACCTTTGATGCCGTGTTGAGAAACATCTTGTATCGATTTTTTATACGATGTACATTTTCATCCAACTTTTTTATTCGATCGCTTCAAATGTCTGATGCTCTTTACAAATCTTCATCTTTCCTCAATTATTCAACGCTCCTGTATGGTGGAGACCGAATGCAGTAGTTGTTCGTGAGTTGTTTCGGTATTTGCATCTCATCAGTATTGCTTTTGTGTAGTAAAAATATGTGGACCCTGTGTACACACCAAGCATAAAAAAGTAAGTTCTGGGAAAGTGTTTTGCTCCTCTCAAGGTTGGACACGTACTAACACCGGTTGTGTGATGCGCTACTGTATGGTTATCCATTTTCTGTGCTCTTGCGAATGACGATGCAGCTGTGGTGAGGATAAAGTGCTTTGCTCCTCCCAATGTTGATCATGTGCAAACACCGTTTCTGTAATGTGCGCTAATGTTTAGCTAGCCACTTTTTGTGCTCTTGTGTCTGTGATCTAGACTATGAGTCCGCAACAAAATATTATTATAATGCAAATGCGAAAAGCGAATCTTGTTTAAATCCAAATTCCTGCCACTGTTATTAGCCTAACCCCAGGTGGCGACGTGGAAAAGTCACATACAACGTTGAATTCGTAGCAGCAATAGAAGAGCGAACCTAGTCAAATGCGTAATCTCAATTGCTATTATGCTGAGGATTGTCGGTCCAACTCTTTGTTTGGTTGTCTCAGGGCGACACAGCATTGTGCCTGCAACAAATGGGTCCCAAAGTGTCGGTGGCTGCAATCCAGTGTTAACCTGCAGTCCTACAGCAACCTGCAGTCCCAAAACTGAACCGAAAGTTACAGTAATCTGCAGTCACAAAACTGAAACGAAAGTTCCGAAGAAGTTCAAAAGAAAATCATCAATTCCAAACCAATTTTGCTTAAACAAAAATGATAACTTCCAAATCAATCAATATATTGAAATGTCGTAAGGTTTAAATCCTAGTACATGTTCATCTCTGGTCATTTTCTTGTATTGGACATGCGAAAGCCACACTTTCACTGCAACGCCAACCGAGAGGTTGCAACAACATCCCTCGTTTTTTCAACAAACCGCACCTATTGCACGTTCTTTTTGTAAAGGTTGTACCTGGCACCACCTTCACATCCTCGTCAAAGCACCACTTTGTTGTGATTGGAAAGGCAGAGCAGCATGTGGCCAAACCTTCACACTGTGGCACCAAGCAACAATAAAGATCCCACGTCGTGCTAATTTTATATCTGCTTGTTCGCGCAACACGGGTATTGTTCATCACCCACATCCCGTTCGTGGTGAATCGCACATTCAACACAATGCTGAGAGGCTGCAACACTTGCATAAAGTTTGGGCTAGACTCTTTGAAATGACTGAGTGTGAAAGAGGCAATTAAAATTCAAACTGAGAGAACTTAGATATAAATAATCTGCAATCACGCTTGTTGAAACAACATTGGGTACCATTTTCTAACTTATCGGGCACCATTTCATAGCATGTTGGGCACAATTTTCAAACTTATCGGGAGCCATTTCATAGCATAAAAAATTTCGTAGAAAATACGTGAAATTTCGTGTGACTCGACATTGACTCGAGCTTGCAAACCAATGACTAGAAGTGACTCGACTCTGACTCGACCAAGTCGTGACTCTGACTCGACTCGAAAAAAATTTAGATGACTCTGACTCGAAGGGCTTGTGACTCTGACTCGACAAAAATGACTCGGACACATCACTGCATTTTGCAGTTGTAAATTGCTCTGACGCAATGATGAGTGTGTTTTACTCCCCTGTTTTAACGTGCAGCCTGATATTTTTGCAGTTGTGCACTGCTGTATCGCAGCGTTGAGTATATTTTCCTCCGATATCCTAACTTGGAGCGCTGATAGTTTATATTCAGTGCAATGACGCATAAAATAAGGGGAGTGCGTGTAGACGAATATGCATATTCGCAATATATGTCAACAAACTTCGCCAAAACGTTGGTTTGGAAACATGAATATGACATCAAATTGTGACGTCACAAACAACGAAAACCAAATACAAATGACCACCATATGCCACTCAATGAACCCCCCCATGAAAATTTTCTGTGTACACCACTGTTGGCGAAGATCACATTTCCATAGTCTAAGATTGGGATAACACAAGAAACATAAAGCGTATGAAGGACCTTGCGTGGAACAAGGTGTGAAAGCTGTTTGATGCAGTTAAGTCTGAGTGTGGTCTTTTGTTTATTTGTTTAATCGACAAAATATGATGGTGCCATGATAAGGTTCGATGAAATATAAGACTTAAATATTTGTATGAATCAGTTTCACTGAGGTCAATATTGTTAAATGTAAGAACAGGATGTGAGATATGTTTGGAAATGGTTAAAACTTTGGTCTTTGCAGGATTAAAGTTTACATTCCATAAATTTGACCAACTGGATAGGTGTGCAAATCACGAGTTAAAACCTGATGGGGAGGAAGTGTACAATGAGAAGAGAATAATAAGGCTGTGTCATCTGCGAACAATGAGATTAAAGATTCAATGGATTCAGCAATATCGTTGACGTATATTAGAAACAATAAGGGACCAAGGACAGAGCCCTGTGGTACCCGTAATTTGTATAGCAGGTGTTTGGAAAACTATCACTGATTCTCACTATTTGGCTCCTATCACACAGGTTAGATGATAGGAGATTAAGTAAGGATCCGTCTGCTCCTAACTGTTCCAATTTATAGAATTATCCAGTTGCCAATCCTGCGCAAAGACAATGTATACCAAAGAGTTTTCTCATCCCCAAACATATTAATTGAACCTGTTGAAGTGACACGCTTGATTACTTTCAATACGCTTTCTACCTGCATCAGTTGCGACAAACGCATCAGGCAGACATTGGTTCAAACTTTTTGTTACTAACGCAGGTTTTTTTCGCCAGCGTTTTGTGTCCAACCTCCACTTTGCATTTCATCGTCTCACCTTATGATTGTGCTAGCACAGCCTGTGGTCGTCTATCTGAAATAGCATCAAATCCACATCAAGACCTTGACCGTTTTGACTAGTGGCTTCACATCTGAAAGCAAACAAACTTGTTCGCGTGATACTATTTTGCCACATGACCAAACTCCAATAGAATCCATGTACTAGACGTAGAGCAAAACTACTCTACTTGCTCCAGCCAACACAAGGCTCTCAAGCACCTCCATTCTTTCAGTTATGCTTGCGCACATGTCTTCGAAGAAAACCATAGTTTTTCAGCCATATTGTTGTTCAACATTCACGGTTCTAATCAAAAAAGGTTTTCAAATCAAGTAAAAACCAAACTGTTCGAAACACTACCGGCCAAGTCAAAACCTCGCTATTTCAAAAATATATAGCACAACGTGTCGAAGTCGACGAAAGGCTGGAAACACCATTACGAAGTATCACGGCTTATTTGCTCATAATAATAAGTCTTTGCTATTGCATGCTTCTAAAAACTGGTAAGGTTCGGAAGACGTCAATGTATTTCTTGGTAGCATTTTGCAATTCATGTTCGCCAATCCAAGATTGATGAAAACCTTTTTGGCGTTTTACCGTTACATGCATCGACAGCAAAACAACCCGCCGTAGGAGATTCTGCCATTTTTCTTGTCACATTATAATCTGTCATTGTTTAAACTTGTGATGAACCTCAGTCAGTATATTAGGTCTTCATTATACGTTTATTTTAAATATGAATTGCCCCCAGTATATCTTGCACCTAACTCCTACAGTGCAACTGCAACAACAACCTCATACTCAAAGAACAGACTAGGACACAGGGTCGCAACCATCTGATATTGTCGTGAGGGGGAAAAATGATTGTGACATGTTGTTGTACCTAACAAGTAAACAGATTTTTGGAAAATTTCGGGCTCGGGGCTATTGCCCAGTTGCGGACCTGCTAGGATAATAATTGGGCTAAATTTGCCAATTTTTCACTCATGAAACGATTCCACTTCTGTTCAAAGCAATTTGTCCCTGCTGTACAAACAACTTTTTCTACGAAACTTGGTCATAGCAAGATAACCTCATCTGTTTCTTTGTGTGTGAACGCTACAGTTCTAGCGCCATACAGAGCAAGCTTTGAGTGTGGTTTCATTCTACCGTGCCGGGTGTGAGCGCGAAACCTATACTTGGAAGTGCGACTCCCGACCTGACGTCGAAACGTCACCTGTCAAGGAGTGAAAGTGAACGTAGGCACAACGCAAGCTGAAAACTTTGTCAATCTTAAAGAATATGTATCTCCATAAAAAAACTTGCAATTTGTTGCACTTTCTACCAACCGCAACTACAAACCAGCAGCCGGCATTCAGGGTGTTACATCTGTGCGTCCCCTAATGAAGGCACTGAATGTATTTTAACCTAACAAATTCTGGTTTTTATCGCGGGTTCATCTGTTAGGTTATGGACCGTATTCACAAGTTCTAGACCTGCTTGACGGCCCTCAAGACAACTGTCCTAAGCTTAAATATGCTTTCTCTATGTTTAATTTAGCGGTCTATCTCTATTCAGCAATTCATCAAGGATATTTTATACTGTCAGTATATTTTATTGTACGTAAGATAGAATAGCAGGATACACCATAGTCACAAATATACCGCTTACCTTCTCTAAAGTATTCCAAGAAGGTCACTCTTTCCAGCACAAAGTAAATCCTTATTCGCTTTATAAGGTTATTAAAATTCAGTGTCTTTCTTACATATAACTGTCTGTAAGCTCATTTCAAATAGCTTACGGAATCGATAGGTATGTGAAGGAAGAGTAGAAAAGTTCTTTGCGATTTATGTAAAAATCAGCGTTCGTTAAACAAAAGCATTGTCATATTTGCTAACCTTCTAAATCAATAATCTGACTTTCCAGTTAGGTTGCACAAAAGGGTATGTTCTAGCGGCGTTTTAAAAGTTGGGCCAAGGTTCCACCGGAACAATAACTCAACTTCTTTTAGTCAGATAAGAGGCTCCACCGGAGCAACAACTCACTATCGTATTTCCTTGACGAGGCACCACCGGCGCAATAACTCGTGCTGACTTGTTTCCGTTCTGCAGCCGTATTTATAGCTTGTGCTTCTTTCTCTTTGTTCGCTCACTTGCGGCACCCTCTGGCCTTCGTCTTCCAAGGTGCCTTATTGGCTGCTTCGTATCTGCCTTTCTGGTAATTGGATACTTCATTTGTTCTAGAAGTTTCTTTCCGTTCCTTACTCTTGACAGTTACTTTCTTTAATTACTCCTGTGGTTTCGTGATGACGTTAGTCATGTCGTCATAATTTTCCCGTTCGGCTCTTAGGTAACTGGTTTCAGCCGGTCTGAGCAGCTTTTAGGCTTAGATGTGCTATTCATTCTTCGTGTTGTTTCATGATCTTCTAGCTTGAGGTATATTTTATTCTTTTGCTTGAAATATTTGTCCTTTTGTTCGATATCTTTGTATAGAAATGTGTTGAGGCAAACCTTGCCTGCAACAAGGGTATCAATGGTTGGAACGATACCCGGTGTTTCAGGCAACTAACAATCGGCATTCATCAGGGCCAAACACGAAAGCAGCAGAAGCAACACGCGTTAACTCCATGACGTCGTGATAATGACATCGAGTAAACGCAACGAGATAACTAAAACTTTCATGTCATTCGCTGATAAAAGGTTGCTGTTAGCTGGCTGAAAAGTCGGTGTCGTTTTTGAATTTTCTAACAGTTGAGCAGAAGATTTTATTAACCGCTTAACTTAAAAGCTGATTTTACGTAAGATATTCCCGAAGACTAAGACCTCGTGTTTCGTGGTGCCGAACAACGCATTCAAAAACATAATTTCCACACGCGATCCTTTTATTATTAACGTCGGCGTTTAGCATAATCTTGCATAGAGAGGAACGTTAAGTGCGTCTGCAGAGAAACAATTACAAGTCTATCTGATCACGGTAAATATATTTCATGGCACATATCACAAAATAATTTTCTCAAAACAATTTTTAAAAAAATCAACGCAATCTCAGTTGGCTGAGCAACGGGATGCTAGTTCTTAAAAAGAAGCAAATAGCGGGTTTTTCTTTTCTTTCTTGTTGAAAAAAAGATCCACCTGCTTCGGACGTTATTGAATGTACAGGAGTGAAACACTCAAGCAATTTCCATTCATATTCAACTGAATAGTTGCGAACCGGTTTCCTTCAGGAACTCGCTAACGTGGTATGGCTGCAACAAGCTTATGGCTCTCACCAGCCAATTAAAAAAGATGAAGTGATTGATTGCTACCAACCGCCAATTAAATTTATCCTAATAAGAAGTGAAAACGTCGTATCACTTGTAGAACAGGGCTAAGAATGGACGGTCCAGTAGATCTGTGGTGAAACCGCGTAATATTCCAGCAAACTGAGCCCACCTTGGAATGAAGAGGTAAGCAGAGCGTGACGATCCGGCTGAAACAAACACAGATGATCAACGTTTGTTGTGGTCTTGCGTGCGTCACTGGCGCTAACACGATTACTTTGAAGAAACGCAAACATAGAATACGTGGCACTAGTAAAGAGCACATGTATGAATGGCGCCAAAACGGTTGTTATGATATTTATCACTGCTGCACAGCACTGTGATGAGATCCAAGTAGGCTGATTTATAACAACGTACGGGGGAGTAGGATGCGGCGAAGGACCAGGGAGCCATTTGAGCTGCAGACCTCCCCAATGGGTTGTTTGTGTAAACTAACATCAGACGTAAAAATGATTTGGTTTTAATAAAATAATTTAGACAATTCCGAACTTGTTTTTTTTCGGTCGTAGACCGAAATGATTTTGAAATGACCGAAAAAAATTAAGTCATTTCGCTTAGAATGTCTGAAAATATAGGCTATCTATGGCAAGTTCCAATACAACTGTGAAACAAATGACCGAAATGTTGCAGTGAGCAAAATGTCTCAGCGAAAAAAAGCAGGTTCCGAGAACCGGATTAATTAGCTTAAACGACCAGCAGTTTGCTCACGCCTGATCTAGCATCATATTTATGCTTGTGTGTACATTCATGTTTGTGGTAACCACAGCGCCGCAGAAGCTTGGGAGATAAGCAGCTGTAAGCATCACATTGCTGGCCTGTTGTCCTGATACGATCATGTGTCGTTGTTTCTGAACGCGAAATAGAGGTCGTTCACACCCATCGCGGCCGAAAAGCTCTTAAATTGCATCACCGCAACCTACTGCCTTACCAAGCATATGCTGAGCATGCAACAACTAACATGACATAAAAGCAACTGCCGTATCAGGATCTTCGCTTATGAGGCATTGCGGGGCATCAAAATGAATCAGTACTTGCTGAAGAACAATATCGAGCAAGAGACGCCCCAAGCTTTACAAAAACGATGGCACTCTCGTACATAGCAGTCGCACTTGCTTGGCACTGATTAAAATCTGAAAGTGATCAAATTACTGGAGGTATCGCCAAAGTACACAACGGACAAAATTTGTACTTCCAGCCTGGTCAACAGAGCATCTGACTCCAGCATACTTTCTGCTTCAGACATTTTGACAAGGTACTCTAGGTTTCATTATTTAATAAAAATTGTAACGTTTTACAATTCATTCATAAGATTAAAACTGAAATTTTGAAAGTAGCAGCACATCTTCAAAAGCAGTGATGTACGACTCCAGCGTTTGTACGTCAAACAACCACGACTCCCCAAAACGTTCCAGGTGACCAGCAGCATGCGCCTATATCCACACGGACACAAACGGAGCAACGCAGTCGCAGAATGACGAACAATGTGCCGAAGTTCTTTTAACACGCAAACATGAAACATCAAGGTCAACTGCAGTGACATCTCAAAGTTGGGTATTTCTTCCCAAACAAGCAAGCACTGGAGTGAGAGTCATCGGAATTCCGACTGTAACATGTTAGCAGTCAAGGAAAATATCGTTTTGACGTCAACTACTCCTCACAAGTCCAGCACATATCCATTCACTATAGACTCGAACAAAGCAATTAAAAATAACCCACCTTTAATGATCTGAGCAGCAGTATCATCCATCGGGTGCCCGGTCAATGCAACTTGGTTAGGGCTGCAACAACAACAGCTGTGGATTACTTGTCTGGCTCACTTCTTACACAACACATCACGCCAGCTAGCATTTTTCTATTTATGTTTGAAAAAAATAATAGAATTGGTGAAGTTTTTACGTTAGAAACCCCGGTATTCAAGTGACCGCTAATATAAATTAACAGTTGTAGTAAACACTCTTATGAAGATACAGATTTGCATGCTAAAACCGCCTGAAATGGAATTTACGCAAATTTACCGTCTACAAATTTGATACTACATTTTTACAATTGCTGCTTCAACCCCTGTAGAAAACCTCTGGCATTCCAAGGTATATTTGCAGGGTTGTCCATGGGACATATTTATCTGTCCCATTCCCATCCGATAGCAATTTATGCCTGTCCCATCCCATGGGATTCCCATTACATTATTATAATATTAATCTGGAATACAATTCAATTAAAATTATTAAATTTATGAAACTTTAGGTTTAGTATCTACTAAATAGGACTACATGTACAAAGAGACATGTAAAACGACAAAATTTATTGACTTTAAAATTCAGAAGTATAGGCTAAGTATGACAATTCAGTAACATTCTGACACTCTCATTCTATTTCTGAATCTCATGGGACATACAAATGTGTGCTGTCCCATCCCATCCCATGGGACGTTTCCCATGGGATTCCCATGGACAAGCCTGTATATTTGCCCTTTCGGTCCTTTCAGAAAATTTTCTCTTTGCAATATAAACTACGTAGTGCAAAGAAATATATGTACGCTTGTGCGAAAAATTGTATTTTGGCACCACAACGGTCGAATGGGTGCCGCCTGGATATTTAATAATTAACATTCGTTACTCTCCAAAAAGTACTTACTACTTTTTCCAGCGATTCCGGTTCGTTAAGATTGGTCCCAACATACAGATCGTTATTGAATAATCGTACTTTTTTTGTAACGCCATTTCCATTCGTAGGCTTCCATAGAAATTGTTCAAAGCAGCTTTAGTTGCGCCGTATGCAGCATTAAATGGCGTTGTGTGGTATCCTGAAAATTCGAAGTAGTTCAACTTTTCCACAATGCCAAGAAAAAAATTCCAAAAGTCAAAACGAACTGCACTGCGAATAGGTGATTGTCACACCAACCCTAGAAATTGGGTAGCAACTAGCCGAAAATTTCGGGGGACTAACACGTCAACCTTAAAAAGTAAGACAATGACAACTGTGACATCATTTTCTTTCTAGGTTAGCTAGTTGAGCAAGTCGCAAAACCTATCTACGAACTTCAAAAAAACGAGCTCGAGATCAGCACCAGGCTTTGGCGGAAAGCTTCAGAAAGTTGTGTCACGAATGTTACCCGCTGAAGTTTTACAGAAGTTACGGTGCGGCATAGAAGCAAATCAAAAATCGCGGCAACTGGTATTCAGTGATATCTACACACCTGTTGGAAATATACTGTAAGGGATAACCGGAATATACAGGTCCACCACGTCAGATAACCTGAATATACGGCTGCATCACTATCGGTGCGCTTGTTTCAAAGTGGTAATAGGTCTAATGTTATGGATCTTCCTATACAAATTCTAGCTTTTTCCGTTCTTCAGCAAGTTTTTGTGACGGAACTTGTGGGTGTTTCTGTGATTAGAATAGGCCATTTACGTTTCTTCTTATTCGCTTTTCCATCCTCAGTTCATTTTCACGGGAGCAGTCATAACTTTCCGCCGCGTTATCTTTAAAATCTTCTCACTTACTTTACAGATGTAGAAAATACAGCAAATGATATGCACAGACTTACATTATATAAATATATATATTTATAAAGATTTACTGGAGAACAATCCAGTAAAAGTATGTTTTATTTTACCGGTATTTGGACGCCCAGGATGAAATACTACTACAAATCAGCCTCGTAGTGTAAGTACTGTTGCCCTGACCAGTAGCAAAAATATGTATTCTCACTAGATCCCCCTATCCCTTTCAAGCGCATATGTTTTACCATCGTTTGTCCTTTTCACTACACACAAACCTACATCCTGCTGGCTGAACACCGTCTGGGTGCCGAACGACCATGAGCTTTGTTCTTCAACTCATTCGGTTCATCAATCTTATTTCTGTATTTTTCAGTTCCAGCAGTTTTTGATTTTATATCTTAGTGTCATTTCAACAGATGAATATTTACTTGCCTGAAATGGTAGCGTTGAAGCTGCTCAAAACATAAATCCAACTTTTAATTATTTTCTGTCAAAAAACCCATACTTAGATCTTTTCACACAAATCTATATGAAGGTAGCGAAAAAACGGTCACGGAAAAACTTCAACTGGCGAGTAACAGCATTCATATAACTTCAAAAGGTGAACGAAATTGAAAACAATTAATGCACACGTTAAGACGCTGTAGAAAACAGACTATGCAACGTTTAAAAGCAGTGGGTCCCAACTTTTTATGCCCCGTGCCCCTAAGAAATTGTAATATGTTCTTGCACATTTAATTCTCAACACGAAGAGCGAAGTAAATTTTTTTGGTGAGGTGTGGTGATATTTTGAAATCCATTTTGGCTTTTTAGTTGATACTCAAGTGAAGTCATGAAGTGCATCATGGTGGGTGTTACTACTTATTTGAAAATGAAAGTGGGGCGTGCGACAAAAAGGTTGTAAACAATGCTTTAAAGCAATAGTTTTTAAGAACAAAGGTGATCAAAACAAATTTGTAGCTTTTGGAATGCTACCGCGCTCTGCTCGTTGGGAAACCCAAAAGGATAATGAATAAATCAAAACCTGCCAGAGAAGAAATGACTATGAGATGGCCATTCGATTCCTTTAGATACTTTGTAGCATGCGACGAAATGTGAACATAACTCACGTAGTTAATGATCGCCGACCTGAAACAACATGTATGAAGATATGGTATACCATTGGTGCACCATATATAAACAAATGCAGCTACGTAAAGCCGCTTAACAATTTCTACAGGAGGGTAAGTGAATAGATACCTCATTAGGTAATTATTTTTCTTACAATACGGGTGAACACCTCGTCTATGACAAGAGGCCCGAAAAACAAATTTCTAAGCCTAGATTCATTTGACCCACTAGTTTTGCTTACTTCTACTTTAACTATTGTTAAATACAAACTTCGTTTATCTCATACATTCACAGTATTTCTAACTCAACATACTACGCATAAGTTCTGACAAGGAAAACACTAAAAACTGTTCTCCAAAACTGTCTGGAAGGATGGGTCAAATCACTTTCATAACTGATGCATCCTCGGCTCCAATAACGCCAGCCAGACTTCAAGACAATAACAATACAATAAAGGTCTGCGCTGAAGCTTAAAAAATCTATCAGAAAATCACTCTTCGCGCGTACAGTATGGTGTGTGACAACGTTAGGTGTGTGGAAACAAGGTGGCACTTCAGTGAGCGATACGACTAGCAAGAACTAATTGTTAAGCTGAACGAGAAGTGCTATAGATTTGGTACTACACCGGGTTAACTTTATACAACGATATTTATTCACCAAGCTATTCTATAACTTGAACATTGATTGATAAGCGGCAACCATGTTAAACAACACATGGTGCCAGTATAAAAATACACAGATCGTCTATTGCAGGGGTCGGCAACATTTCCCTAGTCGCGGGCCAAAAACAAACTCTGCAAGGTATGGTGTGCCAAACTAATTTTCCACCAACAATTCCGTTTCCTTTGCTCTATCAAGAAACTCCTAGATATCCCTGTATATGATGTTGATAAAACTGGGGAATTCATGGAATTTTTATCAGATTAACTCCTGATTTTGACGGTTCATAACAAAACCCACAATACGACATATAGTGCATTTATAGCACAGTGCGGTTTCTCATATGTATGCAATGCAAGAACAGATTCATAAAAAGTAATACCACCAGGCGTGCCATACAGTTACTACAATTTGTAAAGGGGCTGCGGGCCGTAAGTTGCCGAACCCTGGTCTATTGCCTGGAAACTAAGCAAGGCGGTCCGTCTGATCCACACTGCTTGGTTAAATATAAGTAGAACTTCACTTGCAAAAACCACTTTGCGACTCATGACACTCTTAAGTCTGGCATAATCCAATATTTGTTAAATCTCCATTGATGAATTATTTTCCTCTGAAAGATTCTTCGCTAGCCAATATTTAAACTAATTCTATGGGTGTTACGTGACTCACGTTTCAGCAAAATCAAGATTGAACTGTGTGTCGTTCCATGGAGCAGTATTGGACATTCCTTGAACATGATTTATGACAACGTAATCCAGACCACCTGTTATATCAACACGGCAATGTTAACGGAATTAATAAGGTTGGTGGTGCTATAATGGGAGGACTATCGGAACACAGTCATAGAACACAAAAACCTCTTGTACTAACGTATCCTGAACTGGATAAGCTTAAAATTATACAAACGCATTTCTCTGAACAAAGAACCCTTAGAAAACACTTCAGCAACAAACTAGGTAGCCAACATAAGACTAGGTATGGCTTACAGATGCAAGCAAGAAAATCGAGACATAAAGCATCAGTTTAGACAACTGATCCCAGGTAGTAGCCTACATTCAACTTTATGTGACGGTTATGGCTACTTACAAACGCGAAAAGTTCCTCAATATGTATACATATATATATATATATATATATATATACATGCACACATATCGACAAGACGTTTGTCTCGTAGTTCAAACTTCACGTGACTATGACACTAATTGCTCCATTAAAGCTGAAAGCACTACTTTCTAAGATT
>Ga0210059_1006587_pt1 | contig 18587 bp, 13 predicted proteins | sample Ectturendosymbi2_FD_188042 | JGI IMG/M metagenome (GOLD analysis project Ga0210059, IMG submission 188042) | Ecteinascidia turbinata endosymbiont from Florida, USA - Sample 2 (SPAdes) (version 2) | ecosystem: Host-associated > Tunicates > Ascidians > Unclassified | place: Key West, Florida... | reverse complement strand
TGTCGAAAAGTTTCTATGTATTTGTACGATCGTTGCATGGTTTTATTGCTTAAGTAATGTCCAAGAAAGGTAGTGGAGTCCGTTCCTAATTGACATTTAGTGCGATTAACCGTTAGGTGAAAACGACTGAATTCGTACAAAAGGAAATATACTGCCCTCTTGTGTTCCTCGACGGAGTCGGATATGAGTAGAACGTCGTCAATGGAGCATAGAAATGGTTGTGGTATATTAACGAGTCCTCGTTGCTTTCTGTCTTGATTGTAGTGATAGGTTGCTAGGGCGACTACAAAGCTTAAGTTTATTTGGAAATATCCGGGAGTACATCTGAAAAGTTGATTTGTAAAAAATTTTGAAAAAAAAATTTTTTTAATTTTTGTGAAAAAAATTTTGTTTTTATTGTTTTCTTTTGTGGGTTGATGGTTAAAGGTTGTAAAAATGTAGGTGTTGACATCATACTTGGTTCCCATCGGGCTTTTCAGCCAGGAGTAAACACCGACCGGCGTTGTGAAGCCGAGGAAGGGAATTGTTTGTTCGTCTACGGAAAGGTGATGAAAACCTGAACTTATATCAAATTTACTATAAATGTGGCCGTTTGCGGCAAAGTGTTTAAGGTCATCCACACGAGGGAGATTGGAGTCAAATCTTTCGGTGTCTTTGTTGAGAGTTCTGTAATCTATGACGCCTGGAGGAAAAAAGAAGGTTATTCCTGAATAAATTATTGGTTAGGGACAACGTTTTGAGGATCAATAGAAAATTTTGAAAGATAAAAAATTTGTATTTGTGGTGCAAGTGAAGAAGACTGCTGTAACATGCAGAGGAAGGACAAAAAAATAGACTTAGAATTGGTGTGAGATTGACTCGAAATTGATTCGAGATGGAGTAGAAATTGATGTAAAGTTAGCTTAGAATTGACTCGAAATTGACTCGAAATTGACTTGGGATTGACACGAAATTGACTTGAATTTGACTCGAAAATAACTGGGACTTGACTCGAGGTTGACTTAAAAGTGACTCGAAAATAACTTGGAATTGATTCGAAATTGACTTGGCTTTGACTCGAAGATGACTTGGAATTGACTCGAAATTGACTTGAAATTGGCTCAAAATTGACTTGAAATCGACTCGAAAATGACTTGGAATCGATTCGAAATTGACTTGATCCAATCCGTGGAGATATGTATGTTAAATGTTGTAGAAATGAATTAGAATAACCTTGGTTGGGTCTTTTACGCGAAAAGAAAGTATTAATAAGGTTTATAAAATGTAAAAGTGAAGTGCTTTTGTCAAAATGGATTCTTGTAAGAAAAAATGTTTTTATTTCTATGCGTGAGAATAGCCCAAAAGGTGGTGGGCCATGTTCGAAAACCGAAATTGTTTATTTAGAGAGTGAATGATGTTGGGATCGAGGGGAATGTATTGTATAAAAAGAAATAATATTTAATCTGTCGTTTGTTGTGCTTATTGAATATAAAAGCGATGATTTTTGGAAAATTAAAAAGTTTTCGGAGTCAGTTATTGAAAGATAACAGAAAGACCAGTATTTTATCAAACCAAATAGTATGTGTTTGTGCGAAAATGGTCTTGGGGCCATGATATAAATTGTGTGAGCCTTTAAGAATGAGGTGAAAACTTTGTCATTGATTGGTAGGATGTTTTGATTGTTAGTGTAACATTTTGGAATCACGGGTTGAAGTCAGTCCTGATTCAAGTCAAGTTTTGACCCGAGTCAGGATTCTTGAAAAATTTTTGAATCGAGTCAGACGTTGTTGGGCTAGTCTGGGTGGAGATAGGCGGCAAGAGTCAGAAGGGTTATGTTTCTGTGAAGCTGATGATCGCATTCAAGTGTGTAGTGGAAACAGGGCGACTGTGGAGATTTGTTGTATGTTAGCTAAGAAAATTTGCGGTATCCAGAGTCCTGTAAAGAAAAATTTTTCTCGTAGAAGATTATATTGTTGTAAAGATGTCAATCTTACATCTGTATGGCTTGTTTGGATCACTGCGTGGTACCATGAACGAGGCACTGATGTACTTGCAAGGAGTGGCCACAATGAGGTTATCAGCTATTGCTTTTTGTAGAAAAAGGAGTAATTCAGTAGTTCGTTTCTTGTCCATTTGGTAAGTCGGACTGATATGAGGTTTGGCATCTGCTTTCAATTTTATGGAAAAATTGTGTGGTAGTCGGCTTGGTTCGCTTAAATTTTCGTGTTCCTTAGCGAGTCGCGGGAATAATTGCCACAACGATTGAAACCATTGTATGTCGATCAGTTGCTTGGGGGGTTTATGAGGTTGTGCCTCTGGCATGGGAATGCTTGCATAAAGCTGTGATGCTTGTTCATATGTGATGGTTTGTTCGAGATCACGAGCATGTGGTAATGGAGTTTGATGTGTATCGTGAGGTGATAGGGATTGCAGATTTGATACAAGGGATGTGGGCTCTGGGTTACTTGAGTTATGTGGGAGGGTATTGAGCGGTGAGTGTAGCAAATGGTTTGCACAGGGTGTGTCACTTTTTGGTATTGGTTGGTGAACAGGGTGTGTCACAATTTGTGGTAGTGGCTGGTTACATTTGGACATCAGGACTGGCAAAAAGTGTTTGCGAATATCACTGACTCCGATGATATTATAATTAAGTATTTTAGAAGGCATGACGTGAACAGATATTTCTGCAGTTATTTGGGGTGTCGTGACGGTGATACTTGTTTCACCCAATGAATAAGTCATTGGGTTTTGTTTGTTAAAGCCTGTGATCCGGATTATCGAATTTTTGTCAATGTTTTTAGTTTCAGCAGGAGTTAAATGATCGAAGTCAAGTAGGCTGCAATTAGCGCCAGAATCAAGTAGGAACGTTCGTGCGTTGGTCATGTCCGTGATAAAAATAAAGCCTAGTTCCTTGTTGAGATATTGTGGGTTATGATTGATTACGTGGGTGATGATTGGAGGTACGGATCCTGGTCTAAAAAATGATCCGAAGCGGGGTTAGAATCGTGAGCATGCATTGCCAATTCCTGTGGAGTGACCTCAAAGTGCTGGGCTGTCGCTAGTTCGGCCATAGCTTTCGCGTATGGGAATGGGGTCGTTTGGTTTCCTGGGACCATCGTTGTGAAGCAGAGAGTTTCGGCTGAAAATCGCGTTCAGCATGATCTGCTGCATTGTTTTGATCTGCTGCATTGTTTGGCGGAGGTTGCCGTTTTTGCATATTTATCTGTGGTTGTGGTCTATTGAGATTTTTCGTGTGATTAGGATTTCTTGGACGAGGTGCAGGAGTGTTGCGTGGTTGATATTGAAAAAATGTTTTATTGTTTTGTTGGCGAGGGTTGTGATTTGGAAATCGATTATTATTGAAATATCGAGTTTGCTGTTGATTGTTGGGATTAGGATGACGGATTCTCGGGTTATTTTGTCTGAAATTGTTATTGAAATATCGATTGTAGGGGCGGTCGTTGGGTGGTCGGCCTCGCGTTTGTGGATAGCGTTGATTTGAGGGGCTAAAATTTCGATTATTGTCAGGATTATTTGTCGGAAATTTCCTGCAATTTTTAGAAATGTGGCCGGGGGTATTGCAACGATAGCACGTTCGCGTTTCTGAGGTACGTGGTAACATTTGTCGAGAATAGTTAGGTCGGTTCTGTATTTGGTGAACCTGCTTGATGTGTTGATGAATGTCTTGGATCTGTTTGACGAGTGGATGTTGTCTTTTCTGTGCGTGGTTTTGCTCGGGATCAGTATTTTGTTTTTGTGTTTGGGTTTTGGAGTCTGGTTGAGTTTGTGTGTGTAGTATTATGGGTTGCGAAGTTTCTTTACTTATTGAAGGATTCTGTTTGGGGACTGCTATGTTTTTCCATATGAAACGTAGTCGTTCTGGTAAATCTGGTATTGGTGTGTCGGCAACCAGATGATAATGAGGTTGTAATTTGAATTTTAGAGCATCTTTGAGTGTGTCTCTAAAGATTTCATTATTATTAATTTCCGATAGAGTCATGTGAACTTGACTAATGGCCGTTTGTAGGTCGATAGCTGGGTTGGCTGTCCAATCAAATTTTTGTAGCTCGATTGCTTGTCGAAGTTTCGCATTCTGTTCTTGCGGCGTCAAACGGTAGGATTGAAAAATCCAAGTGAAAAATCCTTGTAATGGATTATGCGCGGGGTCTTGAATGGATTGTAATAATTGAGCCATGGCAGCTTGTTTGGCGGCAGGATGTTGCGTTAATTGACGCGTGAGTGCTTTGAGTTTAAGTTTTTCGTCGATGTTGGGAAATTCCTCTCGGGTTGCTTGTGTTAGACGAGCCCATGGGATCTCGTCACCAGGGTCTAAAATGCTAAGCAAGTCTTTCGGGATCGAGCGAGTGTTGTTTACTTCCTGGTAGAAGACGGGTTTGGGTAATGTCTGTCTTGTATTAGGAGATGTAGTGACGAGAGACTGCATAGGTGGCTGTAGAAAATTGGGGCTGGCTGGATCCACGGCCAGTTGTGAGGGCTCGAAGCCTTCACTGCTTGATCGAGTATTATGAGGTAGGTGAAGCTGTAGTTTGTTAAGATACTGGAGTTTTGTATCAACATATTGGTAAAGAATAGGGTCTTTGTGTTGGTCCAACTTTTTTAGAATTGGGGATAGACGCTGGATATGTCGGCTTAAAATTGACCGGTTTTCTGTTAGGGTTTTGGAGGTCGTAACATCGAAAAGGTGCGCCGCGGACCAAATGTGTGATGAGTCGTGGGGTAATTGGCTTAATTGGGAAAGTGACTTGTGTTGATATAACGAATGAATTTGTTGTATCATGGTGGAATTATTAGAAAATTTTAATAGAAGGGATTGTTTGGTGGCAGCGTCGTCAGATGTGAGCATTGCGTATTCGGAGATGATGTCATCTTGTAGTTTGTTTAAATGGTATTCCCATATTTCGGGTGGGTCTTTGGTGTTAAGTTTGTAAAGCTGTAATTTGTCCATTAGGCGATTCATTGGCGTCACGGCGTATTGAGAGAATGGTGTTGCCATATCTAATTGATTTAAAGGTTGGTTTCTGTCGTGATAGTGGGAAAGGGGGCATGGGGATGATGGCGGAGTAGTGGACAAAGGGCTTACCAAATTTCGGAGAGGCGTGGATGGTTTTCGAGTGTTATTTTGCCTTTGATAAGCCGTGTTGAATATTGTGTTAGTTGTGTAGAGAGATGGTAGACGGGAGAATAAATCGTGTAATAAGTCGGAGTGTTTTTGCGTCGTGGCTGATTGTGTGGAATCAATGTGGTCGTCAAAAGATTGTGCGATAAGCTTAGCTCGAATCCGTTTTACTTCGGTTTCGAGCGCATTGCGGTTAACGTCGAGAGGTTGTGAGGGATCGAAACAAGGTATTGCTAGTTCCTTTATTGTGTTCTCGAGATGATCAGCCGTAAAAGGATCTTCAGAGATCGCTAAAATATTATGTGTCTGGTGTATTTCCGGGTAAATGGGAGCCGTAGGCGTAATGGTGGTTTCAGAGTATGGAGGCAGGCTATCAGTGTCTTGGGTGATTGTCTGTACAATTTTTAATGGTGATAGGGAGGGATCGGTGCGCTGCTGTTTGATGTAATCATTGGTTAGTTTTTGACGTTGTTTTTCAATGCGTTTTAAATGTTTTAATTGTGAAACCAAATCATGAGCGCCCACAGCGGCTTTATGTTGACTGTGTTGTATATGGTCAGCAAGTTCTTTGATGTGTTTTGTCGTGTTTTGTTCCTGTTTGACAACTTGTTGAATATCTTCCGCCTTTGGGGGCGGTTTTGGTTCTTGCTTGAAAAGTTTGTTGAGCAGGGTTTTTTCTGAGCTGTGTTTTTTCATGTTTGAGATGATTTAAAGTAAATCAGTATTTGTGGAAAAGAGGGTTGGATGTTCTGAAAAATGTATAGAGTTAAATGTATACAATGCACTTTATGTATGTAAAAGAATCAAAACGAGATAGTTATTTTATGAAAAAGTATTTGTTTGTGTAATAAGATAAAAAAATCAGCGAGGTTGATAATTTGTTTTGAGAGAAATTCTCCATGGCAAAATGGATGCACGTGAAGATTTAAGAGAAAAGTTGAATCACACGGTGATTAAAGCAGATTTGGACATTGCAGGATTGAAGAAGCGACGACGAAGGCGTTTTTAGATAAGAGGGTAAAGGTGCTGGGTAATATTCTGGAAAAATTGTGAAGTGATTCTAGTTGAGAAAGACTATTGGTCATGGTGCTGGGAAGATTTGGTCGCTTAACAGAAGAGAATATTAATAGGAGTTTAGGAGAATGTATTGCTGGCCTGGGAAGGTGGTGATAATGAGCCGTATCAGAGAACGAATCAGAAGTGTAGGTCGAGAAAGTATTCAAAATATTTAAAGGGGTGCGGTGAGTGGTGAGGTCGCCAAGAGACTTAGTTTGATTTATAAAGTTTGTCAAAAGGGGTTTGCTTGTAGCTGGGACTGAAGTAGTGCTTGTTTCTGAAAATGACAATAAATGTTTGATGGTGGGGGAGGGGGGAAAAACCGTAGATGCAGAACTAGTTGAAGTGGGGAATATCACGGAAAATATTGGAGTGCTAGTGAGGGACTTGTAGGTGTGATAATGTCGATAAATCGTATTGGGATATAGATATGGGCTATTGCGCAGATGTTCGATGCGTTGAACCGTAAATTGTAATGCATATATGCGTTTTGCTCGTTGGGCTAAAGTAGTGAGCGGGTCATCTAGTGACTCGTATAGAGTTGCAATTGTTTGACTTAAAGAATGAGTTGATCTGAAGTACTTTGTAATAAGATTTACATTCTGTTGAAATGTGTAAAAGGTTCTTGTTTGGTGTTGACGGTTAGCAAGATGAAAAAGGTATACATCTTTTGACCGAATGTAGGTGCAGATAATTGTCTTGAGACGTTGAAACATAGTTAGTAATTGGTACCTTTTTTGGTTGAAGATAAAAATTTGTACACGTAACTGTGTTTGTAGAAAGTCGTAATGTAATTGATATGTGATTAGCGGTCCGGGAAGAATAGGAGCATTTGGGAGGTAATAGGAATAAAGAGGGGTTTGAGGTCGGATGGTGAGGAATGTGTTATTTTCTTGGTAGGCAATTTGGTGTTCGCGGAGAGTGGTGAAGTGCTTTAAATAGCCGATACACGGAGCAATAAACGTTTGATTTTTATTGCCAGGTGTGTGTTGAAATGCGATTAGCATGTAATATTCTACTTCACCACAGCGTGGCGAACAATATTTGCGATGGTTTAGTTTGCAATTGATGTGATGTCTAGGTAATGGCCATGATGTAAGGGTTGGCTTAACTTCGTTAACACGCTGGCGTAGGTATTGGGTTTTAGGCTTTTTTACATAGAGTCCATTATTGTAGTAATGACGACGCCTCCTCGCATATGAATAAGTTGTTCGAATTGTTTGTAGGTAAGCGGGTGTAAAAAAATGTTTGTGATATCCTAGAAGGCTAGGTGACTGTTGATGTATCCACCAGTTTTTGGGTATTTCAAGTCTTAATGTCATTGCTTGAATGCGTAGAATGTAGCCCGTGTCATTGGGGAATCCCCATTCAAAATCCAGGGCTTCTGGATATTTAATGTCGGTTAAGTACTGTGACCGAAGGCGTAAACGTGCGAGCACATTGCGTAGAATTCCTTTTGGAAAAAATATCCGATATTCTGTGGCATTGTATTGCTGGAGTTTTGTGAGGGTGTCTGGTGGGCAATGACGAGAAACTTCTTCATACTCAAAAGAGCCATCGTATCTGGGCGTAGGACCGTACATATCTGTAATGACTGGAGGAAAATCTTGGATATTAATAAAACAAGGGCCACTTTGTTTGTTAACCCAAGGTATATGGTTATAAAAAAGCTTGAAGCGCACAAGTTCATATTTTTCGTAAAAATACGAAATTATTTGAGAGATGAACATTAAAGCATCAAAGGAATTATGTAAAAACATATTGTATGGTGGGAGTGCCTCGTGAATATGTGGAATTGCGTAGAAAGATTGTTTAATCAGATTTAGGTTTATCATTTCGAAATCGAGGAAACTCATAACAGGATTTCATTGCAAAGTTGTCCATTGGTCGGGCTTCCATTTTACTCTGTAATAATTATAGCAGTTACAGTCTGGTGTGACGTTGAGGGGTTTCGTCAGCGTACGAATTTGTTTTTCTCCCGCATAAGTCGTCCAGTTGTGAAGGAGATGTTTATGAAATTGCTCCAAGTCAAAAGGCAGCGCTAGAATGGGTTTCGTAAGCTGTCGACGTGTGGTTTGTTGTGAAATTGGGAGAGGCGTAATTATCGCCTGTGTGTGTTGTAAAGCTGTACTTAAAACTGAGAGATTAGTAGCGTATTGTCGTACTGAGAAAGAAATTCTGATCAAGGCGTAGACTTCTGCCAGAAGAAAGATTGTTGCATAGAAGGTAGTCATGCAAAAGCATGCTGCTTTAAAGTTTTCTCAGAGGACAAAAATTGTAAATAATTGTTTATAGGTGTTCTGCGAAAAAAAAAGAAAAACAGGCTGATGGCATGTTAGAGAAGAAGAGCGGGAGAAAGAAACTTAACCGCTAGGGGTCGCGTCAAGGTAAGGACTAAGGTATTGGCCAGTATGAGGAACAGGATTTGTAGCTTATTTCGTGAAAGATAATCGAAGCGTACTCGTTAAGAAATAATAATTAATAAATGTTTGAAAAATTTTATAGGACGCTGAAGAAGAAGTGGCTGAATTTTTAGGTTTTGAGAGGTGTGGTATAGAGGTTTTATTTATCAATGAGCCTCTGGGATGAGTGGCAAAGCTTTGTGTTTGTAAAAATTTTGTGGAGATTGATGGAGTAGGAGAGGCTAATATATAGTCGTGCGTGAGAAAATTCATGTTTGCTGTATGAAAAAGATTTGAAGGTGTGCCGAAAAAGTTTAAAATTTTCTGGTTAAGAAGAGCGTTCTTGTTCTGAGTGTGTGGTTGCGGCGTTGAGTGGGGGCTGAGTTTAACATGTAAAGTTCTTAATTCGAGTGAACGTGACACATTTGTGGAAAGAGCTGCATTGTAGTCAGGTTTTGAAGTGGTAGTGTGAATATGACCTGTTCGCTGCTCATTTTTTAAGAAAAGTGTGTCATTAAAATCGCTCAATGTGAAATGTCTGTTTATTTTATACGGCGTAGACTGAAGTTGGCCACTTGTGTAAGTGTGAGCGTAAAGAATGCCAGAGCGAAGCGAGAGGTCGTTTCGTACAATGCGCAGTACTGTACTGTATAGCTTTAGGAGATAAAGGTTATGGAAATGTTGTCGAATGCTGCGTAACGTTATTGCATAATAATTGAGTAAATGATGGACTTCATTCAGATTTTTTGTCGCTCTGTCACGGGCTTGGGTTGCATGTGCCCATGACGAAGCGAACGACCGCACATCATGAGCGTGTAAGCGTAGTTCGGCAGAGTAGTGTAATGATTGTTGACGAAAATAATGAAAGCGGTAAAGTCTTTGGTGTAATTGTAGAATTTTTGGCTGCATGTTTTGCCACAGTGGTTTAAAAATTGAAAATTCGTGATCAGAGGCCTGTTGAAATGAAGTGTCCAGTTCTCTGAAAGTTGTCTGATTATCACGGTACGAGAAAAAGGTTGGCTGGAAATGAGGGTTTTGAGACATAGCTTGTGCATGGTAGGCGTTGCGTAAAGAGGTTAATGAAAAATGGTCGCTCGCGTATTGTTGACAAAAGGCAATATTTGCAACTTGTAAGAAGTCTGGTAAAAGAGTCGTAGCTTTTATTAAAGCTCTTTCAAATGGGCCTATATGTGGTGCACAGATGGTGCTACGGTTAAGTGGGCGGTTTTCAGTCCGTTTAGGGAGGGGCCATTTTTGTAAGGTATAATTGTTTTCTGTGACATTTTGGATTAAGTAATTAACGCCGGGTAATTTGACGTATAAGCCATCAGCATAGTAATGGTGTTGTCCACGTGCGTAGGAATAAACAACTTGTGAGGTACGTAGTGATTCGGGTGTAAAAAAGTTGTCGTGGTAACCTAAGACACTAGCTGATTGGGGATATATCCACCAAATGTTTGGGTTATTGGCGAGTCGCGGTCCCACTTCTATTTGTAGAAAAAAGGCTTTGTTGGATAGGCTGGTCCACTGGAAGTCTAAAACATCCGGGTGGCCAGTTACTTGTTTGTAAATATCATAGTTTCTGAATATGGGGACACGATTTTTAAGTTGTCCCTGTGGAAATTTCACAAGAAATTTAAAAGGTGCTGTTTGTCGGAGTCTGACTAGTCGTTCTTCGTTGCACTGTTCAGGATTTGGTATATTCGATGTTCCAAATGTGTGTAAAGGAAGCTTAATGTTGGGTAAGCGCTCAAGGGCAACAAAGCATGGGTCGCGTTGCATTTGGGGTGGGGGATTGTCGCTTATATGTAGTTTGAACCTTACAAATTGATAAAGTTCATAAAAATATGAAATGACTTTGGAAATGAGTAAGATTGTGTCACTTGAGTCGTAAAAATACATGTTATGCGGCAAAGACGACTTATTTATGTTTTTGATAACATAAAGAGCTTTCTCAATAATTTCAAAAAATATCATTTCGAAAGAAAATTGCTTAGCTGTAGGTGAGTGTTCAAGACGGTTCCAGAATTCCGGCGTCCATTGAAAGTGACGGTAATGAAAGGAGTCACACTCTGGTCGAATGTACAGTGGTGGAATTGGTGAGCGACTTTGAATTTGACTTACATATTGTGTCCAGTCGCGTTGTATTTGCGAGGCAAAATTCCTCGAGTCACATTGAAGCGTGACTAATGGCAGAAATTTTTGCGTGACATTGTGACGTTGGCGTAGGGGAAGGCTAATCAGAATGTCGTGATTTGGGTCAATGTTATTGATGATCTTGAGGGGCTCAGTTGAAATAAACGCAGCTGGGATTTCAATGTAGAACAAAAACTTGTGCAGGATGAATATGCAGAAAGTGAAATGCATGACTGTATGATTGACAAAAAGAATGTTCAAAGTGGTTGCAACTTCGGCTCACGAAAGTGTTTCAAAAGTGAAGTCGCTGCGTCCGGGTTCTGTTGTTTAGAAGCGCTAATGAAACTCGTACAGATGTTACTGCATGAGAAAGCGTTTGTGATGCTGTGCAAAAAATATTATAAATGCCATAAAAAAACGTCGAAGTTAAGGCGAGGGTTCCAGTGAAAAGAGCAGCAATTTTTCCGGGGTTCCAGAAAGTTTCTTGGTCTGTTATGACGGAGGGGATAGTGTAACGTGGTCCAAGATTTTTATTGTTTATAATTCGAAATTTGTTCGTGGAGGTTAAGAGGTTGCCTAGTAGAGAATGTTCATAGATTTCGTCAGGAGAAAAAAGATTAGACGTATTGATGAGATGAAATACTTGTTGCATTCTCCAAAGTTGGAGAGCTTTTTGAAGAATATTTTGTCTGATGAAATGTACACGCCACAGTTGGTTTGCAAATGTTTGTGTGTACTGGCGACTCGAAAATAAGCGGTTTTGATAGATTAGCAATGTATCTTTTAAAAGGTCAAGATTTCTTTGAGAAAAATTTTGTTGGCGTAAGGTTTGCTGCAGCAATGTGACGTTGAAGTAGGCAAATCTGGCATCAAGTTGTGTCTGATGTAACATGCGGGTGTAATAACGGGTGACATGACTTAAACTTTCATATTCTTGTAATAAAGATGGCAGAGAAATGTTTTGATTTTGAAAGGTTATATTCGTATGTAATTGGTTGCGAGTTTTAGAGGGCAAAGAACCTGAAAAAAAATGTATGGGATCGTTTGTGCTGACTTTGATAAATGTTTGGAGGTTTGCATACGATATGTTAGGGTGTCGTGCATCTGGTAATTGTTTGCAGTAGTCATGAGGGTTGGTAGGGGTTCGAATTTTTAATAAGTCAATTTCGAGGCTGCCATACGGTTGATGTGATGTTTGTATTCGTTTAACGTCACACTTGCTTCTATAAGGGACTGGCTGAGCCAGGTAATTGGGAGGATTTGTGAATAGGACTTGGAACGGAAAGACATTCAAGAAATTGGGTTGCGATTCATTATGTGGAGAATCGTTTATTAAGGGTGTCAAATATAGAATGGGGGTATTTTGGGTTTGCAAAACAGGGGGTAAAAACAAGGATTTATGTTCTAAAAGGTGCGAGTATCCCCAGTGTATGAGACGTACTTGTGGTTGAAAGGCTTTTAAAGGTTTACCGACTGTAAGATATAGAGTGAACCAAAATATAGGATCATTGGGTGACGTAGTAGCAACGCGCCGATAGTAAACGCGATCGTTATTCGGATTTATGGGGACGAACGGTAATAGTTTGCCGCTGAGAAATGATACTTGGAAATGTGTAGGGCTTTCCGGAAGAATACGAGTCCATAATTGTGGGTCGCAAGGTTCTATTTCATTTGCATAAAGAGGACTCGTAGGTTGCGTGTAATTTAAAGATTGTAATCGAGGCAAGTCACTTAAGGGTACATAGCAAGGTTTCGTAAATTGTCGAAGATCAGGATTTTGTGAGTCTACCCATAATTGATATGAAATGTCTTCATAACGTTCAAAAAAGGAAGCTATTATGTGATACATGTTAAGAAAAACATCAGCGTCTCTGGGGTATAAAATAGTTATTGGTTGGTGATGATTTGGGCCTAGCCTGTGTATAGTTTTGGGTTGACCTGGTTGAGCGTAATCGTAGAAAAAGGTTAATCGACATTGTTGAGTTTGCGGAATTTGGCGGATTTTGTTGGAATAGTGGAGATCTCGATTGCTGAATGTCATAACGTAGCAATTATCGTCTATGTTTTGGTAGAGGCGTGGCACTAAAAATTTAGGGTTAGACCATGGTTTTTCGTAGAAGTGTTGTAGTTTAAGGTTATTGAAGAAGTCAGCTTGGTTGCAAACTAAATTAGGCATTTCAGTTAAGCGAGTTTGAAAGGTATTTTGTTCACGCATAGGGACATCTAGTAAGAGGCTATCATTTTTAATAATTAATGAGAAGATGTGTTGCAGATTTTCGTTGCAAACGATGGCCTTTGTTTCGGAGAATGACGCGTAACTTACTGTTAAAAAACAAATGTGGAGAGCATAATTCTTGCTTACTTCTAGAAACATTATTAGGAAAACTGAATTTAGAAAAATTGAGGCTTTTGTGGTTTTATTTCGTGTGTTATATTCAAAGTTCTGTAAAAGAAAAAAGTGTTTTGGTCTTCTGAAAAAAAGCTTGTGTAAAAGTCAAGTAACAAAAAATGGAAAAAATTACTGAAAGAAGTCTTAATGAAAGGACACGAATGCAACGCAGAACTCTGTACATTCATATATTGTGACGACAAATGGTCAAGCACATCTTGGCAAATTGCTGAAAAAACGCAAAAATACACTTATGTACAAACTCTCGATACTTATTTCGTCATAAACGAGCTGAATGACATGTGTTGATGTTCTACTCTTTTTTGCAATCGTCATTGCCAATATAGCTCCAGTAATGACAGGGATACGATATTCTTATGAACTCCATAAATGCGGATTGTGTGATACCCATATAGCGAAGCGTTGATTGGATTTTCTCCTTGGTGATGCCGTGATCGTATAAAAAGTGATGAATCTGTTCTTGCAGGACAGGAGATGCAAAGATGATGTGAATGTCATTGATGAGCGGGGGTTTGTCTTCGAGGGAATGACGCCATGGGTACATCAGGCCGTAGTCAGAGCGAGTCCGTTCACCTTGAGGGACAGAGGGTTTAGGAGGGGTTTGAAACTTGACAGATCGTACAACTGTGACTGATCGACGTGGTGTTAGACCATGTTCGGGAGAGTCTGGGGTGCTATAGAGCGTTGGTCTGGGCCTGTCGGGAAAGGGAGCAAAATCGGTTTGATAATATCTCGGGAATCTTCGTGGAGGGCCATCATACGTGGGCGAATAAGCTTCAGTCATGCGTGGATCTCTTGAATATCGGCTCGATTCTGGAGTGATCTGTAAGTTGGCTTGCATGTCCTCGCATAAAGAGGAAGGTCTTATTCTGGCCATTGAAGAAGAGTTGAATTAAGAAATTTGCTATAACTAACAAAAAAGTTCTGTAGAAACAAAAATTACGAGACTTAATCAACCGAAAATAAAACTGGATTCTTCATATGCAAGGGGAAGGCGAAACACGAATGACAGAAATGTACACATGACACCGAGCCTTAAATCAGTCTGCATAATTGTTATTCAGACGAGACAAGCAAAAAGTTCAGTCTTGTAGCAGTGTGTGTGGCTTGTTATACAATTTCTTCGAAGTCTTGCAGTAGGAAACGGTTCACTCTTTTGCGTCTTCTTGGCTTGTTAAGGAAGAGTTGTTCCAACTTGCAAAAGTAAATCTTGAATTAGATGAATTTTGTATGGCAGATTTAACAATATTTGACGCTTAGTAAGTGGCGCAGAATGTGCCACAATGTAAGTTTTATGATATAAAGTAGCGGTATTGTTCAAAGTTAATAAATACGTATAGCGTATATGTTTATGAGGGTCAATCTGGAGACGTTGGCAATGCACAGTGACCGAATAAGCCAAGACGGGTATGCAGTCAGTGACAAATGATCCAACCGGAAAGACAAGGTCAACAGATTGTACGATGGCAATTGCAATTTGTGAAGTATAGACAAATTTCCGTCGTCCGCCGTTGGTTTCTCGCTGTCGCAGGTTTTTTACTACGTGCATTTTCAGAGTAAAATTTAAGGTTCAGATCTTAAATGAAAATATCTACGAAGAATCACAGTAAAATCAGGTACGAATGTTCGTTGTTTGGGTGTATGTCTGTGGATTAAAAAAATAGGGGCACGTAATTTTAACGGTTTATGATAAAATTGCATAGGGTGTCCTGGAACGTTTTGTTGGGAATCGAAAAACTTTTGGTAGGAGATTATTGCGTTGTGGAGTTTTTTATGTCGTAACGCTAATTTGTGAAAAGGGACAAGAATTGTTGCCCGAGCTTTTGATGGACAGTTAATAAGTTGTAACAGAGCAAAAGCGACATCATGACTTGAGAAAAGGTTCTTTGCGGACAAGCCAATAAGGTCATTCCAAGTGGTGTTTGAAATATCAAGGATATCAGATGATGATGTAGGTTTCGTTTCCTGAGAAAATATTACCTGTTAAAAGTTGAATCCAGTTTTGCTGAATGAGTTGGGTTTTACATGGTCTTGGGAAGTGTAGGCGATGGCAAAGCCAGCAAGAATCAAAACCTCGTTTGGTTATGAAAAATTTTACATTATGTGCAGAGTTTTTATAAATGCATTTATGTAACCAAATGAGTGAAAGTTGATGCATAAAGGGTCTTAGTCTCAATTGTTTGATTAAAATTTGCCAATCAGGAGTCAGGTTTTTGGACAACAGTCCGCTCAATCGGTCAAATATCAGCCGGTGTGATAAGATAGCTTGGATGTCGATTTCGTTTGTAAAGTGTGGTATGAAGGCTTTTAGAATCAAGCGAGCAGGATTGACCTTCCAGTCGAAAGAAACCCATTTGAGAGTTCGCCAAATATTTCTAATTATAGAAAGAGGACATTTTTTAGGTTTCCTCTTTAGCATGTGTTGTGAGAATCGGGCGTAGCCTCGCAGTTGTATATAAGTCGAGGTCATAGTAATAAACTTTTTCTAAAATTTTGTCTGTACATCCTGAAAAAGAATGTTAAAATGGAACGAATGTTATGGAAACGTATCGGTTACCTTATTGCAAGCATTGGGCGGAGTTTTGGGTGATCGAGATGGTATGTCGGACAGTACTCTTGAGTTCAGTCGTGCGTTTGCAGGTTGTATAAATTCAGCTTCCAAGAAGTGACAAAGATATGGGGGCATAAAGCTCTTATACTTTAGCAAGAAGCGCCAAAGGTTGCAACGCAAGAAGGTTAGGGAGTTTGTGGGACAAATGACAGCATGTGGCTCTTCCGCAAAAATTTTTATATTAACGGCACAGTGCGGTATGTATCGCAATGCGGCAAGAAGAGTGCTAGTCCATTGACAAAGGATCTGCTGGTTGGTGTAATTTTGAGCGAAAATTTCAAGGCAGGGTATGAAATCCAAGGACCAGTGTTTGATAATATAAGTTGATGCATTAATCACAAAAGTTTCACGCTCATTTGAACGAATGACAGAAAGATTGTCAGCCAAGTCATGAGCTACATCGAGAGTATCAGACATTAGAAGGCGTTTGATGTTGTTAACCGAAAGATTGAGATATGTCTGAGATGATGACGATGGTTGTTTGAATTTTTGGGACCCCTCAGGGGTCTCCAGTTTTGGTTTCTTGGGATATGGTTCAGCCATTTCGATGGAATAGTCCATATGTAGCATGTGTTGTATAACAGAATTAATTAAAATAAAGTGCTGAATGGAAGAAAAAAATAAACAACAAGGGGGTTTATGTGGAGTTAAAAAATGACAAATAAGAGTTACCTTGTTGACGTGGGGATGATTGTGAAGATGCCTGATCAGGATATTGTTTACACAAAAGCATGTGATAGCCATGTAACGTATGTCTCGTAGCTTGTGGAAGTAAGGGGGCAAAATTCAATAGCAACTTTGCCAAACGTTTATGCGTAATATGAGCACATGGAACCAGGGGTTTCAGAGAGGGTGGAGTTGGTACTACTTCCAAAAAAATGGGTGAGGCATCTGGGAATTTGGCAAAGAAATTGTTTATTCTCAAAAGTTCAAGATCTAGAAAAGAATTGTCATCGACAATGAAAGGAATAAAAGGGATTTGGAGAGGTTGTAAAGTTTCGGCTTGAGCAAGAGTGCATTTGGCAAAAAAAGGAGCAACTGGTTCAGATTCAAATTTTATTAGGAAAGTATCTGGTTCCAATTCCCATATTACGATAGAATCAGAGTTTGTGGCAGATTCATGAAATCGTATTATAATTTGTTGTAACCGCTCAGTGACACTTGTAGAAAGTTGTTCTTGACGTGGGCTATCACAAGTAATTTTGTCAAATATTTCGTCTGACAACATCAGAGATGGCAAATCAGGCGAAGAAGTAATTTCCATAATTAGAATGAGACCATAAACGGAAGTTCATCTGAATGGCTTTAGCAGAAACCATTCAAAATTGCCATGAATAGTAATAAAAATATCAAAAGTGAAAAAGAAAAAAAATATAATTGAAATCATTGTTATGTAAAATGTTAAACATAATATAAAACATAACCTGGGTTCCGTGTTGTCTTCTGGTCGCGGCGGACACCCCAACGAGTTCAATCGGAGAGAGTAGGAGCTGAAAATAAAGGAATTTTTCCTGCAGTATTTGCGTGAAATGACGTATAGGTGGGATGAAGACTGAAAGTCGTGATTCATCATAAAGTTGATTTTTAATGTCATTTTAAGACGATCAATATATCGTCTCGGATTTGCGAAACAGACGAAATGATGGTCGGGCCAGTTATTTAAAAGCGTTCCGCAAAGACAGTCGCGAAGCCGGCTGAACTCGTATTGAAGAAAGCGGTGTTGACAGTGAACCGCAGCCAGGTAGACTTATCGCGACATGCGGAGCCGTGAGCTTACTTCTTCCGGAAATGCGGTATGAAGCGAGCGTTGTCATCATGGCTCGGTCTGAGATTCAAAAGATTGATTACTGTGACGAAGGTCTATGAGTCTTGTTTTTGATAAACAGCAACTCGACACCATATGAACTGAAGGCGGATTAGTAACATAACGCGGGTTGTTTTTGTATAGTATATTTTATATCGTTAAAATGATTATCAAATGCAATCTGAAAATGTACGAGAAATGTCGAAGCTGCAGAATTCCACCGAAGCATCTTGTGCGCAGCAGACAAACGCATACAAAGCACAACAGACAAAACGCCGACAATGCTGTATGTCGAATATGCGCAACGTTAAGAATATTCAAACAGAACCTCGCCCGCACCCAGCAAAAAATATCGCTGCTGCCACATCCCAAGGGCTGCGCCCACCCCCGAAACATGCCAGCAACGACACTCCCTGAGCCACTAAAAGCTCCGACAAGAACGAGGCAAACAGCCGCGCACCAGACGAGCCATGGGCACCTGCGCGAAAAGATTAAAGATTAATATGTTGAAAATAAAAGAAGGTTTTTATTTGTTATTAATGTTATAATCAACTTGAAATATCGTTTCGTTTGTGACACCTTTGTGTGGCAGAAAAAAAGAAAGGTGGTTCGTGATTGAATCACGCAGAGAGTGAAAGAAAAATAGTATTGTTTTGGCCAGTAGGAAGGCAGAAGTGAAATGTTAAAAAGCTAGGTTAATTGAGAAAATGGTAATAGCCGCAAAGAAAGTATTAGTTTAGGTCTACACTATTTTAATTGGAAAGTGAAAATGGACGTTAAATGGATATATAACGCTCTAAGAAATAGGTAGAAGTAAATAAAATAAATACTATGGAATAAAAAATGCAATGTAAGAAAAATGTTCATGCATGGAATTTTTGTCGTGCGACTATAACCGAAGAGGTTCCGCAATTGTAAGTACAACGTTGGCTCACCCTATCAGAGAGTCGCAGTGGTACGGCAAAAATATATAGGCAGATAGGACAGGCTTCAAGCGTTAAGTTGCAACAAGGTTCTCTTATCACGGCATGGCGTGACTTGAGCTCTCCCCG
>Ga0210059_1006586_pt1 | contig 18589 bp, 10 predicted proteins | sample Ectturendosymbi2_FD_188042 | JGI IMG/M metagenome (GOLD analysis project Ga0210059, IMG submission 188042) | Ecteinascidia turbinata endosymbiont from Florida, USA - Sample 2 (SPAdes) (version 2) | ecosystem: Host-associated > Tunicates > Ascidians > Unclassified | place: Key West, Florida... | reverse complement strand
GGATGAATGTTGTTTCTTGCCGAGTCACTCTCTAGCCTGTGAAATATTGTTTCTTAGTAAAAATGCATTCTAGTATTGATATCACAAATTCTATCGCAACTAACTGCATGTGCATTTATTAAGCACATTCTCGACTACCGGAAAACAAACGGGAACCTTGCGAATCAGCGAAAACGTAACTTTTACAAACGATGACGTCATGAATTACGTCATAGGGGGCCACCGGTAAAAATTGCCCCGGGCCCCCCCCTACCCTTTAATCCGGCTCCGCCCAGGAGTACATTTGTCGAAGTGGTACATTTAAGGTCAGCAATAGGGGGTAAAAATATATTTACAGATTATTTGTTTCCAAATATTTATCCATGTGTCAGTTGATATTATTTTCAAAAGTCATTGTGTGCTTATTATTGAATATATCTATGAATAACCATGATGAAATATTTAGTCATAAGAAATTTTAGGGGTACATGTTCCTCTGTCGAAACGCTGAAGGGGTACGTGCTTATCTGTTAAAATCCTGTAGGGGTACATTCTCATCTGTTGGAATACTGAAGGGGTACATGGTAAGAGACAGGTTGGGAACCCCTGTGCAAGAGTGTCCGAACACCTGCAATTCTTTTTCGAAATTAACGAATCGTGATATTACATGCTTAATATGCCGGCTCTGCATTGAGGGCAAAAACCAGAAGAGTAAAAGTCAAGGGTAGAGAGACGGCTCTAACTTACTAATACAATATATAATGTGGGGCCCCTACGAATGGTCTGACCCCCCGCCCGGGGGGTACGGGGCTGCCTTGCCACGGCACTGACAAAACTTGCTGAGTTAATTTCCGTGAACTTCTCATAATCAGAGTGACAGCTGTTAGCGGTAAAATGGAAGTATAGACAATAGACACTCACTTGGCGAGCAATATCTTTCGTCTTCTCCTTCGGGACAGTCTTCTCTGCCGTTGCACAGCTGGTCTTTGGAAACGCACGTGATCGCATCGGTTTTGTTACGTAACAATGAACACTGGATTTCACCGATGCGGCAGTGTTTGCAAGCCTGTCGGTAGTTTGACGTCATGGACGAATAGGGAAGACAGGTCCTGAGCGCCAGGTCAACTGAGGATTCCTTGCTTTCATAGCCAAGACCAAACTGCTGTATGATTGTCAAACGATGGAGACTCGACTTGTACTTGTGCCACTTCTCAGTGCAGAAAAATTCGTCCGAGAAGTCGCTGCAGTCGAACTTGCCGTCGCAGACACAGCCAAGGCTTAAGTTTTTGTCGTCTCCCAAGCACCGAAAGCACTGTTTCTCTTTGCCCCGGATGATGCATTTCCTTGCTGCGCAAAAATGTTCGACAGTAAGAAACTGGTCGTGCAATAAATTCTTTCCAATCCTTGCGACATTCGCAGACACTCACTACTTCCATTTCTAAGGTACACGTCGTTTCGTCACCTTGTATGTTTTATTAACTATCAACATACCGAAGCACAAGCACGTTATGCAAGTTTTTAAAGATGGAAACTTTTCACCTGATCTGTTGTCACGACGAAACAAACTATCCCCCAAACGTAGGGCGTTTTGGTTGCAGTTTGTTGTAGGCCCGCAACCATGGGGGAACCGGGCACTTTCCCCGTCGAAATTTTCAAAAACACTTTGAAAGCGCCAATACGATAACTTTTTTAAGTTAGTTGCAATCATTTTGCCCCCACCCGAAAATTTCACCTAGTTGTTGCCCTGGTTTGTTTGGTTTTGGTGTGGCAAGAGTGGTCTGCGACCCTATGAAACTTATCTTTGATGAACTGCAACTGATGCCCTAACTAACCCTAAGATTTTAAATAGCCTTTGTGCACAATCCAAATGCGCACAGATAGTTTGCCAGTCATTTGTTGAACAGGTATCCACAGTCTGTTATTAAGCCACTGCATGTAGCCCAGTAACAAAGCCGATCCTACCGAATTTCTCATTACATTCCCAAAACGCATGTTTTCATCAGCATCAATTCATCAATTTCATTACGGTGTTTGATGCTATGGTTGGAAACAACTGCTGCATTTGCTCAACGGTGTACATCTTCATCTAACTTTTCCATAGGCTCAATCGAACTTCCTGTTTTAAGAATTTTTTATTTTTTACCCATTGTGCAACGCTTCTGTATGCCGATGAGAATCTTTAGTAGTCTCTTCTGTGCTGTTTTAATGTTTGTTCTTATTCAGAATCGCTCGATCATTTCAACTCACGTCTCCACTCGCTGACTTGAACCCGTATTCTTGTTTACCACAAGTCTACGATCAACACGTGGATAATAAAGAACGTCAACACACGTTTTTCTCTCGAGGCAAAGGTCACGCGGGTTTGATCTAGCAATGAAAATTCTGATTCAGTTTACAGTACAACATCCTGTTGAGTGAATCCCTGTCGTAAAGCACTTTCACACGTTTTCAATATTCTCGTTAGAAAAGGCTGTTGTTTGTTGCTCACGAGGAGCTTCAGCGGACATAGTCTTCTTTATTAAAGTGCTATCGACATCTGCGTTTGGACAATACTGGCAGGCTCTACTGTTATTTTGCATTTCATTTCACAGTCACTCAACGAAACTCACCAGTGTCAGTTAGGTGGAAATAAAAAACGTTTATAGATTGCAACCATCATCAATCATAGCAAGAAAAGTTTAAAAAAATTCATAAAATGGATCGCATAGGAGCTTCACCATAATAAAATTACAACATCATGCAAACTATTGCCACAACCACCTTTCCTTTGCTGCAAGCATCGGATCAACACACTTCTTCTTGATTTAATTAACTGAGCAAAACTCAAACCAAACGCTGATCAACATAAACAAAAAAGCAAGCATTGCCCTGCGAAGATTCCGAAAGCTGGAAATGATATCAAGGATCCACAAACAGCCGTTGGTTTTGAAATTACGTTTTCCGAAGACGTGCTGGACGGCCTGTCTGACGAATGCTGATATCCTTAAAAGCGGTAAAATCGTAGTGAACGAGTGCAGCATTGTTTGAGGTTAGCTCATCAATGACCCATCTGGTTCTACTGCTGTATTATGTTGGGAAAACACTCAAAAATATTTGAAAACTTCGTTCGCGCCCCGGATGTTGCAGCCACCGTAATGTTTAAGCTTTGTGTTGAACAGTTGCAACTGATGCACGTAATCAAGGTATACATATTCAGCACACACTTTTCTCTTTCTACACTTACTAATAATTATCTGAAGACATTTTAATGTTTTTTTCTCTGGTTTATCTTATGTGGGCCTGCAGGTTTTGAGCTGCTCTGCGAGTTGAAAAACGTCTGAAAGTCCTTTCCCGGGTTTTTGTTTTTAATAGTTGATGTGCTCTTTCTACACTTTTTGACACTTTGTTATGAAACTCTGTCAAACAAAATGGTTTCACCTCGTATCTTTAATCAAAACGTGCCATGCATTGCTTCTCACCTGACGTATCTTGGAAGACCATCATTGACACCGCAAAAGCAATGGACCATGCAAGACCAAGCTTTAGAGACATGGCCGACAGTTTAGCATTTTCTTTATATAGTTTTCGTTAAAAAACATCCGTCTTTGCTAGATGAACACAGGTTCCTGTCAAAGATAAGCAAAAGTTTGTTAAGCTGCTCGTCTAGTCTAGATCGATATTTTGTAAAGAGTAGGTAATGGCGCGACTCGACTTTCATGTAAGCTTGCGCATGACCGGCGGGCAGGCAAAAGTTGAGTTGTTGGTATGGCATGATGTTTCGCAAAGCTCTGCCTCAAGTAGTCTCTTGATAGCCGATGATTGATTCTGCTGTTACTGCGCCTAGCGAAAATCGAACCCTCATCCAAACGCTCTGTGTAGCAACGTGCGAAGAAACCGTGGCTTTTGTTGCTGGCCTAAAATATTTTTGTTTTCAACGAGCAACACGATTGACAATGTTCCATTTCGCACTATGGCAGAAAACAAAAGAAATCTTACTGTAGTTATAATCTTTCTTTTTAATTGTTTGCTGATCCGCAGTTTGTCTCATGCCCTTCTACAAGCCTGGTTGGAAATGTTTGGACAAGCCTTTAAATGGCCAGGCTACAACTGCAGCTGGATTTCTGTTTAAACGTGCTGTGTCTTTAGTCGGACAGGGGTTGCCTTCAGAACTTTTTGTCTTTCCTTAGCACTAGACGTCACTCTTCAAAAGTAATGCTGCAAGCTTACGCATTTCAACCGGAGGAAAAACAAACTCATGACTTTGGGAGTATTCAGTGATCGCTCAGTTGATCAACAAATTCTTGTCAACGATAAACCAGCTGCATCAAAGCTCTTCATCAAGGTATATGCTTATAGATTCCAGGAACCAATAGTTTGCCAAAGTTAGGCGATGGCGTGATGCTTGCTGGTTCCGTGTAATACCAATAATCATGTTTTACGTCTGGAGCTCACTGACTTTGTATTGTCTAACTGTTGGATAACAACATCACCATTGTTGAAAGCTGGTAAATTTGATGCTATAGTCCAGGCCTGCACAACATACGACCCGCGGGCCACATGCGGCCCGCGGGATCTTTTCTTGCGGCCCGCGAGAACTCAGTTGCAGAAAATGTTGCAAAAGCCCGACCTCGGATAATTACTTGTCCTTTCAGAATTTCTTCCACACTATGACGAAATAAACTTTTGCAGCCCGCGGCGAGTTTATGTTGATCAGTTTGGCCCTTCGAGCTTTCTGAGTTGTGCAGGCCTGCAGTCAGTTAAAACACTATGCAAGTCAGGAGTACTGTAACTGCAAAATGGCCAAAGGGCTTACCATCATTTTGCTTCGTGTGGTAGAAAATACTAACAGAAAAAAAGTTAGCACCACTGAAAAATTGGCTTGTGTTTTTTAAGGTTGCATGGGTTTGGCGATTAAAGTTTGTACGTTACAATCAAGAAAACCTCTTTTTTTGAAAATTCGACCGCTCTTTATCGGAAAAAGTGCTCAATGGTCTCTTTATATGAATCAAAGTCTAAAACTGTGTCAATTTTTTGTGCGTTTCTTGTTTCGATTATCTGAATGTCAGACAGAAATGATTTCAGGTCGAACGTGAAAGACACGTAACAAACAGCCTGTAACTTAAACCAATTGTGAAAAAGAACATATCGCCCTGCAAATGCCGACACCTTAGATCAAACACCACTAAAGTAAAATACTTTCGAAATTCAACCTCGAGTGGAGCGTGATGCACTGGGTCCCCAAAATTGAGACTCTAATTTTTTTGACTCCCCATCTCTTCCGCATCCGTCAATTTCAAAGTCCCACTCCGCCGAAAGACTCCGTAACATTCAAAATTTCATAGAAACAACAGCGCTTGCTGTTCGGCAGTTTCCTTACATGTAGGTTTTACCTACATTATATTTTTAGCATGCTTCCAAGAACTCCATAAACTTCCAAAAACATAAGATTCAAACAAACAATCGCTGCTTAAACTTTGAAAACAAAATGACTGAAAAACCCTGCGGATTCCGCTCTGCTTGCTCAGAAACACCACTATTTGACCAGCCCTACCAAGAACCAAATGTAAAGTGAAATATCAAACCGACATCATAAATATGCAAGATGAAAGATTCCCATGGACAAGCACTGGATTGGAAAAATTCATTTTAATTTTCCTACTCTTTCGTTACAGCTTTTCGGTTTCAGTTTCGTTTGCACTCGGTTTCTGTACCCCTTTCGGTGTATCGCGAGTAATCTGCGGCGCCCATCTCCGGTTGCTTGCGACGTGGGCCACGTGGCTGTTTTCGCAGTGAATGCTGCACTGGTGGCGAGTCATTGGCAGCGCCGCGCGTTAACCGCACTTGCATTTTGCACCCACCCATTTGACGCCGCAAGCACGAGGCTGGAGAAGCCGCAAGTTCCGTTTTTCAAGTCTTCGGTATGACCCGGTCGGGAATCGAGTCCATCCAGCCTACCAGGTTTGGCGGCGCGTGTTCAGCCAACTGTGCCATCCAGCCGATGTCGTTACAGCCTTCATTGTCTGTATTTGCAGTCAAAAGCATCGAACTCCATTAATGTACCTATATCAAGGGTGAGCAATTAGCGGCCCGCGGGCCGCATGTGGCCCGCCGCAGCGTTTTCAGTGGCCCGTGGAAGCATTCAGAAAAAATCTTCAAATCTAGGATTTCCTCCAACTTACTGCTGAGGCTAGCTTGTCGGAGACTTGCTTCTATTTCCATTAGAAGGTACGGCCCCCGCTAAACGCAGTCTTCCAATAGTGGCCCCGAACAAAATTAATTGCCCGCCCCTGACCTGTGTTAAAGTGCATTTATAGTTAAGCGTTGTAAACCAATGCGCATGTTTTTCTGTCTTTTTCTGAAAGTTTATGACACACGAGTAGACTGCTAGAAAAGCCCTCAGGTACAGCTTTTAGTCAGTAAAGAAATATTTTCATTTCTTTTCATCGCAACCTGCTCGGATTCGGAAACAGTTTGTCGCTGAGTAAACAGCATTTGTCACTCAATACAAAAAGCAGGCTGTTTGTAACGCCATCATCACACATGGTTCCTTACTCTATCCTCAGTTTTACATCTCAGTCAGAGTGATTTTCGAGGATCACAAGTGCAGGCCTTTGCTTGTTCTTAATTTGCAGTTTAAAGCAAACAACACTTGTGTCGCCGCATACGTTAGACGCGAGGCGGCTTCTGACTAAAAAATGTTTTTTTCTGTTTGCTAACTCGACTAAACTGATTGTACTGCCGTTCGCATTGGTTGACTCCACTATAAGCAACCATCTTTCGGCCCCACTATGCTGTACAAACTCGATCGCGTTAATGTGCTAGTAATTGCGCCCTGGGATTTCAATTGCACGTTTGTCATACACTTAGTGTGTAAATGTTACTGTTCGTATGGCCGTCAATGTCGTATAGGGCAACGGTAACTGAGAATTTAAAAAAGGACATTCATTACTTTCTCAGAAGTGGAAAGAGCATGTTGTTTGAAAACAAGTCACATTTCAATACTTTTCTGGTTAATTATTAATATTTTCCAGGAGTTGAAAATCGCAATTGCGGCAATTAATTCGAAATTTGCAGACTTCAGGAAATTAACCATGGTTTTCAAGAAATATAAAGTGTTCTGCCCGTTGTTCAATTGTGAATTGAAGGGAAATACTAAATAATGCACAAAAGTTGTTCATTGATGAATCTTTTAAGAAATTAAGAAAAACTGTGCACGCAACCTAGATTTTAGGCATAAAAAATCCATAATTGCAAAAAGAAAAGGTTTATTTATCACAAAGTGGACAGGTTTTGAACATTTTTAAAACTTCATCGAACACTTCTCTTGATCTTTTGCAAAAATCCAAAAATCAACACTTAAAAATTTCAGCGTTTCTGTCATTAAAATATTTTCTTTAAACTTTCCGTTTTTGGCTCCGTCCGTGGTGCTTCCGCTTGTGACCAGAGACAGGTGCGAGAAACACACGGCGACCTCATTAAATGTAGTCGTGGAAGGCTCGACAATGTCAAAAATCCGGAAATGTTACAAATTTGTGAAATTCTGCTGGCGGTTTTTGCTGAGAAGAACTAATGCTATACAAAAGAGCAACACACAAATCTGTGGAGTGGTTTTGACATGGAAGTTTAATACTGCAAAAAGCATGGTGAAAAAATAGCAAATGGGCGCAAGTAACACTGCAGCTCAATCATTTATTCAATTTTTCCTTCTTTTCTTAAATCGCTTATTTCATTTCTTTGCTTTTTCATTCATTCATCTGTTCATTTATACGCAACTGTATACTTAACTCTACCTCTGTCTCGTTACAAAAGGTAACGCTGCCCCTCAAAGTTTTGTGAGCACAAATTTCAGGCTTAATAGGTAGTAAAGCTAAGCTCACCAACTACCATAAAAGGTCCAACTTTGTGACCTTCGCAGCCGAGATCAGGTAACCTCGTACTCTTGAACGAGACATGTCGGAGGAACCGATTGTTTTCTAATTAGAAAACTTTTGTGCAAAAGAAAAACAGATGTCATATATTAGCTCAAGTTTAATGCTGTAAAGTGAACACGTTTTTGCAAAATTCCAATTTTATTGTTTTTAGTTGTTACAGACTGAAGAGCAAAAATCTTGCGAAAGTTTTTTCAAGGGCATACACCAATATTGCGATGCAATCCCACAGAAAAGTTAATCACTACCAGACGTTACAAATTTACGCTCGGACAAGATGTTGACAATCGCTGAAACAACCAGTACCAGAAATTGTATTATGACTTAATTGTCACACAAAGAATGTTAGAATACTGCACCAGGCTGATCTTATCTAGATAAAGGTCTCTTTATGACCTGAATTGACAGAAGCTGAAGCGAACCAACAAGACCTCGACAAGGATAACAAATGACAAGGTTGTTGTACAGAAAAGAGCTTGTGCAAAATGTTCAAAACCCATGATGACGGCGTGATGGATTGAGTTCAATGGCTTTGTAAATCAGCCTCATTCCTAAGTTCTTAGATGTTTCGCTACTACTTACAGAAGTGAACTCTGCAACCGTTTCGACGCTTTGTTTTACACCTGTCTATGAACAGGTAGATTTTGCAGTTATTTTGGCTGAACTTGTCAACGCAAAAGCTCTGCATGCTGAAACTTCGCCGGAGATAAGAAATGTTGAGAAAAAAATATTGAAAAACTATTTTGGATCTCTACTCTCTCCAAGCCTTTCAAAACAATTATCTGCGAAATACAATTCTGCACACGTCTATCCTTGAAAGTGCTTGGTGATTACGCAAGAATTGGTTAAAAAAAAGTAATTCTTTTTTGTTTCCCGCCGCTTTTCCCATAGTGTTGCTTTTGGGAGATGGGCTCTCTATAGAATTATTTTTCAGTTAAATACCCAGTTTCGTTTCTTACAATTATTGGTTACGACACTGCCGGCAGGAAGCGACAGAAACTAAACTGACGAACCTAAACTTTTATTTTTGTCTGGCACATGAGCCAGTCCTTGCCTTTGCTCGAAGCGGTCAATTAAAGCCTGGAAAGTGACATTTGCCCAGGCTGAAATCAAAGCTGTCAAAATTATGGTAATCCAGCTTTGTTTATAACTTCTACAGAAACGATCGGTTATTCACATATCACTCGTGTTTAACCAATAACACGCCACGGGTCTATCGTCTCCGTCAGAGTGTTACGAGCACTTTCGCCACATCGTCACTATGCAGCGCGACGGACCTCGAAATTAGATATAACGCTATGTCGATTGCCGGATCTTCGTAAGTTTCTCCATAAGTTTGAAGACGAAATTAGCGACTCGCTGTTAATCTAAACACGAGCTTTGCGGCTGACCTTCGAAAACAAGCCTGTAACGGAGGGAACGTAAACAGGAGATGAAAGCGCGCCTACAGCTCACGTACGAGCTGCGCAAGACAGTTGCGATATAACACCGGCGCACCGCTTAGCATTAATAACAACAGGAGACTCATGCGTAAAGTGATATCCAAGTTTTAAAAGTATTTTTCTTCTGTTTATCTTAGTCCTTATTGCCCTTGTACTCTTCTTACTATCGTTGTTCAGTGATGTCGTTCAGCACATTCAACAATATGCTCCTCACCTATTTTCAGTTAGGCCGGATGTCTTTACTGCGCTGTAGAACCACCACAACCCAGGAGGCAATTCAATTTACTTTTTTTCTATGCTGTGACTAAAACTTTGGCTCTTGGCAACAAAACAAAGGAAAAAAACGTACCAGCCGTTGGGTATCTGCAGAAAACTACTGTTTGTCTTTCACGACATCCGAGAATCAGTCAAAAATCTGGTATGAATTGCAATCGAGTTGGGTCCAAAGGCAAATCTGGTTGCGATAATTAAATGATAGCCGACGCATGGGTTATTACCAAAAAAATGTAATGCTCGGCTTAAAGTTACCTCGTCTGCCACGTTTGCGAAGTTTCGCATCACATTCGCCTCTTTTCAACGCGGGGATTTCTCGGGCGCCTTCTTATTTTCGATCCACAAAAACGAACCACTTCTGCCTGGTTGGTTTCACATTCCGTAAGGCGTCTTGCCAAAAAAACTGAGCAGAAGAATTGGTAATATTCGACGTGCGCTATCGATCAATATTACTTTGGAATTTTTGTTTAGCTAGGTGCATCCCATACTGAAAACTGTCGCACAGCGAGTTTTTTTGCGAAGAACCAAAAGAACAGCAAACGAATTTAATGGAACGGAAAGAAAAACTCCGGAAAAATAAGACGTTTGTCATTTAATTCAGTGATAACAAAAGCTACTGCCCATTTTGTTTTGAAACATCATTTTGTATTTCATTTATCAAACATACGCTTGTGTGAAATTGGGAAATGAGACGCACAACATTTTAAAGTGTTTCTTTAATTTATTTAGGGGAAATTTTACAGAAATGTGGTTTCCTCATTGTGCTTTTGATGTGAAGATGCTCAAACATCAAAACTGAATGACCGAAACGCAAACTCAATGCAAGTCGGCATCTCATCTGAGAAGACGTTTTTTCCACAGTTCAACTTAAAATATTTTTTATTGGTTCTGAAGACGTTAAGGTTTATCTTAGTTGTCCTCCTTGTCGTTTGATCTTATAGTTCAGGAGAGCGACAACTCGGAGTTTACGGTTGAACAATTTTCGCCGACTAACTTCTTTCGGACAGATATTTAACGATTTGACCAATAATGGCTTGTGGCCTCGTGAAAGACACCGATTTTCAAGTAAAAACAATGTTTTTTACCATCTTCTCTGAAACAGCACGTTGTTTGCAAGTTTTGGACAAGGTTTTTCGTTAGTGGTGGTTATTTAATGCATCAACAGTCTGCTGGTGTACCAACGTTTCACACTGTTGTTGTAAGAATGCTGCAAATAGACGCATTTTCTATTTGAATAAAACGTCAACATCTGATAAGCATTATTATTGCGCGAAACAAAGGTTTGAGGAAAGGTTTACTAGTATGGTTCTCCCAGATATGATTCAACATCATATTTCATCCACATTGAATGCTGTCCACACTGATTATACGCCGGTTGCTACAAGTGGACAAGACGGCAAAGCAACTTCAAACCAGTCATTAAATGTGATCAAAATTACTGAAAAATGCGCTATTGATAAAAAGAACCTACTTATTCATGTCTTATTATACACCTGCTTTAAAGTACGCTGAACGAAATTGGTTTTGCTAATTTTGAAGCAGTAAATCTTTCTGATGAAGCTTAAACACTGCCGCAGCCACTTGAAAAAAGACTTCAAAGCAATTAATATTCCTGTGAAGTTTCCACTGCTACAACAGACTCGCAAAATAATTTCGGGTATGTTAACGCTACTTCGACTGCTGCTACATCCTCACTTAAACCTGTATGAGCGACAGGAACAGAATTTGATAGTTAAGTTCGTCGAGCTTTCAAGTCACACGCTTTTGCCAGTTACCACAAGTGAGAAAAACTGAATTGCTCGCGACGCAGTCTGTACATCGAAGCAACTTATGCCCAAAGGCTTAACAAAGATGTTATTGGTGATTACATTTACTAACTTTGACCGTTTGTGAAGGGCTAAACAGTGAGCTGATATCTATTTGGTAAGAAATTTGGTCGAAATATTTTTAAAGATTTGTTTCGCTCCGCAAATATTTCGAGCCTCAGATCGATAGATCGATTAAATTATCAGGTATACCCTGCAACACGTCTCCAGTTACTTTTGGTGTTATCATTCTTTAACCGATAAAAGCATGTCAAAATATACTCAATCTTTTGCGGAAAATCAAACACATCTTTGAGTGAATTTTTCAGTTGTGCTGTCTTGGTTAAAAGAGCACTTTTAAGGCGTTGCAGTTGCTATGAATACTGGTTGAACACTATGGTTTTGCTCACATTACTTATATCAGCGCAAGCTTTTTCAACAAATTTGTAGGGAACCTGCAAATAGAAGCATGAAAAGCCATAGGAAAGCAGATTCAAAATCTTCAATTGTGAGTTCGTCTGTGAGCAACAAGTTGTGCATTCGCTGCAACACAGCGTCTCCTGCCAAGTTTCACCATGTTTTTTTTAATGTGCTTACGGTTTCGCACCTCTTTCAACATGGCTTTCCTATACCAATTCCTGCTATTCGTTGTTTTTCAAATTAATCTTCGAAATAAGTCTTCCAGTTGGCATGTTAACAACATTTTGTTGTGTTCTTTTATGCAGTCTTTCCGCTGTAGTAAGCTTCCAAAACATACCTGTTACCAGCATTGTATAAAATGAAATTTGCCACAGTTTTATCAGGTGGCATTGATAACAATGTCGCATTGGGGAACGGCAATAGTTCAGTGGTAAAGTGTCAGTCTCTCAATTGGAAGGTTGGGTGTTCGATCCATGGCCACTGAGTGAATCGCCGTAGCGCTCCTTGGGCAAGAGCGTTCACCTCAACGGCCCCGACAAGAAGCACAATTCAGGCTTCGGCCTGCCGCCAACTGCCGTCACCAAAATAAACAAAAAAAGTCACATAAGACTGTATGTAAGTTGTATTGCCAATATGTCACTAAACAATTGTCATTTCCTCACATTTCGCAAACATCGTTGTGAGCTCTCATTGAGCTGTTCGCTGAAAACCTGAGCATGCTTCTGCCCGGCTTTTAGACGGCGCGTAGAATTTAAAGTAATGAATCTTTGACAAGTAGGGACTCCTGATCAATATGCAGGACTTCGTATCAATCTTTATTGACAGTTGGTTCGTCGCTCAATGCGACACAGTACTGTTTGGATGTTTCACAACGCGCCACGTACTTTTGCGTCTGATGACTTTGTTTAGGGTCTGCATAAACATATGTGCATTCTAATCAGTCAAAAGCGCCTGTGTTAAATGAAGCAAACTTCGACTTCAATGCCATGCCACACACAGCACAACAGCGATGAAGAAAAATTGTTCGCGGTCACAGTTCTAAGAAAGGTGCCATTCGCGGTTGAAAACAAAACCCCTTCGCTTTCAACGACTGCCCAGTCATCACTCCTCATCCTTTGATGCTTCCTTTTATTTACCTTGAGCAAGAAACCATTTGCATAGATTAGCGGCCATTCACAGCTGGCGACTGACACGCTTACGCAATAGAAAAAATTCTGTTGTGAGGGATATTTCAAATGCTCTAAACTATTTGCGGCATGTAATGAAAACGACGATTTACTTTTTACTAACCTTTCTCATTTGATGCAGACTGTCTGCTTTCTAAACAATATAATAAAGAACTGCTCATTAGAAGCGTGTGGGAACTTTCCACAGTGCCTGTTGCCACTGTTTCAAAACGAAGCAGTTTAAATCATTGCGATTGTCTCGAACGCTTACTTTTAAGGATTTCATCAGCCGCGATTAACCTTCATAACCTAACTTTAAACTCCGCGACGACGCGAACGCTGATGACAAGTGGCAACTTCCAAACCTGGACTCGAAATGATGGAAACCACAGGTACGGATCTGCTCACAGTTTTTCCGCGAAAGTGCCACCAAGCAACTTGCCCAGAAAGAAACCTTCGGGAGAACCTCTGCACCAGTGTTAGCGGGTAATTTAGTTTTGTTCGTTAAATGTTGAAGCGCATCTACGGTTCACTCCTGAAACAACACACGCTTTCAACTGCACGTCACAGTCCTCAGATACAATGTTCTCTTCATGTAAATGGCGCATGGCGACATTCGCGCTTGCTGCCTGTTTTTTTTTGAAAGAACGTTAAATTCTCTGCCGCCGCTACTCCGCGGCTAATCGTTGTGTCGCAGCTGCTGAAGAATCACGACCGAGGCAGTTTAACAAGATCAGCGGAGAAAAACGAAAGTTCGGCGGTCAGGATTGTTTACCCGCTCCAGTTTGCGCAGCGACAGCTAACACTTGAAAAAACAAACCACAAGGGTTCCAAGCCACAAATTGCGGCAGCTGACGAGAACCCATGGCGCTCGAGTCAATATTATTGTTTCTGATCTCGGTTAATCAAACCCTATCTGACGTCCACGTCCGGCTGGATTGGACTTGTTTCAACAGGCTGCACGCGTGACCATCCTCTTTTCCGGGAAAGGCATTCTTGGGCTGCTTAGCTCCGTCTGACAGAAAAAGCGTGGTAGCCATCAGCGGCTCCTTTCACCTTCTGCAGAAACCCAGTCAATTACTTCGAATTCACGCGCCATTTTTCTTCTAAGAGGTTCGAGGGATGCGCTCTGGAAACGTCTGTCACGGAACAGCACAGCAGAAGCAACGCCGCACAATTGAGAAGGCTTTGAAGTCTTTGCACAAAAACGCACGCGTGACATGATGTTAACATCGATTGCTCTCTTTTTGCGTGATGTTTTTCCTTCAAGATTTTGGTGTCATTACATTACCAGTGGCATAACTGACGGAGGAGCACAAGGGCGAGTCCGGCCCCTGGCAAGTAAAAATCGGGCTCTCTTTAGGGTACATTTTTATATTTAGTGTTCTTATGGCTTTCGGTAAGTTGTTGGTTTTCTTGCGTTTTTCGTGGTGTTTTTGGGTCTTTTTGCTGTTGTTGACATCCACATATCATCTGGATTCACTGTCATTTATTTACTTTTTTCTGAGTGTTAGCTAGTGGCTCCCCTACGGTGGCCAGTGGACCCTTTTCAGCTACGTTTTGCCCTCCTGGTTCAAACCCCTAGTTGCGCCAGTGGTCATTACTATTTATCTGTATCTTGCATTGCGTCCAACTTAAACAAAATGAAGTTGCCAGAATATTCCCCTACCTCCGAAAAGCTAATTCATTTAGTCTCCATAAACCGATTTGAAGTATCATTGAAAAGACAGTGAGAAATGTGTCCCCTAGGAGCGCAGAAGCCGATATATTGACAGTTTCGCCGTTTTTTCGGCCATAACTCGGAACCCCTGAAGCTACGTCGACAAGTAAGGCATTGCAAGAAAGGTTATTTTGGAGGCGGAAACGTTTGGGGCGTTTTTGGAAAATTTGAAAAAATACGGTTTTTCAAGCTTCAAGCCAAAACCGTTGCCAATAGCGACTTTTGGAGAGCACCATTGGAACGAACGCGAAAATCCAACAAACAAAACAACTTTTGGAATTTTTTTTTCAACCTTTTATCAAATTTTCTTCAACTTTATACATTTCAAATTGCCGTAACTTTTTTTCTACTTAATATTTTTGCTCAAAATTTGGTAGAATGTTGCACGACGTGGATGTCAATGAAGCGGAACACCCGGTTTTGCCCCGCTTGCCGTTCGAACTTCCGACCGAGGAAGTGATTAAAGCCAATTGCTCGCTATCTGCGCCTTAACCGATTTGACCAGAGAAGCGCTTCCCTCGTCATTTCTGATCGAGGCATTTTGAATTTCGACTTTCACATCAGGCACATTCATCTGATGCAGTTCCCTCTGACTTAGCCGAATTCCATGTAGTGGCACTTGTGTGACCACTACATCAACACGTTCCTCGATTTTCAGATTTTGTGTGTGTTCGAAACCGGAGATATGGGTCTCTGAAGCAGAAAAATGATAAACGCACCCGCAAAAAATTGATAATTTCCCTTTTGGATTCCCCCATACACGGTACAATTTTTTGTAAATATTTTTACAATTTTTGGGTCATGGCCACCATTTTTTTGGAGAACAAATTTTTTTAACGTGTTTGGATCTCTATCTAGCTACAAAGGTTTGAACAGAACACTGCTTTTTTGGCTACGCCAAGATTTGAGTTTTCCCCGGCCTGGCGTCACAAATGACGTACGAAATACATCGTCAATACCTCAAAAGATGCACCGTGAAAAAAACTTTCTTGCAATGTTCTACGTGTCGACGTAACTTCAGTGGTTCGCGAGTTATCGCAAAATTGCTCCGAAAAGCCGATATATCGGTTTCTGCGGTCCTTAAAGGGTTAGATGTACAAAATGCAAGGGTTGGGGGATAAAGGATTGAGTCGTGATCGTGATATGTGAGGGGACATTGTACGGCCGAACAATGCATGAGCTTTCTGATTGTTATCAGGTGTAACTGCTGAACAGCAGATATATCGTTTGTTCGAGAGTTGTTTCGTCTTGCACGTCTGGATGAAAAAAGTTTCTCTATAGAAACGTAAGGCGTACCTTTCTCCATTAATAAAGCTCACATCTAGCGCCGACGTATAGCCTGAAATAAACTATAAATCATATATAGACAAAGGACTTTCCTCAAGACAACTTGTCGCAAAATAAGCAAAGTGCAGAGGAACCTCTGAGTGAAAGATCGGTATTTTTCGGGCACTTGGTGAAAGGAATCGAAAAAACAACCGATTTTTAGATCCCGCAGATGTTGATCTCAAACCAGCAAATGTGTAGGTATGAACATACCTTTGTTACGGTACCGACCGACCGAGCATGCATTGTCATGTGAGAATCACCACTGCAGGAACCACCACGGAGGAGTCCAAATCAGAGATGAGGAGACTGTCATAATTTACAATCCAGAGCCACTCCTAATTTTTTTAAACTCAGTCCGAGTCCAAACACAGTCCACAATTTTTTTAGATTTAAGTCCAAGTCCAAACAAGGTCCAAAAAATTAACGAAATACAGTTTTTTTAGCAACAAAAATGTCGCAATTCTTTTCCATTCCAAATCCAGTCCTGATCCCAAGTTTTTGAAGCGCTTTACAGTCCTGATCCAATCCAAATCCTAAAAACACGTTACAGTTCGGATCCAGTCCAATCCAAGCCCAGCCCAATGCTCATCTCTGATCCAATTAAGCCACCAACGATAAACACCAGACCTGCATGGCAGCTGGTGGAGCGCTCCACTGGGTGAGAGAGACAGGGCCGTAAAGTTCGAAGGTTCACAGCACCAGAGAAGGTTGATGATGCGATTCCTAACTTCGATCTACAACTTCAAGGCGACGGCAGCTTGCCTTCTACACGTTGAAGAAGGTCCTTGAGTCACAAACGAGATTTATCAGATTCAAGGAAATTGGTGTGAAGTGCCATTAAGTACCTCGAAGTACAATGTTTGGGTCAACCTTTGCAAACCGCTTGCTCTTAAGAAACCACGTGATCATGGCGTCTGAAAGAAGTGTTGAAAAGTTTCTAAGATTTATCAACTTGCATTTCTTTCGTGCGCAAACCGTCTGTTAAATCCAAGTAAACAGGCATTTCTTTATTACACGATTTAGGTGACTCAGGTGATTACACATCACTTAACAATCTTTCCTGTAAAAATGGTTCTGGGCCAAAATGTAGCATTCTTAGCCCAATTTAATTTTTAATTCCGAAAACAGCAACAGCAGGGGTGTATTGGGGTGCGGACGCGTGGAACCGGCGTTCCCACCCCTTTTTTGGTGAGGGAACGCGTTCCCACACCTTGTTGCACTAGTAACGTTAGTTGAAGAATTAGATTTTTCATTTCAATTTCTACGTGTAGCGCCCGGAGCAGCACAAACGAAAAAATGACAAATTATCTCGTGTATATCACCGTAGCATGGTTATGTGATGACATCAACAATGGTATTTGCGTACTCCACGCTTCGCTTGATTGTTTGCATTTATCGTAACTCTGCTGTCTTTCGTTTCAGAGCAATTAGTCTTGAAGTTTTCAGTCCGTTGTGGGGTAGGTTACAACTTGGCTGAGTGGATCACCAAAACTAAAGGAGCTTTTTGCGTGTGAGATCATCTGAGCGATATTTGGTGTTGAGTTCAGCTTTAACGAAAATCAGGTGTTGAGTGGGGTTGGTACGCGTGGGAACGGCGTTCCCACACCTCTGTTTTGGCACTACACCCCTGAGCGACAGTTTAAGGGATTTATCTCGAGATCATCCATATTGTTTCTCATCTACTCTTAAATTCCAACCATCTTACCTGCGATAATGGATGAGCTTTTAACAAACAGCTTGTCGCTAATGGATAGTTAATACTATGAAAACAGCGCCAAAGAGCGAATGGAGACTTGATCCCATTAGAGAAGACAAATCATGTAAGCTTGCGGTTTGCTAAACATCTTCCTTCAGCCAAGAGCATTTTGCATCTAAAGCTCCATTGGTGTCTGTGTGGACAAACGCTGTGAACTGCGTGTTTTGCGAAGCTGCTAAATCTGGAGTCAGTTTGTGAGCGAGAACCCATTACGGGCTAGCACGATGGTTGCGTGAGGAAAGAATTCCCAGTCCTCTAGCATGTACGTTGATCAGCCATGAAAACACAGTACCAGGGTGCATCACTCATTTACTCAATCTTGTTTGCACATTGAATCACATGAAGTCCACGTTAAATTCCTTGTCAAGAACGAAATGGTGTCAGCAAGCGCAAAGTGGAATGGCACTGCCAGGAACCTGATGGTCACTGGGATGGGCATCGAATGCCTACTACTGTAGAAAGCATATCAACAGCACTAGTGCATGTGCTGTACCCTGCGGTCTTTCTTCTTTCAGTGTGAGTGAATGAGTATTTAGTGCAATTATTTCAGCCGCAAGGCCGACAAGACATGGACTAGCACGCAAAGAAAACTAAATAGAACCATCTACGAAGCTTCAGCACACTCGAGCCAAGCACAGCACGCCCCAACACATCTGAGGTCAAGCTACGGGCGGACGTACATGGGAGCAACTTGCCAATATGAAATTTAATGATCTAGAGCAGTGGTTCCCAACCGGGGTGCCGCGGCACCCTGGGGTGCCATTTACAGTGCCCAGGGGTGCCGCGGGCTAA
>Ga0210059_1006585_pt1 | contig 18589 bp, 12 predicted proteins | sample Ectturendosymbi2_FD_188042 | JGI IMG/M metagenome (GOLD analysis project Ga0210059, IMG submission 188042) | Ecteinascidia turbinata endosymbiont from Florida, USA - Sample 2 (SPAdes) (version 2) | ecosystem: Host-associated > Tunicates > Ascidians > Unclassified | place: Key West, Florida... | reverse complement strand
AACTATAGCTGCAAACGATCATCCATAGATTCACCTATCACGTCCTGCAACAGAAAAGACATTCGTTAAAAAATGGGTTTTTTATCGAACAAAATATGGGTACGCATCTTTTTGGGTCACCCTGTACTTTGGCTGCAACTTCCGTTGGAAGCAGTTTTGAGCAATGTTTTACATGTTTGTTCAGGCTCATGGTCCGTACCAAATGTTTTACTAAAAGAACACAAGTAAGAATGCCTAATCATAACATATCATGGAGGTAGGAGTAGAGAAGCAACCAGGGTTATTGGGAACGCGCACACTAAACTGAAACGACACGCAGTAACACTGAAACAATGCGGAGGCACCACTGAGAGAAGAAATACCTGGTGCTGCAGAATGTTTTTACTTTATCGGAGGAAAAATCTCCACCGACTGGTCTCGCTGCAGCTAAGCATAGTTTTATGCTCAGCAACATAATCACAGTAAATATTCAGGTGTTGAAGATCACTATGGCTGGGACCAAACACATAAATGCATCATCAGCTAACATTAGGTAATTCACAACGAAGTTCCCCGTACTGCCTCCCTCTGGTTGAGCCCAGCTAAGCTGAGAGTTTATCAAGGTAAGCAGCAAACAGCAATGAACCCGAATTTCCTCTTGCCTTACCCGTTCGTTGCAGTAAAGCAATCTGAATTTAAGCGAAATGACAAGCTTGTTTAAAAGGGGAGATCATCCAATTCCTGGCTTTTAGCCGTAGATTCTCCGATAAACGAATGATTAGGATGTTTTCACAACAATTTGAATGAACAAAACATTTTTTTCTGTAAAAGTAGCAACAAGTGCCACAAACTACCAGCAGAGTTGTCTGTTTAGCATAAGTAATTGAAAAGGTATAAATTGAGTAATGTTAATCACCAAACACCATTGATCAACAGTTGAAATAACCGTTAGCATGTCCACAAAACTAATAAAAACCGCAACACCATCTCCTTCATCTGGTTTACATACATTTAATAGAAGTATCTTGGCTGAGAGCAAGAAAAGTTTCTTTTTAGTAAGTACCATGACACCTGACTTCTTCATGTAGAAAAAAAATATATTTAAGTTTACCATATTGGTTCGTCGGCCATATTTAAGTTTACCAAATCTATTACGCTGTGGCAAAAATGGTCGACAATCCTGGTAAAAGTTTTCAATATTCGCTTGCATTGCACAAAATTATATTTTCCAGTTAAGATACCAAAGCCTAATAATGCTTTGAGCACATAAATTTAACAATTCGATAGGTGTTTGCTGGAGAGGTTTGTAACGACACTGGGGTTATTTTTAATGTTGTGAACGACATAGCTTCTGTTTGTGTTTACTTGTTGCTTGCTCGAAAGCGAAATCATCTTTTTCACAGCCAAGGAGAAACCTTACGTAGGCCTGAAATTGGACCCATATCACTTAAGCTTTCTTTTTTGCAGATACGCTCCTTCTACCTGACAAAGATTGTTTACGATGTTGGTCTTACTTCACGTAACAGGTGGTTTTGACGTAAGGAGTTAACCCTATACAACTCTTGTAATTCAGTTTTGTACAATTTTGAAACATAGAAAAGCTCAGGTTAAACGATACGTCATGCATTTCCTCAACATCAAAAATTCAACCTCAGATTTTTTTCCTTTCTTGCGAGTTAACCTCAGCGTTGCTGAACTGCTCCTCCTACAGTGGCTCTCGATAAACCAGAGGATAAAATCGGGGCAGACTAAAGAAGCCGTCAAAAAACTGTTAATGTTTATTTCGAGGCTTTGATGATCAGGTGAATGATGATAAACAATTTTGTAACAACAGCAGATACACATAATAAACGCATAAACTCAACTTACGCTTTTCCATGAATCATGTCGTGAGCATGATCATACATGCCAATAATGGCTTTTCTATCATCTATCCTTGACACAAGTACCATCAAAGACACGAAACGGCTAAGTAGCTCCAGAAAACCAGCAGTCAGATCATAGTTCACTGTCTATACAAACCAAAATAGAAAAAAATATTAGCAAAAATTAAGTAACGAACACTGCTGTATTAATATAATCAGCAAAACCCATTTCCAATTACCCAAACCACTCTTAGAACTACCACTACTGATGTAGCAATGCTTATGGAACCAGGCACCATTGGCCAAAGAGAGAAATGGGCCAATTGACATTTTTCAAATAGAAGAATCTTGGCTGAGTTTTCAAATAGGAGTATCTGACTACCGACTCTATCGGAGGTAAAATAGGATTTTCGGTAGACGCAGGCTATCTGAATATCCCTTCTGTATAGTGGTATTTCAAAATTTGCGATCGATCTGTCGTATCTCTTTGTCGCTTCATGGAAATCTTGAGTTTAACGTTCTCATCCAATTGTGAGGTGTAACGGGAACATCAATATGAACTTTGGTTGGCTAAACTTGAGTAACAGAAATGGCCCATCTAACACGGCGATAAATGTATTACGGATAAAAATAATCAATCGTGGCGTCACAAAAACCTTGCCACCAACAGTGTCAATTAAACCTCAATAATAATAACAATACAATTAATCAGTTCAATTCCTTATTGTTAATGTCGCAACAATGCAAGTTCGGCATTATAAAAGAAAACATAAAGTCAAAAATGTGGTGGTGCTTTCAGTGGAACAACTCTGAAACGACGAAGGAACAGCCTATCTGCACCCGCCCCATCGCAGCTAAAAAGGCAATGTCGCTGAAAACTGGACAGAGCAATGGCGTCACTACTAAATTTGCGTCGGGTTTATTTGCTCAAGATGCCCACGCCCGTGCGAGTAGTTATCTTTATTGTAATAATTAGCAAAGATAGCTACGAAGTGTGTCGACATAAAGGCGGCAAACGCTGTGTTTCCGATGCTTTACAGGAGGCACATTTTATGCCTGCCAAGACCGTGACGTATGAGCGGTATATGTTTAACATCTGCTTACAAGAAGTCAACGGGACGATATGCAAACAACTGCGGGATCTAATTACTTTGTGCTAGTTTTGTTCATTGTGATTTTAGGTGGTCTGGCCGTGTTGGAACCAAAAAAAGCGAATCAGGGAAATTGCTCAGCAAGCGCGAGCTCACTTTAACCAACGATGTAATGTAACAATATGTCGTAACTGTGAACAAGCGCATTGAAGAGATTGCATTCATCGGATGGAGGTGGAACCAAATGTCAACCGCAATGGAAGATGAAGAAAGCAAAGGGATTTGCAATCAGCCATACATAATTTGACAAAAAAACAGCCAGCAAACAGGTCAAGGACTGTTAAGTACTGTGACCGCTCTCATGTCTCTGATAGAAACCAACATCCAGCATACGAGGTTTGCAAAGTCAACTCCGCACGCACTTCAACCAGACAAGAAATCGAAGAATGTTGTGTATGACGTGCAGCTGGCTGAGCCGGACAAAATACACTGCGCGTCGCGAACTTTTCTAAACTAATGGGAAGTGAGAGAGTTTCTATAAAGAAAAGTCGTGTTAAGCTGAAGATATACAAGACAACAGTGATTTCGCTCATGCAAAGCTGTATCTCCTGTAAATACAGAGGTAAAAGCTTTCTTCTTTAAATTTAAAATTTTGAAAGATTTTAAGTCCTTGATATCTACCGGTGCGTGTCTACAACTGGGACTGATGACGTTGCATGCCGGTTGCCGGTGAACTGTGAGAAGTGTGTTTGAAGTCGTGTGCGAAACCTTGGGAAGCTTATTCGAAAAACATCGCATCACATCGATCGATGAGCAACATGCGCCACGGAAAGTTCCGGTTGCGCTGAAGGGAGGGTTAGAGGAACTTACTGCCAAAGTTATCACCGTCCCAGTTGATAATGCAACCGATTGTGTCAGCCGCATGGTGGTGGTCATAAACGGTAAGAGTGTTTTAACTAAGCGTGTGTTTAGATCCCAAAGACTTACAAAACGCGATTCGCAGACCAAACCACCCTATTCATAGCATGGACGATGCTTTACCTGACTTAGCGAAAGCCTAACGTTTTTTTTTTCAGTATTAGATATCAAAGATGGGTGGGGCAAGTGGAATTCGACGATTCACGCAGCTTTTTTAAACTCCGTTATGACATCGTTTTCTCCGAATGGCGTTTGGCACCTCACCTGCTCCCGGGGAATACCAAGGTTGCCAGCACGAATTGATACAAGGTTTGAGTGATGTCCAAAGTGCTGCAGATGACTTGTTTGCTCGGCTGTGGGGACACTTATGATGTACAGCAGAAAATCACAGTAAAAGGAAAATGCACCTGACATAAGCTCCATACACTATATATGACAATTATTAAGTAACAAAGAGTTTAATCCAGATCCTCTTGCAAGTGTTGTTTATGCATCGGCCCATGAACGTGCACGACGCGAAGCGATTTGAAGGATTTTTTAATTACCTTTCGAGACATTAACTATAGCTGGTGAACTGTCTTTAAAAAGCGGCTTCATATCACACGACAGTGGAAGAAACTGTCTATCGAAAGGAAATCTTTCCCAGCAAAGTATCAGATACTAAGATCTTACAGAGTATATATTTCGCCTACAAGGTAGGCATCATCAGCTCTTATTCAAATAGGATCTGGAAGAAACTGTGCTGATCATGCAGCCGATTTTTGTAAGGAAATCATAAAAAATACCTCCTGAGCACTTCAGATAAATGGAGGCAGATCAAACAATCTGTTGCACAGAACGTTCTTTTGCAAACGTTCATGCAGTTTGTGATGAAAAGTTGGCCTCGATGGAAAGGTCAGTGTCCACAAAGTGTACGCGACACTTATCGTTTCAAAGGCCAAAAGGTATTATTACCAGTTAATGAAATGGCAAAGTCGAGCGCTTGCCATGATCGTGGAAGCACAGCGCTTCTGGAAACGTCACCAGGTACTTGGGTTCGTGTGGAAACGCGAAGTAAGGCCCTGGTGTCTGGTGCAATGCATCAAGAATGTGGCACCACGATCTTTCTTCCTCAAGTTCGTGTTATTCGACGTGATCGTGAATGTTTGTGAGAGACACGACATTTCTTGCTGCTACGATTTAGACCTAGAGTTGGCCGTACCTCATAACGCCCTGCTGAAGATTTGCCTAATAAGCTTTACAGAGGTAGCGCAGAGTTATAAGACCATGTGGTCGCTATTCACCGTCATTTGTTTTAACTGCGTAGTTGAATCGACAGCATGAAGCTTTACTTTGCTTGATTAGAGTAAGTTAGCGACTAAGTGCAGCGCCTAGTTCCATTGAATTACATTCCGTCCTTGCCGCATTCTTCATGCTTCTCAACGACTAGGTTTATTTAAGCAACATGTTCCTTTTGTGTTCAGTTCTTTATTGTTATCGTCACAACACTAATGATGTCCATTAACAACACAGATATAGCAATTAAAACCCAACAAAAAAACAAGCATGCTACATAAATCTACTTACATACCGAACCACTAATTAATTAAAAGCTGAAGGCAGATGTTGTTAAAGACGACAGTTTGGTACAGCCGGTAAAAACGACAGTTTGGCACGTGGCAATAAGGCTACAGAAACGTTTTAACTTACAATGTCCAAATGCACAGACATGCTTTCAAACAATCCAAGAAGATCAAGGCAGTGGTCCTGAAAAAAAAATCAGCTGATGAGATTTCTCCATCATTCAGCACAGAGGAAACTAAATACAAGCCACACAAAAGAGAATCCAATTACCTGCATAGTACCATGAGATGCTTAATCCAGCCTCTTAAATATATGTGATTGTACAATGGTCACAGTATTTAGCCTCAAGAAATGGAGAGCTGCAAACTTATGCAAGTGCACCAAATCATCTACTGAGTTTTATACTGCAATATTGCTGCTAATGCCAATGGTGTCTTTTACAAAACCTCAAGGTGTAGAATACTAACTGACAGTTGAAAATATAAAAGTCAAAGAGAAACGAGTTTTATTAACAACACACTTTTTCCAATAAATTGGTTTCCCATATTTTGTACAAAACATCTATTTTGAAACTTTTTGAATGCCCCAAAAGTTTGGCCAGTGAACAGGCAAACTGGCTCTTTACAGCCATTTCTCACAACTTCTTGATGAATCAAGATCAGTCGCAGAATATAAAGTTCGTAAGTACTTTTCTGCTAATACATCTTCAAATAAATTTTTTGTATAGAAGCATAAGGAGTAGAAAAAGAAATCTACAGACAATCCAATGCCATCACATGCTTTTGCAACTCTTTCAATGGAACCTTAAATTTGTACAATTATGTTTGCTCCTGCAACCTTTTTATTTGATAGATTTGTAAAATTTACCAAATGAAATAACAAGTTTTATCAGTGGGTGGGCCTCCTTACACATGTTTTTTAGAATCAGCTAAACATGTTTATGTGGCTATGTATTTGCCAATTCAACTGGTAATCAGACATTTTACACCTTATTCACATGAATGCCGAGTGCTGATACGCATATTCAGGTGAAAATCCATACTTGTACAAATATAACTTAACCTGGTTAAAAACAAACATGGATGCATGCTGTGGAATTAAAACCACCAATCTTAAATCAAACATGCATCAGAAAAATATGATTGCTTTCCGATAGTCAGATCATGAAAAACGTTGCTTGTTTAATTTAGCATGATATAGCTACAAAGTGCAATGACCTTATTATATCTATTCAAATATAGACGATACATAAAAGTTAAAATTTACCTCAACACAAAGATGCAATAAGTTTCTGAGTCACTGATATTTCATCCAGGGTTTTTAAGGTGTTTTAGGGAACCGATTCAAATCCCTAGAATCAAAGAAAATCGGGTCCCTAGAATCAGAGAAATCGGGTCCCTACTGGGTATCTAACATTTTCCTTTAAAACAACTGTTTAATTTCAAAAATACTTTTTGGTAGGAATCATAAGCTGTAATAGAAATGGCTACAAACTAACGACACAAAGTTTTTGACATGATCTTGACCAGTCATTCCCCATTGATTGATGTTTAAGGGGTGGAAGCTAAGAATGATCTGTATTGGTGGTTTTTAGTGGCTGGTAAAAATGTCTTCAGAGAAAAAATCAACATTTTGTTACAAAAAGATAACAGAAAAAAATTCACATTGAACTTTAGTCTTTAAATTTGGGTTAGAGAAGCAATACTCAAATTGAGCCACTTGACTCACTATGGAATGAGTTTAAAATCCTTGAGGAAATTTCTCAAGAATTAAGGGAATAATTTGAAGCTTAAGGTACAATTGCAGATGTTTTCTCTGCAAGGTCTTATTGTTTGAACAATTTTTGCACTTATTCTAGCTAAGAATAATTCCATTCTACTTTTGGCTTTAGCAGCACGCACAAATTTTTTCTTGAATCTAGCTTTAAGTGTTAGCTTGGAGTTCTAATCACAGGCAATGAACAACTGTGATGAAAAATAGCTGCTGTACAGCAATAAAGAATGTGGACTTGTTGCTGTGGCAAGCTTTTCATTGCTTATTTATTTCAGTCACTATCTAACCTTGGCAGCTCAGTGTTACAGATAATTATATTGGCAAAATATTATAACATCATGTCATTGGATGATATTCCATTTGAGACAGGTAGATGAAACTTTTGATGTAAGTATTTTTGCTGATAGTTTGTTATGTTAACGAAGATAAATAAACTTAAGCCCTGGTCAGTTTAACACTTTCATTACTGGTTGTTTTCCCTGTGGCAACATCCACAGTCACCAGGTGGCTTTGGCAGGAAAGGACCCTAATTTTAACCCCTTTCCAGGCAAAAAACATTATAACCAGTGTTTCCAAATCGATTTTTGGTAAAAACGTATATTAACACCAGCCAAGAACTGCTCCTTAGAATCCTCCCTACATAGTTCTACATGCATCAAGCAGGAAGATGTTAATTTCTGATTTGGTTTCTTAACACAAAGCTCAGAGTTATCCTTAAAGCTCCATAAAAATATTATTAAATGCATGGTTAATTTGTTTTTAAGAATGTTTAAACTTTTAGGAGAAACTTGGGCATGGAATAGGTAAGAGAAGAACATGGAAAAAAGTGAAAGCCAACTGTGTTAGAATTTAACATGTTTTCCTGCAACTTTACCACTTGGATATACTTTTGTGCAGTCTGTGTGACCACAAGAAAATTTTGTTTCTAAAAGATTTTAGAAGTCACAGTAATAATTCTTAAACAATTTAAAAAAACAAATTATTTTAACAAATTAAGTTTTAGAAGTCACACTAATTAATCTGCTAACTGCAGTATACATTCAGTACTTGAGGTGAAGATGTGTACATTACATGCATGATCTCTTTGAAATAGTTACATGTCTTTGTTAGCTGTAGGAAAGCAGTATGTTTTATTTGTATATGGATTGGTATTCAGTGCCAAAAACTCCCAGAAAACCAAAACTGGTTATTCAGTATAAAAGACTTTGCAAGAAAATTATTGACTTTGCAAGAAAATTATTGTTACCAATCCTATCTTTATATTCAGCTGAGTGTGGTTTTAGTGCTGTAAATAATTTGCTGCTGAAGAACAGAAATCAACTGGATGTGACTATAAGCAGAGACTTGAGAATAAACTGACTAACTTGGTGGCTTTTATAAAATCTCTCTGCACCAGGAATGAACCACAAGGATCACACTAACCATCATTATTCTTCACATCTCCAGTTGAGCTCAAACAGTCCAGTTGAACTCAAATAGTGTAATGCCATGTCCATGGCAAAGAAATGTTCAAAAAGTAGCTGTGTGGCTGACGGCACAAGCAAGCGGAGATGGTTGCCACAGACCACTTGTGACACTCCCAAAAGAAGTGCAAAATCCGAGTATAAATGAAACTAAACTGAACATTTCAGGTATTTATTTAGTTTTGAACATTTGTTTGCCATACAAATGGCACAAATCAACTGATATCACAATTTTCTATTTTCTCCTCTCTTTGTTGAATACTCTTGTTTAGAATTTGTCTGAGTATTATTTCACATGATTTTTTTAGAACTTCCTAATACTATTTTCCTTAGTACTTAGATTGACCTTTAACTTTTTCTGTTTCATGTTGTCATTTCCTTGGAGCCTTGGTAGACCAAGGAAATGACATTATAGACTTCCTCCACGTAAATATGAAATTCCTCTTTTAAAGTAATGAAATTTTATGACATAAATGGGCATCACAATTGTGGAGATGACTATGTGGGACATAACCAAAAAAAGTTGGAAACAGACATAAAAGACAGAGACGCAACAAACTGTGAATAAGAATATCATAATTACCATCTAGATGCATTTGGAAAAGAAGGAACTTAAGCTGATAACTTTTGGAACACAACTTCTAAAAGTAAGAGATACTACATTCTTTACATAACTGCACTTGATCACTACCGCAGCTTCTAACCATATTTTTTCAATCAAGACTCTGAACAAATAATTTTAACAAATCCTGCAAATGTCCCATTGATGCATAGGCAGTTCATAATTGACCACATAAATGGAACAATATTTAAAGTGTCTTACCTTAAACTCCATAACATCAACAAATGTGTTGTAGTAGAGAGCTAATCCCTTGAGGATATCATTTTTGGCATTGTTGACACCAGCCAATTGATTCTGCAAACAATCATTGAACATTAAACCACAAGTTTAGACCATGAGAATGATTTTCATGAATCAGTAAAAGCTTTATTACTTGCATATCCCATCTCCTTTTATTTCACTAAATGTATAGGTTATATCAGTTTAAGAAAATAAGGTTGATGACTGTTATCCTTAATGATTAAACCTTACAAATGACAATATGAAAGTATTAACACCAGGGCTATGGGGTCGGAAGTCGGAGTTGCAAGGAGTCAGAGGTCTTCGGGTACAGTTGGATTCCTAACACTAGGAGTCCAACTGAATCATTTTTTTACGTTGCACTCCTAAGGTAAGAATCCTAACTTGTGCCTGTTGAAATGGTACAATTTCATTCGAAATTTAGTGAAACTAGTAATCCTTGCTATGTACCATGATTTCCATTGATTGCTAGCTGCTATGAAATTGTTGACAGCCAAACTTCATTCACGTTATGCTAAGGAGTCGGAGTTGGAAAGGTCAGAAAGTTTGGAAAGGTTGGACATTTTACATCCAACTATGCAACCCTGATTTTTACCCAAAATCATGTTTTTGGGCACTAACGTTTTTCGCTTGGAAAAGGCTTAAAATCATGGTCCTAAACTGAGTTTAACAAATAATAGGTCTTGGAAGGAGATTCCAAAGTTGCTGTTGTTCAGAGGCTGTTTGAAAGGATTGTTCTTTTGAGTTGGTCCACCTAAGGATGAACTGGATTCTGCAGCAGTGACCCGACTTTAAAGTGCTGCCAAATGCTAGGAAAGCAGGAAAAATTATATTGCAAACTTTTATGCAAATTCATATGAGCATGTTGATAAAGTTTAATTGTCTAATGCTAGCAGTAGCTGCTTTTATGTTGTCAAAAACGCTTCAAATGAAGTAACATTTTCGTTAACTAGATGGCGGCGGTAGCATGTAGCCTAAACTATTTTGGAAATTATTTGATATGTTAGCAATTGATTAGTGTATAAGCCAGGGGTGGGGAACTTGCGGCCCATGTGAACATTTAATATGGCCCGTACAAAAATTTCTTTACCAAGTTAGAGTACAACATCACATCAAAACGAAGCTCCATGATAAGCAGGTACTTCGATATTATGCCAAGAGAATCCCTCACAATTAGATAAAGGTTGAATTTTTGGAACAAATAAATTGATTGTGGCCTGGCAGTGAGTATGCATCATTTGTGCAGTTCGTGATAGGGAATAAGTTCCCTACCCCTGGTATAGGCAATAAAATGTGTAGCATGTTTACCCATTTAGCCTAGAGGTGGAGAACGCCTAGCAGTAACCACCTTCTGGTGATTTGAATTTCCCACCAAAACCACCTGGCAACAGTAGATATTGCCACGGGAATCCACCTGGTTACAAACGTGTTCAAATGTTCTCTAATCGTATTTTCTCTATGAAAGAAAACTAACTGATTAACTCTTAAAAAAACTAATTGAGCAAGCTTTGCTCTATTTCTGTTTCCTACTTTTCATTGTTGTGGGCCAAGAAGTCCCAATCAGATTTCCTTTTAACACATGGAACTTCATGAAATACAACCTCATTCATAATATGCAGCACCTCACTATATCGCAATGCTCAGTTGTTGCAACTCACATAGGTGCAAGCCAAAATTATTGGTCTTAAAACACATTTTTAATCGTAGCTAGAGATCGACCGATATACCAGCTGATATTTGGGTTTTAACGATATATCGGTATCAGCCAAAACAGCTGATTTTATCAGCCTCAGTAGGAGTTGACAAAACACTATTAACACTTTGAGAGCCGGTCTACGATATATTCGTACTTCGATTTCGGCCTAAAAAACAGCAGTTTTCGGTTGCCTTACCAACGCCCTAGCACCTCCGCCAATTGCGCTAGAGAGCTGTTCAAGGGTTTAAATGGATCGGCTAGTCTAGTAGATTGCACTTGAAAAAAAATTTTTTGGTTGGGGGTTGCGGATTTTTTGTGAATTTTTTGTGACTGACGTCATAAGTGAAGTAGTTTTGGGATCATTTTGGCTCATGTTGCCTGGCCTAAGGCCCAACCGCTAGGCCAAAGTGTTTCGTTGAAGTTTTCATTGGAAACTAGGCTCGAGTCCGAGTCTTTTGAGCCTTTGATCGACTTCGTAATGTTTCTGGGTCAATAATTATGATCTAAAATAAACAAATTAATTAATTAGCTAATTAGTCAACTATTTTTCCTAGTTTAGATCATAACTTTTGAACCCGAAACCCCAGCAGGTCATCCAAAGTGTCAAAAGACTTGGATTGTAGCCTAGTTTCCAGTAAAAACTTCAGCGAAATACTACGACCTAACGGTTGGCGCCCATGGCCAGGCAAAGTGGGCCAAGGTGGCCTAAAAGTCCTCCACTTGTGACGTCACTCACAAAAACCCGGATCCCCCAAGCAAAAAATTTTTTCGAGTGCAGACTAGAAGACTTGCCACGACTTTTGATGCTTCGACCACGTCCATAACCCATACAGGAACGGAGATATTCCTGTGCAAAGCCACGTGCGTTTAGGTGTTTTTTTTCCGAAAATCCCCGAATCCACCCGGGTGCCAAACTGTTAAGTTCCTCACGCATCCAGACAACTTGTGCTAGAAAGCTGTTGCAGCATGCTGGTTTGTGGATGTGGCGCACAAGTTACGGAAGCACTGCTCTAACATTTCACAAATATGTTGAAGTAGTGATTTATTGTTTGGCCCGATGGCAGCATGGTAGCCAGTATCATTGTTGCATCACAACTGCTGTTGTCCGTTTGTTAAACATGACAAGCAAAAGTAGTGTTTGCAACAATACAACTTACGCAAGTTAAAAGCACAGTGTTTGTAATTGGATCAGAACTACCATGGCATTATTGCACAATCATCAGATGTGTAATGCACATATGTGCACCTTTGACCTTAGCTATTGTTATGGCAACTTGTTCTTACATAATTTACTTCTGGCGGATGGGCAGTAATCGGTTATAGCCTAGTGCTGCTTTTGTTTAGGCTAGGTTGTAGATGACCAGCTAACTTACTGCAGGCTACATGGTGAAAATGCAGATAAACGACTATCTTAAACTGTTGATATGGAACAACTGAGTATTGACAAATAAGTTGAGGTGTTTAACTTCATACTGATGCGAGTACTTCAGTTGCAGTAACTAATGCAACTAGTTTGCTTTTATAAGGACATGCAGTTATGTTTTGTTACGTTACATCAAAATTCCAAACTTGATTCTTAAAGACTTGGATCGACTTTTCACATTGAAAACCCACTGAGTTGCACAAGAGTCTGAAAGCTTGATTTATGAAATATATACAAGAACAAAATTTCACAAGATTTATGCAACACAGTAACTGTTAACAAACATACTATCATAGACCAAAAAAGTTACTGTTTTGGAAAAATTTTCATTTTGGCAATGGTTGATTGAATATAATGTTGTATAACTTCCTTAACTTGTTTTGTAATCCATCTTTCTTTTCATTGTTCACCATCTTTCAACTTTCAAGCACTGTTTTGTTTTTTTTGGTTTAAGCACCATAAGCAGTTTTCTTTCATTCAGTTTTCTGTTCTTATTGTTTTGTTATTTTTACATTCTTTTTTTATTCATGACACTGTGTTTATTTATTGCAAACAGTGTATACTATGCTAACAAGTTAATCAAATATTGAAATTGCTGCAATTTCAAAAATTTTAGCTCATAAATCCTGATTTTTTAAGTTTTTGAATAAGAGGTAAGGCATAGAATACATCATATTTTTGATAATGAAGCAGAAAACAGGTTTTAAAATTTGGGAAATACTGGTTATCGGCCCATGAATGGCCGACATATTGGTATCAACTTAAGCACTGTCTGTGCACACAGCACAGTGTGCACAGACAGTGATTAAGTTGAAGATATGGGTAGACAAGAATCGCCGCAGTTAACAGAAAGGAAGACACAGGTTGATACCGATGCTCAAAAAACAAGTAGAGCTTCCAAGTATATTGGTATCAGTATCAGTCTCAGAAAAGCCATATTAGTTGATCTCTAATCCTAGCAAGAAAAAGTTTTTACAGAATAATGAAAATACCTGATTGCTTCTTATGTCAACTTGTGGAAATTTGCGAACAATAAATTTAATTCCAGACTCCAGGTTCTTGTCTGTCAATGATGGAGGTTTGGAACGCTGATCACTGCATGCCTGACATAACAAATCACAATGAAGCAAATTTGCAATCATTACTGATATGTAACCTTGAAAATTGCAATTTAGCATTAACAAATTTTCACTTTACTTTTTATTTTGTTTTTATCAAACTTTAACTTCACATCACATATATGTTAAATGCCTATATAAGTGTTGCAACCTCTCCATTGGCGTTGCATTGAATGTGTGATTCACCACAAATAGGATGTGTGCGAAGAACAACACCACATATATGTGGCACGAACAAGCAATAACAGAGTGATCATGGCATGTGAACTCTATTGTTGCTTGCTGCCACAGTGCAAAGCTTTGCACATATGCCACTCGAGCTTTCTGATCACAACATAAGAATGCAAAAAAAACATTAGCTGAACCACTTTGAAAAAATGTGCACTAACCGTCTATACATGAGCCATAGTAAGTAGAATTCAGCATTGCTACACACAAGAGGCTTTTAACAACATTTTCCTGCACATGGCAATTTATCAAATGCGATTCTTGTTTTTTATACAAAACTTGAAAATTAGCACATAAATAATCACATTTTTTTATCACATGCAAATACTTATTGACAAATGCCTTTATTCCAATAGGGCACATGAGCAAGATTTAGCAAGAATGTATAGTTGAGCAAGATTTCATGAGAAAAAACATTTTAGATAACTTGACACTTAAGAAAAAATGTTAAGTTGCCATACAAAAGATGTACCATAAATAGTGACAATAAACAGAGTAGAAGTTTAAAGTTTTTGCAAGTCTATTTAAAACAAACGTCCAAGTGAAAAAGGTTTGAAACAAAACATCTTGTATGAAACTATTTAATATTTTACAAAAAACTGTACCAATAACAAGATTAAAAATAGGAAGTGACTACGGATACGCCTGGCCTGACACAATTCAAATAAAGGGTCAGTTTGTCATTCAAACGGCGTGGATCTCGTAGCCTAAGGGTTATGCATTATGGCTACTATGCCAATGGTTTTTGGTTCATTCGACTCTCATCTTGCTGACTTTCGTTTTCTTTTTTTCTTTACTTTTTTTCAGGCTAACTAAAAGGTGTTACGTTTAGGGGTTAGTGCTAGGTTAAGGTTAGCTTAGCGTTAGGTTAGGGTTAGGATTAGGGCTACGGTTAGGGTTAAGGTTAGGGCTAGGTTTATCTTTGTTTAGTTTGTTTCTACCAAGTCTACTGCACTCCTGTCATGCATTACTGTTACGTCACAGGTAGCATACGAAAAAAGTTTTCAAATTTCAAGTTCGACAAGTGCATCTGTAGCCAATGCCTTAAAAATTTGGATAAAACCACACACAAGTTTGAAATATTAATATCATATAAATATCCAAAACCATTTTCTCAAGATAAATTAATATTATTTCAGAAACTATACACTATACAGGTGAAGAGACCAATCAAGAATCATGAGAAGGGCCCCATGGCCCATGCATACTTAATGAAATTTCTACATAATGTAGCTACTTTTTAAAGGTTTGGTGATGCGCCAATGTTTCATTGATTAACAGTTATTTGCAGAACTTACTTTTTTTATGTTGTAAATACGTGTAAGCATGCCAATCGCCCGATTGTTGAGAATAATCAACTTCTCAGCAAATTTTGCTTGGCCTGGTGCAACGCGCCCCATCATGCTTCTCGTGGCAGAACGCATAATGAATATTTCGATGAGCTGGAAAGCAAGTGGTGAAAAACAAACAAACTCTGTTTAACTTGGGCGTCTCTGTAGTGCAATAGCGCTACTAGATGAAGCTTTTTACAATTTTCCAGATCACCGCTGAACCTCGTACCAATTTACACTTGGATGCTCTTCAACGCCCATAAAGGGAAATTTTTTCATTGAAATGCAATAGAGCGTGACAAATCTAGAGTACCTCCATCAGAGATGATCACTATCCGGTTTGCCGGTTGGATATCCGGCAGGAGTGAGTTTGCAACCGGATAAGGATATCCAAAATCTGCTTTCAAACGGGAACCGGATACGGATTCGGATATCCGAAACCCTTTTATCAATATTTCGAGGATTCAGACTTTTGGAAAAAGTTGCATATTGCACAATCATTCATTTATTATCTTCAGAAGCATCTTTTCAGCCTTCTGGGCCATGACTTCGAGTCTGTCTATGGCAGGAGTTCCCAAACTTTCTCTGGCCGTGTACTGCACCCCTTCGGCGTTTCGGTAGATGAGCATGTACCCATATACATGGGCGCCGGAAGGATTTTTTCAGACAAGGGCCAAAAGTGGATTTTCCAGTGGCAGCGGTGTAGGAGGAGGGGGTGCTGGGGGTCAAAACGCAACCCAAATGTTTTGATTTATTGAAAACCGGGCAAAATACCTGAAAATCCGGGAAGAAATGTCGCCCAACGTTGTTTGACTTCAAAAAATGGTGCCCAGCGTTTGCAGAAAAACACATGAATCCTTTTTTTCGAGGTCACACCTAAAAAAGGGTTCTTTATGGGAGAAAATTTATTGGAAAAAGTCACACAAAACTTTCGGCAAGTTTGGGGGACTTCGAGCAACAATCCTTCGCACGCCCCAAAATTTTCCTGTTCCTACTACGCTTATGTCCAGGGATTGGCCAAAAATATGTTTGCAGGAGGGGCCAAAAGAGGCAAAATTTCATTTTCACCACTCGAAACAAAGAAAACAACTTTTTTTGCAAAAAAATATGATGGGAAAATGTCAAATTTTAAAATCTTTGGGGGCCTTGCCCTACCCTCCGACGCCCATGCCTCTAAAACTTTTCATAACAAATAGGCCGAGGGAAATAACAAAAATATGTTTACTAATAAGCATAGCCTATAATGAATTTTGTAAAGAAATGGATCACAAAAAAGAATTAAGTTTTATCGAATTTTGTAAACATTAAATGCATGGTAAATTGGCATTTCATTGATTTCTTGAAATGGAAATCAAGAAACGCGCCATAATGTTTGGTTATCTGATACAATCACACTTTGTTCATGTCTCATTGGTCCCACCCTATCGTCACAAACGTCCCCACGGGTGGGGATCAATGGGATGTTTTAGTGAAAAATTTTAAATGCAAATAAAACTGTCGAAACATGTCTGACGATTCAACTTTTTTATGTTAAATTATGCAGAATAACCCAAACTACAAGAAAACCATCACTTGACTTTGAATGTATCAGCCAGTTTTCTGAAACAAGCCAAAATGTCAAAATTGTCCCACTGGTCCCACATTTCCCCTATAATGAATTTTGAAAATAATAGTCACTGATATTTATTTTTTATTTTAATCTTTGAACCAGACACGAAGTTCACAGAGCACAAGCACACACTATCTGCTCAACACAGATTGATAATAATAGACACAGAACGTTTTGTAACGGCGTTGGTGGTAGGACCACAGGATTACAGACACTTGCTAGCTAACTTGTAACACTTCGTACAACATTGCATTACAGACACTTTCTTAGCATAGTTGTTCGCTAACTCGTAACAATTGGTACAACGCTACATCCAGAGTAGGACACGTTATCGCATGTTAAGAAATAGAGTTCAACCCTGGCCAATGCCAAGTGAAGCACGAATGCGTTGTGGCCTGCACAGTACACACACCCTCAAACTAACACCGGAACGTCCGGGCCTTCAGTCACAAAGTAAAATGCGGTTGTATTGTTAAAAGAATAAGCACGAATATAAGCAATCTGACTGCATCAAAGCGCGCAGCCATATATTGTTAGACTTGCTGCATCTTTCGAGAAACACGTACACATTTTATATCAATAAAGCCTCAAAGGTAAGAATGTTATATTGAACCTGACGACTACTAACACTCGCTCGCAACGGCATGTTGTACAGTGCCCTGCAACCAAAGTTAAATAAGCCCCAAACAATCTCTGGAAGTACGCCTTCCTGAAATCACACCATAATTGTGATGCATACATGGGCGTACAGAAGTAACAAAAAAGTATATTTTTCACTGCTTTCGAACATTGGGAAAAAGAAGCTTTTGATATCGCAGTTGTGTCTGAATATCTTTGTCATATAAGCTCAGTATCTCATACAATCCCCAAATCTTTGTAGCGGCTAACAGATTTTACTCTTTGTACACCCAGTTTCAGCAACGGGATGACCGTGCTTTTTGCACTCTTAGCCTTAAACGTCATAAAGTAGTTTTTCTGCAGTTGAAAATAATTTCATGTGACTCTGCATAAGCCTGACACACATCTAGTATACTTTGCAACCCACGTACGCTTGGTCAAAACACACAAATATCATCAGCAAACATCAAGTCGTTCAATAAGATTTCAACCATATAACACCCAGCTTTAATATTGTATAAGAAATAAATCATCAAAATATACAGCAAACAAGTATGGACTCAATGCTCCCCCTTTTCTAACCTGATAAGTGACATGCAACGGTTCAAACAAATTCATATCTATAAATATTTTGAAATGAATAATGTATAAACATATTTTTTCCCTTCTATTGCTAATCTTAAATGTACCCCTTCAGATAGGCAAATGTACCCCTAGGGGTACATATACCCCAGTTTGGGAACCCCTGGTCTATGGTGTAATCTCTGAACCGTAGAGTTATGCCAAATTTGTCAGCATGAATCTGTTCCTGGTGTGGCAAGATAGGGCTCTCTTTCAGTGTACATTAAAAGGACGTTGTTTGCTGCGTACTTGGACAAAGGCTAGCTAGTGTAGACCTACCGTGATCTGTAGTCTAGACTTAGACTAGTGTTGCGGCCAGTGGCCCAACTATATGGACAAGTACGTACGGACTGGAGCCAGTGCTTTGTAATAGACTGCTCATTGAGCCATCCGGCTGGGCACAAACCGTTCACATGTTCACACAGCGTTTT
>Ga0210059_1006584_pt1 | contig 18592 bp, 10 predicted proteins | sample Ectturendosymbi2_FD_188042 | JGI IMG/M metagenome (GOLD analysis project Ga0210059, IMG submission 188042) | Ecteinascidia turbinata endosymbiont from Florida, USA - Sample 2 (SPAdes) (version 2) | ecosystem: Host-associated > Tunicates > Ascidians > Unclassified | place: Key West, Florida... | reverse complement strand
ACGCCTGAATCCATTTTTCAGATTACAGCATGAGCCCAGTAAGGTACTCAATAAATATGTAATGGGAGTGTGGTCAGATAACTTCACCGTTGCCTTTTTCGTTATTTTCATCGTGACTGTTTTTGTTCCTGATATCGAGGGAAATCATAAAGTATTGTGTTTATGAATCGGAACAACTTGTTCAGTGAATGTAACGAGCACGTGTAGTGCCAATTTTTATGACATCAGTCGTCGAAAACCATCCAGAAGTGCCCTCAATTTGAAATAGCCTTGGGTCCCGAAAATAAAAATTCGCCTCTGGTACGGATCCACACGAAGGCGCGACCAAGCCAGTTGGGAGATGTAATCACACCACCTAGTTCTTCACACCATCTGGAAGGCGCGCACACGAAAAATCGAAGAGCGCGCTGTTGTGCAGACACGTACAGTTGTTCTGAGCAGAAATGTTATCCTTGTTCTATACAAATTGAAATTATCTGTTAGATGTTGACAAGTACCTAACACAGATTTTGCAAAGTAGCTTCGAGTTCCACACAAAGTATCCTGGCAGTGTGATGTAAATTTGACGTCACAGTGATGTGCGCTATGATTTCAAATACAAGGTACCTGTTTATTTATTTATCAGAAAGAGTACAAAAATACGCACTGTTGATGTCTTCCTTGATTCTCTAGCGCAATCGCACGGCGAGTTAATGCCGAAATTGCCCCAAAAGCCGAAAATTTGGATTTCGCAGTCCTGAAGGGGTTCTCTTGCTTCTTTCAGTGTTACTGTGAACGACATTGATGGAGAACGCGACCTTCATACGTCACCAAGCCACAAACAATCGAAATAAACTGCAGCTTATAGGTATTGGAAAGCACAAACTTGGCACTTATGTAGTTAAGAAGACGGTGCTTGCGTACCTTCGCAGAAAATATAGGGCATTGGCAGTAGCGCAGCCAAGAATTTTGTTCGGAAGGGGCCACTTAATGACGTCGTCCGTCACTGTCGTCGTCTTGAGTCCGACTGTTCCTTCCGTTTCTTTTCCGAGAATTGAAAATTGGTATAAACCGACAGTAAAAATTATAGCAAGTTTCTTTCACGGAGGGCCATGGCCTCTACGGCCTCATTCAGAAATTAGATGTCTTTTTAACGAAATTGATAAACGCTAACATTCGTATGTTGGAAACGCAGTAGAAAAGCAGCAACGCAAGTGGTGCTTTTTTCCTGAAATACACACAAATGCTTTCCAATTCGATTATCCTGAATCAGTGTTTCTCAAGCTGGGATCCGCGTGTCTCTGAGCACAGTACGTTTGAGCAGAGATACGCGGTAAAGAGCTTTTTCTTACATGATCACACTTGCCAGCACAGTTTTGGTATCGGTTAAAGTTAATTAACAATTGCCCTGTAGAAAATTTTCTGTATGCGGATTGTGAATCTTAAATAAGAATTATTCAATTATGTCAAGTTTTGAAGATACTACATTTTATGAAAATAATAATATACTGGATCGGGCCCACTTTTTTATTCTTTTTTTGTTTTTCACAGCCGGTCACAGAGTTCATTGTGCATGCCCGCATGACTGCCGTGGTCAGCGTTATAACCACGCGAAATTCATGTCGAGTTTGACAGATTTTTTGATGGGGCAGGGAACTTTAATGTTTTTAGCTGTAACAACGTATAATGCAAGCTGTTTGATTCGAATATTTTCAGGATTCACGCAGTTTTCATTTTACGCTGGTAGTAATGAAAGACCCGACCAAGAACCAGGTGGCTCCGATACATCTCCGACCTGGCTTATAGTCTTGCCTTGGCGTGTAGCCAGCAGAATTATCAGAGTTTGCTGAAAACCGAAGGTGTTTTGAGACCTACTGTTGCTGCTCAGTGGCGGACATTCAGGGTGTTCAAGGTGTTCAGTGAACACCTAAAAATGAAGAAAAAAATTAAAAAATCGGTTTCAGGGCATTCATTAGTGATTAATGACAAGAACTGCCTTTATTTGTACCGTTTCTCAGCCAGCGGATATGTTTTTTAACATGGTTGAACGATTTTTGCTTGTCTGCTCAAGCATGACTGCAGGTTGTTCAGGAACACTCGAATTTAAATAAACAAACAAGGAAAAAAAATGCCAGTGGAGCCAAGCGCTTTTGAAACAGCCAGGTCGTTTACCGTGCCCGGTGAACAACTTGGTTAGGTCATACGTTGTTTTGATAGCATTTCAGTTTAATCTGCACAGTAGCAGCAAGCTGTGAAGTACGCTGGATTCCTTGAAGTGTACTTGTACAGTTAGGTTTTGCTTCAGGTTGAAATAACCTACTTTGCCTAAGTAGATGGTGTGGTTTCTTTGGTTGTGTGATGATTATTGATTACTGTAACAGTTTGAGTTTGGTGGGGGGCACGAGGGACGTGTCCCCCTCCCTTTTTAGACGGGGGGAACATAATATGCCATGCCCCCCCAACTTTTTTCTCTTAGGGTTTGTATTTGGAGAGATTTCAAAACTAAATGTGACGTTTGTCACGTTCTGTGTGAAGAGTTTTTCATGTTAGATGTTAGACATAGCCATGTTGATGTTGAAACAGAGTTTGGTGTGGTATCACTGATTCTGATATTTTATAAATTTTTACTTCAAAATGATTTTTAGCATTTTGCAAGTTTCTAGAGACCGCAGAAGATTGTTAAGTTCCTCTGTCCAACATTTATCCAGTGTGATTTACTTAAGAAAGGTCACTGTCTTGTAACAGTAACGTTTACGGCTGCACACGTGAGAGACCACAGTACAGCCGTGATTTGTTTCGTGCAAAAACGCTGGCTAACTGGCCTTACTGTAACGCTGGTTGTCACGTATTCAGACACAGACAGCGTAAAATTTAAAGATGCAAGTGTATGATGTTAGAAAGTTGCATTTTCAGGCAAACCTCTGCGAAGTTTTTGCCGAAAACAAACAACGGCACTATTGTGGAGACTTAGTTTCAGGATGGGCAGTTTTGCAAAAGACTGTTTTCAACCATTAGTGAACAGGATTTCTATCAAAATTTTAGACAAATATTGACCTGGCTATGTATTTTCCTATAGCTCTAAACGTAATGACTTGACTAGGAATTAAAGATAGCTTATACATTTAGCCTTATCTCTTGTATGTCACGAGAAGGGTGACCAGTAAATTCAAAAGATTTTATACCCACAATGCAGCAATGTTTTCATCCAAGTGCGAGACATTTGCTTCACAGGCAGCCTACGCATGGGTGGCGGAACTATTTCCAAGTTGGGGGGCGCAAGTGCATGTCAAAAAAACTAGAAAGTTTTTGTGATTTGGATTGGCAACTGTGACATCACAAGCACTGAAATATGATTTTGTCAGCATGTTTATCCGACTTTAGTCAAAATTTGATATGCCCTCAAGTTGTTCTTAGTCTTACACAAAAGCAATTTACTCTAAAAATGGACCCAATACGAATTGTGTTACTTAAACTTATTTAGGCAAAATTGGAAATTTAAAAGTGGGAGGGCCGCGCCCTCCCAGAAAAAATGTGAGGGATCCTGAACCCATGCGGCCCCCTGGTTCCGCCACTGAGCCTACGTAACACCTAGTTTTGCTGGACAATCTTTTCGTGTTATTTCAGGTGAAACGTGGTACTATTTGTCAATTTACAATTCACCGTTGTTCATTTTGATTTCTGTTTAATCTCAAATATATTTTCGTGTCGTTATGCATGTATACCTCTAGAATAAAACTTTTGACATTAATTTCGCTTATTAAATTTTGATGTTAAACCTGAAAAATTTGATTGTGTAAAGACTGAGCTGAGCGGCATAACTGACAGAAGTCACAAAGCAACAGTCACCAGCAGACCCGTAAGCAGCTTTGGACACCAGGGGATGCGAAGAATTTTCTGAGGGAGGCCCAAATTTTACATCGATAGCATGTACGAAAACAACGTTTATGCATACAATATGTCCAAGACATTTTTTCAGGGGAGGGGAAAGTTTTTTCAGAGGGCGAAGTCCTCCCCTTAGTTACGTGCCTGGTCACCAGGTGATGGAGGTATGCAGACATCACATTGCATGCTAGATTGGTATATGGGTATGTATTCAGAAAGACTTCTGGTTCGTTTTCTTTTGGATATCTTGAAATCTCCTCTAGTTGGCTTGGATAATTCTGCATAGAAGTTTGATTGATGTTGGGAAAGGCTATCACACAAACTATGTTTGGACAATCGAAAGGGTACCCAACACCATGCAGGAGCTGACAAGGGGAGATTGAAAGGATACATCCTCCACCCATTAGCAATAAAAATAAATTGTAAATCATTTTCTGAAGTAGTCTACGCTAATTTTGGCCAAACACTTTTTGTTACTGTAAGAGGATATCAATGGAGATTTGGCTAGGGGTGGGGCTGCACGCATGATGCCCAGTAGCTAAAGATCTGTAGCATTTTTAAAAGCAGAAATGTGCAAGAAAAATATTTAGCTATCATACCTTGCAATATATATATATCGGACCTCGCAATTTGTCGTCTTTTTAACGTTAAGCAACTTAAACAAGACATCAAATCTCCATGTAACCAATACTTCTTATAAAATGCATTAAAATTGATGTGTTCGACTTAAGGGTGATATGCACTTGCGATCAATGCGATTCACCGTTTTGTGCACTCCAACTGACAACTCTGATAAAACCCAACTGATGTGTTTTACTATATTGCTGTGCTTGTTTTGTTTGTATCATAGTCCGATAGTAGTGCATTAACGAAGCTGAACTACAGCACCATGTTCAACAACAAAATTAAGTTTATTAAATTCTAAATCATTTGTAGGGATAAAGCAAAGCGTGATTAGTGTTGCTTTGAAAACACCTCTTAAAAACAAGATTGGGAATCTGTATTTACAAAACTTCACTTCCGCATCGACCCAATGACTATATTGGTTTTACATCAAGCTGTCTCCCCCACATATTACAAAAAAATTGCGCCCATGCTGCTAACTATCCAATTCATGTAGACTGTGAAAAGGAGTGGTGACAGTACACACAGAGTCCGTCACCTTCGGCTAACGGCTTTGGCTTAACGCTGCTGGCACAAGACTTCTGAAACAAGACTTCTGAACTGCAATACAATGATTTTATGGCTGGTAGCAGGTGGCCGACAACGCTGTACTTCTGCAAAACTCCCCAAAGCTTTTCTCGAGTGGCCCTGTCGTACTCTTATTCAAGGTCAACAAAACAAGTGCAGACATCGATTTTTTTGGGTTTTTACCGGTAGTGGCACGTTTGCTATTGAACAAGGTTTGTCGAGCTATTGTTGCGTAAGCTGCACTCACATAACATAACAATAGCTGCGAAATTTCCCGACTATAATTGCACAGCTCAACTGTTCAAGCGATAAAAAGTTATGAACAAAAACATGTTTTTTTCATTGAGTTAGCAAAGACAAAAAGTAAGACTGGCCTGAGATTTGCCTTTCTGATTTTGTTATGCGCAGCAGGCTTAGTTTTCTCGAAATCGCTTTTGAAACCGATGCTTCTTGAATCTTACAATCGCTTTGACAATTTCAGAAACTAACATTACTGGGCTTGATGGCCGAAAGGAAGGAAGAACAGTAAGCACGTCCATTTTATTTATTGATCCTTTGTTTATCGATTCTCATCGAATTTGATTGAAACAGCCCCTGGTGGCGAGCGACTATTAAGTGCAGAAGGATAATCCTCGGAACGTGCACGCAGCACAAGCTTTGCAACAAGGGTTTACCCTCCGCCGCAGAAATAGTAGTATCGCTGTATCCCAAACCGTAAATTTAATGTAACGAATCGTGAGAATGTTGGATTAATAAATCGAGCATTTTGTAATGAAACTCATTTACAATGTTGTTTTCTCTAATGACCATCCCCGCAACTTAGAAACGTCTTTCACGCGTCAACAATATTTGTCTTTACGACATAGATAAACTTTCATGGTTTTGTTGCAGTTTGTGCACGATTCGCACTAGATCTTATTTTCATAACTGTGCAAAACTTGCACAGCGTGGCAAAGAAGATAAGTGAAAAACTTGCTTTGAGACTCAGACCCGTAGGAAACGAGTAACTTGAGAATGAAGTTGCTACTGTCAGTGCCACATCGTATCATCTATCAGTGTAATGCCACATCGTATCATTTCGTTGCTGGCTTGCTGCTTCATCATGATTGGCTGAGGCAGCACGCTGAGACGTTTGACATACAGTTCCGCATGGTTGACGCTGCTTGTATAATTCGGCCTATAATTTTGGATGCAGAGCTCTATACAACCTGCCCTGGAGAGCGAGTGTTGGTAGCCATCAGGTTCAATGTAACATTCCTACCTTTGAGGCCTTATTAAGAAAAATATGTACCTGTTTCTGGAAAGATGCAGAAATTCTGACAGCTTATGGTTGCGTGCTTTGTTGCAGTCAGATTGTTTATATTCGTCCCCATTCTTTGAACACTACAACCGCAGTTTGCTTTGTGACTAAGTGCTCGGACATTGCAGTGTTTGTTCGTTTGATGGCGTGTCATGCCACAACGCATTCGTACTTTACATGGCCTTGACCAGTTTAAGAATTAGCGTCCTACTCTGCAGTACTGTTGTACCAAGTGTTACGGGTTAGCGAACAATAGTGTTAAGAAAGTGTCTGGAACCGTGTGGTTCGGCCTCCAACGCCGTTGTAAGACGTTCTGATAAGAAGGTGTCTGTAACCCTGTGATTCAGCCGGCTCCAACGCCCTTGTAAAACGTTTTGTTTTGTCTATTTTTATCAACTTGCATTGTGGAGACAGTGTGTATTTGTACTATGGACTTCGTGTCTGCTTGTAAAATAAATTCATTCATAATTTGTGCAGTCTGCTTTTTTTTGTCTGGCCTCTGCACCAGATATATCTTGTGCATGTTTTCGGCTTGCGCACTCTTTCAAGACAGAAGTTCCTCTGTTTCAGCTTAACCTTAAATGACACGACGGATAGGTGATAATTAGGGCAACCAATTTTTTGACCTAAAAACTTCAAATTTTGACTTCATAATTAAGAAATTTTGACTTTATTTTGACCTATAAATTTTCGGCGTTTGCAACTGCAAAATAATTCGGCCTTAGGTGTTGAGGTTAATTCAGAAGCATATTCATGCACTGTATGCTTCGAAATTTTAAAATATTTGGTTGTTTAACTTTGGGGATGATATATTGATAAGTACATAAATAACTACAGTAGAGTCAAACCTGAGAACATCACAAAGTTGAAACCTTATATGCATAATGGATTGAGCATTTACAAAATCAAGTACTGTAAGACCACGTTTCTTGCCTTATCATGCCTATCCTACATACTATTTAATCGTCCAGTAGTGGGCAAAACAACATTATTACGCCAGAAGTCACAACAAACCCACTATTATTGCAGAATTGCAACTAAACTTGCAAACGCATATCAAAATCTGTTATTGCAGTTTTAATAAAGTATAGATGGAGAGAAAAAAACTCTGCTGCAAGAAAATTTTGACCTAGCGACAAATTTTGACCTAACAATAAATTTTGACTTTTTTTGACCTAATAACTTGGGATTCCCTCATGGTATGAGCGTGAAATTTGGTTTGTGGACGTTTCACGAACTTTCAAAACGGCAGAAAATTTTTGACTTTATTGACTTTTGGTTGCCCTAGTGATAATAATTGTTCACAACAAACTGCCGCGCAGCACAAAGAAAATTATTGTAACACCACAACCACTCTAGCGTCGAAAGAAGCAAGACGCCTTTCATTCACGACGCTTGTTTGCTGTAAAGACACCTCCGTGCATTGTGTAATATTCTTTCAAAATTTGCATTGTACGCGTGTGTTACAGCTGCAGGATAAAGAATCTAAATCCATTATATCCACAGGAGTAAGCGACGTGGCCTGGGGAAAGTAGCCCTGCTAGTCCTATCACAATGAAACGAAAGGGGGAAGCGCAGGCCAAAACTTTTTTCAGGCAAAAGAGTTTTTTGAGGGCGAAATAAAATAATTCATGGCAATGAAGGTTAGAAACTGTTTTCGAATGAAGCGTGTAAATTCGGTAAAAAGAGAGTTGAACCGCTGAAACCTGTAACAACCAACAAATTTTGACGTTTTTTGGCAATTCCAGTTTGGAAAAAGCCATGAACTTAAGGTATTTGGTCTTTACTTATATTTTAAAATTGTAAACAACTTAAATACTTCAAATTTCGGGAAATACACATCCAAATATCACAAAAAAATGATAGTTATGACCAGGGCCGGCCTTTAGCCGATTGGACCGATTGCTTCCAATCGGGCCCCGCGCCAAAGGGGGCCCCGCGCTGCACCTACTAACTTACGCAAATTTACACTTTCTATTGAAGCTGCGTGTGTAGAGTGCAATGCCGGCGTGGGGCCCACAGTATTTTTGAAGCTCGAGACCCGTTTCCAACGAAAATCAAACTGAACTGCGCGTTTTTTTTAATCACCGCGCATCATCATAATTCGTTCTTTAATTGTAACAACGGTCATTGTTTTTCGGCAATCTGTAGATTAGTTCTTTTCAATAGCAGCTGTAAAAGCAGAGGGTTAAGTTTCGAAGCTGTTTTCTGTTTCAGTTACAAGAGTTTCGTATGTGGCAGGTCAAGTTTAAATAGTTTCTGCAAGATACGTTTCGATATAGTTATTGCTGTGTCAACAGTTACGTGCCTTCTGAAGTTTAACTTTAGTTCAGTGGTTCTTAAACTGGGTTCGATCCAACCCCTAGGGTTCGACGAAGCCGTTTCAGGGGTTCGTCGAAGGCCATCTGAAACATGTAACCCATTATTGCTTTCTGTTATATTGGGAAAAAATGGGGTTAGACAAAATTTTGGAAAACTACATAAGGGTTCGGTGTGTTTGTAATGATTAAGAACCACTTCTTTAGTTCGTAATTGCAACTGTGTGTTGAGATGAGGCAATCTGGGATTGGCGGGAATGCTTGAAATAAAACTAGTTTTTATCATGCGAACTGAAGATTATTACAGATGTGGAAAAAATAACAATTCCTTAAAAAGTAACAGAAACTTCCTTTAACGAATATTAACAATTAAGCGTTAAGCCATTTACAAAGTAACAGAAGTGTTTGGACCACCTGCTTCGGCCAAAGAGAAATGACAGCTAGGTTTAAGCGAAGTAAGCCTCATGGTGTTCTTGTGTTGAGAGGTGCATCATGAAGTACTGCCGAAACAAGGACTATGGCATCATTCTCACACAGCTTTGCATCGTATTTTATGAGATATAGTCTAACAAATTAGAAGTTGCAAAAAAATCTGAAAAGTATGTAGGCGCGATGAGTTTTGTGGAAGTTTTGGAGGCTACCATAATACTTGCCAGTTTTGAAATATTTCTGAAAAGTAGGTTTATAGCTATTGCGTAATCTGCAATTACTTTATATATTTCATATTAGAAGTCTGAAGAGAATTATTTTTTTCAGAACCTGCTTTAATAAGCGGTTTGTGCTCTTAACCAGTGCTCGATTAATTAAACGGGTTTCATTGTGATGTAACCATTATCCACTGTAAAATATAGTGATAGGCAGGTGTTATACTGGTGTTTTGTTTTTTGGTTTTAATAGTTGGATTTGGGCTATTTATTTAAGAGTGCAATTTTCTGTAACTAAGATAAATACCATGAGTTCAAAACTTCAAAGACCAAGAAAAATAGGCCAAAAATTTTAAGTTGCAGTCAAGAGAAGGCTAGAGCTAGGGCAAACAAAGACCAAAGCAGAAAGAGAGAAAGTTGCATTGGACAAGTATTTTAACAGAACTACCTTAGAAAAAGCACAAAAAGCTTAAGAAGAGCCACAGTAAAAGATGGCGACAACGTAGACAGCTAGCCTGATGAAGTTATGCCAGATAGTCAACCAGAGGGGGATAACCGGCAATTTTTCTCCTCAATTTTCAAAAACGTGTTTAGTTTTTCGGTGCACCAAAAGATACAATCATTTTCCCCACGAAAATACCTCATTTTGCTCCCCCAAAAATCAGCTGGTTGCGGTCCCACAACAGACAAAGTGAAAGTTTATGTACGGGAAGTGAGATAAGTCATTTCGAAATTGTTGAGTCTGACAAAGCTGGTGCATCTGATGAGGCTTGCGAGGACGAAAATTCAAAATTTGTCGTAACTATTGGATTATCAAACGATTCTGATACATGACCAGTTTTCATGAGTCGGAATGTTAGGAACTATTTAACTCAAAGAGACGAACCACCTACAGTCAAATTACAACAGAAATCTTCCACAGAAAAACGAGAGTGATGGGACACGGTTTTCTATGTTCTACTGCAAAGGTGTACTGCCAAAAGGTGAAGCAGTAGATTGTCCATGAGTAATATACTCGGCATCGAAAATAGAATCTCTTGCTATTACTGCAAACTTTTCAGCTCTAAATGTGCAATCTACACCAAATACCTCATCTCTGAAGGTAGCAACTCATGTATTTATTGGGTGTTACAGCGTTGTCCGTTGAAGTCTATGCTAGAGATGTGAAACTGGGGTCATGCCCCAGATTTCCCTTTCACATCAATGATTACTATCGTTATGACGTGATGCCCCCTTCAAATATTTCTGCACTGCACACGTCACGAGTGTGCAGTCGGGCCCGCACTTGCTAGGGCCGGCCCTGGTTATGACCGGCATCAAAATTCGTCCCAATGGCAAATTTAACCGGACAAACGGTTTTTCGCTCCTTGGGAAGAAGCTTTGCTATGCACGTATGGCCAGATTCGACTGGAAGGATCCAACTAGTTGTAAGGATCTAACAGATAACTGTCGAATTGGGAGCTGCAATGACGTAAAGAAACTCTAAAGCTAAGTCTTCTAATTATTCATATTTTAATGGTTCAGCAAGAGCCGTTTCTTAGAAAGTCAGCATCCAAAGAAATGCGTCTAAATGTATTTTCGAATTCGTTTTGAGGATTTTCGTTTTGATGATACGGTCTTATAAAAGTAACACATCTGTCTTCACAGAAATCAACATCAGGACAATATTTTGAAAGTAGCTGCAATGATGTGATTTATTTAAAATTTATTTGTAAAACTACCTCTTTGGCAGACAATTTAGAATGAATTTTTACTGGGTTACTGCAGGTAAACCAAAGAAACCGTGGCATTAAAAATGATAGCAACAACGAATGTGTGCTGGTTTGTTAAAAGCAGTAGTTATTAGTGCTGCATAATAGGTTTTTCCTGAAGAGTGGAAATTTAGAAACAAGTTGAACTGACCGAATAATACATTCTTCTTCCGTTTGAAGCTCTATAGAAAGACATATTTCTTCCACTAAACCTTATGGGAACCCGTGGCTGGGTATATGCGAACTTTATAGCCCTGTTGACAATCGATGCAGACAAGCGATAAAGCAGCGACCGTAATTGGGGGTAAGCTTTCAATGTTAATTTATGGTGAAGCTTAAAAACGGTATTTCGCAATTGCAAAACAGTCTTGAGAAAGGTGAAGACTACTGCAGTACTGCTATAAATTGTCTTCACCTTGAATGGCAGCTAGTTTTGCAGAAGAGAGATGATCGAAGTTTACAAAATGACTTCCGGTATTGCGATGCAGCTGCAGCAGGCGACTATGATTTCTAATCGAAAAGAATAACTATTACTTGTAGGTTAAACCTTAAGTTTAATTAAAATCATTGAAAAGTTGCTTACTCTGAAAATGGAAGACCATGAATGACTTGATATGTCACATACTTAAAAGCTCTCTATTTTTTGTAATCTTCCGATTAATCGTCCGACCAGGCTCTGCTTTCATAACTTTGCGATGATTCGGACTTGCGCATATCTATATTCAAGCAATTAGTCTCCGCAAAGGTAATGCACCCGCAAAGGTAATGCACCCGAATCTATCAACAATAGTTCCTTTCTTTCTTTCAGGTCCTTTCCTGTACTTTTTTCGGGTACCCATTTCGCTTGATGAAATTTGCTGTTTTTAACTGAGTTTTTGTGCTTCTTATTGCAATATAACAACTAATTCTATCACAAAATACCTTGTGATTAAACGCCGCATCAACCTCCCAAACCTTGACCGCGGCGAACTCTCATCCAATAGCATATCATTTTTTAAAAAGAACGTGATAACTCTAGAGTCTTAGACCATTTGGCAAAAGTTTGAAATTTTCAAGTAGTTAGTAGAATATTCTTTTTATGGTTTTCAAGAGTGTATGCCAAAAATCTACCACTTTTTATTTGCGACAGTTTCAAAGGAAACGAGCGCCTCTTCGTGAGTTTTGGGGAAGTCCAGTGTCGCTTCAAAACTATTCTATATATATTTTTTGTTACAACTGTGTGAACCTTTCAGCCAAAATGTGAGATTTTGTTTGTAAGCTGGTCTGATCAGATCCTAGAGAGCAAAAAAGTCGACTTCAACAAAAAAAGCATAGCAAATGGTAGGTATGCTGAGTGCCAACTGCCAATCATCTTAAAGTTTAACACACAACCCACCGAAAATTTCTCACGTCAATCAAGCTGTTTCCCACGTGGCGAAGTAAAAACATTGCTTGGCTACTGGATCCTTTTGTTCGAAGTATATGTCAGCGTTAAGTGACTCTGATTTCCGGTTAGGCTAGTTTTGAACAATAAGACGAAAGGTAAATCATGCCAGCATACTGCACTTAAAATGTATCCATTGTGCTCGACAAATCCAGTAGCAAATGCTTTCAACGATAAGCTGCTAAAAATATGTTTTCTCAGCGTAGTTATGCAAAATTTGTTAAGTATGCCTAAATTGTCATTTGCCCAAGATTTTCGCTTATTGCTGAGGACGAATATCGAAAAATTTGACGCAAAAGTTGAAACCTAATTCATCGTTTCAGAAATGTTGATAAGCATAGCTTCTATTTCTGACGATGCACCGCTTGAACCGACTACTAGTTCCATGTAATTTTTGTCCCCAAAGCCATTTGTTGTCAGCCAGCGAGACGAAATGATTCTTTTGAAAAGTACTCAATGCATTTTATGAAAATCCCGAAATCAGTTATTGGATTCTCTTGATAATCGGGGAAGTTTCGAAAGGTTATAGCAGAACTTTGTTCGTTTCATTTTGTGCGTTGGTTGATCGTCACATAACCCTTATGTAGCAGCAATATTAAGTTGAAAAGCGAAAAGTTTTAGTTCGTGTCTGTCCTTGCCAATGAAGGTAATTGCAATCGCTTCGTAACTTAAAAATGCTACGTTCAACCTTTCCACTGCAATGCCAGTTTCTCGTACAACATATCATCTCATCTCAGCTGAATTTTTTCAAATCTTTCATACGAGCAGCAAACCAAAACAGCTAATATACAGACGTAAGTTCTTACAAACTTTCGAAACTTGCTACCTCGTCAGAGCCTATGGCCTGGACCGAACTGCTACCGGGAGTTTTCGAGCTGATATAAAACAAGAGCGGCATTGATGCAGAGGCGCTCGATTTCGAATAGAATGTTTGGATAGCGCGAACAAAATTGCAGTCATTAATTATACAAAAGATAGGAGCAGCATTTTACTGACACTTCTTCTGCACAACGTCAATGCTTGTGACAATAGCCAGACAACTGATATCGTTTCAGCTACGGAAGGTGAGTAAATTGACTTTCAATGTGGTCAGTGTACAACGTTATCTGCATTACATCATCTTTTCCCAATCTGTTGGACACCTAAGGCTTTATTTTTGTTTGCCGTAATGCTTTCCAAAGTTTGTTTTCCGTAAATGATAACAAGATAGTGATTGGAAGAGTGCATAGACGTTTTTCCAAACAAGATTAATAACAAATCTATATGTCAAAATAGAACAATCTTCAGTTTCATGGATTAGCGCAACACTACCCATGCCAAAAATAAGTAAAGGTACTGCATAGGAAATCTTGGATGAAGCTTGGCTAAAAGCGCGGTTAAGATCATAGCAAGCTAATCACCATACTCTTTACTGCATCACTTCATTTCTGTGATGCAACAATTCCATCATAATCTTGTTTGAAGCTAATCTCCACTGCACGGAGAAATATCATGGCTAGAGTTATTCCCTTCATCAGCTTATAGCAAGGAAAAAGAAAACCGAAGTTATCTAGATGTTGTAGGTAGTATCAAGTGTAAGGAGGACATGATCGTCCACGTCACGCTACATTTTAATAGAAGTGGCCTTCAAACTGCTCCGGAAACGTCTCACCAGTAAGCCTGAGTAATGGTACCCCCTAAAAAAATCCTGGATCCGTCATGAAAACTTATTTCACAATGCAATATTTTCAATACCGCGTGAGAACCTAGTTATTTGAATGGCATAAAATATCTTCACAATATAGATATGTGGCGTAAAACATCTTCAAAATATAGATATGTGCAAGTTCGAATCATTGCAAAAAGTTGAAAACAGAGCCCAGTCGGTTGATTCCTCGAAATCTCACAGAAAACCTAAAGCTTTTAAAGCAGTTGCGGCTTCGAAGCATTGGCTACTCCTACCGTTAAAGTTGCGTATGACTGATTTGAATACTTGTAAAAATATGGCACTGGGTTCAACATCTCGCTACATGTGCAACTACGGTTTTTGTTTTGAAGTATATGTCAATATGACAGTTTTTGTAGCTTTTGTAGCTTGGTTCAACTTTAGTATATTTGGCTGTATGCATAACTTGAAGTAAACTTATGATTCTGTCTTGAAGACAGTGGCGTAGCCAAGGGGGAAGGGGAGACATCTGCCCGGGGCGCAGCATTTTGAGGGCGTAAATGGAGGTTGGAGTGTCATGCAACAATTACGAAATGTCAGCGGATTCTAGTAATTACGATTTACAAAATGTCGAATGGCAGTCGCTGATACCCAGTTGCAAAATCTGATCAAGATCACCAAGGTTCGCAAAGAGAGCAATTACGAACATTACTGACGTTTAACTGTACTTTTGCAAGATTCTAATTGCAATTGTGCAGCATCGTTGAGTAGATCTACCATACGTCGCGGTTTGGCCGGGACAGTCCCGGTTTAAACGTCTGTCCCGGTGTCTCGTCCCGGTTAGCAAAATGTCCCGGAATTTCACTTCAATGAAATTTTCAAAATGAAATCCAGCCTGATGATGCTTTGTTTTGCAAAATTGGGGGCTTATTGTTGCGTCATTTTTCCATTGTCTTCAATGGAACTACAGCAACTGCTGCAGTTAGAAGCCATTTTGTCAGTGTTGCCATTTTAGTCTCTTTAAAACCAAATCTGGTTTATTTTGCAATCGTTTGGTTTATTTTTTTGCGATGTGGTTTATAGTTTATTTTTTTATTTTTTGGTTTATTTTTATTTTTTTTAAAGATGTTTTACGCCAGGTATCAGCTGTGTTTCCTGCAATGATATATGTCTGGTTTTGGCGTTTAAAGGAAAATCTAAGCAAGCTTTTGGACAGACTTGTTTTTAGCAACAGTCTGTCCCAACACATCATTGTAGCCTACCAACAAGTAGGCTACTTGCAACCGCTGACATGTCATGTAGTTAATTATTTTAATGCAAGACCTTATATAGGTAATGAAACTGAAACTTGTATAAGAGTCATGGTTTGTGCTGAGTCAGATGAGAAATCTGTGAGAAATCCAAACGATGTCTCAATTTCACCTTGTGCCTTTAAGAATGTACAGGGTGCCAACTCATTAAAATATATAATAATCAAGGAAATTTAATTGATGTCTGTTTCAAATGCCTTATGAAACATTATAGGACCTTTAATTTAATTTTTGGATAAATTTGGGATAGAAAGTGAAGTCATTGGGTAAATTGAATGCCATTGGCAGAATTTGATAATTGTCCGTTGGTGAAATGTTACTGACACAGTAGCATAGTGGGCTGAAGTATGCTTGTATGGTGATGCCATTGGAGAAAAAACTGGCTGGTTTTGCTCAACGCATGTTATGTAGCCAATACCACAATCCAATGTAGAAATGGAACGAGTATTCAGCCCGAAATAAACGTTGTAAACTTGAAATTCAACAGCAGAATGCGTGCAGAACTGGTAAATGCAATTTTGAATATCAGGACTGAATTGAAAAGAGACAATATTATAAAGGGTGTTATGATTATGACTGAGATTCCAGAAGCAGTGATCGTGTGAAGTTCTTTTGGTACTAGTTTGGTATGCAATGAAAACAATACTGCTGAAAGTTGTGTTAATGTAGATAATTGTGACTTTTTTGTAGAATAAGATCCCAGTTTGTATGCTTTCATCATTATGCTTTGTTTTTTGTGTGTTTATTTCTGCTTCAGTTTGTTTTTTCTGGTCTTTTTTCAGGCTCATCTAGTTTATTTTAGGAAAACCGAGGTGGCAACACTGCATTTTGTATGCTTTGAGAAGGCAGGATAACTTTCAAATTTTCCCTTTTAATCAAAGTACAATACTTTATAAGTGTTCTCACAATCTTAAAACAAATAAATAAGGTATGAAATTTGCCAAGCTCAGGCCTTCGGCCGCTCGTCAGGTTATTTCATTCATGGTTTTGCATTTGTCCCGGCTTAAGCCTAAGAAATTATGGTAAGTCTATCGTTGAGCAAGGCCTCTGATAGAAATTTTACCAAGCGGCACGAAGATCGATGCCGGACCACCCACCTTCTGGAGCCCTCGTCAAAACCTGTATATCGTGTTTGTATAGTAATCAGGATATTGATAAAACAGCTGCCATGCTAAGATTTAGAAATAGATTAATTGTTATGCTGGCAAATTGCCTTCCGTTTGGGATTGATTACAAAAAGCTTTGCTTGCGCAAAGGCTAGCGCTATAAAACTTTGTCCTTGAGGTTAGGCAATTATAACTCTGACTAATTTTATGCCATGTGTTATCAGAAGATTTTTGTGCCCATAAAATTCTGTTGTTAAAATTAATGCAGATTCTAGAAGATGATCAGGTAATTTTTTGCCTAGTTTTCAGTGACTTTCACTAGTTGCTACAATTGGAATGTATTACAGGAGTTGGGAATGGCGCAAACCAACAGGCTGAATGTTCAATCGTGAGTGAGGATAACTTCACGCGAAGCGATTGGATTCTTCAAACTCTACGACAGTTAATGATTTCCAAGATTCAAAGGTCCTGACGTCATTTCAGTGACGTCACAGTCATACGAAGTTGTCGGGCGGGTCTAGAAACTATAGGCCTATATGCATTGCCGGCGCTACCATGAGGCGAACTATAGGCAGCTGCAGTGGCGGATCCAGACCAGGCGTTTGGGGGGAAGTCAAATAAGCGGGCGCCAAAAAGTCTTCACTTGTTTAAATACCCAGCTTCTCTGCGACAATTGTTGGGTATCACACAAAAGTGGTTACCTTTTGTAAGCCAAGAAAACGGCTATTCTTGTTGGTCGAACTATACGATCTTTCAGGGAATCACCACAGTTTAAAATCGCCTTTTATCATTAATACACAAAACGTTTGAAGCAGGTCCATAAAATAGGTCCTATTTTTCACAAGCTACACATAGGTTAACTGAGAACGCTATGGGTATCCCAAACAATCTTTTATATCTACAAGTGTTTGAAAGCTATACACTAAGGCAGTGGTCCCAACCCTTTTGTAGCTGCGGACCGGTCAATGCTTGACAATTTTCCGAGGCCCGGTGTCAAGCGAAATTTCTGACTTCACGCCATGTACACATGCACAAAGTAATATTCTACATCAGTGCATTTCAAACTTTTTCCGCCATGGCACACTAATAACTTCTGGTTTTGGCCGCGGCACATCTATTTTATGATGGCGAAAACCTACTGCTGCATGGACCAAACATTTTATAAGCTTTTTGTCAAAGCATGAAAGTTTCGAGGCACACTTCAGTCTCTTTTGAGGCACACTAATGTGCCGCGGCACACAGTTTGGGAAACCCTGTTCTACATATCAAATACGCTGAGAAAACTGATGATTTGGGTTTAGAGATTCGTGTTTAGGTAAGTGTGTCGGGTTAGGGTTTGCGTTAGGTGAGAAGAGAAAAATAATAAAAGACTAAGTCCAAAAATTTTCAATAGTTAAAGTTATTCCTGTACTATAGCTTGTTGTGGGTACCTGACATCTAACTAAAATGTTTTAGTCAGTGGTGAAAGTAGAATAATTTTCTTACCGGAACGATCCAGTATTTGTCAATACCCTCCCAAAATTTCAGCCATAAATATAAAAAAGCAATCAAGAGCACGTCTACTTTTGGCCCAATCTGTATTGTACATTTTAAAAATACAAAAAACGTACGCTACATTCTGAAAACCACCGTTTCAAAATCAACCAAAAAGCGTTAGGCTATAGGCTACATACGGCAACTTGCACTATCTCCGAAAGTGGTTCAGGCAATGCAACTTGAGTAGTCTAAATTTAACGCCTCATACTATAGCCTACTTGTTAATACTGTATTTGCAATCTACATACCCTAAAATAGCAAACCTGATACAAATACTTTACATCGTTTGCAGGGCCCTAGGCTGTTTTAAAGGGAGCTCTTGTGAAAGGTTTGCGATTGATGTCATACAAATTAGTACTACACGCAGGACCGGACTTAACTGATGCGAGGCCGTAGGCTAAACCACTTGTGAGGACCCCTCACCCATTGTTGCGAGAAAAAAAGGAAAGCGTCAATCAATTCGCGAAAATCGGAAAATTATGCTCTGAAAGTACGGTCATTAAAAAG
>Ga0210059_1006583_pt1 | contig 18594 bp, 7 predicted proteins | sample Ectturendosymbi2_FD_188042 | JGI IMG/M metagenome (GOLD analysis project Ga0210059, IMG submission 188042) | Ecteinascidia turbinata endosymbiont from Florida, USA - Sample 2 (SPAdes) (version 2) | ecosystem: Host-associated > Tunicates > Ascidians > Unclassified | place: Key West, Florida... | reverse complement strand
ACCACACGAAGCCTAAAAGGATCCGGTAACTTATTGTCCTTTTGTAAGGAGCATTCCTTGATTCATTTATGACATAAATTTTGGATCCGGTAACTTATTGTCTTTTTGTAAAGAGCATTCCTTCATAAGCGGATCCGGTAACTTCGTTCCGCTCCGCGTCCGAGTTATTCAGCGCGGGACTTTTACATTTTTTTCTCTCTTTGTCTGAGTCGGATTTCTTGGCTGAGATCAGGACACTAGAGGTAACTGGAAGTTAGTGACATGTCACAGCATCACCCATCGATTGTTCAGAGTTATCTGGAGACCATTGGTCACGATTTCGCAACTGTGCCGCATAACAAACATGTTCGATGCGAGCATCAAACATGTTGCAACCGCAGATTTAAAATAAACCAAAGCGAAAATCGTGCGACAAGTGCTGACGGTAATGGGAGTGATGGATATGGAATGGCGTTATTTTTAGAAAACCGATTTTTCACCTGAGTTTTTGCAAATTGCATCTTGGACTGCTAAAGCAATGGAAAGTGCTGGAATAAAACTTTTAAACATAAGCGATGTCTTATTTGCGGTATGGCACTCACTCAATCTGACTGGAATAATACGTGCCTGTTAAACCCGGCGTCCTCCACTGATAGGAAAAGCTGCATAACCGTAAGAGGCTAAAAACCACTGCTACACTCAAGTCTCGAAGTACCGCAGAGATAAAATGAAAACAGTCGAAGCTGCTCGCAAAGCATTTTGCTGCAGATCGATTTCGCGTCAAGTACGCATTTTCAATCCTTATTCAAATTGAATCTTTCTCTGCGGTACTTCGAAACTTAAATGTTGATCAGTGCAGTCAGAATACTTGCAGAGTTATGAAAGCACAGCGTGGCAGGAAGATTCCTCGAATACCCTACACCACTGCTACATATCATGATTTGATCCGACACTCAGTCAGTGTATAAGCTCAGAGTGAAATTTGGCGTTTAACGAAAGGCAAGCCAGACTAGGCTTAGATGAGCAAGCCGTGCGCCGAACAGTGTTTATGTGACTCATCACAACGGTTACTTGAAGCTAGCCGTCCTATAATTGCCGTTACGTGTGCTTTTTGACTTCGATGATAACAGCATTATGGTCATAGCGTGTGTTTGAAACAACCGTTCGCATTCTTGCTCTAACTCTTGCTTCAGTTCTTCACCATTTCAACCGTAAGCTTTTGCTTGCAATTTACAGAACTGACGATGCGTGAATGACGCGAAATCGATTTCCTTGTAAAACACTTTGCGAGCCGATTTAGCTGCTTCTCGCTTGTGGAGGCTTGTTGCAGAGTAGGTTTAACGTGGAAATTATTGCAGTTGCTCACGTTTAGCTCTGAACAACGGCCCAATCAAGTAATCCGATTTAAACAACAAACGAACGATTGCGCGAATCTGCAATTACTCCTGCGTAATGCCGGTTTACAGGTCTAAACAGCAAATGCCGCGCTAAAAACTTGTTTTCTGCAGAAATTTAGTTGCTTGTTCACCGTCCTGAACGTACGTTTTCATTGTGATCTACGCCTTGCTTGCAGCTTTAAGTGAACCTTTGGAAGAATTAGACCTTTTGTTTGCTGTTTGTTATAAAGCTTCCGAAATCACTTCACCAATATCATAAATAAATTAAAGCGATCTTGCATGAACGCAAACAACGACCCTGATCAAATACCCTGCGTGCGAAAACTAGATTATTGCGACCATTCCTGTGGAGAACGCATTGGTTGCCACGGTGATGCTTTCGATTTTAGTCGCTTTGTTGCAGTTCGAATCAACATCTCGTCTCTGTTGCAGCGTTAAGTGCAAATGACGCGGTTAAATTAAACGGACTCGACTCCTATTTTGTGTAGAGTGGTGAACAAACTCAGTCGCTACCACAAAAGCGCCGGTTTGGACGAAATAGCCCTGGAAGACCACCACCATCATCACCAGTCTCCGCGTGTGCCCAGACCGCTGTGTGATGCATCCGCACCTGCCTCGCAAGGAGCGCTGGGATACAACAGTGAGTCGCCTGTGCTGAGCTGTGAGCGGGTGATAGCTTTTTGTCGCAGTTTTCAATCATGTTTAATTTACCAGTAAAATAGGATGCCACTCAGCTGGTTTTCGCAATGCTGTTTGGGTTTGTGAAGTTCAATTTACTCCATCCCGTAACTCTAATGCGAACGAAAAAACTTTTGACTTTTGGACGCAGGTCTTCCACAACATTCGCCTTTCAGAACATGAATACAACTATTGGAAGTGTTTTTTCGAAGTCAAAAACGGACGTGAAGTATTGATGGCGCTCTAGCTCAGGGGCCTGTCTCCGAAGTTTTTTGTCAGAGGGCTACATAAGTTATTATGCAACAGTTCAGGGGACGCACATACTACGTTACGTAATGAGATGTTCCGGGGTGTGTTACATTCTACCAAATCAAATTTTCGTTAAAATATTGTTTTTTCGTTATTGACAAAATGTCCTCGTGGGCTAGATGAAATGGCTTAGCAGGTCGGATTTGGCCCCCGGGCCGTAGTATAAAGACCCTACTCCAGCTAAATAAGTTTCGTATTGCTAATCGACTGATGTCTTTGTTTGCTTTTTCCCTCATTTTTTCTGTTGGTAACTGGTGACCACGCTAGTTGGTATGTGCATTGTACCATTTGCTGGCGTGCCAGCCTCAAGTTCTACTTTGCTTGCAGCCTCAAACCGCCTCCGTTCGTCGCGTTGTTTGTCTCTGAGTAACCCACGCTTGCCTCCCCTACCGGTCCCAGTGGTGGTTCCCGCCCTGACGCAGATCCACTTGGGACCGTCGACTGCTGTTCCGTCGGTGCTACCTGGACAAAATTCTTACACGTCAGCAGGGAATGACGCAAGTGTGAAGTCTTTTTCCCGCCACTTCCGGGTTGCAATCGCCAGCCGTTTTCTGCACTTGTGCGGATCTACTACGTCGCATTCAGGTACCAAAACATATGACATATGGGTTACTGATGCGTGCTGTTGTTTGATAGTCAGCCTCGTGCGGTTGTAAACTTGACTCCGCACGTAGTAAAGTTTGGACGCGACATTTTTATTTCGCGTTTTCCACGCATTGTGTCGAAAATAATGTTCTTGTTTTTTATCGACAAGTCACTTTGCGAGGCAACTCGGACTACCTTTTAAACCAGAGCTTATAAAGGCATTTCTATATTTTATTTCGTAATAGGTATTACTTCGCTGAAATGGTGCTCGTAGCTACCGTCTGAAAAATACTGTAAATGGATACGGTGTGTGCCATGACTAAGCGAAAAATCAAATGAGGCTTTTTGCGAAACAGTCTGCCGCTTGGATCAATTGTTATCACTGGTGTGCGTGCTGCAAACAACATTGGACTTTAAGAATGTGCAGCATGTTTTTTTCCGCATTCAAACTTCACCTTTCTACGTTGCTCACAAGTATCAGAGTGACGCTGCCAGCCATAGAATTGAAGAATTACAAATTACGGATTTTGTTTGAGTTTTATGTTAGTGTGAGGCCCCCTCATCTTTTACATTTCTTGGAGGTATCACCAGGTTCGCAACCACGGCCAGGAGGGAAACCGGGAAATTGCTCCCCGCCGAAATTTTCGAAAGCATTTGTAATTGCTGAAGTACAACAGCAAGTTACAGTCATTTTGCCCCCCCTCCGAAGGTATCAGCTGAATGCAGCCCTGGGTATCACTGCATTCCAGGAGAAAAGGATCGAAATAACTGCCTTGCTCTTGGTTTCTCGAAGTTATTGTTGTCAGAGCGATTCGCAAGTGGTATCCCTCGTCCGACATGTGCAAATTTCATGCGTTTGCGAAGAGTCGTGTGACTCTTCTGCGCGAATTTATGACAGTGTACGCGAATTACGCAAATTTATGCCGGATGACCTGAGAAGCTCTGCTTCATACGAGTGTTGACGTAAGATGATTGGCCAGCTTGCCTTGCCCGCTTTGTTCACGTGATTGACATGTGTGCGACGGCCAAATGACCCGAGCGACTACCGTGCTGGGGCACGGCTATTCTTAGCGCGAAACCGCCATTCGCGCTGGAACTTGCCTGACGACTGCACGGGTGGACAAATTTTTGTGGTGTGGTTGCCATTCCGAAGTTCGCCTCCAGGTCGTTTTGCAGCGATCGCGTTGATTGGCAATTGGATACTCGGCCAGTGCTCGAGCCGACTTGTCGCTTTTCCGCTCCTGGCGGCAATTGCCGATCCAAGAGCAAATTGAGTGTTTCCTCGTGAACTAGCTGTGAATGGTGCAGTATGCGGGTGCTCACTGCTTGCAGCGGATGGATCCAGCATTGTGCACAGCTTTTTGTTTTTTCTCACTCATATGTGATCTACAGTCTACATAATTTGTAGACTGCATTCTCACTTGGGGCCTAGCGACATGTGGCAGTTGAAATTCATGCACGTTCTGTTTTTTTGTGTTGTAGCGAGAATGTTTTGCGCAGGAACCAACCGCCAAAAGCAGAGCCTGATGAAAGCTATACGGTTGCATAGATCAAATTGCCTGTTTTTCTTTGTATAGTTCATTCAAAACACCCTGCCCACAGGAAAAGTCACTGTCGCTTGTTTCCATCGCAAGTGCTTGGATTTACTACAGAACACTTTAAACTATTTTGTTGTACGAAGGTGTTTATGGAAGAATTAGTTGCAGAAGCCAAAAAATTAGCTCTCTGTCGAACGTGTATATTTTGAAATGGCTCATTTCTGCCCTTATGATTAGGTATCTTTTGCTGTGTTATTAGAAAATTGCGCATGACTAATTTGGCGTTTGGTTGTCTTAGAGGAGGGGTCTCAAACTCGAGTTGCTCCTGGCGGTACTTGAACCTTACTAGAAACTGGCTTTACATCTTTTTTCCTGCGCAAGGCATCGTGATCGAGTTATAGGCAAATCATTTCTGGCCGTCTCTACGTTAGTTAAGGAACTTGTTCAATCGCTGATCGAGCACTATTAAACAACAGTGAATAAAACTAACAAGCTCAAACGTTAATTATCTGAAAATTTCCGAAAAGCATCGCGGATCGCAGAAAGTGCCTTCGCGGGCCACATGTGCCCGCCTCTTTGAGGTCCCTGTCTTGAGCAAATGTTACCAAGATCTGTGCTTCTGCCACACCTTCGATTTGTCATGACATGTTCTAGAACCCAAGTTCACGCCTAAGCTTTTGTCAACCGTCCGCCGTGCTTACCCGTGGTCAGAAGCATAGGCAGTCCGCTTCAAAAAAGTTGATCATCAACAAAAGTTGATCAACAAAAAAGTTGATCAAAAAAAACGAATGATGGCAATCAGGTCCTAATTTAATTTGAAACGCTGGCATCCAGGATTTCAAGCTTGCGTTTGCCGGGAACCCAAGATGGATGTTGCGCAATGGAGTCGTGTTAAGTCATGCTCCATGTAGTTCTCAACCTTTTCAAGCATATGGCCCAATTAATAAACAAGCAGAGGGTTCGTGACCCACCGACTGTACAACTTCTCCAGTGCGACAACTGTTGCAAATGCACAGAGCAGAAATAAAAACAAATGAAAACAGCTTTTAATAACGCAACATGCGCTACAATCAATTCGAAGGCTGCGCCTGTTGTTAGAAAGCGTAAATATTCGGGGTTCAATACAGGATAATGTATAGATCAAGTCATCTTCCACACTAAGCCTGCTTCTAGATTGTGTTGACATGGCAACACGAGCCGCCTGCCTGCCTCAAAATGACTTTAGTAACTGCATATGTGGAAATTTCCATGTTACAACAATTTCTAACATAATGACGAAAGAAAGCGTATTATGACGCTTGGGACTCAAGAGCCATCTACGTTTTCGATCAAAGGTTCAACTTGAAAAGCGTACTCAATTTCAATAACACTAGGCCGTGACCCGTCAAAAATTCTTCCGTGGCCCTCAAGTTGAGAAACCCTGATCAAGATGGATTGACGTGATAGCAGCTTATTATTAGCCAAGCGTGATCAAAACCAAGTGCAGAAGTCTTTTGTTTGCTACTTAATTTCCGTGGTATTTTCAAATTGCCTTGTTATTGACGAAAAGGTGGTTGAGTTCATCTGATTGTGGGAAAAAGTGCGCTATAATCTCCTGAGACGTCCTGCTCGGTGTTTTTTTGACCGCAGAGCTTAGTGCGTTTTTTGTTTTCACGAACCAGCGGTGTTGCAGTTTGTTTGGTTGTGGTGGTTGGCGCATTCACGCCATCCAAACGAACGGAACTGTTCGCTGACTGCAAAAAAATCGATTCGAGGTGCGATCGTGCCAAAGCCGGAGCGTTCGTCACATCCTGGCACTTGGTACGGGCGATGCAGACCGGACTTGTGCGAGTTGTGCTTATAATTTGTCTCGCTCAATGCGTCGCATCGCGCTGTTCAGTAGCGGGGTCGATTTCTTCCGACAGTGCACAGCACGCTGATGCCAAGTGTCAAACGCTGCTCTTCTCGGCAATTGGCTGTTTGATGAATCTTTTATTCATTTATTTCACGCAGGTTGGTACGTGTTTTCTAAATAATCGTGTTTTTCTTTAATCTGGCAAGCTCGCCTGACTCAATGTGCATCCACTGCGATGCAATCTTAAATAAAATTAGAAAACGTACTTATTACTGCATTTGGAATCAGCTCTAGCTGCGTAACCAGATGGAGAAAATAACGTAATTGTATAATCGAAACGTGTTTTTCAACCATTGCAGCGCCAGTAAGATCGTATTGACGCTAACGCGCGAACATGGCGTACCGGCTCCCGCAGTAGTGCGTCATACCTAACACTTACAGCTGGTCGTACATAAATCGAAAGCGCGCCATCGCAATCGAATTAAATTTTGGGATGCTTCCGAAAGGCAGGACAAGCATGCGGAATGGAAGGCAGCGACATTAAGGTCTGCTCCCAGGCAGTTTACTTGTGTTGGCGTGCACTGGAGTTTAGCCGGGATGCTTAACATGCTTTTACTTCGGTTGCAAACTCAGGCGCAGACAATGAACTTTTTATTGCGTTTCGCTCTATCTGTATCATCTACCAAAGCGGTTGTGGAAGGGTTGGATGGATCGATACTAATTTCAGATTGGAGGTCTTATTATAAGCGTGTTCAGTTACAGGCAGCACCTGAGGCAACTGCAGTCATCAATTTTGATTTGTTTAATCTCTAAATTGAGCGTCTAATATCGTATATCTGACCCCAGCGGAGAAAGTCGGACGAGTAGAGCAAGGCGCAGTTACGATGTTTCGTGGCTTTCTTACTGTCCTAACGAAATACGTTGCAGAAGCTTCTAAGCTAAGTTCACTGGAGCTTTAAATCGTGATTTCCGGCGTGAATCAAAACATTGCCGCAAGAATGATTGTTGTCCTACGCAAAGCATTTTTCTAGGATTGGCTAAGGACAGGGGTCCGCAAATAGTAGGTCGCAGGACCTTCCATTTCGGGTCGCGAAATAATTTAAATTTACGTTTTAAACATGCCATTCTCTTTTTTAAATATGCCATTCTCATTAGAAAGAATAAAAGCAATCATGTACTGTTTTGTGTGCTAAGTTTCATACAATTTTGTGCAAGAAAATTGCTACTGTCAGTAGGGCAGTCTTATAATAGGGATAATTATTTTCCACGAAGTTATATGCTCACGAAATCTGTTGATCGCGAGAATTTAGAACTATTCTTTAGGGTTGCGCCAAAACGTATTTGCGGGCTCCTGGGATGCTGCAATCTCAGAATGCTAAACATGCTAAAATTGTGTTGTGAAGTGCAGAAGGCTGAAACAGCTTTTGAGTCATCACATGACAAGTGGATAAGTTTTGGAAGGTGTATCGAGTGGATTTTTGTATTCCTACCGAAATAACGCAGGTTGTTTGTTGGTCAGAGTATGAGATGTTCAACCCGGAGATACAGCGGCGACCCTTGCTAGCAGCTCACTGACTTGTTTGGAAATCAACTCGATCAGCGCTGTATACTGTTTGCTAAAGGAAACAAGCTTTCATTTAATCCTCAGATTACTTTGATCAAATCGCAACTTGTTATAAATAAAATCGAGCCAACTGCTCTCAGTGGAGGCTCCACTGTGATTTATCATAAAATTCAGAAAATTACCCGTCCAAACAGTATAACGTTTCTAAACTGCGTTGTCTCAGTGACGACAAACGACTAGCTTGGCATTGTTCAGTGATTCATCTTGATTTCAGCATAATAACTGTCTTCAGTAACTGCTCGAGTATGTGTTTATGAAAAGGGTGCAGTTCAGTAACAGGAGAGAATTAAAATAGCAGGATTTTTAGCAGCCTATGATTTCTCGGAAAACAAACTAAAGTAAGGATGCCGTGGACACGATAAGAACACCACCCATCACTTGCGAGCGCCGATAAGAGGAAAATCTGTTTTGTTGTTGTCTTCTCTTCAAGTTTTTTAAGTTTACAAATCAATACGGACTGTGGCAAGATTTACGTGTGCATAGATAAAGTGCAGGTTGCTGTTTCACGGCAATTTTTCCGATCTTATATCACTTAACTTCACAGAGATCTACCTCCGTCCAAACGTTGAGTCTTTCGCACATGAGCGTCGTCAGCGACGGTAGTTTTATATTTCCCGATTGACTTCGCTAATTTTTCTTAAAAATCCCTGTAAGTTTTTTTTCGCAAGGACGTTCACCAACTGACTTCGGAGCGCACGTGGTTTGCACTTTAGCGCGATACTGGTGCTGCTAAGTACTTATTTTTGCAGCGTTGCTTTTGGCCTCTTTGCACATGCGATTTCCATCTACAATGACGCAAGATACTGCCGTCACTGATAATCACTGACAATGACGCAAGGTAATGCCGTCACTGATAACCACTGACAATGACGCAAGGTACTGTCCTCAACTTTAGATACATTCCATCTACAGTGACGCAAGATCACTAAAATACACAGACTGTGACTAAAGGCATGGGGTTTCGTCGATCCTCTCGAGGTTCGCTTCTGTCAGACAGACGTGAAAATCAGCATTGTCACAAGCAACTTCTGGCTGTAGCAGGCGATGGCCGGGCGCCTTGCCCTATCATTCAAAAAAACAAACAAAAAAAAAATGTTGAAAATGTTTTGAAAACTACATGAGTGAGACAGATTCAACTGGGAGGTATCCTTCATATGACTTCTCAATTTTGCTGGTCCGCAAGAACCGATGACGAACGGCTGTAGCAAACTGCTAACGCACGTTTTTCGTCGTTACGTGAGTTGCTGCAGGATGTGCGAAAGTCGACGTTAGTAGCGTGGTGGCACAAGGGAAAATGACAATCAATAGTTTATTATGCAAAACATATGTTAACACGAGGAAAAAATATCCCGTGCAATGAACGAGTCTCCAGAAGCAAACTTACTCGTGCATGTACCTTTTTCATGTTTCTGTAAAACGTGAAGATATGATGGGGCAAAACTGCAAAGTTTTATTGCGGACTTCAATTTAATTTGGACAAAACGCTTGCGACAGGTGTTCAACAGTTTGTGTTAACGTTTTCTATAAGTTCGCACTTTTCATATGAACGTAATAAACTTTAATCTAAATAATTACCCTGCAAAGGAAGCTTTTTCAAATGCCTTCCTCTTCTATAAGCTCCTGTTGTAATGAATTAAATATCCGCCTGGTTTGTAGAAAGCTGCTTTATTCCCACACTATTAACAGTATTGCGGTTTGTACGTTTGGAATCACAGTATCGCAGAAACTGTAACACAAAATACGAAGAAAAATTTTGTTCTGCGTTGTATCTTTCACTGTTCGAAGTGTTAGCCTTAACCATTTGATCTAATTTTTTTAACAATATTTACGCCTTCATTCAACAGGCATTGCCATCTTAATCAGTTCGAAATAGGCGTCCATTTTTCGCAGCCAACTAAAAACCAATCGCGTTTGCAAGCTCAAATTGTCCATGCTATTATCCCCCCATACCAGCAATGTCCTGTCGTCCTACTCTACAATCTGAAGTTACTTGCTGTTCGTTATCATTTGTATTCGTAGTTCCAATGTGCGCCACAAGTGGTCAGTTCAGCCAACTGAAATCTTGCTGCTGTGGTTGACACCGACTGCAATAACTCAAAAACCAAAGTTATCCTTACGCCAACAGTATCACGTGATCACTGATCGACGCTGTTGCATTGAGCGAATGAACGCAAAAGCCAACATATGTCAACAAGTATCATGTAAGGCAATTAACATACCTGCACAATGCTACATTATCAAGAACCACAGGATTTTGATGAAAAGTTTCATTGCACGGTTTACTTGTGTTTATGCTTGTTATTCTACAGTAATAAATCAAAAAATTTTCCTACTTATACGAAAGGCTGTGGGTCCCAAGCCGCGCTTGACACGTATTCGCTGCTGCAAGTGTTTATATGAACAAAGTAGAGGTGAACGGGTATTGTTTTCCACTCGCATCTGCTTCGACGCAAGAACACATGCTCCTAATCCCTTCTGCCAATTTTCAATATTTCAGAGTTTGACTCCGCGAAGTTCTAAATTTTACAGAAATGCAGTCTGCGCATGTGTTTTGGAAAATTTACCACATTCACCTTTATCCTACGTAATTGTTTAGCATGTTTGGCGAAACTCCATAATTTTGCCGCAATAATTACATCTAAACCGTCGTTCCTTGAATTTTGAAAAGGGAATGACTGAAATATATAACCTTGCTCTGTCTCCGCTTAAAATCTGCCGACTCGACGTTTTGGCCAGCTCCAGCACAGGAGTGAAATTTCCCCTTCAAATCGTTCGAAGTGTTTCTTCAAACAAAGTGGACTGTGCACTGCGAAGTTCGTGCTGCAGCTGTACGACATCCAGAGACATGAAGAAATCAACCTGTTATCGTTGTTTCGCATAAACCAGGACACTTTCCTCCAGCGGGCAGCGACCGAAGCTTTTGGTTTCAGTGTAGGTACGTCCTGGCGAGAGCAGCAGGAAGCCCTGAGATTTCAGTCGTGATGGAAAGCCATTCAGAAAGGATTGAAACTTCGTCCTGTGTTGCTTTGGGCGAATCGCTATTATTGTGAGGACGAGTGATTGCACGGCTGGAGATATTTTTGAAAGATGCGAAGTTTGCGTCTCTCACTGGTGAAAGACGAGGTCGTGCTGCGTTTGGTTCACCTTTACACTGTTGTAAAGGTAATCGTTCGTTGTTAGTCGTGCGAACAATAGGTTGTCTGGTCTTCCGACGCCATGAGAGGTGCTGATTATTGTGCAATCAAAATCATTAAAAGCAGGTCAACGCTTGGGGCCTTATTTCAAAAATGGAGTGGTAAAGCAGTTCTTTTCAGTGAGGTATGCATATTTAAAAGGTCGCATTGCGGGACCGCAACTCTAAGGGAATTAGGGAGAGAGACCGTCTTTTGACATACTGATTGATATGGTATTGGAAAATTTGCTACAAGAGTAGAAAAAGATACTGTTAGTGCTGTTTTTATAACAAAAAGATGGTCGTTTTGTGTGTAGGAAGTACGGCGCTTTTGGTGAGACCAATTCGTAACCCTTCTGTAGTGACTAAAGTTAAGCCAGCATGTTGTCACTACCAATTAACTCATTGTACTGTATTTCCGACGCTGGAGAACGCCATATCGAAGGTGGCGTATTGATATAAAATCAATGGAGTTTGGATCGATAAATTGTGGCTTTATTAAGGTAGGCAGTTTCAAGATTGAAATTTTTCAAATGCTTTTCTGTCAAACGCAAGGTAATTCAACTGTTGAAACGAATGGTTTCATATTTTGGGCGCATATGTCTGTCCTAATTTATCATATCGGAGTGGACAATGCGTCATCGGGCTGCCGATCTTCGTAATAAGTTTCTGCGCAATCGGACACTTTCCTTGATGTTGCTTTACCCACAGCACGTTGCTCGTTGAAGCAGTTTGTCAAATACAGCGCTCAGGTCTTCATGCGACATTTGTAGATGAACGTCAGTGACTGCAATCGCCCGAGGCTGCTGTTAAGATTTTGATAGATTTTATGGAAAACGTAATCGGCGGCAGGTATCGTTCCGCTCGAGCGATTTGCGAGCTCTCGTAAGTGATGGGCGCGGCGAGTGACGCGACGCTGCACTGAGAATAGATCAGACAAGTTTTCGGTGTTATTCAGGACACACTTGTATGGTGCGTGCGGAGCCTTGCATGGCTCATTTCATCTGCAGTTGTTTTTTAACACCCCATCTAAGTTGCTGATTTGACTGAATCTTCATATAAGGAGTTGACTCAGCATCCACTTGTGAACATGCTTATTGTGGTCAGTCGTGTAAAATTATACTGCAAGTGGGATTTCGTTGCAAGTAGGGTTAAAAGAGTCAAGTTGCAGAACAATTGATCTCAGTGAAGGGTCGGTGTAGCTTTTATTGTGATGGCCGACTTTCAATTAAATATCTTCAGCTGATTTGATGTTTCAGTGTAAGTTTAGCAACCTCATCGTTTCAAAGCCAAAGCAAGGTGTGTTTGGTTGTAAGTGCCCAACCTCTATTCTTTGTATTTTCAAACCTAACTCCAAATTCACGTGTTTGAAAAGATATAGTGCTAATGTTGCTTGCTTGTGCAAAGTGAAGCAAAACAGCGTAACTGGTTCTATGTTGGTTCATATTCAAGAGTACTAGCTACAGGCGATGCTGGTAAGATTAGCCGTTGTGTGCAGATAGTGCTAGCTGAACTGGATCTTCACAATGCAGCTGCCATCGTAGCCTCCAGTAGAACTCGCAGCGTCATTCAAAAGTTTGAATGGAAGTGTTATAAAGCAGACTTACCTCATGTTTGGAAGTGGCACCAACTTCAAACTGCTTGAAATTAATTTCGGTGTCTGTCTGTAACGTCAATTGGTCGTTTTTAATGATTCATTATTGTAGGTTGGCTTAATAAGTAGAAAATTTCTCGAAACCACTGAAAGACTGTTCTATAGGGAACAAAGTAGTGGAGGTATGCGATGGTGATGCGGTTATGGTGCTTTGTGCCATAGACATAGCCAGGGGGGCAAAGGGGCCATGGTCCCTCCCACATTTTTGGAAAACATAGTCATTTTGTGCTTTGAGAGGCGTTTTCCAAACAAAATAGTGTTAATCGCCTAAAATCAAACGTTCCCCCCAATTTTTGGGCTGGCTACACCACTGCTTTGTGCTTGCTGCAACTTTGCTTTGAGTGTATGTAGAACTTGACCCCAGCGGTTTCCATATTGTTCCTTTGACATGATTTAACGTCATTTGTTTACAGAAACACATGAAACTTTTCACATCTATGTTATTTGGTTTAAAAACCAAAGCAAAGTGATAACTTTCACATGGGGCAGGATATTTAAGTTGAACAGGGATGTGTCGCGTTTTCGTAGAAAGAATAAATGCTCCGCATAAAGAAAAAAAATTAGCCGGAGTCATTCACTGCATTTGTTTGTTTGTCTCACAATGCCTGTGCAATTGGTCGACCTGACGAGATATCGCGCTGCATATCGTTTCTTGTGAGATCTCCTATGCCAAGTAATTTTTGTGTAAATTAATCCTCGGCTATATTTCGGAGGCAGTTGAGTAGGGTTACTGTTTATGTGTCGAAATCTGCTTTGTTCTGTGTGACGTTGCGAGGATTTGTCCAGCCGGTTAGATTGAAAAACATAAGGTGAAGAAGACACAACCGAGCTCAAATTTCGTGTGCAGTTGTGGTTTCGCAAATGCGTTGCTTTCGTACAGTTGTGGTCTGTCAAAAATATAATTTTGAAATGGGTTTCTTGCAACAATCCGTGATGTCCTTTAGCAATCAATAAGTCTGTAGCATTAAGTGCTAAACCAACACTCCCATTTACAATTAAAATTTTTGATGGACCGTAATCATTGAGTTTTACTGTCGAGATAGTCATAATTTGTGTTTAAGGGCTTGCAAAGAAATGGAACTTTCTACTTTCACTCACCAAGTGCGAGCAGCAACAATGAATAGAAATATCTATGGTGTTCCTATATCTGTCGACTTCAAAATTCGTTACTTCGTCGCAACCGTGAGGACGCTATTTCTATAAGTGAGGAAACTACGTTCTTTCCATTGCGTTCTTCATCACTATTCGAGGTTGAGTTATCAACGCCGCAGTCGCGACTTTCAAGTTCAGGCTGGTTAGTTGTCACCGACGTAGCGAAGACCTGTTTGACGTGGTGATGGTGGTCGTAGAATGATATTAGCCAGAAAGTTAACTGGTTTGGTACTTGTAAGTTCTGAAATTAGGAGTATTACATCAGTGCATTATTTGTGATTGTGCGGTGATAGCCGTAGAGGGTTACCATATCTGAAGACACAAAAATCCTGACAATCTCAATGGCTACTTTTCACGACAACAAACAAGCGCTATACGGCATATTTCAGTATGCTCTTACAACTCCCAATCCACCACAAAACAACATCACTATCACAGAGCAAAAGTGTCACAGAATTGTTACACAATAGGCTACAAGCGATTAAGTACAAAAGGCATGTTTTTCTTTCCCAATCCTGACTATTCATATTTTTCAGAGAATCTAACAATAAGATCCTCTGAACCTGTCAAAATTCCAGACATTAAAACTATTTTTAAAATTATTTCCGGACACAACCTGGAAATTCCGGACGTATGGCAACCCTTCCGTAGAACTTTAAATTAATTAATTTAAGTCAGCAAAAGCAAACTGTCATTGCGATAGTCAATGTTTCAACGTGTGTGGGTTCTACTGAGACATTTTTTCATGGTGGCCCTTTTTTGGTAGCACTTCTCATTTTTGCAGTATGTCGGGGTGACTGCGTCAATGGATAGCAGTCTTTTGATGACGATTTTATTTGTGTTATAGTCAAGTTTGCAAAATCTTTTCTGTCGTTTGTAACTGGTACTAAGCACGCGTTACTTTCATTGGCTTACCTGGCAAGGCAGTCTGTTAGAGAAGTCGCCCAGACCGCACTTGGTCATCTGCGAACGTCGTGACTGAGCTCGACTTGCGCATGCATAAAAGCGCGATGTGCTTCTTTCTCCTTACTACAGAGTTGAACTGCGCCCGCCCGACGGGACCGCCGCAATCCATGCTTGACGACACTCTCATTACGCAATTACGTTAGGTTAGAAAAACAGGCTTTGCTTTTCTACAGCGATTGCAGTGGGATTGTGACGTACAGTTGCAGAGACTTTCATCGATCCCCGCAACGGATGTACCTAGGTGGTTGCCTTCTTTCCCGCGCCGTCTCGTTGCTACTTCATTTGATTTGTTAGGTTCGACGGAGGTAATGTTTTCAGTGTTTCACGAACAACCACAATGCTTATTGAGAAACGGGTTATTTGTACTATTAGGCATTGCTACTACCCGCACGCTACTCAAGCAGAATTGACCCACATGGTTTTCCATGGTCGCAACTTATTGCATTATTCCATGTAGATCATTTGAAAAAGTCGAGATGTTTAATTGCTTTTGGAACTTGGACCCTGAATAGTTGATTCATCGTTAAAGTTGTACATGTACTTGAAGAAACGTCGTATCGCTATCGTCACAGCCACTGTATACTTGTTGCACATGCATCAGGTGATTACTTTTCACAAACCGTACAGACAAGCAAGTCTAGCCATGTCAAATAATGCTTTACTGTACTTGTAAACGAACAAATGCTGTGGATCGGTAGTGACGCTAGTTCGTAAAGTCTTGCTGAGGAGCTGCTGGAAGTTTTTATAACCTCCAAGATTTGAGCGGGTGCCAACAAAGATTGATATATTCAAGTGCAGAAAACAAAACGTTAGCAGAACTATTTCTCTGTTCCACGCAAAAACCACCACGCACGGCTTGAAGCTGTGTACGCATCCTTCCTGATCAGCAAACTTTATTTAGCTAGTTCTAACTGCTTATGTCGTGTTTTGATTTGAAGCAGCGTTATTGTGCAGAAGGGTTTTGCACTGCAGTTGAGCTGGAATTAAACTAAACACTAAATCGGAGCGAACCTAGGCAGGGATCTCAGTCGCAAGTGTTTCCGAGAGCCATATGACTACTTATGCAGTAACCCGAGGGTCGCATTATGATTTTTTCCATGAAAAAATGTCCAATAAAAAGAAGTATACCATGAGATATAGGCAAGTCATTGCTAGTCATCTGTACCATCGTTCAAAACAAGCATGATGACTCGCTGGCGTTCAAAAAGTATCGCGGGCCGCGTGGTTTAGACCCTAACATAAAGGCTGCAAAAGTTTTGTTTACCAGACAGTTATCACCATCATGCAAACTCATTTCGTAAACATAATATTTGTCATGATATTCAAATGTTTTTATTTTAGGTGAGATTTGTTTGCTGTTTTTGGGCGGGGAGATGCGGCTTTGATCAATGCAATATCAATAAGTTGACATAATTAGCGCCGTTGCGTGCTGTGCTTGTTCTCGTACCCATCTTCTCAGTGCTCATAGCGCCAGCGAAATGAACCTGGTGGTCGAGGCACGGCAGTGGTTTCGGCTTATAATACCACACCTGGAGTTTACAAAGCGGTTTGTATATTGTATAACGTGGTGAAACCAGAAACATTGACTAAAAATCCGCTCTGTAGCTGTGTATGGGCGTTATGTGCTGATATTAACGTATAATTGTAATCAAAGTTAAATTGCAATCGAATGTTTTATTTTATTCACATTCGAAAATAGTTATATGAATGAAATCCATTTTTTCAAAACTCACAATCGGCAGGCTCGTGTCGCGCCATTTCCAGAGTCTCGTAAACCGGCAAATTCTTCTCATTGGTTGATGTGACTCATGTACTGCAATGAGCTGTGAAGAATAATACGAGTTTTAAGCTTTTGGGCAATAGTTTTGCTTGGCAATAGCAGGTTTTGGGGACTTGCAAGCAATGCTGTGCTGAATTGGTCATACTTGTTACGCCCAAATTAACTTGTCTCCACGTATTCGTAGATACCAAGGCCTATGAGGAACAGCATACGAGAGTTAAAAATTGAAAAAACGTGTTGTCAACTGCATTGTTGCAAAACACCCAGGGAGTGCATCGAAAACGGGAGAAATGCGTTCGTTATTGTTATCTGAATGTCACTGTGTTGACTTTGCGTCAAATCACTCTGCCTCTACAATACTTTTGTAATTTTGTGCCAACGATTCTTCTAAACTTCAACTGACAGCATTGCAAGAGCTATTATATTGATGACAAAAGTTGTTCGTGTTCACAGCAAGCAAAAATTTTCCAATCAAATAGCTCTGTCGTTTCTGTTGTACGGCGCACAATACCTGGAAATGATTTCAGTAACATTTTGTCGAACGAAACTGTATCAGCCTTTGAAAACGTCGGTGTTATACCAGATGTAGATCACTGTGGATGCGGTAATACTTTCACTTGATGTTCAGTGCCTAAAAATATTGATTCGAGACAATACGTTGATGTCCAACTTTCACGCACGTGACGAATGTATTCATAGCATCAGCAATTAGCGCCCGCTGCGGTTCTTTTTTGACCTTTGTTTCAGTTGACCACTGTGGTCAAAAGTTTATACCACTGAGTAACATATCAAATGCGCATTTGTCCATCAAACTTGTCAATAAATATATAAAGGATCTTCAGGGTTTTTTGGGGTGATTTAGGGACCCGATTCGGGTCCCTAGAATTGAAAATCGGATCCCTAGAATCAGAGAAATCGGGTCCCTATAAATCAATGCCGGTACCTACCAATTGCCTTAAAAAACCTGGGATCTTGTACATCGCATTCGGCATGCGTGAAACGTTTCAGTAGTAGGCTAGTTTTCGAATAACTACGCAACAAAAAGTTTTTTATGTCGAGGTTGGGATGTTTTCTGGATAATTTTTGGCCGCTGAATCCGAATTTGGCGTCTTGTTTCTCCTGCTGTCAGTATTTTTCAAGACATTTACAATATTATATGTATTTTTCTCTAAATATCTAAGTAGTCAAATATTTTTACTAACTTACATCACAACTTTTGAACCTGAAACCCAAGCAGGGCATCCAAAGTATCAAAAGACTCGGATTGTAGCCTAGTTTCCAGTAAAAACTGCAGCGAAATACTACCACCTAACGGTTGGCACCCAGGGCCAGGCAAAATGGGCCAAGGTGGCCTAAAAGTCCTCCACTTATGACGTCACTCACAGACAACCCGAACCCCCCATATGTGGATACTAAATAGGCACCAAGCAACAAAAGCACAAGATTTCTCCCGGAACGAAACTTGTCTCTGCATATAGTTCTTACTTTGGCATACCTGTCGGAGACCAAGACAAAACATGGGCTCCACATGTTTGCTGTAGAAGTTGTCGGTCAACCTTGGAAGGATGGTTACGAGGAAAAATAAGGTATATGCCATTTGCAATTCCTAGAATTTGGCGGGAGCCTACTAACCATCTAACTGACTGCTATTTTTTCATGGTAGATGTGTCCCACTACAGAAAAAGCAAAGACAAAAAAAGTATTGTTTACCCCAGCATACCATCCTCAATTGCTCCAGTGCCACATTGTGAAGATTTACCTATTCCTAGGCCACCCATGCTTGAGTCACTTTCTAGTGTCAGTGCTTCTGAAGAAGAAGGCAGAGATGCAGACTTTGATGAGGCTAGTACAAGCAAAGAGCCGCACTTTCCTAATCAGCAAGAAATGGATGACTTGATCCGAAGTATGGGACTAACCAAAGAAAAT
>Ga0210059_1006582_pt1 | contig 18597 bp, 10 predicted proteins | sample Ectturendosymbi2_FD_188042 | JGI IMG/M metagenome (GOLD analysis project Ga0210059, IMG submission 188042) | Ecteinascidia turbinata endosymbiont from Florida, USA - Sample 2 (SPAdes) (version 2) | ecosystem: Host-associated > Tunicates > Ascidians > Unclassified | place: Key West, Florida... | reverse complement strand
GAAATGGGGCAAGTTTGGAAATTTGAAGAAATGCTTTTGCTTCAAGGGACTTTTACGAAAAATTTTGTAGTGGCCGAGTCTTTGCGTGACACCAAATGACTCAGGACTTGTCATCGGACGCGAGTTGCGGGGAATATTTTACCTGGCCTTGTCCAGGGTTTGACTCATTGTCCTACTCTGAATGTAGTGTTGTGCCAAGCGTTACTAGTTAGCGAACAATAGTGTTAAGAAAGTGTCTGTAAGCCTGTTGTTCTACCTACAACCTCGCTATTAATCGTTCAGTTGTGTCTGCTTTTGTCAATCAGTACTGTGCAGACTGTATATGTTGTACACTATGGACTTCGTGTTTGTCATAAAACCTTAAAATAAAAAAAATTAAATTTAAAGTCTTGAATCAAAGGACAATTTTAATGGAGGCGCGGTAGAGAAAGTTTCCTTAAGAACAACTGAATTAGATAGTTGACAAATATTATGTTTTTTTGAGTTTGAAAGTTGAACAACATTCTTTTGGTTGACTGCTGCTTGTAAAACGATTGAAAAGTTCACAGGTACGGCTTTAAACTGATTGAAGCGTCTAATTTTGTTTTCTGTACACAATTACTCCATTGTGTTGAACAATGGTCAATGGTTTATTGTTTCATATGACTCAGCCAACAAGCAGAAGCGGCTATTGTGGGCTAGAAGCTCACAGAAACACGAAACCAAGAAGAATTTCGTTACCTAACAATCCTCATACCACGCTTCCCAAAACGTGGGAGTGTGGCCGCCAGTCACTAGGAAAACATGAGTGTGGACAAGTGCATGCCTTCGGCGTTTGGCTTGCCGAAATAACGAAGTACTTTCGTATCGCTGCGGTGGTCCGAGAGAGTAGTTCCAATTACTTGTGAAGCTTTCAAAATGTTACAAGAGGTTCAGAACTTTACTTTGATAATAGAACAGGGCGTCCATTTTCATGTTTTTCGATGCTGAAGTTAAACGATACGTTCATTTGTAAAAATCACCCTGGTAGAGCATTGTCTTTGCAGCGCCTACGATGAAACAATAGCGAAATTAGCATTAAAAAAGAAACCAAATCCGTGCGCTACTTCCAAATGTAACAGGTATTGATGAAGTTTATATGGAAGGCTACTTTCGTTCACAAGCGTTTTCTTTTTCAAAGATACGGCCTAGAACTTACTAAAGCTCGCTTCTATGTGAATAAGGTCTTGTGATATCTAATGAATAGGCGAAATATGTACTGTACTCTGATAAGATCGTAATGTATGATTCGTGGCTGTGAAAGTATTACTTTCGATAAGTGCTTTTTCTTTCACTGACACTTACAGTTGAATAAAATTAATTCAAATACCGTGACAAAATCGCCCATTCACCATGGATAGTTTCATGCAAGCCTGTTCTGATCTTTTGCCTTTGTATGCCTCATAGACATTCTGCACTATGTTGCAGAGGCGTAGCCGGAGGGGTGAGGGGGCAATGGACCTCTAACGTTTTAGCATATCCAGTCATTTTGTGGTTTGAGAAGCGGCGTCCCAAACAAAAATAGTGTTGCTCGCCTAAAGTCAAACATTTTGTCCCTCCCAAAATTTCAGGCTGTCTGCGCCAATGCTGTGTTGTAAGTAAGGTTCAGTGAGACTAACTGCAGAGAGCTTTGGTCACATATTTTTTCCCACCTTGTGGCACTGTTGTTTGAGACTATGAAAAGTGATTTACATAAATTAGGCCTTTGAAAGAGAAGAAAACTTAAATGTATTGCATAGTAATCATGCCCGTCGCCAGGATGTAGCAACAGGAGGGGCCAAAAACCAGAAAGAGGGGCCAAAAACAGAAGGGGCCACCTTTTTAAAATGCAGTATTGGATGTGTGCATCAACCGGTAAGCCAAACCTGAAATGGGTGGGCACCGATTTCAAATTGAGAGGCCCGGCACCACCGCCCTCCCCCCGCCGGCGACGGCTCTGATAGTAATTCAAGAAACCACTACTTGCAAATCGATGATTTAAGGCAAGGGTTTCCAAACTACGTCTCGCGGGCCAAAGCCGGTCCGCGAAATCATTTCATGCGGCCCGCGAAGCTGTTTGAATCGGGATGCAAACATTTTGTTAATGGTGAAAAATAAAAAATTTACGGAAGATTTGTTAATTTGGCAGAATGTGACCTATCCCGAAACAATCAAATTATGTAAGATGTCTGGCCTTCTTTCTGTTGTGTGAGAGGTTATGTGGCTCTCTAACAAAAGCGATTTGGAGAGCCTGTTAAGGCAGTAAAGAAAGTCGTATAAAAAAGGATCAGGTCCAATTGGATGTCTTTTTATCATTGGACTTTACATTGCTGCTTTTCACATGGTAACCTACTGCGGTCATTTTTTGAAAACATAAGGCAGGCAGCAAGGTTACATGGAGAGATATTACAAGAACGACTGTTTTGAGAATACAGACATTTATAGAACCGTGTCTTTATTGAACAGCGGGCGCAGCGAACCGGTCTCAGTGTAAATGTAATCAATTAAATGAAGCAGTATCTTCATGGGCGCAATTTTGTTGTAAAATTTTGGGGGGGGTTGCTTGGTGTGAAACCAATATAGTCATCGGGTCGATGCAGAAGTGACGTTTTGTATATACAGAAGTGTCATAGCCAGCCCAAAAATTTGGCGGTGTGCAAAATGGTTGATTTTAGGCGAAAAACACTATTTTGTTTGGGAAAATGCCTCTCAAAGCACAAAATGACTACATGTTCTAAACGTTTGGGGACATGGCCCCTTTGGCTCCCCTGGCTACGCCTATGATATACAGATTCCCAATCTTATTTCTACAGGTGTTTTGAGAGCAACACTGATCATGCTTTGTTTTGACCTTGCAGATGATTTACATATTAATATACTTATATTTGTTGCTGGACACGGTACTGTAGTTCAGCCTGCTTCCATTAATATCGTATTTGGATGCAAACAAGCACAGCAATATCGTAGAACATATCAGTTGGGTTTTATCAGAGCTGTCAGTTGGTGTGCACAAAATGCTGAATCCCATTGTTCGCACGTGCATATCACTCTTATAGTAGAACACTTCAGTTTTCATGCATTTCATAAGAAGTGTGGGTTAGGTTGCACCACGATTTGATGTCTTGTTCAAGTCGCTTAATATTACAAAGACGATAAATATTTTTCTTGCGCATTTCCGTTTTTTGAAAAAGCTACAAATCTTTTCAATGCTACTGGGCATCATGCATGCAGCCCAACCCCTATCAAAATCTCCATTGATATTCTCTTACCAGAGGAAAAACCTTTGGCCTAACATTAGCGTAGCCCACTTCACAAAATGATTTCAAGCTATTTTTACTGTTGGTGGATGGAGGATGAATCCTTTCAATCTCCTCTTGTTGCCCCTGCATACATTCCCACACAGAATTGTAAAAGGGCCTCCTTTTGAAACCTGAACCCGGCCCGACCCCGAAATCTCAATCCCGAAGCCGGCTCGAGCCAGACATTTATTTTTGAAGCCCGATTTAGGCCCGAATGCCAAAGTTACCAAGGGAGTGAAGATATGCGCAACTGCGGAGTAACAAAAAACGTTATGTGCAGGTGTACTTGCAGGTACACGGTTTATCACACCCAAAATAGCAACCACCTTGCACCTTGACCAAAACATTGGCATAATCTGGCACAAACGTAGCATGTCAGTCAGCGATAATACTGCGGAATATAATCTCAAGAAAAAAAGAAACTATCACGAAAGAAGCTATCTACGACGGCGCTATAGGGATAAAAGGAACTTTCTAGGATAGCGCTATAGACAAGAAAAGCCGGCTTGTAGGCATCTTGAAACAAGCCAAGAATCGCGTGAGTGACTGATCTTTTCGACGCAACGCCATCGCGTGCTAATTTCCTCACCGCTGTGGCCTTCTCAAAAAGGGTGTGAAACTAATCGCAGCAGAGAATAAAAGAACGCAGCTGTGTTTGCAAACAGAATTATCTGAAGAAAATCACAATCACTTCACTCACAGAAGTTACTGCGGTGAGCACACAAATCTACGTCACGAAAAAAAATCATTACTCTTAATGTTATAAAATCGTTTTGTATGCAGGCCCAAAATTAGCCCGAAATATTTTGACAAACTTAAGCCCGAGCCTGACCCGAAAAGCGCGGCCAGACTTATAATTCTGCACGATGTCAAAAGTTTCATTCTAAGAGTTCTACTTGGATAACGACACAAAAATATATTTGAGATTAAATCAAAACGCACAACGGTGAATTGGCAAAAAAGTACCAAGTTTCACCTTCAACACGAAAGGAATGTCCAACAAAACTATGTGTGATGTACCTGTAAAGCAAATGTTTCGCACTTGGATGAAAACATTGCTGTATTGTGGGTTTGGTTAAACTCAAGTAAATCAGATGACTTATGAACCAACGCATTCAGCACAAGAACAAAGTTTAAGAGTCAAGGAAAAAGTATCTTTTGGATTTGTTGGTCACCATTGTCGCGACATTACAATAAGTTAGGATAAAGGTATATTTTATCCTTATTTATTTCTGAGTCAAGTCCTTACGTTTTGAGCTATAGGTCAATATACAGCTAGGTAAACACTGTAGGTACTTCTCCCATGGTTTGATTGAAATCCTATTCACTAATGGTTGAAAGCAGTCTTTTGCGAAACTCCCCATTCCAAAATTAAGTCTCCGCAATAGTGCTGCTTTTTGTCTTCGGGAAAAGATTCGCAGAGATTTGCCTGAAAATCTAACTTTCTAACACTATACACACCAGCATCATTAAATTACACGCTGTCTGTTTCTGAATATGTGACAACCAACGTTACAGCAAAGCCAGTTACATTTCTGAAAGGAACAAATCATGACTGTACTGTGGTCTCTAACATGTGCAGCTGTAATACTCTCACTGTTACAAGAAAACAACCTTTCTAACAATATGCCACACAGGGTAAAATGTCGGACAGAAGCAGTAAAGCATCTTTCACGGTCCGTAAAAACATGAAAAATGCTAAAAAATTTTTTATCGAAGCTAAAATTGATAAACTAACAGAATCAGTGATACCACACCAAACTCTGTTTCAACATCAACCTGGCTATGTGTGGCCTACCATCTAACATGAAAAGCTCTTCACACAAAACGCAACAAATGTCACTTTTATTTTTGAAACCTCTCGAAATACAAAACCTAATCTCCAAATACAAAACCTAAGAGAAAAAAGTGGGGGGGACATGGCGTATTATGCGCCCTCTTCTGAAAAAGTGGGGGGGACACGTTCCCCGCGTCCCCCACCAAATTGCGCCCATGGGTATCTTTGCTATTCAGGTATGATATCGAGAACGTAATCTCCAAAATCGAGACTTGGTTCAAACTTCGAGACCGAGGTTTTGTAAAAAACACCAAAACCTGCTAAGTGTTTGGGACCAAGACTCATAATCATGTCAAAGGCAACCGGACAATTACCCCCATCCAGAAATTTCAAAAACATGTTTAGTTGTTATGTACTACGTCAAGTTACAACCATTTTGGCTCTCCAAAATATCAGCTGTTTCCCGCCCAGTCCTTGTTGAGTGTTATCATACTCAGACCCATGATTATCTCTGGTTGAAAGTTTCATCAAAAGATGTTATCTTGCTGAACAAAAATCTAAACGTATCTGGAGTGATTTTAATGAAGAAATTTTCTTTTTCTACACACTAATGCACTGAACTAGGCCTACTGATAGGAAAACTCATGTGTGTGACATTGTTGTTTCTTGTGTTTATTTGTGTTTTAGTTTTTTGTCTGTCATTTTTATTTGATTGTCTGTATGCGTTTGTTATTGCCTCTGTTGCGTATTTTTTTATCAAGTGTTAGGAAAGTTTTTGTTTCCTGTACCAATGTCAGCAAGTTCGACGCACACAGGAATAAAACACAAATGCCACAATTAGACCAGGTGGTTGCAACACCTGTCGCTTTGCCATTGCTAAGAAACATGTCATTCCATTTATTTAAATTATTTTCACATGATTTGAATATTCTTCAATGTTTGGTAGTGAAATAGTTATGTAGTTACGCAACAATGCAATGCAATTTGTGAAACATCAAAGAAATATTCACCGCTCCGGGTAGCAAAGCTCAGGTTTGTCCACCTCCAATTCTTCAGAATCGTCGTTCACTTGCGACACGCTTGATCCTGTAATAACGTTCATCCCAAGTTAGCGCGTGTACAATGTATTCCGCATGACGTGGAGAGTCAACCGATCACGATTGTCTTGTTCCATTGTCTTGTTCGTATGCCAGGTTGTTATTGAACGCCGCGCGGCCGAAGTCGTGGAAAACGGGCCGCGCATGCGAGATGGCATCTTGAAGGGTGCGCCATTCGTCGAAGGGTTACCCGTGGTGACTGGGCGGCGGCTTGTGTCCGTTGGCGACACACGCAGCTCAGTAAAAGTCAAGAGCGGTTTGATGAAAAGGTGGGGATCTGCAAAGATTTGACAATGACGCTATCAGGAATGTCAACCTCGCCGCCTTCCTGCGTATGACTGTGATGTTTAGCTTTAGGTTACATACGTTTAACGTCATGCAGCGGCATTTTCAATTTTCCTTGGCTCTTTTATTTGCTCGCCATGTGGATTTTCAAGCTGGCCTATGCAACTGAATACCAACCAACCAAATTGAATGGTCTGTAGTATATTGTCAAAATCATATTTCTTAACGGTTCATATATTGCAGGTTTCTCATATAGTGTCCATGGGAAAATGGTGACAGTATTGTCAGTTTTATCATGTGCATAAAAACTCTCTGGCTTTATGATGAATCAATATTGTTTTAAAACATCTTTGTTTGATGGTTCTGGTGAGGCACTGCTTTGTTCACTGATTAGGCAATATGTAACTTGCCCATCTGCTATTTTGTGATAGGCTTATTTCTATACAACATGCCTGTAGCTCACTTTGTCTTTATTCATTAGCCCAGGCTTAATGTAGGTGGAAATACTGTGTAGGTGTAAAGTATGTTGTGGGGTAATTTCACTAGGTTGGATTTACCAGGTCACATAATACTAATATGTTTGAAAGTAGCTTCTAGAGAAGATTCAACATACCAATGCATAAATGTTGAAAAAAGATGTTGAGTGTTTGGAAAAGTTGTGGCAACTTGCAGTATATTCATAACCTAGGAATTAATCTTTGCTACTCATGAAACTATATATTGAAGCAGGGGTGGGGAACCTATTTACTATCACGGGCCGCATATATGGTGGATAATCATTGGCGGGCCACAAAAACAATTTATTTAGTTAAAAAATTCAACATTTACCTAACTATTGGGGAAGGGATTCTCTTGACATAATATCTAAGTATCTGATTTTCATGGAGCTTCGTTTTGACGTGATTGTGTACTGTAAATTGGGTGACGAAGATTCTGATGCAGGCCATATCAAATGTTCACTCGTGCTGCGTTTGGCCCGTGGGCCGCAGGTTTTCCCACCCCTGCATTAAAGACTTCATTTTTTTTTACATCTGAGGACCTTGTGTCGAAGTAGATGTTGGACACAATGCTTTTTACCAATGATTTTCACAATGATGTTTTACAAGATTGAAAATAATAGTAACCTTGGTTGTAAGATATTTATACGAACATGTTGAAGTTATTGTGCTGTGTGGATTAACTGCTATAATATTAACTACATTTTTTAAATTGTTGAGTTAATCTTGTAATAGGCCTTTCTTTTATGAAAACACTCATTTTACACTTTTTTGTGACGGTATACAATAGATTTTGATCAGTATTACACATTTGTTTTCATGAATAAGTTTGCATTTGATTTGATTTTCCAAATGTTCAAATCTGTTTTGAAAATGTAATAACTGATTTGGTTTTTAGGTGGAGTTCAGCTGCCAAAATGTCCAGAGACTAGGCAAAAACCTTTCTTTGCTGTTTCGTTTAATTTGAAAATTTTGACCTGTTGCTTGCATCATTAAAATTTTTGATTGTCTGTTGTCATTTGCTATCACGTAGTACAATATCAATGCTTGGTTTGTATGCTGGTAATAAGTTTGACGAATCATTTATGCACATATAGTGCAAAATATGCAGTTGTTTTCTGTTAAGTGATAATATAAGTTTGGAAGCTTATTTTTTATTTCAATGAAAACTATATACTATGTGTAGCAACAGAGCAATTTTGTGTGATCACTGCATGCTGCAGCTGCCAATTATTGTCACAACACCTGCACTGGTTAGAAAACAAAAAGCTTTTTTGCAACGACCTTTGGCTTCTGCAGGTGCATTTTGAAGCTTTGCCAGATTTTTAAAATCCTTATCAAAATATTCTGGCATTTGTTCGAAAAAAACTGTAAAATGCTTGTTATTTATGACTTTAGAAAAGTTTTGTTTTGCATAATGTTAGTTCTTTTAACACATGACATTGTCAGTACATCAGTTGTTGCATGTCATAAATGAATTGGTGATCAATATACTTTTATTTTCTGGCATGCTAAAATTGACGATATTGTTCCAACTTTTAAATGATGAAAACAAGTGCTATAAAATAGAATATATGGGAAATATTTAGAAAATCTTCTTGAATGCTGTTCACAAAGTAAATTAACAAACATTGAGAATAAGCTATTTTAAGCAATAATAGAAAAACTGCACATCTCAAAATCTTTCTTCCTGTTGTAAACAGGTTGCACAAAGTCTGTGATATATTTGGAGGCTTTGAAACAAACTTGTTTGCTGAATGCCAGATGACAAAAGTAGTGTGTAATGAAATCATGAGAACAAAACAATAAGCACATCTTTATGTATGGTGAGTGGCCTTTATCATCTAGATTCCATTGTTCTCAACGACCTGAACACATTAACAAATAAAGGTGTTGTAATTGCTAACAATTGCCATTTGAGCATAGTTTCATCTTACTTGTTTGCTGCAAACTTTCAAATCACTTCAAGTCTGTTCTTGATTGTTTCCTATTGTTGAAGCTTAAATTATTTCTTGCTTGTGCATCTCCATCAGAAACATTTAATTTCTGTTAATTTTCATTGTTTACACAAGCAAAGACTTTCAGGCAAAATGGTGTTGTTAAGAATTTTTTTTGTGATAAATTCTTCATGGGATCTGATGTTTTTCTTTTCTGATTCAGATTTACAAAACTTGCATGATTTTAAATGAAACTTGAAATATTTTTGGATCTTTTGAAGAAACAATGATGGTTTGCATAAAAATTAAAACATGATCTTTTCCAAATGTTTGTTTCAAAATTCAAAGTTAACTCTTTACATCATGAAATCATTCAACAATGTGGACAAAAGCACTCGTTTGATCTGTGGAACATGATATTCCAAATAAATATTTCAATGATACATTTTCAATAGCAGGGAAGATCAATTGAATGCATGAGATTTATTGTATGTTATGTTTACATAAAATTTTCATTTTTGTGTTAAGTGCATTATGAACAATGAAACAAAAACCACAAAACCATTTTTGCGTGTAAACAATAATTGATTGTTTTCATACCAAAATCCAAGGAAAACATTGGAAGTAGTTGTGTCAAATGTGGACCTTAGATCCATGCCATAACCAGCTGATATTTTCACAGGGCCGAAATGATTGTAACTTGTTCCTAACAAATACACAAGCTTTTCAAAGAGTTTTAAAGGAAATTGCCCGGTTTGCAACCGCCTGGTTGTGGGCCTGTCCTAAATTCATTTGAATATAATGTATCTGTGGTGACTCTTAACTGTGGTGAAGTCAAGGTGCCAAGACAGTGCAAAAATTTTGTGATATTTTTTCGATTAAGCCACCTTCAGAAGTAAAACGCAGTGCGGTGTGAGCTTTATCTGTTTGTGGTGACATAGTGCTGATTTATAGCTGTGATGAAGACAAATGTGAGTTATTTACCATCCTCCTACAAAAAAACTTTTTCGAAAGGGTTGAGGGTGTGGTAATCAGCCTTGGTTTACGTTTTTTTCCAGATTGAGGTGTTTAGATGCCTGAAATGCAGCTACATTAAGAAATCCAAAATTCAATAGTGAAACTTAAGGAATGAATGGAATATGGTAGGAAGAAGATATGTTGAGACTACATTTTACAGATTAAGTTAACAAAGTTTTATCTTTACTTTCTGAAAGCAGCAAGGCATAATTAAACGAGTGCTGTTTTCAAGCTGTTGTAAAAAACGTTTTGAAAAAATCCAAAACATGAAGGAACTCGGTTCCAGGCAAAAACAATTTTTTGTTATTACCTCATGTCAACCAGCAGAAACACCACTTTAGCTTATAGTTCAAATGTCTCTAATAACTTAGGTTCTGATTGGCATCTTGTTTACGAGTGGGTAAACTTTCTGACTGTTACATTGGATTCTAAAATTTGACCACAGAATGGATGAATGTTTTCTGTGACGTAAAGTTAATGAATTATAAAAATTACATTAATTTCATTAATATAATTTGGACAAACTTAGTGTGCCAAATTAAAGAGTTTAAGATATGCAGATATCAGGCTATAGTTTACCCACAATTGATCTAGAATGATGATTTGTGAAACTAACTTATTTTCAACCATACTGTACTAAGGAAAAGGTTTGCAGACTTGTCAACCCTTTTGCATATACATATTGTAATATTGATTTGTTCTCATACTAATTATAATATAAAATTATTGATTTGACTGTTCTGAAGTGACATTGTATGTTCAAAGGAAAACTGCTTTCATTGTCCAAAGATTCATGAAAAATGTTGTATATAATGATTTTTGGGGACAAAAAGTTGTTGCATTTTGAAACAGCAAATGTGGTATCATTTAAGTTTGTTGTTTTTTGTTGTTTCTTAAAACAGCTTTTTAAGACTTCCAGGTTTCAATATAATCCAAATGATGTTAAGCTTTGTTTCAAAACATGGAAAGCACTAACTGAGGCTGCTGTTAGAAGACTGAAATAATCTTGTTTCATGATTTTGACAAATTGTATTGTGGTATTTTGAATTATGGTGTGATTTAAGCTTTTAGTATATATATATCTATACCATAGTGGGTTTAGTTTATATGCTTTGTTGTTCATTTTATGCAATTTGTGGATTTAAGCTCAGGGCCATAACCAGATGACATTTTTGGAGGGGAGAAATGATTATAACTCACTGTTGCACCTGACCACTAAACATATTTTCGAAAATTTTTGGGGATCAATTGCCCGATATCCCCTGGTTGTGGACCTGGGCCGAGTTCTCAGTTGTCATCAGGTCTAAGTACAAAAAACAAGAATGGAAATGTGACTGACAGATAAAATTACAGACCTGTGGCTGTTGCCACTGTGGTGTCAAAACTGCTTGAACACTTCATCTTCTTTAGAATCTCTCCTTTCCTTGGAACCACAGGCAATCATTTTGGTTTTAAGGCTGGATATGGTGAGGACCGATGTATATTTTTGTTGAAGCAAACTGCTTCATATTTCATAACGCATGATTGATCAGTGCGTACTGTTTTTTAGATGCCTCGAAAGCATTCGATCGAGTATTACACATGAAATTATATGAGAAATTACTTCATAGAGATGTGACAATATGTTTTGTACCGCATCTTCTTTAGAGCGAGTTCCTCTATCTACTGCTTGGAGGCGGTAGATTTCGGGGCAGGTGTTGAGCAGCCATTCGTTTGTCGCATCGTCCATAACCGTCAGGCAGAAGCGCTAACGCCTGACACCAGTGCGGAGGCGGTTAAGCCGGACCCAGGCTCTTCTTGGGAGGATCATTCCGGGAGGGTGGGTGCCGGTGTCTGGAATAAAATTGCGGAGTCTTGTGGGGTTGTCCACCCCCTCCGCATTCCATTGGTGATCCGCCCACTGCGCCGCACGTATGCTGTTGTCAGAAAAACTGACGAGTTGTTATGCGGCGGGTACAAATGGGTGTCTCGATTTGAGACGCCACGCATTTGCACTCGATGGACGGGTGAGCGCTAAGTGGAGCAGGTGTCCAGGCTCCATGGCACGGCGTCCTAGATACAGTGTGGCTCCATTGCAACGGAGCTCAGCAGGTTGGATGCCTGCGAGGATTGGAAGGTTGTCCGCTGGTGTAGGACGCAGGCACCCAGTCACAATTCGCAAGGCGTCGTAGACGGTGGAGTCAATGAGTGCGGCTGCTCACGTGTTGGTACAGGGAACAAACAATGCAAATAAAATGAGGCAAGCATTTGCCTGATCTGTTTCATTTTACGAATGGGATTAGACAAAGAGGTGTATTGAGTCTCTAGTTGTTTGTCGGATATTTTGATGATTTATCCAATGAACTAAACACATTAAAGCTGGGTGTTATTTTGGTGAAGTCCTATTGAACCACTTCATATTTGCTGAAGCTATTTGAGTGTTTTGTCCAAGTGTACGTGGGTGGCAAAGTATTCTAGACGTGTGTCAGGCGTATGCAGAATCGCATGAAATTATTTTCAACTGTAGCAAAAGTGTATGTATGACGTTTAAGACTTAGGGCACGAAAAGCACAGTCATCCCGTTGGTGACACTGGGTGGACAAAGTGTAAAATCTGTTAACCACTACAAATATTTGGGGACTTTACCGTAACTAGATACTGAGCTCTCAGATGACAAAGACATTCAGAGATAACTGCGATATTAATATTGTGCAGCAAGCAAGCTGCGAGCTTCTTTTTCCAGATGTTCAAATGCAGTAAAAAATTTACTTTTTCGTTCCTTCAGTACCTCCATGTATGCATCACAATTACGGTGGAATTTCAGAAAGGCATGCATGCAAAGAATTCGTGTGACCTATAATTTTGCGTGCAGTGCTCTATACAACTTGCCGTGGAGAGCGAGTGTTAGTAGTCATCAGGTTCAATGCAACATTGCTACCTTTGCGGCATTATTGAGAAAAAATATTCACCTGTTGCTTGAACGATGCAGAAAGTCCAACAACTTGTGCTTGCGCGCTTTGATGCAGTCAGATTGTTTATATTCGTCCTTATTCTTTGAACACTACAACTGCATTTTGCCTTGTAACTGAGTGCTCGGACGTTACAGTGTTCATTTGAGAGCGTGTGTGTGCCAAAACGCTTTCGTACTTTACCTTGCCTTGGCCAGGGCTGGAATCAGTGTCCTACTCTGGATGGAGTGTTGTACCAAGTCAAGTGTTAGCGAAGAACACTGTTGAGAAAGTGTCTGTAACCCAGTGGTTCTGCCTCCAACGCCGTTATAAGACGTTCTGTTTTGTCTGTTTTCACCAATCTGCACTGTGCAGACAGTGTGTGCTTGTACTCTGTGGACTTCGTGTCTGTTTGAAAACATTCAAATTAAATCAAGTTTGAATTTTGTTATCAGTTGCTGCAGATCGATTGCAGGCGTGTTGGAAGCAGTTGTGCTTGCACAAGAGTGTTGGATTTGTAATTAGGTGAAGCCTATAGATTCAGTGATGAGTTTGACTAAACTGCAGAATCTTTGAAGGCTTTTATGAGAGTTTATATGCATGAACAGTTGCATGTTTGCATTAGTCCATTTTTTGTCTTAATATTATTTTTGCATTTTTCCTCATTTGAAACCTTTGACTGTAAGGATGCTGTGGCTTTTTCAGGTTTTCGCTCATCTTCTGTAAGATCTTTTTCGATGTAAGATTTTGTAACCTGTTGTGTACTGCGAAAGTTTCAATGCAAAATGTGAGAAGTATGTTTGTTAGCAAGCACTGTGAAAGAACTGCAGAAGATGAAGTGGCTTTTTCTGAGCTTGTTTGTTTCTGGACTGGCTGGCGTTTGTTTCAGTGATTCAGGTACATCTTAGAGATGGTTTCATGGCTGCCCACCCAAAAAAACTTAATAAAAGAATTTATTTGCATTGCAGTGTCAAATACTTACAGGATTATGTGTTTGAATAAGCTGTAGATGAACACAATGCAATAAAATACAAAAACAACCATTGCCTTGTAGTGTCTGAAGCATCCCGGGCAATGAAGCATGTAGTAAAAGCAACCGTAAACGTTAGTGTTTGTCCTTTCTCATATTTTATTCATAAAACGCTTCTGTACCAGCAGAGCTTTCGTATTGCACTTTAGCCGTATATTATAAGACCCCTTGGTTAAAATTAGCGAGCGCGTAATAATCTCTTACGACCTTGGGTTTGCGCATTTTTTCCGTTGTTTTGTGATACCCATGCGAGCGACTTCAATTAAAGCCCCGCACGATTTGTCAAATCGTTGAGCAGGCACGGTTTGTTTAACGTTTTGCTTGTTTCAAGCTTAGTGCAGTAAATCAACCAACGTATTTCAACTGCGTTCGGCACTGTTCTTCGCAGACGATGACGATCTCCTTCAGCCGTCGCGGTCGCATGGTTTGAACATGCCGTGGAAAGAGATGGAGAGAGTGTATGCTACTTTGGTTCCATCCGACCTGAATATGGCCACAATTTTACCTTATGAAATCATACACACACCAATTCCCGAAGTGCTCAATTCTGGTTCGTTTGCCACTACGTGCTTCTCTTATTTCCGTGCAGCTGTCTCTTTTGTTTTGGTTTGGGCATAAACACTTGCAACGCATAGAGCCAAGGAATTGCTTAACTCTGTTTTGGCCTTTAGGATTTGAATGTGTTGATTGTCTTACGGGATTGAGTACAAATAAATCTTGGACTAATGTGTTCAACCAAGTGCGTTACCATTCAGAATGTTATAGGGGTCAAAATAAGGTTCCAGGGTTAAAACCCGTAAAGTTCGTAAGGTAGTTTGCCTGCAAAATTAAGAATTAAGTTTTTGAGTTGGTCTGTAATTTGGAAAATTTATTTGGAGCAATTGTCCAGTTTGCCAAAATAAATGCAGGTCTTGTTTTAACATTTTCGTAACAGTTTCATGTACGACTATAATTTCAAAGCTTGCCGCACCTTTTTGTTGATTTCAAGTTCTTGCTTGAACCTTATAGATGACATGTTAATGTCGAGTTTATTGCAATTTTTTGCTGCTGTTTAGCAAGGTTCTACGCTTGAGTGTTATAAACCGAGTAGGCTGAAATCACAAAGCCTTTCTCGATCATTGCAGTAGCTCCAAATGCATATACGCTCGCTGTAATCTACACCGAGATTTCGTGGCACCTGAGAAGATTACTGTGTTGCAACGGCGCTGCACAATACCTTTGCGCCAGTGCCTTGTAACGAACTTTCACTTCGTTCCAAATGCGACTCTGCTGATAAATAGTTTCAGCGTGTTGTGTTTGTTTCGTGCCCTGTACCTGACTTTTGATTGTTTGTCTTGAAGTCCTAATTATAGCTAAAAGTATTTCCCTAACAAAGATACTTCCCTAGAAAACGCTGCTCAATTGTTTGATCTCGACAGTGACAAAGCATGACAAAATCTGACCGCTTTTCTAATTTTATTTGACGTGGAAACGAAGATAAAATCTCATATATGCTTCCGTAATCTTCTTTGTGCCAAGTCCTATCGTGACAGCATGTTAGTTCAGCACAGTCCCGTCTTTTGTGTGCTCATGCCGAACCTTTCTGCTTTGGAGATGTGTTTGGACGGACTGATGTTGGGCAAGCTGATTCTCAGGGCACTTATTGTGATTGTCCTCATAGGCTTTGCCATGAAACTCGTGTCTGCGCTCAAGTAGCGTAGATGGAGATGCATTGCTCGATTTTCACGAAGTCATCCGCTCGATGCTTTACCAAAGTTGTCACGGTTTCAGAAGTTTGGCGCATTGCACACATCAAAGTAGCACGTAGCGCTTTCAAATCGAAGTGTAACTTTCTTGGGTAGACTCCACGGCTAACATCATGTACGCACGTATGTTTTCACAGGTCATTTAAGGATGAAACGAAGTATGTTTGACCAAAGTGGAGGTATGTTTTTCGCTTGTTTCAACTCGCACATAGAGTGCGCATGACGAATTTGTAAGCCTTTTGTGTTTGCTTGAAGGTTATTGCGTAATAATCGGTCAGTGACATTACGTTTACTTTGAAATTCTTGTAGGGTTTGTCAATAGTGGGTCGCAAACCAAATTTGGGTCGCAAGACCTTTTACTCAAGGTCGCGAAATAATTCAAATTTATATTTTAAATTTGCCATTCTCATTAGTCAGAATAAACACAATCATTTACTGCGCGCTAAGTTTCATACAATTTTGTGCAAGAAAATTGCTAGAATTAATAGTAGTCTTAAAATTTATATATAACTACAAAGTATTTTCCCCAAAATTATATGCTCAATAAATATTTGGGTCGGGAGAAATTAGAACTGTTTTTAGCGTCACGTCAAAAAGTATTTGCGGACCCCTGAACTAAAGTAAAAGGCTGGAGACGAGCCTGCTAAATATATGAAAGACGGACTGGGCCGCACAAGCTATTTAGTGGGAAAAAGATTTCAATTTTTTTATGCGTCGGCTGAAACAATCGGTAACTGATAAAAAATAAACTACTGCTGTACGTGTGGCCTTCGGCTCTTTGTTGACGAGTCGTTCCCCGTTCATTGATGTCTTGTGCTTGAACCCTTCGAGTGATCTCAAGTGCACGCGAAACGAACAAGTTATGTCTAACGTTTCATAGATGTGCCAATAAGTCTTCTGGTGGTATATTTTGTTGCTTTTCACTTGAAGCACTTGGCTTTGACTGTTGCCAACCGCACGGTAACAAAGAAACGCCGCCCTGTTTATATTTCCATCACTTACTGGCGCCAATGTCGCAATGCAGACGGTTTCAAAGATTGATTGTTGCACGTCACTGAGTTTTACAAACTGCTTTAACGACGATTACACACTAGTATAACGACGCTTTGAACTTCATCATGTTTTTTTTTACTGCGCTGTTGGAAAGGGGACGCTCGGCTCCAACGCTACACTTGTTAGCTAACACCTCCAGTTCACGAATTTGTCAATATGTGCACTGTGTATTATCCGCGTCTGGTGCTTTGTGTTCGATAGCCCAAACAATGCCAGCAGCAGTGACGCAACGGCAGGCTATTTGCGAAATCACTCAGTAATCAATAAAAAATGTTTTCCGCGTTGCTGGTCCTGGGTGTTTTCTTCTGTCCTCAATTTGCTTGGGGAGAAAAAAACGTAAATCTTAGGGATATTTTGCGAACTTTGAAATTTGACTCGTTGTTTTTAAGCTGTCCTTGGTGACAGAATGTCAAAAATTGCTCAAAATGTTTCTGCATCTTATTGTCGTTTAAAATATTTTCTTTTCGACTCATTTGTTATGATTTTAAAGAAATAGACTCAAACCTTTATGTCAATGTTTCTTAGTCTTTGTTTCCAGTTAACGACTGCAAAAGTTTCAAAAATGAAGTTTGCGATCATGAAATGTTCCTACTTTATGGCTTCATCAAATACAAATAACGGTTCCAGAGGCAAAAAAGACTTTGGAATGCCGTATTCATTCGATTGGAAGCCGCGCCCCTGATTGTAAGCCGCCCGAAATGGTGGTAAAAAATTAATGCAAGCCGCCCTTGATTGTAAGTCTCACTTGAACACAAGCTACCCAAGCTTCTGAGATACTTTCGCGTACTAGCACGTTTCGCGTTTTTGGCGACCCTGGCAATGGTGTTACATCACTATAACTGCTTCGGTTCATCATAATCCCTCCTGTGACGGAGTGTGCACGTGACGGTGAATACAACAGAATGCGAGTTTGGTCGACAAAACGTAGCCAAGGAAAGGCTGAGTGTCATCTTGACTAGACCTTTCGGTAAGGCAAAGAAAAGCGTACGCCACCCTTGATTGTTAGCCGCACGAAATAATGAAAAAAATACTTTACAAGCTGCGACTTACAGTCGAATAAATACGGTATAGAAAAGTACAGAGGCCGTATAGTAGCTGAGGCCTAAAATGTTTGCTACGCAATGAATTTTGTTTTTACCTGAAAGTAGCCCAGAATCCAAATCAACTGAAACGTCATTGTCGCAAAAATAAAAAATGCTGTTTTTGCAAAATGTGCTTGTTGGGACTTTGGAGATGTAACCCATTTTTTCAAATTTTTAACTTTTTTTGAGTGTGTGTGTCAAAATATTCTTGTGAAGCTTGCGTTTCCTGGGACATTGTAAGTGAACGCTTGCAAGGCTTATGTTTTAAGTATCCATCCCAACTCGACAGCAGTTTTCTCTTACACCTTCTTTACGCGAATCTGCTGTTCAGCGTCTGGGTTAAGTCATGTCTACAATCACCGGGCACGGGCGATCAATCGTGCAATCATGATTGCATTTTAACCATTCATGCAGCAATTGCCGGTACTAATGGCGACGCAATCTGTGCGATTTTGATTTGCAGAGGGTAGTGGAGTGGACGACAGCACCGGCCCTACTGAAACGACGACTGACGAAGCCTTCAGCGGAGCTGGAACAACGGAAGTCCCTGCAACAACGAGTGCTGCAGCGAACGAAACCACGGCATCATTACCAGCAGACCCCGCTACTGTTACAACTGCGGGAACAAAGCCGCTTGATACAAGTGCTGCCACCACCGGCAACGTCTCTGCGACCACTGAAGATGCACCAAGTGACGACCCCACGGGGGCCCCTGCCACCGCAGACCCGCCGCCAGTAATCACAACCGCTACAGTGTTCGTTGAAACCGCGTCAGCGCCCGCTTCAGTGACGTCTCCGACCGCGATTTCCCCGACTGCAGAGTCATCTGATTTGTCCACCGCCACCACTACTAC